>Ga0207874_1000110_pt1 | contig 120982 bp, 83 predicted proteins | sample HigsolmetaAR201D_FD_184833 | JGI IMG/M metagenome (GOLD analysis project Ga0207874, IMG submission 184833) | Ionic liquid and high solid enriched microbial communities from the Joint BioEnergy Institute, USA - AR20-1-D (SPAdes) (version 2) ... | reverse complement strand
CGACCCGAACATCGTGCAGGGCCAGCGCGTTGTTACTACCCGCAGCACGCAGGCCCTGTTCCTGATGAACAGTCCCTTCGTCATTCAGGAGGCCGAAGCGGCCGCCCAAGCCATGCTCCAGCGGCCGGGGCTTTCGCTCGAGGAGCGGATTGACCGGGCGTACGAACAGTCGCTGGGGCGGCTACCGTACTCGGCCGAGCGTGAACTGAGCCGGCAATACCTGACCGTGGTGGAAAACCAACCGGCACAAGAGCAGCAGCGGCTGGCCCAATGGACTCGCTTCTACCAGGCCCTGTGGGCGTCGATCGATTTTCGGTACGTTGACTGATAGTCGCTGCTCGGAGCTCCCGGCCGGTTCGACCTGCGGGGCGCGGGCGGCGAAAGACCGTAAGATGGAAGTTGTGCCGAAGGTCGACACGATTCCCTCCGTCCATTTTGTTGAAGGACTTTAAGCCCTCCGCATGGCTGCTGACGAACTACAACCCCACCCCGCCGACGAACACACCGAAGCAACGCCGCCAGACACCGGCTCCGCCGAAGCCGCCCCGGAAGGTCCTCAATCGGCCTCGCTGCAGGAGGCCTTGGACCGCTACGGCATTGCGCTGCCTGCCGACCAGGTGGCCAAGCTGGACGAGTACTGCCGGTTGCTCTGGGACTGGAACACCAAGATCAATCTCACGCGTCATACCGATTACGACCGGTTTGTCACCCGCGACGTGGTCGATAGCCTCACCCTGGCCAACCTGCTCGAACAAGGCGAGCACGTGTTGGACCTGGGGACCGGTGGCGGCGTGCCCGGGATCATTCTGGCGATTGTGCGACCCGACCTGCACGTCACCCTCAGCGACTCGATCGCCAAGAAGGCGCTCGCGGTGCAGGATATGGTGTCGTCGCTCAAGCTGCCGGTGCGGGTGGAGAATGCCCGGGGCGAAGCGCTTCTGACACCGCCCGCCGGCGGCCGCCGCAAGGGCACGCCGAAGAAACGGTTCGACACAATCGTGGTCCGAGCTGTAGCGCGGCTTGAGAAGCTGCTGATCTGGCTGGCTCCGCACTGGGATCAGTTCGGGCGGCTATTGGCCATCAAGGGGCCCGCTTGGGTGGAAGAACGGTACGTTGCTCGCCAGCGGCGGCTACTCACGGGGCTCAATCTGCGCCGCGCGGCCGTGTATCTCACGCCCGGCACCAAGGCCGAGAACGTCGTCTTGCAAATCTGGCCCAAGGAGCCGCAATAACCGCGGTCCCCGCAGCTTTTGTTTGACCGGCCGTGCCACCCGTTGTTACGGTAGGGAGGCAACGGGGGAACCATAGCCGCCGGAAGCCGCATGAAAGGGGGCAGGGGGGCAAGCGCGCGAGCCTGGGTAGCCGCTGCTTGCCGTGCCTGGCCCGTGCGCGCGGCGGCAACGCATTGCACAATGGAACAAAACGATTCCGCATCTTCGACCAGGAGAAGCTCTCACATGTTGCTGCGGACTTTGGGTGCCCTTGCGCTGTGTGTGGTTCTGCCGGCTGCGGCTCTGGCCGGCAAGTACAACCCCGTGCTCAACATCGGCGATACCGCGCCCGCCTGGAACAAGTTGCCGGGGGTGGACGGCAAGGAACATTCGCTGGCCGACCTCAAGGACAAGCAGGTGGTGGTTGTGGTGTTCACCTGCAACACCTGCCCTTACGCCCTGGACTATGAGCAGCGGCTGATCCAGTTCGCCAAAGATTATTGCGGCCCGGATGGCAAGGTGGCCCTGGTGGCGATCAACGTCAACCGCGTAGTGGGCGACCGCTTCAAAGACATGCAGGATCGGGCCCAGAAGTACGGCTACAACTTCCCGTACTTGTACGACGAATCACAGCAGATCGCCAAGGATTATGGCGCGACGTCGACACCTGAGTTCTTCGTCCTCGACCGCGACCGCAAGATCGTCTACATGGGCGCCATGGACGACAACACCATGTTCGACAAGGTGAAGACCAAATATGTCGAAGACGCGGTGAAAGCCGCATTGGCGGGCGAGAAGCCGGCCGTGACAGAAACGGTGGCGGTTGGCTGCCTGGTGCGATACGTGCGCGAACGGCGGCGCAGCAACTAGCCTGCAGCTGGGATCAAGCCGGCAGCACCTCGCGGCCAGTGGGGGGGCAATAACGGCACCCGGCCTCCGGGGGCTCACATTTCAGGGAGTTCTTCCCATGGCGATTGTGGTGGGCTGCTCGTGCGGCAAGCGTTTCAAGGCGCCGGACCAACTGGCCGGCAAAACGGTTAAGTGTCCCGGCTGTGGCAATCCGCTCTCGGTTGTTGCCCAGCCGGCGGATGCTTCTCCCGATGCGCTGGCCGATCCCTCGTCCATGGCGGATGTGGCCGCGGACAATGACCCTTTTGGCGATGTGTTCGGCGGCGGATCTTCAGGCGGCTTGGGAGGACCGGCCCCCGGCGCGTTTGGCGGTTTCGGCGGCCAGCCTGCCGCGGGACCCGTGGGCGGATTGGGCGGGGGATTCGGAGGCCTAGGCGGTGGAACACCCATGGGCGGAGGCTTTGGGGCTCCCGCTGGTTTTGGTGGCCCTGCCGGATTCGGCGGTCCGCCGGCACCAACCGGCTCGTCGCGGTCCTTTGAGCTCTCGCCCCAGGCGCTTCTCATCTTGGGCGTGGCCGGATTGGTGCTGCTGGTCGGCGGCCTGACCGGCGTGTGGTTCCTCACCCGCGGCGATGCTCCGCCTGTCATGGCGGAAGCCCAGCCGCAACCTGCGGCGCCCGCTTCAACGGCTTCGGCCGCGACGGAACCAGCCGATCCCTCGGCACGACCGGCGGAAGGCAGCGAAAGCAATCCAGGCCCGACACCGCCCAATCATGCCGAATCAGGACAGCCGACGCAGCCACGGGCGAATGTCGACCCCGATTGGCTACTGGCGTATGTGCCTGCTGATGCGGCGGGCGTCACGGTCTATCACTTCCATCGTGGCGGCGAGCTGGGCCAACTGGTCCCGCTGGCGCTTGTGCCGACGTTGATCGCTTCGCCTGGCAAGTCGGCAGCTTCCGACGATCCCGAGTCCGCTGATTCGGCCGACGCTGGCGAGATCGACCCAACCTCGGAATCCGAGGACACGTCGGAAAACGCGGAGAATCCCGAGGAAGGCGAAGGCTCAGAGAGTGCGGGGCCAACCGCTCCTACGCCGGTCGCCACGCGCTGGCAGACACTGGCGTGCGTGACATTGCCTAAGGAATCGTCCAGCGACGATGTAGCTTTCGACCTCGCGTTTGTGGCGCGGTTCAGCCAGCAGCCCAATGCCGATATTGTCGCGAGTTGCGCCCAATTGCTCACCGGTTACACGGGCAGCCCGTTGACCGCCGCCGTCGACGATACCGTGGTGCTGTTTGCCACCAGCGACGAGATCGCTCAGCGAGTTCGGTCAGGCGGCGGTGAAGGTGGCCCCATCGGCCAGCGGCTCCGCGCGGCGAATCAGCACGCCTTTGTGCATGTGTCGGCGGTGCCCGAGGCCGCCCGGGCAAAACTGCAGCAGATCAACGGCGGTCAGCTTCCGCTGCGGCTCGCCCAATTGCTGGGGCAGTGCCAGGCCGTGACGGTTACTGCCGATCTGGTGCCGGCACCGACGTTCCAGGCGGCGTTCGAGCCGCTCGATGTTGGCCAACTGGAAACCTTGCAAATGGAGGTTGAGGCCGCGGTCTCGGCGCTGAAGCAACAGCTCGGCAACGTCACCATCCCCAACCAACTCGGCACGCTGGGCACGGTCAGGGAATACTTCGTGCAGCTTGTTGGGCGAGCGGCCACGGTAACGCAAAACGACAGCTCCGTGATGTTTCGCTGGCAGGCCAATCCCGCCCAGACCAGCCTCATCACGGCCGGTGCCCGCCGCGTGCTGCAACAGGCAGCCAACGACGCCTACCACGGCCAGGGTGCGGCCAAGCTGGCGGTGCTGAACGAGTGCCTGAACGTGTACAAGGCCGCGCACAACCACCAGTTGCCACGCAACCTGCAAGCCGACGGCGCGCCGCTGATGAGTTGGCGGGTGGAGTTGCTGCCCTACCTGGGCTATCAGAAACAGTACGAACAACTCCGCAAGGATGAGCCGTGGAATAGTCCTCACAATGCCGCCGTTCTGGAGCAGGTGTCGCCGCGGCTGTTTGCGGCCAACCCGGCCACGCCAGACGGTCACGCCGACCTGTTGGCGGTGACGGGCGACGACGAGATCGGTTTTCTGTCGAACCGTGATTCGGGCGATTCGGAACAGCCCGCACCAGACGGAGCGGAATCACCAGTCGGCCCGATGACAATGGTCATGGCGGTGCAGGTAGCGCCAGAGCGCAGCGTACCCTGGGCCAGTCCCGCGGATTATGCGTGGAGCCCGGAGAGTCCTACCGAGGGCTTGGGTGTCCCGGCTGCCCGCGATTTCCTGGCCGTGATGAGCGATGGTCAGGTACTGGCGATTCCCAAGACCACACCGGGGCCTGATCTGCTCCGGATCTTCAGCAGCAGCTCCACAGATTTTCAGCAGCCCCAGGGGACCAAGGTCGTCGACGTGGCAGCCGGCGCTCAGGTGCGGAGCTACCTCTGGATGTTCAGCGGGTACCGGACTTCAGCGGCGGCTCCGGATGCGGTTGCCAATGCGCCACGCGGCAATCCGCTGTTTGGATCGCCCTCTGCGTCGTCCTCGCCGACGCAACCTGGCGACCTGCCCGACGAATACAAGTACGGTCCCGGCCCGGCCGTCATGGCCGACATTTTCGAGAAGACGACGGCCACCGAGTTCTACACCTTGCACGCCAAAGAGCCGGAGTCGTATGAGAAGTACCGCGGCAAGTGGATTTACATCCGTGGCGTGGTAGGCGACCTCGTTGCCGATCCGCTCAAAGGCGCGAAAGTACTACTCAAAGTCGATGGGCAAAACTTCGAGAAGGCCCATGTTGTCTGCGATCTTCTCGGCTACCGGTACGTCGATCGGGCGTTGCCGGGGATGGAAGTGGGGATCGTCTGCCAATATGTCGAACCTTCGCCGACCGGCCCGGTGGTGAATCGCTGTTTTGTGGTCGAGACCTCCGGCGAACTGCCGCCGAAGATAACCGTCGCGGAGTTCGTGCGGGAACTCACCCAGAACTTTACCGCGGCCAAGAGGAAGTACGAGAACAAGTTCGTGATTCTGACCGGTACGCTAGAATCACTCGAAAAGGATCCCAACGGCGTGGAAGGCCGGGGCCTCAAATCGCCGACTGCCCTGAAAGTCTATTGGGTGGGGCCGGCGCTCAACCCGGCCGCAGCCGGAACGGTCAAGGTGGGCGACGAGATCACGATCGTGGGCAAGGTGATCCTGATGGACAAGCGACGGGTCTTCATCGGTTCCGGCGGTTTGCTCTCCGACGCGAATACGCCAGACCCGTCGTCGCCGGAAGGCGCCACAGACCCAGCAAATCCAGAAACGCCGACCGATGCTGCATCGGCTCCCAGCGATGCGGCGTAGCCGGCTGGACCTGCAACCGGTGTATCTTGCAGCACAAAAGCACGAAGCCTGGCCCCGCAAGAGGCCAGGCTTCTCTTGGTGGTAACGTGTCAGGCTCGCCGTTAGCCGGCATCGCCACCGGCGATCGATTGCAGCTCGGCCGCTTCGCTGTGCTCTTCCAGCGGGACCGGCTGCTCGGGCTGCCGGCGATATACGTATTCGCAGGCGTTAATGACTTCCGCCAGCCGCTCGATTTCGCGACGCGTCGTGCGGTCGTGCACCGCCAGGTATACCACCTGGCTCATGGCTTGCTTGGCCACCCGCGGTTCAAACGCTTCGTAGCCCGGCTCGGCACTGGCCACCAGAAAGCTCGAAGGGCCAACCGTGGAGTCAAACCCCTTGCTCCAAAGGTATTGGATCAGGGCCTTCGGATCTTTTGCCATCACCGGGTAAATCCAGAAGGTGTGGTACGGGGCATTGATAGCGGGCCGCACCAAGTCGGGGGTAAGCCGCGTGAAAAGCTCCGCGTTGGCCGTTCGCTTCTGAACCGCGGCAGGCTCAAACCGCTTCAACCGCCGCTCCAGCAGGGCCAACAGCGGGTAACTGGGGCGTTGGCGGAACTTGCGGAACTGGTTCTTGCCGGTGAAGTTGCGGATCGACTTGTCGGTGATGTGCTCGGCCCCCAATAGCCTCAGCAGACGATTGATGATCGTGTATGGGATCCGGTATGTGGTCGCATGGAGCACGCAGTACTTGAGTGCCCGGAAGAACATTAGCCAGCGGGTTTGCACCGGCTGCTTGTCTTGAATGGCCCGGGCCTTTTCGCAGATGACCGGATCTTTGAACCGCGTGATGCCGCCCCACAGGGCCGAACACGTTTTGATCGGGCCGAAGCTGAACATGGTGACGTCGGCATCGGGGTGGCCGCGGAACTCGTCGCCCGTGAACGCCTGGGCGCAATCCTCAAACACCACCAGGTTATGCCGCCGGGCAAACGCCACGTACTCGTCCAGCGGAATGCGGCTGCCCAGGAGTTGCGCACACACGATTGCCCGCGTACGCTCATTCACCGCCCGCTCCAGAATATCCATCCGCATCGACAGGTCCGACATGTTCAAGTCGATCGGGATCGGCACCAGGTTGTGGGCTTTGAGGATTTCGGGGAATGGCCGCACGGTCAGGCTCGACACCAACACTTCGCTGCCGGGCGGAAAGTTATACGCCTGCACCGCCACGTCGAACGCGCTGCGCTCCGACAGGCTTACCAGGCACGGTTGGCCGGGACAAAACAGCTCTTCGATGCGGCGCTGCGTAGCTTCACGGTTTCCGGGCCACGCGGAGCGGAATATGGCGACCAGCAGATCGGTCCAGCTGATGTCGAGCTTCTTACGCGGAATCATGCGGATGCCTTTCGCCAGGATTCGACCTCGGAAGGAAGATGGGCGATCCGTGCCTACGATGAGCTATTGACCCGGGAGCCAGACCACGCACCCGCGAACTGGCCCGGATGGGACGACATGGATCACCCCCGCATGTCCCAGCGCCGGCCGCATCCGAAGGCTCGAAGAAGCGGTCGCAGGCGGTCGTACGCTGTTGATGCAGGGAACAACAGAAAGTTCTTGTGCCGGCCGGCAACCTGCGGCGATTGCCGTTCTCACCAGCCGTTCTTGAAGTAAACCGTGAGTCGGCAGCCGTACTGGGCAGACATCAGGCACGGGGCTTCGCCGTTGATGGGCGAAGCGTGCCATGTACGCTATCCACGTGGCTGCTCCCCTCACAATCCATTCCTGGTTGCACGTCCCCAACGGGCCGGTGCCGAGGAGCTACTCAGGACCGTGCTGCGGGCACGCGCTCCAGGGATGCAGACGGCGACGGGATTGCATCCTCCAGAACTCACCGCGACTGCATCTTCCCAAGATTCCGGTGGGCGTATGTTCGCGGCGGTATTAGTAGCCCGGCGAGCTGCTCCTTAGATCTTGTTCCCCGCCGGAGTAGTTGATTTCCCCTCATTTTAACTAGGCGATTGGTACGTGCTAGTACCCGGCGAAGTTTCATGGTTTCCTGGGCGTTCCCCTGTTCTCGGGCAAAATCGCCTAATCTGCCGGCGGCTGATGGGGTAAGATATGCAAGGAGCAGTTTACCTCGTTCGTGGGGGTGCGCTAGTCCCCTGAGGCGTCGGCCGCGCACATTAACATTGCCCCTGGTGGATTGACGGTCGTTTGCGGTGGTTCCGATTAGGCGGAATCGATGGGCGGAGGAATCCATGGAATCGCTACGCAAACAGGTGGCACGTGCCCGGCGGCGGTTGATCCTCTCGATCTTCATCATCGCCGTGGCTTGGTGCCTGTTCGTGGGCCTGTCGTTGGCTGCGGTCGGGATCGTAGCCAGCTGGTACTGGCAGGGGCCGCTGCCGCCTTGGCAATGGATCAGCGGCGGCGCCGGCGTCGGTCTGATTGCGGCCATCATCTGGACCTGGTTGGCCCGCACCCCTGAAATTGACGCGGCCCTGGAACTGGATCGCCGCTTCAACCTGCGCGAACGCGTTTCGAGTGCGCTGGCTTTAACGCCCGACGAACTGGAGACGGAAGCTGGTCGTGCCCTGGCCGAGGATGCCGAACGTCGCGTGCGGAACCTCGATGTGGATGCCAACTTTCCGCTGGAGGTGAACCGCTGGTTGCTGCTGCCGCTGTTGCCGGCGCTGGTGGCGTTGCTCCTGATGGATCTGTTGCCGCAATGGGCGGAGCAGCCCGCCCAGGCCGGCGACAACAACGAGCAAACCATCACCGCGGTGAAGCAAACGGTCGATCGGCTTCAGCAGCAGCTGGAACAGCGCCGCCAGGAGGCCAAGGAGCAAGGCCTGGAAGAACTGGAGAAGATGTTCGCGGAGCTCCAGCGAGGCACCCGCGAAACTTTTGAGAACCAGCAGATCAAAGATCGCACCGAGGCCGTCGTCAAACTGAACGAACTGGTCCAAGATTTTGAGAAACGCCGCAACGAGTTGGCTTCGGGCGAGAAGCTCCGCGAGCTGTTGAGCCGGCTCAAGGGGGCCAACGACGGCCCGGCGGACAAGTTGGCCCAGGCCCTCAAGAACGGCGACTTGCAAAAGGCAATTGCCGAGTTGAACGCGTTGCAACAGCGGCTTCAGGACGGTGCCTTGGATGCCGACCAGCGCGAAAAGCTGGCCAACCAGTTGAACGAGATGAAGCAGAAGCTCGAGCAGATGGCGGCCGACCACCTGCAGAAGCAGCGGGCGCTTGAGGATCAGATCAAGCAGGCTCAGCAGGCCGGCAACGAGCAACTGGCCCAGCAGCTTCAACAGCAGCTTGACCAGCTCAAGCAGCAAGACGGCCAGATGTCGCAATTGAACCAGTTCGCCGAGCAACTGGGGCAATGCGGCCAGTGCCTGGGCGACGGAAACACCGACCAGGCGATGGCCGGCCTGCAACGCATGCAACAGCAGCTTCAGGATCTCCAAAAACAACTGGAGGAACTGGAACTGGTTGATGGCGCCCTGGATCAGTTGCAGGAGTGCAAGGGCGAGATGCTCGGCGGCAATCAGCTAGGGCAACAGATGGCCGGGCAGCAGGGAAATCAAGCCGGGAAGCAGCAAGGAGGCAAAGGAAGCATCGGCCCCGGCATCGGCCGCGGACGTGGGGGCGGTTTCCGGCCGGAAGATCAGCAGGGCGGCGGAAAGTTCGTCGATTCGCACGTGCCGGGCAAGTTGCAAGGCGGCGTAGGCGTGGTGGTGGGGGAAACCGGCGGCCCCAACCGCGCAGGTGATATTCGCGAACAGATCAAAGCCGAACTGACGCCCAGCCAAGTGGAGCGGTCAGACCCGGTGAACACGCAGCAATACCCGCGTCCCTACCGCGAGCACGCGCAGCAGTATCTTGATGCCGTCCGCGAGGGCCGGCTGACGCCGTGACGACTTACGGAAAACGGGCTGTTCCTACCTGACAAGCGTCGGTCCCGAAGGCGGCTCTCCCGCCGATCGTTTGCAGCTTGAGCTGGGGGACGTGCCGCCCGACCAGGAGCCAATGGAAGAACCCACGAGCGAGGATCATTCATTCGGCCGCGGGCCGCTGACCTGGTCGGTCGTTACCTGGTTGGGCGAGACGCCTGTCGTTTCAATCTGTTGCAAGTTCTGTAGCGTCGTCTCGGCGATCGCGGTCAGCGCCTCGAGCGTGAAGAAGGCCTGGTGGCCGGTAACGAGTACGTTGGGGAACGTGAACAACCGGCTCAGCACATCGTCGGCAATGACGCGTTCGGAGAGATTTTCGAAGAAGTAGTCGCCTTCCTCTTCGTACACGTCGATGCCAAGCTGGCCAATTTGCCCACTCTTGAGGGCCTCGATCACCGCCTTGGTATCGATCACGGCACCACGACTGGTGTTGATCAGCATTGCGCCGGGCTTCATCAGTTGGATGGTCCGCGGGTTGATCAGATGCCAGGTTTCCGGCGTGAGCGGGCAGTGCAGGGTGACGATGTCGGACTGCCCCAGAAGCTCTTCCAGCGATACGTAGGTCAGTCCGAGCTTCCGGCATTCCTCGTTCTGATGCACGTCGTAGCCCAGGAGCCGGCAGCCAAAACCGGCCATAATTTGGGCGACCACCTTGCCGATCTGCCCGGTGCCGACAATGCCCACGGTGCGGCCGTGCAGATCGAAGCCCAACAGCCCATCCAGCGAAAAGTTGCCTTCGCGGACGCGGGCGTACGCCCGGTGCAGCTTGCGATTGAGCGCGAGGATCAGGCCCACGGTGTATTCGGCCACCGCGTGCGGCGAATAGGCCGGCACGCGCACCACTTTGATCCCCAGCCGCTCGGCGGTCGGCAGCTCCACGTTGTTGAAGCCGGCGCACCGCAGGGCCACGACCTTGGTCCCGCCCCGGGCCAGGTGCTCGAGCACCGGGGCGTTGAGCGTGTCGTTCACAAACACGCACACTGCCGGGAACCCTGCGGCCAAGCTGACCGTTTCCTGGTTCAGATGCGGCTCGTAATACACCAGATCGTGGCCGAACTGGGCATTGGCCCGATCGAAAAACGTGCGGTCGTACGGCTTGGTGCTGAAAACGGCAACGCGCATGAAGAGGTTCCTGCCTGGGGAGACGCCATCCTTGAAGGGGCCGCTGGAGTGGGACACTTACCGGTTGAGTTCAGCCAGGGCCGTCAGCAGCCGGTCGATTTCTTCGGCCGTGTTGTAGTGCAAAATGCCGACCCGTACGGCCCCGTCCGGCTCCAGCCCCAGGGCCTGGGTCAGTGGCAGCGCGTAGTAGTTGCCATGCCACACAAACAGGCCCTGTTCGCCCAGCCGCCGGGCAATTTCCCGCGACTGCAGCGCATGATGCGTGAAGCAGAAGGTGGGAGCCCGCTCGTGCATCCGCTCGGGATCGGCGATCCCCCACAGGCGAAACGCGTGCTGCTCCGATAGGCCCGACAAGAACTGGGCGGCCAGACCGCGCTCGTAACGGGCGATACCGTCGTAGGCAGCCAGCAGCGCCTCGCGGCGGTCGAGCGTGGCATCGCCCCGGTGATGCCGGCCCAGGTCGGCCAGGTATTCGACGGCGGCGGCCGTGCCGGCGATCGCCTCGTGGCTTTGGGTGCCGGTCATCCATTTGCCCGGCAGGTCGTTGGGAGCCGGACGCAGTTTGTATGCCGGCAGGGCTTCCAGCCGGTCGCGGCGTCCCCACATCACGCCCAGGTGCGGGCCAAAGAACTTGTAGGCCGAGCAAACGAGGTAATCGCACTTCCAGGCGGTCACGTCGATCGGCAGGTGCGGAGCGTAATGCACGGCGTCGAGAAACACCTCGGCCCCGGCGGCGTGCGCCGCTTCGATCATCTGCTGGATCGGGTGAATGGTGCCGGTGGCGTTTGCCGCGCAGCCCAGGGCGACCAGCCGCGTGCGGGTGTTGAGCAGCCGGTAGAACCCTTCCAGATCGAGCGTGCAGTCGTCCGGCCGAATGGGAATGTGGTGGACGGTGGCCCCGGCGTCGCGTGCGGCCAGCACCCAGGGGGTGACGTTGGCATCGTGATCGCTTTGCGTGACCAGGATTTCATCGCCCGGCTGCCACGTTTGAGCGAGGGCCCGGCTTAAGGCGAACGTGAGCGTGGTCATGTTGGGGCCGAAGGCCACTTCGCCGGGATCGCTGGCCCCCAGAAAGTCGGCTACGGCCTGGTGGGCCGCATCGAGCAGGGCATCGCTCTCGTAGCTGGTGGCAAACTCGCCGCCGTGATTGGCGTTGGTGTGGGCCAGGTAGTGCCCCACGGCATCGATCACCCGTTGGGGGACCTGGCTGCCGGCCGGGCCATCGAAGAACGCCGCGGGCTTTCCGCCAACCTGGCGAGTCAAAGCCGGAAACTGCGAGCGGCAGTACGCGATATCCCAGGCGGCATTCATCAGCAGCTACCTTGCTAAAGAAGGAGGACGCAAGTAATTCGTGAAAGGCGGGCCCTGGTCCTATAGGACGATGCACCGATATATTCAAGAGGTCCATTGCTGCCAGCGGCCCGTTTGGCCCTTTGCGGCGCGGTTTCCCGCCTTGCCGTTCCACGCCCCCCGTATTTACTCAGGTTTACACCGCTCATGGCTCGCTCGCGTCCCAACCCACCCCGCTCGACTCCATCCACGGCGGGCGTTTCAGCCGGACCGCAGCGATTGCAAAAGATCCTCGCTGCCGCCGGTTTTGGCAGCCGCCGGGCATGCGAGGAACTGATCACCACCGGCCGCGTGGAGGTGGATGGCGAAGTCATCACCGAACTTGGCGCCAAGGCCGATCCATCGCGACAGCGAATCCGTGTCGACGGCGAACCGCTGCGCCGCGTGAAGTTCCGCTATTACGCGCTGCACAAACCGCAGGGCGTGGTGTCGACCGCCCGCGATCCCAGCGGCCGGCCGCGCGTGATCGACCTGGTACCGCAGGACGTGCGGGTATTTCCCGTGGGCCGGCTCGATAAGAGCAGCGAAGGCCTGATCCTGCTCACCAACGACGGCGAACTGGCCAACGGCCTGACCCATCCGCGCTACGGGGTCCGCAAGGTTTATCACGTGCTGACAGCCGGGCACGTCACGCCCGAGGAACTCCAGGTGCTCCATCGCGGCGTCCACCTGGCCGAAGGGGTGGCCCGCGTGGTCAGTGCCAAGATCCGGTCGACCGAAGGCAAGGCCACGTGGCTGGAGATCGTGCTCGACGAGGGCCGCAATCGCGAAATCCGCCGCATCCTCGCCCGGATCGGCCACAAGGTCATGCGGCTGGTGCGGATCGAGATGGGCGGCGTGCGGCTGGGCGACATGCCGGTGGGCACCTTCCGCGAGTTGACGCCCCGCGAGGTCGAAAAGTTGCGTGAAGCCGTTCGCGAGAGCCGCAAACGCAAGGAAGCTCGTGCTGAAGGCCAGGCCGCGGCATCAGCCCGCAAGCCTGGCACCGCTCGCAAGGCCAAGAAGACGGTAGCCCGCAAGCCAGCCGCCAAGCGGGCCGCTCATGGCAGCGATTGGCCGGAGCTGGGCAGCAAGAGGCCCAGGGTGGGCAGCGTGATCGGCGTGGATGACGAGCTGGCCGCCGGTGTTGCGTTGCCGCCCATCGAGGCGTATCCCGAGGAACCGGAGCCGGAGGCTCGGCCTGGGCGTCCCGGTAAAGGGGCTCCACGAAAAGGCAACTCCGGCAAAGGCGGGCCGCGCAAAGGCGGCAAGAGTAGTGGTCGCCCCGGTGGCAAACCCCAAGCACGCAAGACGGCAACACCCAAGACGGTCGCCCGCAAAGCCAGCCGGCGGAAAGGGGCCGGACGGCGGACAGGGCGGTAAAGGGAGAACACGGTGATCGAGAAGGCAGCAACGTGCTTTGCCGATCAGGCATGGCACGGCACGGCGGCGGTTGTCGAAAACGTGCAACTGGCCCGCAACACCTGGCGAATTCGCGTCGAGTGCCCCGAACTTGCCCGGCGGATCCTGCCAGGGCAGTTCGTCATGGTGCGTTTGGCCGAGAGCAACGACCCGCTGCTGGGGCGCCCGCTGGCCCTGTACGACACCTACCCGGCGGCCGATGGGCATCCGCAAGGTATCGACCTGGTGTACCTGGTGATTGGCCGCATGACGCGGAAGCTCCAGTCGCTGGCCGCCGGGGCTCGCGTGGAGATTTGGGGACCGCTGGGCAATGGCTTCCGTCCTCGCGCCACCGATCACCTGGTGATGGTCGCGGGCGGCATCGGCCAGACGCCGTTCCCGGCCCTGGCTCAGGAATATCTGGGGCTACGCACCTACGGTGATCCGCCGCGTACGGTCGAACCGGCCAAGAAAGTCACGTTGTGTTATGGGGTTCGCTCGGCCGAGTACCTGGCCGGCTTGGATGATTTTCGCCGACTGGGAGTCGATGTGCGGGTAGCCACCGACGATGGCTCCGCCGGCCACCACGGTTTCGTCACCGACGTACTCCGCAAGCTGCTCGATGAAATCGGGCCGGTGTCTTCGCCGGCGGATGATGGCCAGCAGCGTGTCCCGGTGCGCATCGTATCGTGCGGCCCAGAGCCGATGATGCACGCAGTAACCGAGCTGGCGACCCAGCGTGACGTGCTGTGCGAAGTCTCGCTCGAAACGCCGATGGCCTGCGGCATCGGGATCTGCTTCAGTTGCGTGGCGAAGGTTCGCCAGGCCGATGGCACCTGGGACTACCGCCGCACCTGCGTCGAAGGCCCAGTCTTCAACGGCGCAAGCATCGTGTGGGATTAACCTCGCATCCGTCGGGGCCCCTCTGTGGCCCAAAAGATCTGCCCTCATCAAGGGCGTGCAACGGTACCCCAAGGGGGCGCAGCGGCGGTGCTTTTCTGGCTTTCGAGCTTTTTCAAGACGACCTTACAGGTCATTTCCGCCAGGTGCGGCCATAGCGTGGCTCGGCCTGCAAACACGCTGATCAGATTCTCAACGGCCGGTGCCTCGCGGCTGTGGTCGATGACCGTTGGCAGCGGGGCTCGGCCAGGCTCGACCTGGTCGATGTACATCGCCTGGACGGTGGTGCCGGCCCATTCGATCGACTGGCGGTTATCGCGAGTGACGTCCGGGAACAGCCGGCCTACCTGGCTCCAGATGTAGTCGATTTCGGCTGGATCTGGCTGCGCGTTCGAGCCATCGGCGACAGGGATCCAGCGATTGCTGCCAAAGACCGAGACGGGTGGATGCGGCACGTGGTTGAAGCCGTCCAGGTCCATCACGCACAGCGGATGCTCGCAAATCCCGGGCCTCACGGCAATCAGGTGCGATTTCTGCGCCACGAGGGCCATGGCCAGTTGTGAACCGGCTGGACGCCCCGCGCCGTAACGTGGCAGCAGAAAACTGCCCACGGCGTTACCGGCCAGGATGACCAGTCGGGCGTGCAGTGTCTCGCTTTGGGCGACTTCCACGCCTGTTACCTGGTCGTCGCTGATGTGCAGTTGCGTTACCGGGGCCTGCGTGCGGATCTCCGCTCCGGCGAGTTCCGCGACTTGGGCCAACCGCTTCAGCAAGATCGGTGGACGGATCGCGCGGTCGGGCAGCTCAAACGCCTCGGCCGCCTGGGCAATGGCCAGGTGCGGAAACCGCTCAAAGAGTTTCTCACTGGTCAGCGGCGAATACGGGATACCCGCTCCCTCCCAGGCGTTCATCCAGAGATCGACGTCGGTGTCGGCATCTTGCGTCAGATACACCATCGGTCCGCAATGTGGCTCCAGCGCCTCGGGGCAGAATCGCAGCGTGTGCTCGTACGATTCGTAGCACATCTGCGCCAGGTCCATCCGCTGCGGGGCGAACCATGCGCCGCTGTAGAGCCAGCCCTGGTTGCGGGTAGAAGCCTCTTGCCCCAGTTTCGACGATTCCAGCACCGTGACCGACACACCGGATTGAGCCAGCCGGACGGCGATGGACAAACCAGCGACGCCACCTCCGACGATCACCACGCGGTTGGTGTGATGATGGGGGGCAGACATCGCCGTCTCCTTTGCTTGCGGCCAAGTGCGGTAGAAGGGGGGATTGCTGAGGAACCGATGGACATCAACCAAGGTGACCGAGGCGCGTGTCTCCCCATCGATGAGCACGCCGGTTAGGGGCACGTGTCGCGTTTCGGGCCGGATGCACGTTCAACATGCCCAGAAAAGTTGATAGGTCGAGGTTTAGGACCGGGCAAGCCGGTCCGCGCACGTGCATCCGGCGTTTGGCTGAGTGCGGGCTAAACTGGATGGGTTTGTCTAGTTTAACGCAGCGTTACCGCCGCTGTGGGGGAAGAAATCGGAATCTGCCCGAGATTTTGGGAGGCGGTACCGCAAGTGCCGGTTACTCGGTTTCGTCGGCCAGTAACTTCTCGAACTCTTCTTCAGTCAGGACGGGCACCCCGAGTTTTTGGGCTTTCTCGAGTTTGCTGCCTGCCTTCTCGCCGGCCACCACATAATCGGTCTTGCTGGAGACACTGCTCGCGGCCCGGCCGCCGTGCGCTTCGATCAGCGCCTCGATTTCATCGCGGGTGTACTTGCTGAGCGTGCCGGTGACGACCAGCGTTTTGCCTTCCAGCTTGTTGCTGGCGGCTCCGGTACGCTCGGAACGCGGCATCTCCATCGACACGCCGAGGCTGCGCAGGTCGTTGAGTGTCTCTTGTCCAAAGTCGCTGTGCAGATAGTCGTACACGCTTTGAGCGATGATGGGACCGATCTCGTGCGTTTGCGCGATCGTTTCCACGTCGGCCGCCATCAGGTTATCGATGTTCTGGAACTCCTCGGCCAACACCTGGGCGACTCGCTGACCGACGTGCGGGATCGAGAGCGCGTTGAGCAGGCGAGCCAGGCCTCGCGACTTGCTGGCTTCAATCTGGGCGATCAGTTTCTCGCTGGATTTCTTGCCCATGCGCTCCAGCGGCGTGAGCTTCTCGACCGTGAGGCGGTACAAGTCGCCAAACGTTTTGACCATGCCGGAGTCGGCAAGCTGCGCAATCAGCTTCTCACCCAGCCCTTCAATATCCATCGCATTGCGCGTGGCATAGTAGCGGAGACGCTCGCGGACCCGGGCCGGACAATACAGGTTGGGGCACCGCAGGTAGACGCCGCCTTCGTCCTTCACTAATGCTGTGTTGCACTCAGGGCAGTGCGTGGGCGGCGGATACTTGGGGAGCTCGCCTTTCCGTTCGTGTTTTTCGACCCGGACGATGTGCGGGATGATCTTGCCGGCCTTTTCGACCACGACCACGTCGCCAATCCGCACGTCCTTGCGCTCGACCTCGTCCCAGTTGTGCAGGCTGGCCCGGCTGACCGTGGTTTGCGCAAGTTCCAGAGGTTCCAATAGCGCCACCGGTGTCACGGCCCCGGTTTTGCCCACCTGGACCTGGATGCCAAGCACCTTGGTGACGCCTTCGTACTTTTCAAACTTGTAGGCGATCACCCAGCGAGGGCTCTTGGTGGTGCTGCCGAGCCGCTCGCGCTGATCGAAGCGATTGACCTTGATCACCAGGCCATCGACTTCAAAGTCCAGTTCGTGCAATTGCTCGATCAGCTCCTGGCAGTAGTCGATGACGGCTTCAATATCGGGCAGCACCTTCACGTGGGGCGTGGTCGGCAGGCCATAGCTGCGGAGCTGTTCGAGGAACTCCATGTGCGTGGTGGCATCCAGGCCCTGCGCATAGCCGACACCGTGGGCGAAAAACCGCAGGTTGCGCGCGGCGCACTCGCGGGGATCTTTCACGCGGATGGTGCCGGCGGAAAGGTTCCGCGTATTGGGGTAGGGGGGGAGGCCCCGAGCAGCCTGCTGCTCGTTGAGTTTGACCAGTTGGCTGTTGGTCATATAGACCTCGCCCCGCACCTCAAGCACCTCGGGCGGGTTGCCGTGCAGCCGCAGCGGAACGTCGCCGATGGTTCGCACGTTGTGGGTCACGTCGTCGCCCACTCGGCCATTGCCCCGGGTGGCGGCGCGTACCAGCCGGCCGTTCTCGTAAGTGATGGAGATGGCTACGCCGTCGATCTTGAGCTCGACGACCCACTCCACCGGCTCGCCGTCGAGCATCTTGGTTATCCGGTTGCCGTATTGGCGCAGTTCCTCGATGCTGTAAGTATTGTCGATGGACAGCATCGGAACGCGATGTTCGATCGGAGGCAAATCGCCCACCGGCTGGTCCCCGATCCGCTGTGTGGGGCTGTCGGGATCGACCAGTTCGGGGTGCTGGGCCTCCAGTTCCTTGAGCCGGTTCAGCAACCGGTCGTATTCCAGGTCGCTGATTTCCGGGGCCGCTTCGAGATAATACTTGCGGTCGTGGTAACGGATCTGTTCCACGAGCCTCGCGATTTCCTCAGCCGGATTGGCCATCGGTGTTTCCAAGCGAATCTAAGGAAAGACGATCGAGGGACGCCCTGCTGGCCGTTGCCCGCAACCAGCCTGCCCCCCAAGCGTGACCATTGAAGCAGATGCACGCGGCGCCTGACAAATCTGGAGCGGTGAAAAACATATCCTAAGGGCTACGGCCGGCCCAGAGCGGCTTTCCTGCCCGCAGTTTTGCGATCCAAGTCCCCCGCCTGTTGCCAAGATGAGTGGTCCTGATCCATCCAAGATTGCCAATGCACGCGTGCCCCGGCGGTTGCCCCCCGGCCGGCTGCGGACCGTGGTGGCCACCCTTGCGCTGGCGGCTTGGGGCTGTGGCTCGGCCGCCGAGCCGACGGAATCGGCCAGTACCGCTGCCGCACGTACGGCAGAGCCGTCGAAGCAGATCGTGGTCATCGACGACCTGGGGCGCGAAGTCCGCTTGGAACGATTGCCGCAGCGGATTGTGTCGCTGGTGCCATCGAGTACCGAGATAGTCTTCGCTCTCGGGGCGGGCGATCGGCTCGTGGGCGTGACCGAGTATTGTGATTATCCGCCTGAAGCTATGCGGCTGCCTCGCGTCGGCGGGTTCTCGGCCAACACGGTCAGCATCGAAACCGTGATCGGCATGGAGCCCGACGTGGTGCTGGCCACCGGCAAGCTGCACCAGGTGTTGATTGCGGAACTGGAGCGGCTGAATATCCCGGTCGTGGCCCTGGAACCGCAATGGTACGACGACGTGTGCGAAAACATCCTGCTGCTGGGGCGCGTGACCGGCAAGGAAGATCGGGCGAACGAAATCGCCGCTGCCATGCGTGCCAAAGCTGACGAGATTCGCAGCCAGGCGGCCAAGATCCCGGAAGATCAACGCGTGACAGTTTTCTACCAGGTGTGGCAAGACCCGCTGATGGCGGCCACCAGCCATTCATTCATCGGCGAAATGATCGAGATGGCCGGAGGACGGAACATCTTTGCCGATCTGGAACAGAGGTCGCCTCAAGTGAGTGAGGAAGCGGTGCTGGCCCGCGATCCCCAGGTGATCCTCGCTCCCTCGGTCGCCGATCGCGACGAAATCGTCCAGCGGATGCGGCAGCGTAGCGGCTGGGACCGCATCGCGGCGCTGCGTCACGACCGTGTGCACCTGGTGCCCAACGATATGGTTTCGCGGCCGGCGCCGCGGTTGGTCGAAGGCTTGCAGGCCATCGCCCATGCCATCTATCCGGAGTACTTTCCGTGAGCGGCGTGGTGTGGCGAATGGCGGGCCTGCTGGCCGTGCTCGTGGTGGTGACGGTGGTCAGCTTGGGCGTGGGGGCGAAAAGCATTCCGCCGGGTGAAGTCGTGTCGATTTTGCTGTGGCCCGACGATTCCGCCCATCAGCGGGCACACGTGGTCATCATCTGGGAAGCCCGGCTGCAACGGGTGATCTTGGCCATCTTGGTGGGCGCAGGCTTGGGGGCGGCGGGAGCCGGTTACCAAGGGCTGTTTCGCAACCCGCTGGCCGATCCGTTCGTGATCGGGGCTTCCAGTGGCGCGGCGCTGGGAGCCACCATTGCGTTAACGGCCGGCTTCACCGCCGCGTGGCTGGGCCTCAGCCTGGTTTCGCTTTCGGCCCTGATAGGGGCGATGGCCGCCGTGGCCGTGGTGTATGCCATCGCCAGTTTGGGCAATCAATTGCCGGCCGTGGGGCTGCTCTTGGCCGGTGCTGCGGTGGCCAGCTTTGTCGGCGCGCTGGTTACGCTTCTGATGGTCCTCAACGACGATCAGATCATGGCCGTGCTGGCCTGGCTGATGGGCAGCCTTGCCGGACGCGGTTGGCCGGCCGTCTGGGCGTCGGGGCCGCTGATTGTTCTTGGAGCGATTGGGTTGTGGCTGCTTGCCCGGCCGCTCGATGCATTGACGTTTGGCGAAGAGTCGGCGGCATCGCTGGGCGTGCGGATGACGCGCTTGCGGCTGGCAGTGGTGGTGATGGCCAGTCTGGCGACCGCCGCCGCCGTTTCCGCCGGCGGCATCATTGGCTTTGTCGGCTTGGTGGGGCCGCATGCCGCGCGGCTGCTGGTCGGACCGCGGCACGCGTGGCTGGTGCCTGGCAGTGCGCTGCTGGGCGCCTTGTTGCTGTTATTGGCCGACGATGTGGCCCGAACCGCAGCGGCTCCGACGGAACTGCCCGTCGGCATCTTCACGGCGCTACTTGGCGGCCCGTTCTTCTTGTACCTGCTGCGCAGCCACAGTGCCCGGCTCGGCACGGGGCCCGACTAGCCACGCCGCGTATCAATCGTTCATTCGCCGGGCAGCGGCTGAGCCTGCTGAAAGAAGGCTGTCATCTCGCTGAGGCTTTCGAAGATGAACCGCATGGCGGTGTAATGCCCTGCATCCAGCCACACGATCGGCGGCTCGCCGCAGGTCTTCCATAAGGCCTCGGCACAGGCGGGCGGAATGACTTCATCGTACCGGCACGACATCATCCTGATGTTGCGCTGTTGAAGTTGCCGTGGGTAGCTGGCCGGGTCCACCGGACGCAGCATCTCGCACAGGCTTTCCACCGTTCCGCCGTTTTGTTGCCAGGCAACCAGGGCCGGCCGGAGTTCCCGGGCGTTCCAGTTGGCGTGCCGCATGTCAGCCCCGGCCAGCATGAAGAAAGCGTTGTGCAGCCGCGGTTCGATCGCCGAAGCCAGTGCCGCCGTGATCCCCCCCATGCTGATGCCGAACACGCCCAGACGCTGCTGATCGACTTCGGGCTGTGCGGCCAGCCAGGCGGCTCCGCGACGAATGTCCAAAACGCCCTGAGTCATGCGGGCGACGGTTTGCGAGGGATCGGTGGTCACCATCCGCTCGCGCATACCGGCCGGACGCCGCGGGCCGTAGTAGGGCAACTTGATGAATAGGGCACACACACCATGCTGGGCCAGCGTGCGGCAGTACAGCCGCATCAAGTCGAAATCGCCGCCAAGGATGTGCAGCACAATCGTCGCCGGGTAACGGCCTTCAGCGGCCGGGCGGTAATACTCGCAGTGGACCGTGTTGTTCTCCGGATGCGGCGACGTGATGGGCGAAGGGAACCGTACCTCGAATTGCCGCGACTTGGTCGATGCCGTCGGCACCTGCTGCAGCTCGTACGGGAACCGGTGCGGCTTCAATTGAAACCGCTCCGGGAGGCTGGCCTCGCCCGGCGCTGGTTCAAAGACGACTTCGCCTTGGACGATGCCTGAGACTGTACCTCGGCCATCATCGGGCGCGGCGGCCACCGCGTGCGCTGGCCACACCACGCAGCCCGCCACGAGAATGGCGGCCAACCAACCCACGAAGGGGGCAAGTGCTCGGCAGCATTGGGGCAAGGCGATTCTCCCGATCGGAGTTCTCAGGCGGCACGCGCCGCATCGAGCCGAACGCGGCGCCGCAATCGTCACTCATCTTTGCGCTTATAGCCTGGAACGCTACGATACTCCAGCGTATGACTTGGGGCCTTCGGGGCACGGACGGATGAAGGCGGCCGCCCTACTTGGCGAGGCGGCCAGCCTTGAGCCTGACTAGGGATGACCGCCTGGCATGGATGGCAGCGCGAATACCGCCTCTTCTGGAAGGAACGCCCCGGCGGCGGCTGCGCCGCAGCGTATTTGGCGGCGGTATCTAAAGCAGACGCCTCTGGAATCGTTAGAGCCCCGGCGGATTTGCATCGTCAAACCCAGCGCCCTGGGCGACATCGTGCAGACGCTGCCAGTGCTATCGATGCTGCGCCAGCGATTTCCGCAGGCGCATATCGCGTGGGTGGTGAAGCCCGGCCTGGCTGGCATCCTGCGCGGCCACCCGGAGATCGACCAGATCATCGAGATGCCGCGCGGCCGCGGCTGGCGGTTAGTGTTGGGCTTCCTCCGGCTCTTGAACAATCTCCGCCGGCAGCGGTTCGACCTGGTGCTCGATATCCAGGGGCTGTTGCGCAGCGGGCTGATGACCTGGTCTACCCGCGCGCCGCGGCGGCTGGGGTATCGCCTCGCACGCGAAGGCGCGTTTCTGGCGTATACCGACACCATCGACGTCGACTACCGCACGATGCCGGCCTTGGAGCATTACCAGCTATTTGCCCGGCGATTGGGCTGCAGCGGCCCGGTACCCCAGGCCAAAGTGCCGATCACACACCAGGACCGTCAGAAGATTCATGCTCTGTTGGCGCGGTTACCGCGTCCCTGGCTGGCCATCCACGCCGGCGCGCAGTGGCAAACCAAGCGGTGGCCCCCGGAGGCGTTCGCCGAGGTGGGACGCTGGGCTCTGCAGCATTACGGCGCTGGCATCGTGCTGCTTGGTGGGCCGGGCGAAGGAGCCCTCGCCGCCCAAGTCGAGAAGTTGCTCGATGGGCCTGTGGTCAACCTGGCCGAGACTACCACGCTCACGGAACTTGCCGCCGCGGCCGAGGCGGCCGACGTGTTCTTGTCCGGCGATACGGGCCCGATGCACCTGGCTGCGGCCGTCGGGACGCCGGTTGTCGCATTGTTCACCTGCACCAGCCCCCTGAGGGCCGGCCCGCGCGGAGCCGGCCACCACGTGGTAGCGACAACCGTGCCGTGCGCGGCCAGCTACCTGAAGAAGTGTCCCGACATGAAATGTATGCGGGAGCTGACGCCACAGCGGGTGTGGCCCGCGGTGGCCGGATTGCTCGACCAGGCGGTGCAACGCCAGGCGGCCCAGCGCGCGGATTGCGGATAATATCGTATGCGCGGTTAATACCAAATACGCGGCGTTCGCCCTTAAAAAGTGGGTGATGTTCGCCGCTTCGCGAGATTAGGTAGAAATTTCGGAGCCGCTTTGCGCTTATTATGAGGAGACGCAGGATGGGATGATTCATCATCCGTTGCGTCACCCGTGAACGATCAATCAGCGTAATGCGCTGCCGAGGATGGGGCCCGGCCGCATGGAGAGAAAAGGGGGCAACACGGGCTGGGGATGAAGGTTTCCCCTATGCGACGTTCTTTGGGGAGAAATCCTAGTTGCCCGTCGTACGGCGATAGGTGGACGATAGCTTCGAGAAGGTTTTCACGGGGCGCGGTCTACGCTGGAAGCTAACCCGGCCCGCAGCGGCAGCTAGGGTCATCCTGGCAAGCACCGGAACGAGGTAGAGATGACGTCGGAAGCCAATTCCCAGGAACCCGTTCTGGACGACCGCGCGCAGCGCATCTCCTCGGTAGTGCACGACCTTCGTCACTGTCTGCACGTGCTGCGGATGGGGCTGACCCTGCTCAAGTCCAACCGCATCAAAGAAGACGAGTTTCTTGAAATCTGCGGCACGATGGAAGGTGAGGAACGCCGTGCCGCCGAACTGGTCGAAGAACTCGTGGCCTTTGCCCGCGGTCAGAAGTGACCCCGGGACCAAAAAGGCTCTGTGGCCCCGACGCGGCGGCTTACATGGCCGCTTCGTAAAGCTGATAGAGTTCTTCTTCGCCCACGGGCCGCGGATTGAAACCGCCGGTCCACTGCTTGGCGGCGTCCACGGCCAGCACGCGGAGCCGGTCGGCTGCCACGCCCAGGTCGCGCAGCCGCAGTGCCAGACCTGCCTTGGCGACAAGCTGGCTCACGCGATCGGCCAACTCGCTCGATGCGGCGTCCGGCGAACGCGCCGCGCCATTGGCACTGGGCAGAAGCTCGGCATATAGCCGGCCGACTTCCACACCGTTGAACCGGATCACGTGCGGCAGCATCAGGGCTACGGCCTGACCGTGGACCACGTTGTAATGCTGGGTGAGCGGGTTGGCCAGCGCGTGGGCGGCCCCCAGCATGCTGTTCTCGATGGCCAGGCCCGCGAAGAAAGCGCCAAGCTGCATCGCGCCGCGGGCTTCCAGATCGTTGGGGTCATCGAGCACGCGGGGGAAGTTGGCTTCCAAGAGTTTCCACGCTTCGCGGCTGAAGAGCAGCGAAACCGGATTGCGCGGCCGGGTTACGTACGTTTCGAGCGCATGGGCCACGGCGTCAATGCCTGTCAGCGCCGTTACTTGCGGCGGCTGCGTGACCGTAAGCTGCGGATCAAGCAGAGCGATGCGGCAAGCGGCCTTTTTGTCGCCGCAAGCCATCTTTACGTGCGTCTGGGCGTCGGAGATCAGGGCAAAGCTCTGGGCCTCGCTGCCAGTGCCGGCCGTGGTCGGCACGGCGATCATGGGGAGCATCGGCTCGCGGGCTTTGCCGACACCCCAGTAGTCGCGCATCTGCCCGCCGTTGGTGTACACAAAGTTGATGCCCTTGGCGCAGTCCATTGAGCTGCCGCCGCCCAGGCCGATGAGCAAGTCGGGTTGAAAGTCGCGTGCCGCGGCCACGCCCTGATCGACGTTGTCGGTGGTGGGGTTCTCGACCACGCCGTCGAACACCATGGTGGTCAGCCCGGCGCGATGCAGCGAAGCCAGGCCACGTTCGACATGGCCGCACTTTACGATGCCAGGATCGCTAACGACCATCGCCCGGCGTGCCCCCAAGCCGGCCGCAAGTTCGCCCAATTCTTCAAGTCGTCCCGGGCCGAACACCAGCCGGGTGGCGGTCTGAAAATCAAATGGCTTCATAGGCGGACGTTTCTTAGGCCAGGCAGGTCGGATCGTCGGGGAGGAAACATCGCCTGCGCGGCGCGGGGGCAGGAATAGCCTGGGAGGCGCTATACATCTGGGCTGGCAGCCGGCGCGACGGGGGCCTGCCAGCCAGCCGGGCACATCACCCAAGCCGAGGCCACCAGGGTCGTTACGCCGACCGTATTTCTACAGCCGCAGTTTACCAAATCCGCCTGGGGACTAGAACTCGAAACCGCAGCCCCCAGAGTTGGTATCTGTGCTGTGCCGGGAGGCTATCCTTTCCACTTACTGACGATGTCCAGCACAGCGTCGTGCAGGTGTCCGTTGGAGGCCAGCACGCTGCTCTTGGCCAGCGGAAGAGGTTCGCCCTGGCAGGTGGTAACGCGGCCGCCGGCTTCTTCCACGAACAATCGTCCGGCGGCGAAATCCCACGCCGAGAGCTGGTATTCGAAGTAGGCGCCGTACATGCCCATGGCCACTTGGGCCAGGTCGAGCGAAGCGGTACCAAACCGGCGGATGCCGTGGATCTGTTGGCCGAACAGTTCGCGGATCGCGCGGAGCGTGGCTTCCATCATGGCCCCACGGTCGTAATAGAACCCCACGCCTACCAGCGACTGGCTCAGCGACGTCTGGTTGTTCACCCGCACGCGGCGGCCGTTGTACCAGGCACCCTGGCCGACTTCGGTCACGTACCAATCCTCACGCACCGGGTTATAGATCACGCCGCAGCGAGGCTGGCCATGCTCGTAGTAGGCGATGGAAATCGCAAAGTGCGGGATGCCGTGGGCAAAGTTGGTCGTGCCGTCCAGCGGATCGACGATCCAGAGCTTCGCGGCGGTTACGTCGGCCTGGTGCGACTCCTCGCCCAAGATGGCATGGTCGGGATAGGCTTCGCGGATGGCTGCTACGATGGCGTTTTCGGACTCGATATCGGCGTCGGACACCAGGTCCGATACCGCCTTGGTCCGCATCTCGACGCCGTCGCGAAAATAGCGGGCGACAATCGCCCCGCCGGCTTGAGCCGCCTGCTTGGCGACTTTCAACTCCTGAGATTCGTGCTCCATGATTGCCTGCCGGGCCGTGATGGTGAGTGTGCAATCTGCCCTCGCGTAATAGCGCGGGCAGCAGAGATTCCGTCAAGGGGAGTGGGCAGCCGCCCAAAAAGGGCAGGGCGGCCAATTGACGCAGCAGCGCACTGCCTAACGCTCGCGCGTTACGATCACGATGCCTGCGGCCACGGCGGAGCCGCCCACCAGCAGCCACGGCGAGATATGATTCCCCCGCAGCAGCACGCCCAGGATGATGCCGAAGATCGGTTGGGCAAACCCGAACACGGCCAGTTGGCTCGCCCGATGCCGCCGCAGCAGCGTGGCCCAGGCGGCAAAACAAAAGCCGGCAACGATGATGCCTTGATACAGCAGGGCCCACGTGGCGGCGGGCTCGAATCGGATCTGCGAAAGCGGCTCGGTAAGCAAGCCCGTGAGCAAAAGCAACGACGCGCCGACGGTGTTGCTCCACAGCACGAGTTTGCCAGGCTCTACGGTGCCCAGCGCGTGCTTGCTGTAAACGATGTTGCCGGCCAGGAACCAACTGCTGACGAACACGATCAAATCGCCCGATAGGTGCCCCACTCGGGTGGCATCGCCCGTGGCATTGCTGGACCCCAGCACCACGGCCACCACACCCACCGCCGAAAGCGACAGGCCAATGGTCTTACCCACCGTCAACCGATCGCCGGCTAACAGGAAATGGGCCAACAGTGCCACCCAGACCGGGTTGGAGCCGATCAGTACCTGGCCGTGCGCGGCCGAGGTCAACGTATGTCCCCAGTGGAACAGGCCGATCTGAATGCCCAGTAGTGTGCCGGCGATCAGGATCGGTTTCCATTGCCGGGGACGCACGGCGAGCGGCTGGCCGTCCCACCAACACCACAGGGCAATGCAGATGCTGCCCAGCCCGAACCGCACGCCAGCCGTCATCAGCGGCGGCCAGACGTCTTGGGCAAATTGAATGGCGACCGACGTCCCCGCCCACAGGATCGCGCACAACAGGGCCAGCGCCGCTGCCGGGATGGTGATCGGCTGTAGGCTCGACATCGACGGCGCAGGCCCGGCTGCCGGAGTATCAGACGTGCGCGCGGTGTCATCGTCCGATTTGGGGGCATGAGCTGCATCCGCGGTGGGCGAAGTTGCCGCTGACGTGGCCGGCAACCCGGGGGTGGCCGCACGGCTGGAATCATGGCGCAACTGGTCCGTATTGCTGGGCTGTCGCGGTGAGTGATCGAACTCATGCGCCATGGGGATGTCGTCTTCTTGAAACCAAGGAGCGAAGGCGCGGCGGGCAAACCGTGGCCGCCTGATACCGGGACGCCTCGTGCATTCCCTATCAGCGATCATGGGGTATGCGCCCATCGCTGGGAAGGGGGGGAGGTCCCCGGGGGGCCTATGGGTAAGGTCACTGGGCGGCTTCGCTGGGTTCGATCTTCAGCGGAACACGGGCATCGATGAGCAGGGCGCTCACGCCGCTAATGAAAAACGCCCCTGCGCAGATCATGAAGACGCCGTCCCACCCTACGCGGCTAGGCACCAGCAGGATCGACGATGCAATCGCGGCCCCGAAGTTGCCCCACATGTTGCCCCATCCCAGGGCCGAGCCGACGTGCTTGCCGGCGATATCCTGTTGGAAGGCCCAAACAGCCGAGATGCCCAGGTCGGTCGAAAACGCCACCAGCGCAAACGCTGACACATACACCCACAGCGGCAGCTCGAGCCCCGGAATGACGTATGGCAGCAGGCAGACCAGGTAGCCCGCCATGGCCGTGAACCGGGACAGGCCCATCGGCAGGGCGCGGCCCCACCGCAGCCCCAGTTTGCGGGCCAGGATATCGGTCAACGGGCCGCCTAGCAGCATGCCGGCCCAGCCCACCGTCATGGGAAGCAGCATGTAAAAGCCACGCCGCTCGATCGGCACGCGGTGGACTTCGTCGAGGTAACGGGCGAGCCAGGTGGTGAGGAACACCCAGCCCACATTGGTGGTGAACTGCGAGATCGACGTCATCCACATGTTGAAGCTGGTGAGGATGGCTCGAATGGGCAGTCCCTTGGCCCGACCGCTTGCGGCGGCCACGGTGGCCGGCCGTCCTTGTTCGATGGCGGCCAGTTCTGCCGCGTTGCAGCGCGGATGCAGGCGGGGCTCGTCGCGCACGACCCACCAGAAGAATGCGGCCACGCCCAGCCCCAGTGCCGCGTACAAGTACATCACATCGCGCCAACCTTCGCCGTACACCTTGCGAATGTCGGCATAGGCCGATTCGAGCAGCAGCCGGTTGAGCCTCGCCTGTTCTTCGGACGAAAGCTGCGTATTGGGCGACTCCGGATCGCCAATCAGGAACTTCGCCTGCTGAGGAAGCGAGTCCCAGGGAAACACCCCGGCGGCATACAGTTGCGGATGGGCCAGCAGCGCGTTGAAGGCCTCGACCAGGTGAGGCCGCGCTTCCTCGAATTGCTGCTGCAGGATCTGACGCTGCTCGGTGGCATCGTCGCTGGCGGCAGCCGACGCTTGGGAATCGGTTTGCTTCTTCAAGGCAGCGTGACGACGGCCCAGGTCGCGGAGCGTTTCGGCGGTTTCGGCCGGCAGCAACTCCAGCACCCGCTTGCCGACGGCAGCCTTCAGTTGCTGGTTGGAGTCGCGCTCATCTTCGGGCAGATGCTCCGCCAGCGTGATTTCGTAAGCCAGGTTGGGGCCCATCAGGTCGCTCGGCGTCAGCAGCGACGACACGCTCACCGGCACAAAGGCCACCAACAGCAGCGCCGTGAGCAGCGGCGCCAAGGCCCCGCCAATGCGGCCGCCCATGGCCACAATACTGCTGGCCGTACCTCGGGCGGTGAACGGTACCCATTTGCTGATGAGGTTGGCGGCGGTCGGGTAGGCACCGGCTTGCCCGAAACCAAAGCCAGAGCGGAACAGAAGTAACGCCAGGAAGCCGCCGGCCAGGCCGATCAGTCCGGTGAAGATGGACCACGTCAGAATGTAAATGGTGAGCATCGTCCGGCCGCCAAAGCGGTCGGACAACCAGCCGGCCGGCACCTGTCCCAGGGCGTAGGTGTAAAAGAAGGCGCCGAAGATCCAGCCGATCTGGGCGTCGGTCAGCCCCAGACCTTGCTTGATGTAGATCTCGACGATCGAAAGGCAGAAGCGGTCCAGATACAGCAGAACCGACATCAGCGTGGCTGCCAGGACAACAAAATACCGTTGGTGCGTCGGACGGGTAGGGGCAGACATTGCGGTGACGCCTTGCAAGCGGTTCATGGGCAGCCAAACGGAAGGGGCAGCCCGCCAATGTAGAAAGCCCGGCAAGTCCGTGCAAATTCCGTCCGCTCTGCTCCGCCCGTTTTAGTTCCCGATCATTGCGGCCAGGCGGTCATAGCTGGCGGCGATGCCTTGTTCCATGCCCGAGGCTATGGCGCCATCGCGAGCCTCGCGCGAGGGGAACACCACTGTTATGGTCATGTGGGTTTGCCCATCCTGTTCGGTGAGAGTGAGCGTGGCCAGTTGCTCGCTCGATTGCGCTTCGCAGCCGAACTCGAAGCGTTCGGTGCGAACGATCCGCTCCGGCGGCACGATTTCGCGATACTGACCGCACCTGGCCATCTGGTTGCCGTCGGCGTGCTGCCAGACATGGCGAAAGGTGCCGCCAGCGGTCAGATCGTTTTCGCACTCGGTCATCGTCCATCCCGGCGGTCCCAGGAGCCACCGCTTGAGCTGCTTCGGCTGCGTAAGGGCTTCGAATACCAGAGCCCGAGGCGCGTCGAACGTGCGCTGGATGACAATCTCGCGCTCTCCTGAGGTGACAACGGTTTGTGGAGATCGGGAAGACATGGCATTGGCTCCGTAAGACAGGGCTTAGCGGCGAGACTCGTGTCGCGAAGGTAACGTCGAGCTAGTTGGATAGGGACGAGTTTCTCGTCCAACAAGTTACACGCATACCGGCTCAAAAGAGAGCGTTTGCTGTTGCCAAGCCGCGGTCGGCGAAGAAACGCTGGCGGGCGGTGGGCCGCGCTGGTTAAGTTGGTGCGCGATCAACCGACTACGGATCGATCACGTGACCGAGGGCGTGTTCTAGGAGCCACCGGAGATGGGATGGCGAACGGGATTGCTGAGTCTGCTGGCGCTACTCGTCGCGGCTACAATTGCCAAGGCGGTCGAGAAGCCGCGGCCTAACATCCTGTTCCTGCTCGCCGATGACCAGGCGTACCATACGATCGCCGCGTTGGGCAATCGCGAGATCGAAACGCCCAACCTCGATCGGCTGGTGCAACGCGGCGTGACCTTCACCCATGCCTACAACCAGGGCAGTTGGTTGCCGGCCGTGTGCGTGGCCAGCCGCACCATGCTCAATACGGGCTTGAGCCTGTGGCGAGCCCAAGCGGCCGAGAAGAATCTGAACCAATGGGTGCAACAGCGCCGACTCTGGCCGCAGTTACTGGCCACTGAAGGCTACGACACGTACTTCACCGGTAAGTGGCACGTTAAAGCCGATCCGCAGCAGGTGTTCCAGGTCGTCCGCAACGTGCGCGGCGGGATGCCGGCTCAAACGCCCCTGGGTTACAACCGGCCCGTGGAAGGTCAGCCCGACGCCTGGAAGCCGTGGGACCCGCAGTTCGGCGGTTTCTGGCAAGGCGGCAAGCATTGGTCGGAAGTGGTGGCCGACGATGCGATCGACTACCTGGCGATGGCCCGCGGCAGCCAGAAGCCGTTCTTTATGTACATCGCGTTCAATGCGCCGCACGATCCCCGGCAATCACCTCGCGAGTATGTCGACAAGTACCCACTCGAAAAACTTTCGCTGCCCGAGCCGTTCTTGCCGTCGTACCCCTTGGACATTGGCAGCAACCGCATTCGCGACGAGCAGTTGGCCCCATTCCCCCGCACCGAGCATGCGGTGAAGGTGCATCGCCAGGAGTACTACGCGATCATCACGCACCTGGACGCCCAGATCGGCCGTATCCTCGACGCGCTTGAAGCCAGCGGCCAGGCGGAGAACACGTACATCGTGTTTACCTCCGACCATGGATTGGCTTGCGGCCATCACGGGCTGATGGGCAAGCAGAACATGTACGAGCACAGCATGCGCGTGCCATTTGTCGTCGTTGGCCCGGGCGTCACCGCCGGTCAGCGGATCGACGCGCCGATCTATGTGCAAGACATCATGCCAACGACGCTGGAGTGGGCCGGGGCCAAAGTGCCGGAGGGCGTCGATTTTCGAAGTCTGGTGCCACTGCTGCAGGGCAAGAGCGACGGCTGGCGCGATACCATCTACGGCGCGTACATGGACTTTCAGCGGATGATCGTGCGCCGCGGGTACAAGCTGAATGCGTATCCCAAGATCGACGTGGTGCTGCTGCATCACCTGCAGAACGACCCCAACGAGATACGCGACCTGTCCGAGAATCCCGATTACGCCGGGCCATCCATGATGCTCAAGGAGGTCCTGAAGCGAGTGGCCAGCGAACTGGACGATCCACTGTTCAAACAGAGGCGGCCCTAACGCTGCGATCCGCCGCTGCGTGCCTCGCCAAACGTCGTTTGCCAGCGCCCAATTCACGGCTCGCTCCGCGCCGAACCCAACTGGTAGAATGATCTGGCCGAGCAGATGCCGGTAGTTGCATGGGGGGCATCCTGTCGTCGTTGAACCATGTCGGGCACATCATCACACACCAGCTTGCGGCTCGCCACGCCGATCAAATACCTCAAAGGGGTTGGGCCGGACCGCGCGCCGCTGTTTCACAAGCTGGGAATCCGCAACGTCGCCGAGTTGTTGTTCCATTTTCCGCGCGATTACCAGGATCTGTCCGACGTACGGGAAATGGATGAACTGGAGGACGGCGCCACCGTCAGCGTGATCGGCACGGTGGAGGACATCGACCAGCGGACGACCTCTCGAGGCACCATCACCGGCGTGCTGATCGGCCAGGGCGAACACCACGTCCGTGGCGTGTGGTTCAACCAGGCCTACCTGCGGCAGAAGTTCCACATCGGCCAGACCGTGGTGTTCTCCGGCAAGGTCCAACTGCGCAACCTGGCCTGGGAGATGGCCCATCCACGCGTCCAGTGGCTACAGGATGGCGAACAGGTCAGCGGCGAAATCCTGCCGATCTACCCGCTGTGTGAGGGGCTCAGACAAGAACACGTCCGCCGGGCGATGCGCAATGCGCTTGAGAAGTACGTGGACCACCTGGACGAGGTCTTTCCGGCCGATTACCTCCAGGCACATCAGCTTTGGCCGCTCAAGCAGGCGTTGCCCCAGGTGCATTTTCCGTCGTCGATGGAATACCTCCAGCAGGCTCGGCGGCGGCTCATCTATCAAGAGCTGTTGGTGATGCAGCTCGGCTTGGCCTTGCGGCGGCAGATCACCATGCAGCAGTCGGCGATTCCGCTGCCGGCTACCGGTAAGATCGACGCCCGTATCTTGCGGCTCTTCCCGTTTGAGCTGACGGCTGGCCAGCGCGAGGTGATCGATGCGGTGGCGGCTGACATGGCTCGCAGCCGGCCCATGAACCGGCTGATTCAAGGCGACGTGGGCAGCGGCAAAACCGTGATCGCCGTGTATGCCATGTTGCTGGCCGTGGCTCACGGATGCCAGGCGGCGCTGATGGCCCCGACGGAAGTACTGGCCCGGCAACACTATGAAACGCTCAAGCGGTTGCTGCACAACAGCCATGTGCGGCTGGGGCTGCTCTCGGGCAGTCTTTCCGCCAAGGAGCGGCAGCAAACACTTACCGGGCTCGCGGCCGGCGAGATCGACGTGGTGGTCGGCACGCAGGCCCTGATCCAGGACGGCGTGCAATTCGCCAAGCTGGCCCTGGTGGTGATCGACGAACAGCACAAGTTCGGTGTGAAACAACGGGCGGTGCTGCGCGGGGCGGGCTTGCAACCGCACTACCTGGTGATGACCGCCACGCCGATCCCTCGCACGATCAGCATGACGCAATTTGGCGATTTGGACGTGTCGACGCTCCGCGAAAGCCCGCCGGGCCGCAAGGGCGTGAAAACCTACCTGGTGCCGGAAGAGAAACGCGAAGCCTGGTGGGACTTCTTCCGCAGCAAGCTTCGCGAGGGCCGGCAAGGTTACGTGGTGACGCCGCGTGTCGAGCAGGCCGAAGATAACCCGGCTAGCGTCGAGGAGCGGTTCGCTTCGCTGGCCAACGGTGAGTTGGAAGAGTTTCGGCTGGGCATGGTGCATGGCCGTATGGCGCCGGAGGAGAAGGAAGCCTGCATGGCCGCCTTCCGGCGCGGCGAAATCCAGGTGCTGGTCTGCACCACGGTGGTCGAGGTAGGTGTCGACGTGCCCAACGCCACGCTGATGGTGATCGAATCGGCCGAGAGCTTCGGCCTGTCGCAATTGCACCAGCTTCGCGGCCGGGTGAGCCGAGGAACGCACCCGGGCGTGTGTGGGCTGTTTGCCGACCCGCAGAACGAGGAAACGCAAGCCCGGCTGGAGGCGTTCGTCTCCACCACCGACGGCTTTGAACTGGCCGAACTGGACTTCAAGCTGCGCGGGCCCGGCAACCTGTTCAGCACGCAGCAGCACGGGATGCCGCCGTTGTACATTGCCGACCTGGCACGCGATCGCGTGTTTCTGGAAGAAGCTCGCCGCGATGCCCAGCAGCTTGTGGATATCGACCCCGGCCTGGCGAATCCCGAGTTCGCCTTGCTCCGGCGGATGGTGCTGCGGCGATACGGGCAGGTGCTGGAACTGGGCGACGTGGGCTAATGCCCCTGCCTGTTGCTCGGCTATCGGGGACACTTTGCGGACCAGGATCCGGGGGCATGCGATGGAGTCGCCGTTGCTTCATACCTGCCGGCGGCCCGATGGATGAGCACGGCTCGCAGAGCCTCGGTACGCCTGCACACGTGACGAAAGAAGGGGAGCGAAAACAAAAAACGCGGACCACGGAGCGTTGCCGTGGTCCGCGTAAATGTGTCTGAATGGTGAATCGCTTACTTGCGGCCGGGGAAGATCTGCTCGGTATTGTCGCGCAGCACCTGGATGCCCAGAGCCAGTGCCCGTTCTTCACTCCAACCGCGGTCGATCACAAACTTTTCGGCCAGCACTTTGGCCAAGATTCGCTTGTACATGGCGAACTTGGGCAGGGCGAACTCCAGCTTGTACATGTCGCTGTAGTAGCCGATCTGCTTGGTGCGGGGCACGGCTTCCAGCCGGGCGGCCACGTCGTGCTCGATGAAGGTCGGTGTGTTGCTGTACCACCAGTGGCCGTTGGTGATGATGTTGGGGAAGATCCAGGCGTAGCTGGTCAGTTCCTGGTTGGTCACGCTGGCCAGCACCGAGATCGGGAACTTCACGCGGTGGAAGGCATTGAACAGTTCGCGGTACTGGATCAGCGACACCCGGCTGTCGTACAGGTCCTGCCCTTGGTACACGCCGGCCGGATACACGGCCCGGTTCACTCCGATCATCAGGTCGAACGGCAGACCGTACTCGTCGCACAGCTCGGCCAGGGTCCAGAACACGTACTGGCTGAGGGCTTCGCGCTGGTCGGCCGAAACGCTCTCGCCCTGCTTCCACACGGCACTCACCGCGGCATCGGCCTGGGGACCGGCCGACGAGGGTTGCGGAGCAAAGTAGGGCGGCAGCGAGATGGCACACGCCCGGGCCCCGCGGGACGTGAACCGCTCAAACAGCTTGGCCAGGGCCGAGCGGAGCGTGGCACTGTCGGTGACGGACACACCGGAGGATTTTTCGAGCCGCTCGCGGACCGTGGCCTTGGCCAGGTGGAATACCAGGTCGTCGGTCCGCAGGCAGGGGATGTAGCGGTTGGTGTCGAAACCTTCCAGCGGATCGTCGAAGTCGTTGGTGAGGAATACGCCGGTGAGGCGACTGGTGCGCAGCACCTCGTCTTCCCAGCCGGGCTGGGCCATCTTGGCCGCTGAGGCGTCGTAGATGGCTTCCCAGTTCTCGGGCGTGAGCCGGTCGTGCTCAAAGCCGAAGAACACCTGGAGCATCTCGATCAGCCAACTGTACTGCACCGTGTTGTCCAGCGGCGCCAGGTTGTGGACCAGCCGGCGGACCTTCTCCTTGGGATCCAGGCCCGGCTCCTCAATCCGTTCCTTGGGCATGCCGGCCGAATGGGCCAGTTCGGTGTAGTAGTGGTAGCCGAGGATGTCGGCCAGGGTGGTCGACGCCGGTTGATGCGCGTTGATGTGCGTATGCGGGTCGATAATCTCCAGCTTGTCCAGCTCGTTGAACAGCCGAGTGCGAAGTTCTAGCAACATCCCAACAACCTTGGCGGTAAGACGAAAAACAACGTACGATGGCTCCGTTGTAACAAATCGCGGCTGCTGTGCCAGGGTGCCCCCGTGTCACTAAGGCACCAGGCGTAGCATGCCCGAATCGGCGGCCACGGCTTCGTCGGCCCACAGGTTACCCGCGCAGTCGCGGGCAGCATGGCTGGGGGGCGAGATCGCGCGGCTGCGGACCCAAGAAGGTTTCCACCTGGGCGTGACGCCATGCGCGCGGGTGAGCCTGGCAGGCAGCGTTTAGAAGCAAGTGCCGACGTTCCAAGTTGATGCGTCAAACGACCACCGGCGGACGCGTTTTCGGCAGAAACTGACCACGCCGGAGATTGGCTCCAGGCCTATACTAATACAAAGCCGATACCCGTTCGGCAGAGCCGTGGCCGCAGCCAAGCCGCCCTGCCGGCACCAGCGGACCTGCCAAGGGGAAAAGCAGCCCGCAAACCCTTACCCACCATAGGCTCCGGGGTTTGACACGCGGACCGCGCTTGGGCGAAAATACCCCGGCCCTTGAACCTATTACAAAGGCCTATTCCCTTATGACCCGAGTCTTTCGTTCCGGCGGCCCTCGTCGCGCGAGAAATAGCTTGATACTCCAGGAAGAAGAACGGGAGGGCATGCGCGCCGCCGGACGCTTCAATGCCCAACTGATGGATTTCATCCGCCCGTATGTCAAACCGGGCGTCACCACGGGCGAGATCGATCGGCTGGTCCACGAGTACACGCTGGACCACGGGCACACCCCGGCGACGCTCGGGTATCTGAACTATCCCAAGTCGACCTGCACCAGCGTCAACGAGGTTGTCTGCCACGGCATCCCCAACGACAAGCAGGTGCTCAAGGAAGGCGACATTGTCAACATCGACCTCACCACCATCGTCAACGGCTGGTACGGCGACCAGTCGGAAACGTTCCTGGTGGGCGAAGTCTCCGAGACGGCTCGCCGGCTCGTGCAATGCACGCTGGAGTGCCTGTACCTGGGCATCGAAGCCATCAAGCCGCACGGCCGGGTGAACGACATTGGCCGGGCGATCGAGCGGCACGCCCACAGCTACGGCTTCTCGGTCGTAACCGAGTACCAGGGCCACGGCATTGGCCGCAGGTTCCACCAGGAGCCGGGCATCCCGCACTACCCGCACCCCGGGTATCGCAAGCGGATCGAGCCGGGCATGTGCTTCACGATTGAGCCGATGATCAACGAGGGCGTCCACAAGACGGTGCTCGACCCAACCGATGGCTGGACGGTCCGCACGGCCGACGGCAAGCTCTCGGCGCAGTTTGAGCACACGATCTTGATGACCGAAGAGGGCCCCGAAATCCTCACGATGACCCAGCACGGCCCCAAGCCGGGTCACAAGTTCTAACGGGCGTCTCAGCGGTCCAGAAACATGCCGCCGGTGCGGTTCCTGAGCGTCGGCGTGGCAGCTTTCCAGCAACAACAAGAACGCCGCGTGCCACAGGAGCACGCGGCGTTTTAGCATTTGGGTACGTTGGCCTGAGCCCGGTCAGCTGGGCAGTTACTGGCTCACGTCGGCGAAGATGTGCTTGAGGGCTTTCAGGCCGGCCGGGCCTTGGCGGCCGTCGACCACCACGTTGACCCGCACTTCGCTGGTGTTGACCATCTCGACGTTGATGCCTGCCTCGGCCAGCGACTTGAACATGCGAATCGCCACGCCGGTGTTGGAACGCACGCCCACGCCCGCCACCGACAGCTTGGCCACTTCCGGGGCACTGGTGACGGGGCCGGCGCCTAGCGAGTCGCACACTTCGCGGGCCAGGCTCAAGGCACGCTGCAGGTCGGCGCGAGGAACGGTGAAGCTCAGGTCGGCCCGCTGATCGCGGCCCATGCTCTGCACGATCATGTCGACAAAAACGCCGGCCTGGGCGATCGTCTCGAACACCTTGGCCGAAACGCCCGGCGTATCGGGCAGGTCGTTGATGGTGACGCGGGCCTGGGTATCGTCCAGCGTGATGTTGCTGATCGTCAGGTCTTCCATACCTTGGAGCCGCGACACGATCCGATCCAGCGGAACTTCCTCCTGCGAACCCTGCAAGCCGGCGACTACGTCCACGCCGTTGCCGCCGACCCGGTTGGGGCCGTTGCCGCCGTTGTCGTCCAGGTCCGCAGGCGGCTTATCCAGCTCGAACGTCTGGTGAACCGCCCGCAGGGCCGGCAGGGCCTGGTCGCGGGCCACCACGGCCGAGATCTTGATCTCGCTCGTGGAGATCATTTGGATGTTGATGCCCGCATCGGCCAGTGCCTGGAACATGGCCTGGGCGACGCCGGTCTGGCGGGCCATGCCCAGCCCCACGACCGAGATCTTGGCCACCTCTTCGTCGTAGGTGTAGCCTTCGGCATTGAGCTCCTCACAGGCTTCGGCCACGGCTTCGAGCGCAGCCCGCATGTCGACCTTGGGCACCGTGAAGCTGATGTCTGCCTTGCCGTGCGTTCCCACGTTCTGCACGATCATGTCGACCGCGATGTTCCGCCGGGCGATCCGTTCGAAGATCGCCAAGCTGGTGCCGGGCGTATCGGGCACGCCCAGCACGCTCACGCGGACGTCGTCCTTCACCAGCGCGGCACCGCACACGGCGCGCTCGCGCGATTCGGGCTCGCTGACGATCATGGTGCCTGGCACGTCGGCGAAGCTGCTGCGAACGTGGACCGGCACGCGGAACTTCTTGGCGAACTCGATCGAGCGGCTGTGCATCACGCCCGCCCCGAGGCTGGCCAGCTCGAGCATTTCGTCGTAGCTGATCCGGCTCATCTTGCGGGCTTCGGGCAGAATGCGCGGATCGGTGGTGTAGACGCCATCGACGTCGGTGTAGATCTGGCACTGGTCGGCTTTGAGCACCGCCGCCAGCGAGACGGCCGAGGTGTCGCTCCCGCCGCGGCCCAGCGTGGTGATGTTGGAGCTTTCGTCAATGCCCTGGAACCCGGCCGCGATCACGATGTAGCCGTCGTCCAGCGCCTTGCGCAGCCGCTCGGTGTTGATCGACTGGATGCGGGCCTTGGTATGGGTGCTGTCGGTCTTGATGCCGATCTGGGCCCCCGTGAGGCTGATCGCTTTGTAGCCCAGCGCGTCGATTGCCATGGCCATCAGCGCGATGCTGACCTGCTCGCCGGTCGAGAGAAGCATGTCCATCTCGCGGGCCGGCGGCCGCTCGTTGACCTGGTGAGCCAGGTCGATGAGCAAATCGGTGTTTTTGCCCATCGCGCTGACCACGACCACCACCTGGTGACCTTGCTGATGCTCGCGAATGGCTTTGCGGGCGGCCGCCAGGATCTTTTCGCTGTCGGCGACGCTGGTTCCACCAAATTTTTGAACGATCAGTGACATATTCGTCCGCGGGGTAATAAGCGACTGTTGCGCGTGCGGGTAGGCCTGGCGCGGCCGGGCCGCTTGTACGGGTAGCGCGGGCGCGGGGAAAGCCCGGAGCAGCCGTCGCCACGGAAGCGGGGCAGCGGGCGCTGCCTCCTACGTACAGCAAACTCTAGCTTGTAGCGATAGCACGGCTGCCCCGCCAGGGGGGCGAAAGGCCGGAACGCAAGATGCTTACCGGCGCACAATGGGTCGAATCTACAGCGCCCCCGCCGGAGCAATCAACGGGCAAAACGAGCGACATGCCTTCAGGTGGAACATGCCACTGCTGTCATCCCCCCGCGCAGGCTGCTGCCACGTTGAATCGGCCTAGGTCGATGCTGCGGCCCCGGGGTATACTCGACGGCCACTGCCGTCAGCTCTGGCAGGCTCGAATCGCAGGGAACGTACGCGCCGCCGGGGCTGGCAATGGGCCGAATGGACTTGGCACTTTAAACGGCAGGGGACGGTCGAGTTCCGCCCCCGCCCGCTTAACGCGTTGAGGCGCGTCAGCACGGATGCACGACGTACCCCGCTCGATTCTCGCAGCGCCGCGGCCGGCAGGCCGTCGGCCTTCGCCCGCGCCCCGAAAGGGCGCGCCGGCTGAGGTTGCGCGGGGGGCGCGGAGCCGCGTGCGGCGTGTCTGGCCCGGTTGCCTGCCATGCTGGGCCACACTGGTCGTGCTGAGCCTTGTTGCTGCTTTGTTGCCGCAGACGCCGGCCGCGGCCGTAGCCGCCGAGCCTAGCTATAGCTGGAACCTGAGGCTGGTTTGGGGCGGTGGTGCCGCGCGGCAATGGCGCGGCAGTATCTCCCTGACCGAAGGTACGCTGGGCCTGCTGGGGCCGCTGGGGATCGAAGCCGACGTGCCCGGCTCCGCCTGGTGCGAGCATGGACACCTGAAGTTTGAACAGCCCAGCCCTCGCTCGTACGACGGCCTGGATCTGACCGCCCTGGCGCCCCGTTCGGCCAAGCTGGTCGTCGCGCTGCAAACGCCGGGCGAATCGGCGACACCGCAGATCATCGAGGTGCCGCTTCGCCAACTGATTGATCAGTACCACAACAGCGACCTCGATAACCAAGGCAATCGGCTGCTGGTACAGCGCATACCGGGCGATGCCCTGCGGGTTGAATTGCCCCGCAGTTCGCTGATCTTTGAGCCGGGCGAACGGTTCCAGGCACAACTGCATCCGCACTTGCTTCCGGTGACGGGCGGCACGCGGGTGCGTTTCCGGATGGAGCTGCGCACGGCCGACAGTGACGAAGTTCGCTGGAGCCAACAGGTCGACCGGACGGTGACCGTCGGCGGGCTCGATAACGCACTGCCGAATCTGGCGACTCCGGCCATTCCCACTGGGATTGAAGCAGCGGCCACGGGTGCCATTCCCGCCTCGCATCAGATGCCCGCCCCCGGCGCACCGGCCGCGGCTTCGGGCAGCGGCATCGAAGAGCCGATCATGATCGACTTTGCGATGCCTGGGCACGAAGGCGTTTACAACCTGTACATCGAAGCCACGGTGCTGGGCTTGCGGAGCCGTCTGGGGCTCAAACAGGTGGCCGCTCGCCGCACGGTGCAGGTGCTGGTCCTTTCGGCCCATGCTCCCGCTTCGGATCAAACGCCGTTCCGAGTGGTGCATGAGTTCGATCCGGCAAACTCGTCCTGGCTCAAACGGATCAGCGATTGGCCGCTGCCGGGCTTTCGCAGCGGTCCGATCAATAGCGGCGCGACGCGCTTAACCGACCACGCACTCGGGCGCATCGTGCAGCTCGACGGTTCGTCAGATGGCAGCACCGCCTGGCAGGCTTATCCGTTGCCCATCTCGGCGGTCGGGCATCCGCACATTCTGGAAGTGGAGTTCCCAAGCGACGTGCCGCAATCACTGGGCATCAGCGTGATTGAAGCCGGCCCGGGCCGCACGACGCCGGCGGTGTCGCTCGACTCGGGGTTCGATTTGCCGCAGCCCTCGGCCGGGACGCAGCGGTGGCTGAAACACCGCCTGGTGTTCTGGCCGCGCACCAGCACGCCTTGGGTGTTGTTCCACAATCGCCGCAGCGGGCATCCGGCCATGTATGGCAAGGTGCGGCTGTTGGCCGGTCCGGCGCGGTTGCCGGAGTTCGACGCGGCGGAATCGTCGTCCGACGAAAAGGCCCAAGCCAAGCCAACCAGCAATGGCCGGGCGATTTACGCCTACCTTGATAAGCCGCTGTTTACGAAGAACTTTCTGGCGGCCGATGCGCTCGACGGTTGGAGCGGCCGGGCGTTATCGGACTGGTCGACGTTTTACCAAGGCGCAAATCGCCTGACCCAGTACCTCAAACACTTGGGATACGGCGGGGCGATGGTGACCGCGGCTTGCGAAGGCGGCTCCATTTACCCCAGTGATCTGCTCCAGCCGACGCCCCGGTTTGATACGGGCGTGTACTTCGCATCCGGCCAGGACTTGCAGCGCAAAGACGTACTGGAGCTGATGCTGCGGTTGTTCGACCGCCACCATCTGAAACTGATTCCGGCCGTTGATTTCTCCAGCCCGTTGCCCGAGCTCGAAGCGATCCTGCGTGCCGGGGGGCCTGAGGCCGAAGGGCTGGTTTGGGTCGGCCCAGACGGCTTGAGCTGGCGGCAACGCCATCTCGGCGGCGGTCCGGCGCCGTATTACAACCCGCTGCATCCGCGCGTGCAGGCCGCCATGTTGCAGGTGGTCCGCGAATTGGCTCAGCGGTGTGCCACCCACGAATCGTTCGAGGCGTTGGCGATCACGCTTTCCGCCCGTGGCTATGCGCAACTGCCCGGCCCGGAGTGGGGCTTCGACGACGCCACGATTGCCCGCTTTACCCAGGATACCGGCATTGAAGTGCCTGGCGCCGGTCCCACGCGTTATACCGAGCGGGCAGCCCATCTGCTGGGCCCCAAGCGGGCCGAGTGGCTGGCCTGGCGGGCGGGCGTGATGAAGAACCTGTACCGCGCCATGCGACGCGAGTTGGTGCTGGCCAAGCCCAATGCCGAATTGATTCTGGCGGGCGGCCGGATGTTCGATGGTCCGCCCTGGCAGAGCCGCCTGGTGCCCACGCTGCCTCAGCGCGTGGATGCCGCCGACATTCTGTTGGAAGCCGGCATCGACCCGCAGTTGCACCGCGAGCCGGGCATCGTGATGCTGCGGCCAGAAACGGTCCAACTGGCGGAACGGCTGAGCCCGCTGTCGGCTCAGCTTGGCTGGGACGTAGCCAGGGCGTTTGCGGGCCCGGTGGGGGCGGCTTCGGTTCAGGCAAGTCTGCTGTATCATCCGTCGCTGGCCGCCGAGGTGAAATCGTTTGAACCTCAGGCGCCGTTTGCACCGGGCATTGGCTGGATTGCCGCCCATACGCCACCGGCTGCCGAGTTCAATCGGCGGCGGTTTGCCCGGCACCTGGCAGCGTTCGACAGCCGCCTCATTTTCGACGGTGGTTTCATGCTGCCGCTGGGGCAGGAGGACGCGCTGAGCGACCTGCTCGCGGTGTTGCGGATGCTGCCGCGCGAGCATTTTGTGGCGGTGGAAGAAGTTCCCCAGCCGCTGACGGTGCGCGTGGCTGCGGCCGACAAGCGGACTTGGCTGTACGCGGTGAACGATTCGCCCTGGCAGGTGAAAGCCCGCATTTACTTCGATGGCTCGATGGAGAAGCTATCGCGGGTTGGCCTGAGCCAGGGCGAGGTGAAGCTCGACGTCACTTCAGAAGGCCGCGTCTGGCAGCTCGAGATCGAACCGTATGGCCTGATTGCGGCCACCATCGATGCGGTTGGCCTGAAGGTGCGCCGCGTGGAGGTGGAGCTGCCACCCGATTGCCAGAAACCGCTGACGACCAAGTTGGAAGAACTGGCCGCTCGCGCGGCCTTGCTCCGCGATACGCCGCGCGCATTGCCGCTGTCCAACCGCGATTTTGAAACGCCCGGCGATGGCGAACTGCCGGCCGCATGGACGGCCAGCCGTCAACCTGGCACGCTGGCAACCGTCGACACGCAGCAAAAATACAAAGGTGAACAGAGTCTCAAGCTGAGCAGCATGGGGCCGATCCTGTCGGTGGTGAGCGACCCGCTGCAACCGCCGAAAACCGGTCGCTTTGCCATCAGCGTGTGGCTTCGCGTCGAAGACGAACAGCGGCAACCGCCTCTGCGGCTGGCCGTCGAAGGCGTGCTGGAAGGAGGACAGTACTACCGGCACGCACCGGTCGGCATGGGGCAACGCGTTCCCAAGATCTATCCCCGCTGGACGCAGTTCGTCTTTCAGGTACACGACCTGCCGACGCAGGGACTTTCCGAGCTGCGGGTACGCTTCGATCTGATGGGACCCGGCGAGGTCTGGATCGACGACGTGCAATGCTTCGACCTGCTGTTCCGCCGCGATGAGCTGGTGGAGCTGTCGAAACTCATCACGTTAGCCAGCGTGAAATTGCAGAACAACGAAGTGGCCGACTGCTTGCGGCTCTTGGAAGGCTACTGGCCTCGCTTCCTGGCGATGCACGTGCCGCTGGACGTGCCGGCCGGACTGGTTGCCGAGAACGGTCAGCAGCCGGCGGCTGGTGCGTCGGGCGACTCTGCGAAGTCGGCTGCCGGCAGCCAGACGTCGGGAACATCGCCAGGGGGAATGCCACCGTCCACCGGCACGGCAGCCGCTCAGCCGTCGCAAGGCGGCAGCGAAGCGGCCGATGGCCAACAGGCTGAATCGGCTGCCGACAAACCGGCGGAACGTACCGGCTTCCTGGATCGGATGAAGCAGTACGTCCCGCGGTGGATGCGGTTCTAAGGGACGCTGACCGGCGGTTTAGGAGGCCACGCCCGTCCAGGCCGGCGAATCACTGGCCGGGAACGATTCTTCGGACGCTTCCTGCACTTCTTCCTTGGGCGGTTCGTAGCCCGGCATCAATAGCGTGAGCAACAGCACCGAGCGCTCAAGCGCCTTCAGCGAGTGCGGCTCACGGCAAGCCAGGTGCAACAACTTACCCGGTGTGAGCGTTTCCACCTTGTCGTTGATGGCGAACTCAACCTTGCCGCTAAGGCATTGGACGATCAGTTGGTTGGGTGCCCGGTGCGTGGGGATCTCGCCGCCCTTTTCGATCGTCAAGCGGATGATCTCCAGGGCGTCGTTCTTGACAAGCACCGCGGTCTTGCCGCCGGCGAGTTCGGCGTTCAGATCCACGACTTCGCCTGAACATGCATGATGGAGAGCCATGGAGATTCCTCCCGGATTGTGTGTTGGGGGCGGCTGCCTGCCTTCGCATCATGCCGCGGTCGGTGGTTGCTGCCACGTCGTAGCCACAGCTTTGGCGCCGCCCCGGCCGTAGGTTCCAGCCGTTGGGTAGAGTGCCGCGAGGTAACATGGGGCTTTGCGCGTTGCGCGAGACCGCCATCGTCGCGGGCTTCCATACTTTGCCACGGTTGCAAATCCCTTGCCGTTTGCGGCAGCGCACAGCGAGAGAAACCATCCGAAAGGCTAAGAACCGTGGGAACTTACGCCCAATGTTCTACTGATCAGATCTGGCGGTAGACGGAAGGGGGGCGCGGAAGCGCAGCACGCAAACCGGGCGAATCCGCCCCCCGTGCTGTGTGCGTTAGGACAGACCCTGTACCGAAACGACGACGCCTGAAAGCAAGCGTTGAGGGCCGCCAGGTGTGGCCAGGAGCAAGGCACCGTCGGCGTCGATGCCTTCGCAGATGCCCGTATACCGGCGTTGGCCCTGCTCCACCTCGACCTTGCGGCCGGTCAGCAGGCAGTACTGCGGCCAGATTTCCAGCCAGTTGGCGGCTGGCGTCGCGCCGTCGTTGTCTAAGAGCATTTCGGCCAACGAACCCAGCACGGCGGCCAGTACCTCGACCAGCGGCAGCGGCTGGCCGGCGAACTGGCACATGGCTACGGCACGGCCCTGCACCTCGGGCGGCGCAGCAGCGAACGAGTTGTTCACGTTGATACCGATACCGACCACCAGCCGGTCGGGCCGGGGAACCTCGGCCAGGATGCCGCAGACCTTGCGGTGTTCCAGATACACGTCGTTGGGCCATTTCACGTGCCACGTGGCCCGCGACAGGAACGGCTCCAGCCCTCGCAGCACGCCCAGGCCCGTCCGCAACGACACCGTGGGCAGCCGCTGAGGAGCGATGCCCAGGATCTTGGCGTCCAGCAGCAGGCTGAACGTCAAAGCTCCGTTGGCCGACCACCACGAATTGCCGCCGCGTCCGCGTCCGGCCGTTTGCCGGGCGGCCAGCACCAGGTGGGGGAGCGGCAACTGCGCATCGGCCGCCAGTCGGGCAGCGTGGTCATTGGTCGAGCCGAGCTCCTCGTGGTACTCCAGCCCGGCCAGTAAAGGCACTGCCCGCAGGCGTTCCAGGTCGTGTTCGTCGAAGAGCGGCATGCGGGCAAACGCTTGCGGAAGGTGCTTAGGAATCGGCCTAAACGCGGGCAAATGGTTCGTACCCCGGCATTGTTGGCTTCGCGCCCACAAGTTCAAGCGGGCCTGCCAACGGGGGGCTTAGCCGGTCGAAGAGAGGCCTCCGTTCGTGCCGGCAGCCCGTACGGTTAGACTCTGGCGACGTTAAGATGATAAAAGCGGCCCATACGCCGGGGCTAGCCGTGTTCTATTTCGCGGTCGCGCAGGTTCGCACGCCGCTCTGCGCGCCGCGGTACCTTGCAGGGAGTTGATCGCCATGGAGCGAAATCACACGTTGGGTCGTTGCCGCCAGGCAAAACACGTTGGACGCAGCTTGCCGCGATCGGTTGCTTGGGCCGCCGCGTTGCTGGTGGCCACGCTGGTCACGCCGGCTGCCGCGTCGCCGCTCAAGGGCATTGGCCCGCAGGTGTTCTTGCACACCGCCGCCGATGCGCAGCCCGAGGACGTTGATCGCGACCAGTGGGAAAAGCTCACGGCACAGGTGAAGGAGCGGCTGGAAGAATCCGGGCTACAGGTCGAAACCGGCGACTGGTTTGCCGCCCAGCGGGCGTTCGAGCAGGGCCAACGCGCTAGCGCCCCGGGCCCGCGGATCATGGTGATTCTGGACGTGCTTAAGGACAAGCAGCAGCGGTTTGTGTACTCGGTGCGGATGGAGCTGCGCGAGCTGGGCTACTTTGCCCGGCCGGCCGGGGCCGGTTACCAGGCCGAAGGCCAGTACCTGCACATGGACCTGGCGTTCTTTCCCGAGGGCGTGACCACGGCGCCGCCCAACCGGTTACCGCGTTGGCAGGCGGTCCAGTCGGCCGATGTTGCCTCGTTTACCACGCCCGGCTCGTTGGGCTACTCCACCTGGGATGGCGTGGTCAAAAGCGCGGTGGCCGAAGCCGATCGGCTGGGCCAGGCTTGGAAACGCGCCCAGTAGTTGGACTTGCCCGGCAGGCCCCGCGGCACTCACTAGCCCCCGGCCGTTTGTTCCGATATTTTGGGCAAACGGCCCTTACGGCCCATGCTGCTTGAACTTACCGCACGGACCTCACACCGCGGCCCGCGATGAAATTCAAAGAAGTTCTCATCCTGTTGCCTTGTCACAGCCTGGAGGACTTTCCTCTCCATTACGAAGGCACGGAGGCAGAAAACTTGCTGGCCTGTTGGACGGCCATGTGGCATCCAGCCTTCATCGCCTCGGCGGGCGCCATGCCGTCCTGGGCCCGAGCCGACGACCCGCCCGAGGAACTGGCCGACAAACTGATCGTCGTGCCGCGCGTCAGCGAGTCGATGCTGTTGGCCGGCTGGCCCGCCCGGGCCAAGAACGAAGGCGCCTGCGTGCTGCGCAAGATGGACAGCCGCGATGAGATGGTCGCCACGGCGCTGGCCGCGCTCGACGACGTGCCGGGGGATCTCGATCCCGAGCTGGTGGCCGACTTCCTCGCGTTGGGCTACGCATACCTCGAAGAAGAGTTGCTCACGCGGCAGATGCGCTACATGAGCAATCTGGACGAGGTCCATTTCAGCTCCGAAACCGCCAAGGCGGCCCAGGCTTTGATGGAAGGCCGCCACGACGACACTCGCACCCACCTGCAAAGCTGTTTCGACCTGTTGGCGGAAGCCCGCGACCGCTTCTACCCGGCCGAAGCCTACCTGATCGATCTTACGCTGGTGGCGGCCACGACGCTGGGCGCCAAGCTCAAGGTGGAGTTGGACTCCGATCACCCCGTAAACCTGCTGCTGACCGGCGAAGTGTTGCAGCAGATGGCCGACGAGCAGCCGGAAACCCTCGCGGCCCTCAAGGCAGCCGTGGAAGCCGAGCGCGTGACCCTGGTGGGCGGCGAACGCGGCGAGCGCGAACTGCCGCTGCTGCCGATCGAGGCCGTGCTCGATGAGTTCCGGCACGGTCTGGCAACCTTTGAGCGGCTATTGGGGCAGCGGCCGGTCGTCTTTGGGCGGCGACGGTACGGCATCACGCCGCTACTGCCGCAAGTGCTGGTGCGTTTCGGATTCCAAGGCGCGTTGCACTTGGCGCTCGACGAGGGCAGTTTCCCGGCGGGCGACCAAAGCAAGACCCGCTGGGAAGGTTTCGGCGGCAGCGGTATCGACGCGGTTACCCGCGTGCCGCTGGAAGCCGACAAGCCGGCTTCGTTCATCAACTACTGCGAGCGAATGGGCAACGTGATGGACCTGGACTTTGTGGCCACGCTGACGTTTGCGCGGTGGCCGGGCCAGGGCTGCACGTGGTTCCACGATTTGCGCCGCATCGCGCGGTACTCGCCCGTGCTGGGCCGGTTCATCACGCTGAACAAGTATTTCACCAGCACCGAGTACTCCGGTCACGTGGCCAAGTACTCGGCCGACCAGTACCGCTCGCCGTACCTGCGCCAGGCGATCATTCGCAAGCAGCCGAACCCCATCACGCGCGTGGCCGAGGAGCATCGCCGGCGGTTCATGTGGGAAGCCGCTTCGACCACGGCCACGTTGGCCTCGATGATGCGACTGCAGCCGCAGCCTGGCCCTGGCGAAGAACTCAAAGAAGCCATCCGCACCGCGGCCAGCGAAGGTGACGCCGCCAGCGAACTTACCGAGCGCATTGCCGCTGCCCAGCACGCGGCCCAGGCGGCGTTTGCCGAGGCGATGCCGCGGCAACAGACCGGACCTGTGGCCGGCTATCTGCTTATCAACCCCATGAGCGTGGCGCGCCGGGTGGGCGTGCATTTGCCCGAGCTGACGTCCATGCCGACGGTCGATGGTCCGGTCAAAGCCGTTCAGCCCGAGGGCAAGCTGGCCGTGGTCGACGTTCCGGCGATGGGCTACACCTGGGTCACGGCCGGACAGGGGGCCACGCCCGCCGCGCCTTCCCGACGCGGTAAAGCCAAGAAAGAGGTGCCGCTGGGTGACCTCAAGGAGCACATGCTCCGCAACGAGTATTTTGAGGTCATCATCAACCCCAAGACGGGCGGCATCGGCGGTGTCCGCGATTACAACCAGCGGGGTGCCCGGCTCTCGCAGCAGTTGGCGTACCGCGTCCCAGGCCCTCGGCCGCGCGTGGGCGATGCCTGGCAGGACCCCGACTCGCTGGCCATCTACTCGCAGATGGTGGCCGAGGACATCCAGCTTACATCGGCCGGGCCGGTGTTGGGCGAGATGGTCAGCCGCGGCCGCCTGATCGATGCCGAAGGCAAACGTCTGGCCGGCTACAAACAAACCGTGCAGGTGTGGCGCAGCTCTCGAGTGTTCTTCATCGAAATTGAACTCGATATCGACGAAGAGCCTCGTGCGCTTCCCTGGGAAAGTTACTACGCCAGCCGCTTTGCCTGGGCCGATGAATCGGCTGAGATGTATCGCAGCGTGGGGCTGACCCGGCAACGGACGGAAGCCAAGCTGATTGAAGCCCCGTACTTTGTCGAACTGCACACCGACAAGCATAGCACGGCGCTGTTGATGGGCGGCTTGCCGTACCATCGCCGCACCGGGATGGGCGTGCTGGATACGATGCTGGTTGCCCGCGGCGAAACGGCCCGGCGATTCCGGTTGGGCGTGGGCATCGATCTGCCGCACCCGCTGCCCCGGGCGTTGGAGCTGCTCAGCCCGATCGTGCCACTGCCGCAGAACGCGTCGCCCCCGGCCGGTCCGGATACCAGTTGGCTGTTCCACCTCGACCGCCGCAACGTGGTAGCTACGCACTTTGAACCAGTGGAAGAAGGTGGCCGCGTCGTGGGCTTCCGGGCTCGGCTCATCGAGACGGAAGGGCACGAGGTGCGCTGCCGGCTGCGTTCGTTCCGCGCTGCCAAGACGGCACGGCAGGTCGACTTCCTCGGCCAGACGCTGGTGCAACTGCCCGTGGAAGACGATGCGATTCTGATTGACTTCACCGCGTACGAGTGGGTGGAGATCGAAGCCCGGTTCTAGTCGGCCGTCCCTTGGCCGGTTCTGGGGCCATGGGTGGCTGCAAGCCTCCTGCCACGGTGTCGACGGCCTGCGCTTGCTTTGCGCGCCGCCGAAGTTTCTGATATTGGGGGGTAGAGAATACGAGGGGCAAACCGCGCCGCCCTTGGTGCCCGATGCGCCAACGGCTGTGCCACCACATCTGCGCTCTTGTCGCACGCACGCCCAGAACGACCGAGGCAGCATGAGCCGTTTGACCTCGCAAGAAATTCTCGATTCGATCCAGCAACGCGGGCTGGTGCCAGACGACATCGTGGCCAAGCTGCGCGACCGCGTACGCGAGCGGCCTCACGAAACCGGTCCCGAAGCACTGACCGCATGGCTGGTCAAGCACAATCAATTGACGCAGTTTCAGGCCGACGAGCTGCTGCGCGGCGGCGCGACCGTCAAACGGGGCTTGCCGCCCGAGAAAGCTCCGCTGGCCGAGATCATCGATGAATCAGAAGCCGCCGGCATGATGGGCGGACCGGCGTTCGGATCCGCTGGTTTGGGGGCGTTCAATGCGCTGCCCGGTTGGGGAGCGGCAAGCATGCCTGGGCTCGGACAGCCCGGTCCCTTTGGCGCTGGCCCGCAAGGAAATAACAGGCCGCAAGCTCGGCAGGCCCCCAAGCCAACCTGGGATAGCAAGTTGATGCTGCTGGGCGGCGGTGGGCTGATCCTGCTGCTGCTGGCCGGTGGTATCCTGTATTGGCTGATTGGTCGCGGTTCCGGCGATGAGGCCTTCAAGCTGGCCGAGGACGACTACAACGCCGGCAACTACACGCAGGCGATCGAAAAGTACAACCGCTTTCTGGAGACCTTCAGCAGCCATCCCAAGGCCAGCCTGGCACGCGTCCACCGCGGCCTGGCAAAGATGCGGCAGCTCACCACGCGTCCGGCCGATTGGACGCAAGCACTGGCCGAAGTCGACGCCGTGTTGCAGGAAATTCGCCGCGAACGCGAGTTTCCCGAGGCGCGGCCCGAACTGGCCAGCATCCTGCCACGCCTGGTCGAAGGCTTGATTGCCCAGGCGCAGAAGCAGCAGGACGCCCAGGTGCTGGCCCAAGCCGAGCAGGCGTTCAACCTGCTCCAGAACAGCAACTACGTGCCCCAGGCCCTGCGCAATGAAGAGGCGTTGCGCCGGCTGGAAGCCGAGCGCGCCCAAGTGCAGCGCGACCTGGATCGCGACCGCGAATTGAATAAGGCGATCGAAGAGATCGCGGCCGCGGCTGCTCGAAACGAAACGGCCATGGCGTACGCCATTCGCCGCGATCTGGTAAGAACCTTCCCCGACCTGGCCAACAACGCGCGGCTCCGGGAAGCCATCGCCCAGGTGGCTGTCGCCGAGCAGCAGGCCGTGCAATATGTCGCCGAACCGGTGCCCGCACTCAATGAGGAGCCGGAAACGGCCGTCGCGGCCGTGACGTCGCTGGCTTCGACCTCCGGCCGGCCCCTGCCAGCTGGGGCGGGCAAACGTGTATTTGCGCTGGCTTCGGGTGCGGCGTATGGGCTGGACGCTTCGACGGGCGAACTGCTGTGGCGCCGTTTCGTAGGCTTTGATGCTACGGCGCTGCCCCAGCCGATCGGTCCCAACGGGGACGATGTTCTGCTGGTAGATGCCGTGCGCAGCGAACTGGTGCGCGTGGAAGCGGCCACCGGCAAGCTCCGATGGCGGTTGCCGCTGGAAGGTGGGCAGCCGCTGTCCCCGGTCGTGGCCGGGGATGCCGCGTGGGTCGCCACCCGCGAAGGCCGGCTGTATCACGTGAACCTGGAAAGCGGCGAAGCACGTGGGTATTTCCTCTTTCCTCAGCCGCTTTCGACGCCACCTGCGGTGCATCCTTCCGGCACTGTGGTGTACCAGGTAGGGCAGCAAGGCAGTTTGTATGTCTTGCAGATGGGCGAGGAACCGGCGTGCAAGGCTGCCGTCTACCTGGGACACGAGCCCGATTCTGTCATCGCGGCTCCGCTGACTATCGAAGACGTGTACCTGCTCGCCGCCGTCAATACAGGGGCCCGCTACTCGCAACTGCACGTCTTCCGGCTCGGCGACGACGGCCGGCTCTCCGCGCATCTGCAAGCCGATGCGCTCGACGGCCAGGTGCAGATCTCCCCGCAGCGGGAAGGCAACTCGGTGGTGGTGGCGACCGACAGCGGCGCCCTGTACATGTACGCGGTGGGCGACGTGGATTCGGAGCAGCCGCTTACGCTGATCGCCCGACAGGGCGGCAGCTCGCGTTTGCCGGTGGCACCCCAGGTGCGGTTGACGACCGAACATCTGTGGGTGGCCGATCGCGTGCTGCAGTATTACGCCTTCCAGGAGGCGACCGGAAGTTTTGCGCCGGTCTGGCAGCGGTACCGCGGCGGGATCTGTACGCAGCCGCTGCAAGCCGTGGGCGATGCCCTGATTTACGCGCGGCGGGTGCCTGGCAAGCCGGGCGTGGCCGTGGCCGCGGTGGGAGCCACATCGGGCGAACCTTATTGGGAAACCGTGCTTGCCGCTCCCAGTGCCACGGGACCGCTGGTCGATCCCGAAACGCAATCGGTGGCTGCGGTGACCACCGGCGGAGCCTTGTACGAGCTGCCGCTCGCACAATTGGAACGGGGCCATGCGGCTGTTTCCAAGCCGATTCAGCAGGTGACGGTCGATAGTCCTCTCAGTACGGCGTTCCCGGTCAGTCGCTTTGCCGATGGACATTGGGTACTGGCCGTCGACGACACGGCCAGCCAGTTGCTGGTAGCCAGCCCTGGCAGTCAGGGCCGACGGCTGGATTGGAAGCCGCTGCCCGACGTCGCCGCGTTTCCCCCCGTCAAACAGCACGAGCGGTTGTTGGTGCCCGGCGTGCTAGGACAGGTCTTTTGTCTGACGCCCGGCACGTGGCGCGCGGATGCCCAGCCGTTTCAGCCCGTGATCGAAAACGGCCGGCGCTATGCCTGGCAGGCCACGTTGCCCTCGCCGTCGGCAAGGCCCAGGACGCCCGTGCCCCCCGTCCCGATGCAGATGGCGAATGCGGTGAGCCGGCCGAAGCTTTCCACCGTCGCTTTGGCATTGTCCACGGAAGCCATGCATGCCGACTCCGACGAGGTGGCCCCGTCGGTGCCTCCCGAGGAGTTCATGGCGCAGGCCGAAGGCTCGCCTGCTGATGATGCGTCGCCGTTCTTGTTGGCCGAAGCCGACGGTTCTCTCTACTTGCTGGCCTTAATCCAGGAACCGGTTCCGCACTTGGCGCAACTTGCCGAGTCGCGTTTGGAGCATCCGCTGGCAACGCCGCTGGTGGCCCTGGGCGATACGGCCTTTGCCGTCGATCAGGCGCATCGTTTGATCGCGATTTCGTATAACGATCTGCGCCCTCGTGTGCTGGCGGAGCTGACTGGCCCTGCGATCTGGGGCCCTCGTCTAGTGAACGATGCCGTGCTGCTGGTGACGGAGGACGATACGCTCTGCTGCTATAACGCCGACGGTTCGCTGCGTTGGCAGCGGACGCTGGTTGATGGCCCCTTGGCGGGCGATCCGGTACCTGTCGACGGCGACTTGATTGTGGCTGCCGTGGATGGAACGCTGCGGCGGATCGATGCGGCTAGCGGCCAGGAACGGGGCAGCATCCAGGTGGGCGAACCGCTGACCTGCGGCGCGGTGGCCGTGGGAGATCAACTGCTGCTAACCTCGGCCGACGGTTCGCTGCTGGTTGCCCGGATGCCGTAGCTTCCCCCAGCATCGATCATTGCGGTCGAGGCGGCACTACCCTTCGTCAAACTGATTCCAGCCGCCGGACGCTCGAAGTACCAGCTCGCGCTGCCGCTGCGGATCGGGATTCATCAGCAGCTCGTGCAGCACAGCGTACAACCAATCGCGGCGATCTTCCGGCATCGTGCTGCCGAACTTGACGAGCTGGTCGGCGTGGATGGCGATCTTGTGGCCGGAGGGGCGGCCATTGTCGTTGCGGCCGGCTGCGACCAGTTCCACCTTGCGCACCTGCTGGGGATCAAAACGCCGCCGCCATTTGAACATGAGGACGCCGGTTGCGACGTACGCATCGTACTCGCCGATCACCGCCACGGTCGTGCCCAGCAGCGAATGCACCGCCGCGAACACCATCGCCAGGCCAATGAGAACAAAGGGGATCAGGAACACGCAGAGGAACAGCGACATGCCCAGCCCCATGGCGTCCTTGACCGGCGGGACGGGGAACCACTTGGGCAGCGGACCCACCAGGTTGCTGTAAACGCCGGCGAACGCGACAAGCACAAAGACGCTGGTGACGCCGTTCCAGAACGCCGAGATTCCCAGCAGCACCAGGAATCCCCCCAGCGAGGTGTGGCGAACCTTGGCCACGATTTCGTGTCCTTGCTGGGTGAGCGAGCAGCCTCGCGGCGGCCGGTCCAGCAGATCGTTAAGCGGCCGTTGGCGTTCGACGACCTCGCGGAGGCGCGAGAGCCGACCGCAGTCGGGGCATAACGCCACGCCTTCGGCGATATTGATCGCTTCGACCGGGAGTGTCGCACCGCAGACGGGGCAACCGTTGTCGCTCATCGAATGGCGTGCCTGTGAGTGACGCCTGGAGAAATTGCCGATTCCCCGCGCCGATGCGCGGAGGGGACATTACTTGGTATGGACGCCGCGCGTAACTTCCAGCTCGCCGCGCTTGTACTTGCCCCAGTATTCGTCCAGGGCCCGCTTGATCTTGTTGTTGAGCAGGAACAATCCCAACACGTTGGGGAACGCCATCGAGAGAATCATCAAGTCGCTGAACGTGAGGATGTTACTTTGCGACAGCAGCGATCCCAGGAAGGCACAGATGATGAACACGATCTTGTAGATCAGCGAGGCTCGGGGGCCGAACAGCGCCACGCTGCACCGCTCGCCGTAGTAGCTCCACGAGATCAGCGTCGAGTAGGCAAACAGCACCACGGCGATGCACAGCACCCAGGTAAACCACTCGTGGGCGGTGCTCACGGCTTTCATGGTCAGGGCCGCGCCGTTATCCGACGCAATCCACCTGGCCTTGTTCCGTTCGCCGGTCAGCGTGGCCTGGGCGGCAGCGACCTGTTGTTCCAGCTCGGCGATCTTGGCCGGGTCGGCACCTTGCGCCTTGGCGTCGATCAGTTGCTGCCGGGCTTCGTCGAGTTGTCGCTCGGCTCCGGGAACGTCGACCTGGTAAACGCCACTGATCACGATCATCAGCCCGGTGATGGTGCAGACCACCACCGTATCGATGAACGGTTCAAGCAACGCCACGATGCCTTCGCTGACGGGTTCCTCGGTCTTGGCGGCCGAGTGGGCGATGGGAGCCGAACCGACGCCGGCTTCGTTCGAGAACGCCGCGCGTTTGATGCCGATGACCAGCACCCCGATGACGCCGCCGCGGATGCCTTCGCCTGTGAACGCGCCACGCAAGATGGCGGCAAACGCGTCGTCGATCCGATCGTAGTTGACGATCAGCAGGTACAGGGCCATCAGGATGTACAGGCCGCACATCAACGGCACGAGCTTGCCGGCCACGCGGCCGATGCTGCGGATGCCGCCGATGATCACCGCCCCCACCATGACGGCCATCACCAGGCCGTAGAGCCAGGCATAACGGTCCGGCTGAAGGAAGTCGCTGCCGTAGCGATTGAGGTTTTCTTGCACGGCTCCCAGCGATTGCACCACCTGGAAGGTGTTGCCGCCACCCAGCGAGGCCAGCACGCAGAACACGGCAAAAACGGTGGCCAGCACCGCGCCCAGTCCGCCCAGGTTCATTTGTGCCAGGCCGTCGCGCAGGTAGTGCATCGGGCCGCCGGACACGGTGCCGTCCGGCAGCACCTTGCGATACATCTGGCCAAGCGTGCATTCGGCGAATTTGGTCGTCATGCCGAACAGGCCGGCCACGGCGATCCAGAACACGGCCCCGGGACCGCCGGTGCCGACGGCAATGGCCACGCCGGCAATATTGCCCAGCCCCACCGTGGCCGAGAGCGCCGAAGCCAACGCTTGAAAGTGTGAGACTTCGCCGGTGTCTTCCGGCTTGTCGTAATCACCCCGGGTAAGCCGCACGGCGTGCCAGAAGCCGCGGAAGTTGATGAAGGCCATTCGCAGTGTGAAGAACACCGCGCCGGTGGCCAGCCAGGCCACGACGAACGGCACGCTGGTTCCCACTTCTTCGTCGCCGAAGCGGAGCCAGCCTCGCGAAATGATCTTGGGCGGCAAGGCCTCGCTCACGCCGCCGGCGAGCAGCCCAAGCTCTGCCTTGGCGAGTGCCGGCCGCTCCTCGTAACGCGGTCCGCTGCCAAAGTCGTAAAACAGCACCATCGCCATCGGGTCGACGACGTAGCGGCCAAACAAGGCGTCGAGCCGGGCCGCAAAACTGGTTTCCTGCTCCTGGGCCACAACTTGCGCCGCGGCATTGCCCGGCGATGCTTCGGCCGCCGCCTGTTCGACGTCCTCAAATCGCGGCTCCTGAGCCAAAGCAGGGGAGGAAATGCCCCACATCGGCATCGACAGGACTACTGCCAACCACCAGGGCGCAAGATTCAATCGAAGGTGGGCCATGAGAGATTTCCGATTACGTGTGGCCGCTAGCAGCAAACAAGGGTGGGGGGGCGGGCAGCGCGCCGCGAGCGACTTTAATATCAGAAACTTCGCATTGTCAATGCTTTACGGCGAGAGTGCAAGGAATGATGCAATTTTTCACATAATACCTTGCGAAAAATGCGTGCCCGCATATCATTCCCTTAGACCCTTTACTCCGGGGTGCGTTGACCGCCTCGGGCATCCAGCCACGTTGACTGTTTCCCATGCCGACCATTAGCGAATCGAGCGACGCGGCGCTACTGAATCTGATCCGCCGCTCGGGCGGTGCGACGGTAGCGGAACTCGCTGACGCGGCTGAAGTTACGCCTACGGCCGTCCGCCAGCGGTTGTCCCGGTTGATGGCCCAGGGGCTCGTTCAGCGCCACTTGCAGCGTAGCGGCCGCGGTCGTCCGACCCACCGCTACGTGCTGACCGAGAAAGCCCGCCGCCTGGCCGGCAGTAACTTTGCCGACTTGGCCGTGGTCATGTGGCGCGAACTGCGCAGCGTGCCGGATATCCAGGTGCGCCGCGGCCTGTTCAAACGGCTGGCCGAACGCATGGCTCAAATGTACGCGCCGGAGGTGCGCGGTCAGAGCCTCAGCGAACGGATGGAATCGGTGGCCGAGCTCTTTGCCGAGCGGGAAGTGCAGTTTGAGGCGGGGCAGTCGGCCGGGTTGCCGGTGCTCAACGCCGTGACCTGTCCTTACCCCGAGTTGGCTGAAGAAGATCGAACAATCTGCTCGATGGAGCGGATTTTGTTTTCGGAACTGTTAGGCGAGCAGGTGTCGCTGAGCCGCTGCCGGCTGGATGGCGAAGCCTGTTGCACCTTCCAGTCCAGTGCCCAGCATCAGACCACGTAGCAGGAGAGGCAATCCGTCTTACGTAATCCGAACAGACAGCGTCACCGGATCGGTACCTCGCCCCCAGCCGGGGCAGCCCGCCACCCCGGACGGCTTTTCCGCGCTGCTGGGTAGTGGTGTGCGGTATCGCAGCCGGCTAAGTTGAAGGCATCGGCCGAATCCCTTTCATCCGGCCCTTTGGGCTGCCCACCCGACGACAGGCAGAGATACCCATGACCCGACCCTGGATCGAAGGACGATTCGAAGAGAACGTCATCACGACCACGATCGAGCAGGCGATCAATTGGGCTCGCCAGTCGAGCTTGTGGCCGATGACGTTTGGGCTGGCTTGTTGTGCGATCGAGATGATGGCCACGGGCGCCAGCCGGTTCGACATTGCCCGTTTCGGGGCGGAGCGATTTTCCGCCACGCCGCGTCAGGCCGACCTGATGATCGTGGCCGGCACGGTGACCTACAAGATGGCCAGTCGCGTGCGGCGGCTTTACAACCAGATGCCCGATCCCAAGTTCGTGATCGCCATGGGCGCCTGCACCGTGGGCGGTGGTCCTTACTTCAAGTGGGGCTACCACGTGGTCAAGGGCGTCGATCTGGTGGTGCCTGTCGACGTGTACGTGCCTGGCTGCCCGCCGCGGCCCGAAGCGCTGCTGGAGGGGCTGATGCGGATCCAAGACAAGATCAAGGGCCAGCGGATCGTGCGGCAGCGCGACGGCGGCAAAATGCCCGACGAGTTACCTGTCCCTCACCACAGCGGTTACGTCGATATTGAAGAACCCCAAGTGCTCCGCGAGCACCAGAAGATCACCGGCTAGCCGGCCAACGCTGCAACCACCGTCCATCCGTTACGTCCTGCCAGGTAGCGCCCCTACGGCGTTGCCGGCAAGATCCACGCGAGTCACCACACGCCCTCCAAGCGGCCCGGTGCCCGCTGGGAAGGCCCGCCCCCCACGGTATCACCCGGTGCCGTTTTGAGCCGGGCGGCCGCCCCACCCGTAACGCAAGCTGGAACGCTCCCAGGCGGACCGGCCCCCAACGTCAACGTCCTTCCCCATAGCGTATGAGCGACCAAGAAGTGCAGACCGATATCCTGAAGATCGAAGACCTCCATGTGTCCGTCGGCGGCAAGCCCATCCTCAAGGGCGTGAACCTTGAGATTCGCCGCGGCGAGACCCATGCCCTGATGGGGCCCAACGGTTCGGGCAAGAGCACGCTGGGCATGGCCATCATGGGGCATCCCGGTTACGAAGTGACCCAGGGTGCGGTCTGGATCAACGACGAGAACATTCTCGAGATGGGACCGGACGAACGGGCGCGGCGCGGCCTGTTCATGGCGTTCCAGCGGCCGGTGGCCATCCCCGGCGTACGACTGGCCGACTTTCTCCGCCATGCCACCACCAATGTCCGGCGGCCCGAACGGCGCGAAGGCGAAGAGCTGCTGCCGATGCGCGAGTTCCGCAAGGAGCTGCGCGAGAAGATGGCCCAGCTTCGCATGGATCCCGAGTTTGCCCGCCGCTACGTGAACGAAGGCTTTTCCGGCGGCGAGATGAAGCGGGCTGAGATCCTGCAAATGGCCATGCTCCGGCCCAAGTTCGCCATCCTCGACGAAACCGATAGCGGTCTGGACGTGGACGCCGTCCGTCTGGCCAGCCAGAGCATTGCTGAGATCGGCCGCTCCAAGATGGGCATCCTGATCATCACGCACCACGACAAGCTGCTTGAGAACAACGTGCCCGACAAAACCCACGTGATGCTGGGCGGGCGGATTGTGGAAACCGGCGGACCCGAACTGGCCCGCGAACTGCACGCCAACGGTTATGACCGCATCCGGGCGGACCATCCCGAGGCGGCGGCTGAGGAAGAAGCCATGCGGCAGGACGGCGCGTTGCAGAAAGCCATGTAACCGCCATCAGCCGGCGAACTGGATAGCGGCGGCGCGCGGACGTGCCGCCCCAGCAGCACCAACCATCACGCGATTGTCGGTCCCCGGCCTCGGGCCTCACCCAGGCGCCCTGGCAGCCAGCAATCGCTTACGACTAGCCAACGAGACCAGATTCCATGGCGACCGATACCAAGACCGACCAGTTCGACATCGCGACCGCCGAGATCAACAAGTACGATTTCCGCAACGAAGAGAAATACGTCTTCAAGGCGCGCAAGGGCCTGGATGCTGAAATCGTGCAGCAGATTTCGGACATGAAGGGCGAGCCGGACTGGATGCGCCAGTTCCGGTTGAAAAGTCTGGAGATCTTCAACTCCAAGCCCATGCCGCGCTGGGGCGGCAAGCTCGACCTGGATTTCCAGGACATCTACTACTACATCAAGCCCTCGGACCATCAGGGCCGGAGCTGGGACGAGGTGCCCGAGGATATCAAGCGCACCTTCGACCGGCTGGGCATCCCCGAGGCCGAGAAGAAGTTCCTGGCCGGCGTGAAGGCCCAGTACGAGAGCGAAGTCGTGTACGGTTCGCTCCGCGAGGAGTTGGCCAGCCAGGGCGTGATCTTCACCGACACCGATACCGCGGTCCGCGAGTATCCTGAGTTGGTGCGCGAATACTTCGCCACGGTGATTCCGCCGTCGGACAACAAGTTCGCGGCGCTCAACTCGGCGGTGTGGTCGGGCGGTTCGTTCATCTACGTGCCCAAGGGCGTGAAGGTCGACTTCCCGCTGCAGGCGTACTTCCGGATCAACGCCGAGAGCATGGGCCAGTTCGAGCGGACGCTGATCGTGGTCGATGAGGGCGCGCAGATCCACTATGTGGAAGGCTGCACGGCCCCCATGTATACGACCGAGAGCCTGCACTCGGCTGTGGTCGAAATCGTGGTCAAGAAGCACGCCCGCTGCCGCTACACCACGATCCAGAATTGGGCCAACAACATCTACAACCTGGTGACCAAGCGGGCCGTGGCCTACGAGAACGCCACGATGGAGTGGATCGACGGCAACCTCGGCAGTCGGCTCACGATGAAGTACCCGGCCGTGTACATGCTGGAGCCGGGGGCCCGCGGCGAGATCCTGTCGATCGCGTTCGCTTCGGCCGGTCAGCACCAGGACGCCGGGGCCAAGGTGGTTCACTGTGCCCCCAATACGTCCAGCCAGATCGTCTCCAAGAGCATCTCCAAGGGCGGCGGACGCAGCAGCTACCGCGGCCTGGTGCGAGTGGAGAGCGGCGCGGTGAAGTCGCGTTCGAAGGTCGTGTGCGATGCCCTGATCCTGGACGCCAAGAGCCGCAGCGATACTTACCCGTACATCGAGATCGAAGAGCAGGACGTCGCCATCGGCCACGAGGCCAGCGTGTCGCGGATCGGTGAGGAGCAGTTGTTCTACCTCATGAGCCGCGGCCTGACCGAAGCCGAGGCCAGCACGATGATCGTCGGCGGGTTCATCGAGCCGCTCGTCAAAGAGCTGCCGATGGAATACGCCGTGGAGCTGAACAAGCTGATCGAGCTGCAAATGGAAGGTTCGGTGGGCTAACCGCCGCCGTCGGGTTCGCAGTTCGTTCCCTCAAAACGGCCGCCGTAAACGCTGACGTTTGACCCACACGGTTTCCTCGCGGCGGCGGTATATTCCCAGCGTGCCTCGCGGCAAGACGCGGTCGCTGTGCGCCACAAGCCAAGTAGATATTGATTTGCCCAGACGCATGACTGCAACGAAGATCACCCCTTCTGGATTTACCGACGAGGCCTTCGAGGCCTTTCTGGCCGCGCGCGAGGAGCCCGCCTGGGCGACCCAGCAGCGCCGCGAGGCCTGGCAGGCGTTTGGCCGCATGGAGTGGCCCAAGAGCGACCAGGAGGAATGGCGGCGCACCGATATCCGGATGTTCCGGCTGGAAAAGTACCAGCCGCCGCAACCGGTGTCGGCCGAGGCGGAGTTGCCCCCGGCGCTGCTGGCCGAAGGCGTGCAGCTAGGCGGCCGGACGGCTTCGCTCAATAGCCAGACCGTGGTCAGCGAATTGGACCCGTCGCTGGCCGCGCAGGGAGTGCTGTTTGGCGGCACGGAACAGATTCTGCGCGAACATGGCGATTTGCTGCGGCCGTACTTTGGCGGCCCGGCCTTCGCAATGGGGCACGACCGGTTTTCGGCCCTGCATGGAGCGTTCTGGAGCGGCGGCGCCGTGCTGTATGTGCCGCGCGGCGTACGGGTTGCCGAGCCGCTGCACGTGCTGGCGGCTTTGACCGATGAGGGCGTCGACCTCAGCCGCATCACCGTGGTGATGGAAGAAGGTTCCGAGGCCACGCTGCTGACCGAAACCGCGGGCGGGGGCAAGCTGGCGTTCCACTGCGGGGCAATCGAGCTGTTGCTGGCTCCCGGTGCCCGGCTGCGGTTTGTCAGCCTGCAGCACTGGGACAACACCGTGTGGCACTTTGCCCAGCAGCAGGCGCGATTGCAGAGCAACGCCCAGTTGCAATGGACGATCGGCGCGCTGGGAGCCCGACTGGCCAAGGTGAACCAGGAAGTCATCCTCTGCGGCGAAGGAGCCAACGCCCAGGTTAATGGCGTGATGTTCACCGAGGGCAAGCAGCACCTGGCTTATCACACCCTCCAGCAGCACGAGGCCGGCAACTGCACCAGCGACCTGCTGTACAAGGGGGCGCTACAGGACCAGTCGCGGATCGTGTGGCGCGGCATGATCAAGGTGGACCCCGGGGCCGACGGCACCGACGGCTACCAGCGCAACGATAACCTGATGCTCTCCAACCACGCCCGCAGCGACTCGATCCCCGGCCTGGAAATCGAGGCCGACGATGTCCGCTGCACGCACGGCTCGACCACCAGCCGCGTGGACGAAGAGCTGATCTTCTATGCCCAGAGCCGCGGCCTCACCCGCCGCGAAGCCACGCGGATGATCGTGTCGGGCTTTTTCCAGCAAGTGTTCGACAGGATCACGATCGACAGCGTCCGCGAGGCGTTGGGCGAAGCGATCGGCCGCCGGATTCGCGAGTATCGCGATACGTGATTAGCCGGCGCTTGACGTTTGCTTCTCTGTAGCGGTGCGCGCTGGCGCATTCGAATGCTGAACTGGTTCGGATGAAACAGAACATGGCCGAGTTTGAATTTGCCGCCAAGGTTTCCGAGGTGCCGGATCCGGGCCGCATCCTGGTCGAGATCGACGAAACGCCGGTGGTGCTGCTGCGCGTGGGCGGAGAGTTCTTCGCGCTCGACGACGTCTGCACGCACGATGGTGGTCCGTTGGCCGAAGGCGACCTGGAGGACCATACGATCGCCTGCCCTCGGCATGGGGCTAAGTTCGATATCCGTACCGGCGCGGCTTTGACGATGCCAGCGACGAAGCCCACCCGCAGCCATGAAGTGAAAGTGGTGGGCGATGACGTGTTCGTGCGTCTGCGCGACTAAGTGCGGCAGACTTCTGAATCGGCTATTTGCCGTCCGACTTGTTGTTGCTGTCGGTCAGCCCCCAGGCTTTGCGTTTGCGCTGGAGTGTGCGCACCGAGATACCCAGCGCCCGGGCTGCATGAGTTCGGTTGCCGTTGTGCTGTTCCAGGGCCTGCTCCACGGCTTCGCGCTCAAGGTCCTCCAGCTTGGTGCCGGGCGGAATCGCCACGTGATGGCCGCAGGGATTGACGCCATTGCCCATGGTGGCCGGCAGGTCGGCCATGGTGAGCACGTCGCCCCGGGCAAGCACCACCATGCTTTCCAAACAGTTGCGTAGCTGCCGCACGTTGCCGGGCCAGTCGTGCGTTTCCAGGTAGCGCTTCAGTTCGGGATCCAGTGAGATCGATTCACGCCCAACCTGCGCGCACAGCGAACGCAAGAAGTGGTGCAGCAGCAGCGGGATATCTTCCCGGCGTTCACGCAGCGGCGGCAGTTGCAGGTTGATGACGTTCAGCCGGTAGTACAGGTCTTCGCGGAACTGGCCTTCTTGCACCAGCTTTTCCAGCGGCCGGCTGGTGGCCGCGACCACCCGCACGTTCACTTCACGATCGACATTGCTGCCCACCGGCGTCACGCGGTGACTCTCCAGCACGCGCAGCAGCTTGGCTTGCGATTCGAGCTTGAAGTCGCCGATTTCGTCGATGAACAGCGTGCCGTTGTTGGCGGCTTCGAACCGGCCGATGCGCGACTCGGTGGCCCCGGTGAACGCGCCGCGGGTGTGTCCGAACAGTTCGCTCTCGACCAGGTGTTCCGGCACGGCGGCCATGTTGACCACCACGAACGGCCCCGACTTGCGAGGGCTGTTCTGATGGATGGCTTCGGCGATGAGCTCCTTGCCGGTGCCCGACTCGCCGGTGATCAGCACGGTACTGTCGGTGGCTGCCGCACGGCGGGAGTTCTCCAGCACGCGCACCATCGACGGCGAACGGCCGACAATATTCTCAAAGCCCAACAGGTGGTCCAGCCGCTGTTGCAACTGGTCGATGGTTTCGTCCTTGCGCCGCGCGTCGAGGCAACGGTTGACCAGCAGCAGAAGTTCCTCGGGATTGACGGGTTTGCTGAGGTAATCTTCGGCGCCCAGCTTCATGGCTTCGACGGCGGTGTTCACGTCGCCGTAGGCCGTGAGCATGACAAACGGTGTCTGCCGGCGACGGCTCCGCCAGTACCGCAGCAGGTCGATTCCGCTGGAACTGCCCATCCGCAGGTCGCTGATCACCAGGTCGATCGGTTCGTCGAGGTGTTCGATGGCCTGCTTGGGGTTCTCGGCCGCGACCACTTCGAACTGCTCCATCCGCAGCAGCCGCGAGAGTGCTTCACGCTCGCACTCCTGGTCTTCGACGATAAGGATTCGCGGGGCGTTGCTCATGACTTGCGTCCCTTGGCTTCCGGATGCTTGGCTGCGGGCAACAGGATGCGGAACGTGGCTCCGCCGTGCTCGTTGTTCTCGCAGCCGATCTGCCCGCCGACTTCGTCCACGAAGCGGCGGACAAGCGAAAGTCCCAGTCCCGTCCCGTTCGGTTTGGTGGAGTAAAACGGCTCGAAGATACGCTGGCGATCGGCTTCGGCGACGCCGGTGCCGCGGTCGGCTACCACAATCTCGACCGTATCGCGCTGGCCGGTGGCGATAACGGTGACCTGCCCGCCCGAGGGCATCGCCTGCTGGGCGTTTTGCAGCAGGTTGAGCACCACTTGCCGCAGCCGGCCGTGATCCATTCGCACGTAAAGCGGCTCATCGGCCAGCAGCAGCTCCACCTGCACGTTGTGACGCTCCATCTCGCGCTCGATGAAGTCCACAATGGCGTGCAGTTCCTCCTTCACGTTGACGACTTCATCGCGCGGCTGGTCGGGCGTCGCAAAGCCCAGCAGTTGCTGCATCAAGTGTTCGATCCGGTCGATCTCCCGGCTGGACTGCTCCACCATGGAGCGGATCTCGTCGCCGCTGAGAGGCTGCCCCCGCTCGTACGCCCGCTGCAACGTATGCAGGTTGAGCTGGATGGCGTGCAGAGGGTTCCGGATCTCGTGCGCCAGGCCGGCTGCCAGTTGGCTGACTTCGGTGGTGCGTTGGAGAGTCTGTGTGTTCATATGTTTGCGCAACGTGCTGGAATGGGTCGCCAGGTAATACAGGCTGGTGGCGGCCGCGCCGACAATCAGCAGGGCCGAGGCAAGCATCCAAATCCGCCGCTGCCAGAACGCGTGCCGGCGCTGGGCCAGCAAGTGCTCGAACGTAGCGACGTTCAACCCCAGGTGATATGTGGCTACCTCCTTGCCGAAGGGGCGGACGGGAACTCCAACGTCGTAGGCGGGTTGCCCCGTGCCGAGGATTTCGCCTCGAATCAGCAGCACATCGTTGCCAACATCGTAAACGATGCGGTCGTACCATGCCCTGTGCGTGAGCCGCCGGCCCTGACGCTGGGGCGTGCTGTGAAACGCGACCAGCCCCTGGTTATCGACCAGGGCCGCATACGATGCCGGGCCGTGCGCTGCGGCAACCTCCGCTGGGCGTTCCTGCTGCGGCGCTGCGCTTTGGATCCGCTGCCAGGATTGTCGCAGCCACTCCTCGGGATCGAAGTCCGACACGTCGCGGCTCTGCTGCCGTTCCAGGTCGCGTTCGATGCGCCCGGCCACGCGCTGAGCCTGGAGCCGCAGGCGGTCGATTTCGCTACGTAGCAACTCACCTCGTAATGCAGTCCACGATTGCCAGGTGTCTCGAACGGCCAATGCCACGAGGGCCACGAGGGCCAGGCCCAGGGCCAGATACGCCGCCATGGTCAAGCGACGTGACGATAACCTGCTCGTGGCACGGGGCATTCGAGCGCTTGACCCTGACAAACGGTGACTGCGGTGCTGCAAGGGGCGCGCCGCGCGCTGTAGCAGCCCTCTCGGCAGAGCCGCCACGTGCAGCCGCCGGCCCCGCCGGTTTGATCACAAGAGCGACAATTTGACGTAGTTGCCGTCGTAGCCGACGCCCATTAACGCGCCGGTGTAACCTCCAATTGCAAGGCGATTCTAAACGGCAACTCGTGAACAGTGATAGGGTTACTGCTGTTGGGTCGCGCCGTAACTCATGCGGTCCCCGCACGTCATAGAGCAGATGGCGGGCCAGAGATGCCGGGTGCGTCATTGTGGAACTGGGAAGTTTGGGCACTGCCGGGCGTCCGGAAAATTCTCCGGCTCTTGGTTCATGATTTTTGCCGAGCCCTGGTCATTGGATGATCGGTCCGATTGCGCCAAACCCAGGCTGCAGGGCGAGGCTGCGCATCGAGGTCTGGGCGCTGCGCCGATGGCTCGCCGGTCGCACCTTGGGCAATCCATTCGACGTTGCGCTGCCTGACGGAGCCTGAGGCTCATCGGGCGGCCTCTCCGCCTTAGTCGCGGGGTAGCTCTCGTACCGGCGCGGCCGATGTTCCGGCAGCAAGGGAGAATCGAACTGGTCTCCGACGTCGGGCGATGGCTCGCGCCCCTAGACCCGCGTGGCTCAGGGGCGACAACTCGTCGCATTGCGACGGTAGCGGCCGACTTCCGCGGCAACCTTGCCTGAGTTGTTCCCCATGGGGGCGGTCGTCATGTTGCCGGCAACTCCCGCCCGGCCAGATGCTGCTCCCTATCGTTCGTCCCGCCCTGGCCGAGCCGTACGTAGCGGCGTCCGGAAAGCAGTTCTCGCCACCCATCGGCTAACGAACCGGTGGTGCATCTTCGGCATTCGAGTTGCAAGTGTCTTGCGCTTGGTACGAACCGGAGTCTACCCATGAACGTGCTGAGCCAAGACGATGTTCAGGAACTGCTGGACTGGAAGACGCCGCCTTGCGTGTCGATCTTTCTGCCCACCGAACGCAGCGGGCCGCAGCAGCAACAGAACCCGATTCGCCTGAAGAACGTGATTCATGGCGCACAGCAAAAGCTGCAAGAACGCGGGGTAAGCCGGGCGGAGGCCGATCGCATCATTGCCCCCTTGCAGCCGTTACAGGCCGACGTACACGCCTGGACTCATTTGAGCGAAGGGCTGGCGTGCTTCTGCTCGCCGGGGTTCTTCCGCTGTTTTCATTTGCCGATGCCTCTAGAGCAGGCCGTCTACGTCAACGACCGATTCCACATCAAGCCGGTGGTGCCGCTACTGGGCAGCGATGCCAGGTTCTACATCCTAGCGCTGACTCAATCGACTGCAAAGCTCTACGAAGCCACCCGATACTCGATCCACGAGCTGGCCTTACCGCCGTTGGAAGCCGGCGGTGCTCGTCCGGAAGCCGCGGAGCCGGCGCTGCTCACCGCTGGCGGCGAAACGAGTGATGAGGCGCTAGCGCACGTTCAGGTTGCTCAGTCCGAGCAAACCAAGGCCGATATCCTCAACTTCTTCCACCGTGTGGACCGCGAGGTGGGACGCTTACTGCGGCGGCAACGGGCGCCTCTGGTGTTGGCATGTGTCGGCTACCTGGCGCCGATCTATGAAGCCGCCAACAGTTATCGGCCGCTGCTTAAGGCCAAGGTGCCCGGCAACCCCGATCGCTGGACGCTCGATGAACTGCGAAGCAATGGGTGGACGTTGGTCGAACCGTACTTCCGCCGCGACCAGAGCCGCGCGCTCAACGAATTGAACGTTGCCAAACAAGCCCGGCGGGCAAGCACCGACGTTCGCGAGGTCGTACTGGCCGCGAACGAAGGCCGTGTCGGCACGCTGTTCGTCAAGAAGGGAGCCTCGCAGTGGGGCCTGCTCGATCTGGAGCATCGCGACGTTAAGCTCCAGACCGACGGCCGACCTGCCGGCGAGGAACTGCTCGACTATGCCGCCGCCCGGACATTAGGCAACGGCGGCGAGGTCTTTCTGCTGGACGAAATTCCCCAGACGACTTCACCCATTGCGGCGACGTTCCGCTACTGACTCTGCGCCCGGTGCTGATAGGCCTTCGTTCGTTTGTGAATGTCAAAGCCCTTTATGGGGCCGAAAAACTTGGCCTATAAGAAGCGGCCACGCCCAATCATGGCGAGTGGTCTGAACCAATTCGGACGATCTCACGCCGCGCGGTCCTGCCGCCTGTCAGGATGCATGCTCGTAACGGATGGAGCCGCAATCGCCGTTTGCATTAGCGGCAATGTTGCTGCGATGGGGGCAGCAGAGGATTCCGCAAGTTTCCGTACGGCTGCGGCGGCCGCAGGCTGGCAAGCTAAAAGGTCGCTGAATTCCTGCTGAATATAGGCCAGCATCTTTTCGCGGAACGGCACGCCGTCCTCCGCGAACATCGGATTGAAATCGGCGGTCGGGATGATCATGGCCCAGAGCCTCCTTGCCGTGGCACTCAACGGGACATAGGATTGCAGCAGTTTTCGTGGGCGTTCCGCTCCGCGATTGCACGTGCCGGCCGCATCGATAGGGCCGGTGTTCCCATCTTCGGATCGCGAGCTCCCGCAGATGACTCAATCGGCCACGTCCTCGGCTGCGCCCAGCGATCAGGTGTTGGTGGTCCGCTTGGGTGAGAGCCTGCACGCGATTCCGGTGGCAGCGGTCGAGGAGATCCTGCCGGCCCTGCCGGTGGAACCGGTCGCCCAGTGCCCCGCCTTTGTCCGCGGCGTGGTTTATGTGCGAGGGCATTTAATTCCGGTGCTCGATCTGGCCGAACGCCTCGGAATGGCCGGCCATGTGCGGCCTGCTGAGCCTCATATCGTCTGCCTACGCTGGTCGGGCCGGCTGGTCGGGCTTGAAGTCGACGAGGCGATGGACCTGATGCAGCTTTCAGAAGCATCGGGCTTGAGCGCTGATACGCTCGGCGTCTCGACTGGCATGATCCAGTCGATCATCGAGCGCGACGGAAAAGTTATTCGTTTGCTGAATCCTGCCCGGCTTGTCGCTCCCGACGAAGCGCCCGGTCTGGCCGAGATGCCAACCAGGGCTTAGCGGCCGCATTCGCTGCAACTCTTGCAGCGTCCTATTGCCCGCGGCTCGTTACAGGGATGCACAGGTATGAAGAGCGAAGAGCGGGTTGAACAGATCACCGCCGAGCAGTGGGAGTGGCTGCGCGGCCACCTGGAAGGCGAAACCGGGATGGATTTCTCCGGTTCGCGGTTCTCGCGGTTGAGGGCCGCCGTCGCCAAGGTGCTGGCGCTGTTTCCGCGGTGGCAACCCGGGGCCAGCCTTCCCGAGGTTCAGCTACCGCCGACTTTCGTGGAACAGGTGACCACCGAGCTGACGGTGGGCGAATCGTACTTCTTTCGCAACCACGCCCATTTCGATGCGCTTCGCGAGCAGGTGCTGCCGGCCATACTGGCCGAGAATGCTGCCCGGCGCGAGGTTCGCGTGTGGAGTGCCGGTTGTGCCACGGGCGAAGAACCGTACTCATTGGCGATCCTGCTCGATCAAGTGCTGGCCGCGCGGGAGCCGTGGCAGGTAACGATCCTGGGAACCGATTTGAATCCCCAGTTTCTGGAACGTGCCCGGCAGGGCTGGTACCGGCCGTGGTCGTTTCGCCATTCGCAGGTCCACGAAGACCCGCGGTACTTTCAGCCGCGCGACGGCGGCTATCAGCTCGAGCAGCGCATCTGCGATCAAGTTCGCTTCGCCTACTTGAACCTGGTGAAGGATCCATTCCCATCGCCGCTCAATGGCACGGTCGGGATGGATTTGATCTGCTTTCGCAATGTGGCCATCTATCTCAAGCCGAAAGTGACCGCTGCCATCTTGCGAAAGTTCTGGGAGGCTTTGCGGCCTGGCGGCTGGCTGCTGCTGGGCGAAACGGAATGGAACCATGCCGAGCACGCCCTGTTTGACGTGCGGCGGTTTGCGTCGGCAACGTTCTTTCAGAAGCCTCACAACTCCCCAGTCGCCCGGTTGGATGTGACCCCGCCGCGGCCCGTCTTGGCGTACACTGGCGGATGGCCGAGCGTTTCCGTGCCTGTGGTTCCGCCTGTCCCGAATTGGGTTCCCCTGCCGGGGGCGAATGGCAACGCGGCGAAAACGCCGGCGTTGACATCGCCACCTCAACCTCACGCCCTGGGCATGGCCAATCGGTCAGCCGCGGCACCGCCAGACGCTGGAACGGTTGAAGCCGTCGCGGTCGCCACGTCGCACATTGGGGGCGATCCGCAAGCTGCGGCCGATCCGCGGGCGCGGGCCAAGGGGCGGCTGCAACTGGCCCATAGCCTGCTTCTGCAAGTCCAAACGGCCGAGGCCCGGCGGCAGGTGGAGTTGGCGCTGCAAGAAGATCCGCTGCTGGTCGAAGGGTACATCCTTCAGGCCGGCCTGGCGGAAGATGCCGGCGACCTGGCGACGGCCGAGCGGGCTTGCCGCCGCGCGCTGTACCTGGATCGGCGCTGCTGCCTGGCTCACTTCCATCTCGCGCTGGTGCATCAGCAGCAGGGCCACGTGGCCGCGGCCACGAAAAGTCTCCGCACGGTGCGCGAACTGATCGAACAGCACGATCCGCACGAATTGGTCGAATATGGCGACGGTATGTGTTTTGGCCGCTTGCGCGAGCTGGTCCAGATGCTCGACGCTTCCGGCCAACCATAAGTGGGGCTGCAACGGCTGGCGCGGCTCGCCGCGAAATGCCGATGCCGCGCCGCCGGCACTACCGATGCTGACTTTGCAGGGCGAAATGCCATGACCGTGGCCAAGGCAACCGGATGAGCGAGCTACCACACGCAGCGAACGTATGGGAGCGGCTGCGGCAGCGGCTTCATGCGCTGACCGCGCCGCCGTCCGACGCGCTCAGCCAGGCGGCGCTGGCCGAGAAGTTGGCCCGGCGTGCCGAATCGCTGCGCAGTCAGTTGCGAACGACGGTGCCCGAGGGCCCCAAGCTGGTTTGCTTGAACTTCGCGCTCACTACCCAGCGTTATGCTTTGCCGCTGGAGCACGTGCTGGAAGTGCGGGCGTTGGAGCATTTCACGCCGGTGCCCGGCGTGCCGGCGTTTATTCGCGGCGTGGTTCAGTGCCGTGGCACGATCCTGGCGCTTTTGGACCTGGGGCGGCTGTTTGGCGTGGCGGAGACCGGCCTGGCCGACGTGCATTACTATATCGTGGCCGACGCCGGTGGCCGCCGCGTGGCGTTGGCGGCCGGCACGGCCGAGGACATCGTCGCCATCCCGCACGGCAAGCTGCAGCCTGCCCCGGCGCTCGCGACCGATGTGCCGGGCGAATGGATTCGAGCCGTATTCGACGAAAACCGCATTGTGCTGGACCTGGTGCGGCTCCTGCAGCACGAGCGGTTAGTGAACTGGCAACACTGAGCGAAGCAGGCCTGCCTGCGAATGCTGGCGGCTGCGAGCCTTCGCCACGGCGGTGACCTTGGCAGACCATTCCTGAGAGCGAATGCCCGATGCGCATGACGATAGGCAATAAACTGGCCGCAGGATTCGGCAGCGTTCTGCTGTTGATGGTCATCAGCAACGTGCTGGTGTACGAGGCACTGCGGCGGATGAGCAAAAGCAGCGACGAGGTCTCATTTGAAGCCGTGCCGCTGTTGCGGACGGCCGACGATCTGACGATCGCCTTGGGACGTGTCACGATCGCCAACCGCGGATACTTGTTGCTGGGCCACGACGACACGCAGGCGGCGTACTTCGAGGCGGAGTTCGATGCGGCCTTCAAGGCGCTCGATGAAGCCATGGCCTCGCTCAAGGAACTGACCAGGGCGTCCACGTATCAGCACGACGTCCTGAGCACGCAGTCGATCGAAGATCGCCTCAACGAATTTCGTACGGCCCAACAACAACTGCGTCACGCGGCAAAACAGGCCGGCAACACCGCCGACCGCGATCTCTCGCAGGCGATCACCATCATGGAGACGCGTTCGGTTCCCGCCACGCGCGAAGTGCAGAAGGCGGCAGAGGCCCTGCGCAACGTGGCTTCGCAGCGCTTGAGCGAGGAACGCAAGGAGCTGGAAGACAATCGTGATCAGGCGATGGCGACGCTCATCATGTCGAGTCTGCTCGCCGTTGCGATTGGAGCCGGGGTGGGATTTGTACTGTCGCGCGGCATCTCGTCCACGGTGCGAGAACTGTTGGCCGGCGTGCAAACCGTTGCCCGGGGCGATCTCGCGCAGCCTCACCTCCGGGTGAACTCGCGGGACGAAATCGGCGAACTGGTCGAAGGGTTCAACACCATGGTGGCCTCGCTGCGTGCCGTGATTGGCGAGGTTTCGACCACGACCGGCGAAATCGCCGCCGCCAGCGGCCAGATCGCTGCCAGTGCCCAGCAGCAACTCACGAGCCTGAATGAAACGGCCAGTTCGCTCAACGAGATCACGGCCACAGCCGAGCAGTTCAAGGCGACGATGCAGGAGTTCTCGGATCGCGCCCAAGCGGTTCACGAAGCGGCTTCGGAAACCACCAAGCGGGCCTCCGAAGGGCTGTCGCTGACGCGCGAATCGGCCATGCGGATCGAACAGGTGCAGGCCAACAGTATTGAGGCCGGCGAGAGCGTGCTCAGCCTGGCCGAACAGATGCAGCGGATCGGCGAGATCACCGCCTCCGTGAATGAGATCGCCGAGCAGACCAAGCTGCTGGCGCTGAACGCTTCGATTGAAGCCGCCAGGGCAGGGGAGGAAGGCCGCGGTTTTGCCGTGGTAGCCATGCAGGTGCGCGAACTGGCTAATCAGTCCAAGGACGCCGCCGGCCGCATCGAAAGTCTGATCTCGCAAACGCAAAAGTCGATGCAAACGGTGGTGAGCAAGATCGAGGAGGGGGGGCGGCTGTCGCAGGACTCCACGCAAACGGTTCGCCGCGTGTCCGAAGCGTTCGAGGAGATCGTGCGCGCCATTGAGCAAACGCGGGAAGCCATGGCCCAAATCAACGCCGGTGCCCGCCAGCAGGAAGCCGCCATCACCGAACTGGTGAGCAGCATCACCGAGATCGACAGCGCCTCCAAGGAATCGGTCGCCGCGGCCGAACAGACCGAGAAATCCATCGTGGCCATCGATCAACGCCTGCGTTCGTTGAACGAAGCCGTGGCACGCTTCAACACCTAGCTTGCATCCACGGGCAGCCCGACGCGATGGTTGATCCCATCTTCATCATCTTCCAGGAAGAGGCCCGGGAGCACCTCCGCCGCTTGGAGCAAAGCTTTCTGGACCTGGAAACGACGGCCGACGTCCAACAGCGCCGGGCGATCATCGATTCGCTCTTTCGTCACGCGCATACGCTCAAGGGCGACGCTCGCGTGATCGGCCTGGAGGCCTTGCAGGAATCGGCCCAGCACCTGGAAGAATTGCTGGAGCAGTTTCGCAGTGATCCCCGCAGCGTGGATGAGGCCGCGATCAACGAAGGCTTGGCGCGGCTGGACCGCGTCCGCCTGGTGTTCGAACGCTGGCAGGCGGAATGGACGCCGACGGCGTCCGCGCCAGCACCAGAAACCGTGGCGGATGCGGCCGAGCCTCCCTTGCCCACCGGGCAACCACCGATCGCCGAAGATGCAGCAGGCGAGACGCCGCTGGAACGCGCAGCCGTGGCTACGGCCGTCGAGTCGGGCTTCATGGTTCGCGTGCCGTCGGAGCAACTGGACCGCATGCTGAACCTGGTAGGCGAAGTCCAGATTACACAGCGAGCCGGAGCGGCCCTGGTCAACCAGATCACGGAATTGCGCAAGCGGCTGGAGAATCTGTCGCAAGGGCTGACTGCCGATCCGGCAGCGCTCGATGCCGCCTACGACTACATTCGCCGCATCGAATCGGAGCATCGCAAGCAACAGGCCCGAGAGCAGGTGCTCCTGGGCTCGCTCGAAGCCGAGGTGCGTCAAGCCCGGCTGTTGCCGTTGACGATGCTGGCCGAATCGCTGCGCCGGCCGGTGCGCGATCTGGCGCAGTCGCTGGGTAAGAAGGTGCGATACCAGGTCGACGTGGGGGACGTACTGCTGGACAAGGCGGTGATCGAGGCCCTGAAAACGCCACTGTTGCACCTGATCCGCAATGCCATCGATCACGGCATCGAGTTGCCGGAGGAACGTCGCGCGGCCGGCAAACCCGAGGAAGGTGCAATCCGTTTCACGGCTCGCCAGCGCGGCGAAATCGTGCGCATCGCCGTGGCCGACGATGGCGGCGGCCTGCCGCTGGAACGGATTCGCCAGCGGTTGCTAAGCCACTTGCGACTATCCGAGGCGGACGTGCAGCAGATGTCCGAGCGTGAGTTGGCGGCGTACCTGTTTCAGCCGGGCTTCACCACCGCCGAAGTTGGCTCCGTATCGGGCCGCGGCGTGGGACTCGATGCGGTGCGTGATGCCATCGCACGCCTGCAAGGGCGCATCGAGCTGGCGCATGCGTCGCCCCAAGGTACGGCTTTCGAGCTGACCGTGCCCGTCACGATCTCGACCATTCGCATCCTCTCTGTTTGGAGCGGAGGGCATTGCTATGGCATCCCCACCGCGCACATTCAACGCAGCGGCCGGATTCAGCCGGCGGCCTTGCGCGAGTTGGAAGGGCGGCCGGTGCTTCCCCAGGAAGGCGGTGCGGTGCCGTGGGTGCCGCTGGCCGAACTGGTCGATCTTGGCACGTCGAGGTCGACCATCAGCCAGGCAGCGATGCCGTACCTGGTGGTGAACGCCGCCGCAGGGCCGGTTGCCGTGGCCGTAGATGAGCTGGACGAAGAACGCGAGGTGCTGCTCAAGCCGCTGGGCTTCCCGCTGGCGAACATGCCGGGCGTGATCGGCGGGGCAATCCGGCCCGATGGCTCGGTGCAATTGGTGCTCGATCTGACGGGCGACGCGTTCCGCCGCCGCAGCCCACGCAGCCCGCAACCGGTAACCGTCCAGCGGACACGGGTGTTGGTGGTTGACGATTCGCCTACCACACGGGCTTTGTTACGTAACCTGCTTACCCAGGCTGGGTTTGCGGTGCGCACGGCGGTCGACGGGATTGACGCCTTGGAGAAGCTCCGGACCCATCCGGTGGACATTGTGATCAGCGATTTTGAGATGCCGAGGCTCGGCGGGGTCGACCTCACGCGGCAAATCAAATCCCAGTATGGCTTACCGGTGATTCTGGTGACGGCCCGCGAGCAGGAGCATCATCGGCGCCAAGGGCTGGAAGCGGGGGCGGATGCATATGTGGTGAAATCCACGTTTCAGGGAGAAAGCCTCATCGACATCCTTCGCCAGTTCGGCTAGGCAAGGGGAGTACACACCGGCGGTCGGGCTGGCACGGACGTGGAAGCCTTGGGCTGTAGGGGCGTTTCCGCCGGGCTGCTGTGTGAACGTCGGGCCAGACCAGCCAGAGTTCCCGCCTGCGACATCGGCATGAGAATCGCACGCCCTCCCCTGCAAAATGTTCCCCGTATTGTCGCAGGTCCGACGCCCATGATCCGCGTTTTGCTGGTTGAAGACTCGATCACGCAGCGGGAGATCCTGCGGCGGTTGCTGAAACAGGACGCCACGTTCCGGATTGTGGGCGAAGCCACCACGGGGCATGAGGCCGTGAACCTGGCCGAGCGGTTGCGGCCCGACGTGGTGCTGATGGATATCCACATGCCGGAGCTGGACGGTGTAGCGGCTACGCGGTTGATCATGCAGCGTTCGCCGGTGCCCATCGTCGTAGCCAGCGCGACCCTGCAAAGCCAGGAAGTGGACCTGGGGCTGGAAGCTCTGAAGGCGGGGGCGGTTTCGGTGATCCAGAAACCCCAGGGCGCCGTGTTGCTGCACCTGGACAAGATCGCTCCGGACCTGCGGCGGGAACTGGTGGCGGCTTCCAAAGCCCGGGTGATGCGCCGGACGATTCCGCCAACGCTCGCGGCTGGCCCGCCGCCGCAACCAAGTTTTGAGTTGGATCAGATTGAGGTCGTGGCGATATGTGCCTCGACGGGCGGGCCTCCGGTACTGGCCGAGATCTTCTCGAATATCCCGCGGCCCTACCCGTTGCCGATCCTGCTGGTCCAGCACATTTCAGAAGGTTTTGTATCTGGCTTTGCCCGCTGGTTGCGTCAACTGACGGGCCAGGTGGTGGACCTGGCCGAGCCTTGGCAACGGCTCACGCCCGGCATCTGGCTTTCGCCTGACCGGAATCACCTCAGCCTGGCCGAACATCATCGCTTACAATTGATCCCTCCCAGCGGCCAAATTCACTGCCCATCGGGGGACGTGCTGTTTAGGTCGCTGGCCGATAACGTGGGGCCGGCGGGGCTGGGGATTCTGTTGACGGGGATGGGCGACGACGGCGCCGCGGGCCTGGCGGCGCTGCGCCAAGCCGGCGGCCGCACGGTGATTCAAGACGAAGCCAGCAGTTTGATTTTTGGCATGCCCAAGGCGGCCCGCGACTTGAATGCGGCCGAACTGGAATTGCCCCCTGACCGAATCATCGAGGTTCTGATCGAGGTGGCCCAGCATGCGACGAACCGCCGCGTGCCTTGGGGGCCATGATTCAGCACCATGCGTAGCATGCGAGGCCTTGCGGCTGACACGAGTGCCAGGCCCGCACAATCATCCAGCACGACTTGCGAACTTGGCCATGCTGCCTGGCTGGCGGCTGCAAGCCGTGAGACGTGAGCGATTCAACCGGCACAAACGAGTATTCGGCCCGCGGAATAGCGGGTTTCCCTGCTTCGGCGCGGCGTTATGAGCGAGATTCTTCTCATCGAAGATAGCCCTATTCAAGCGCAGTTTTATCGGCGCTTGATCGAGGATGCTGGTCATGCGGTGCGGCACGCCGCCACGGCCGAAGCAGCCTTTCAGCTTTGTTATGAAACCTTCCCGGACCTGGTCGTGCTCGATCAGTACCTGGGCGAGCGGTCCGGGCTGGAAGTCTGCCGCCGGCTGAAGGCCGACCCGTCGCTCCAGGCCATCCCCGTGGTGGTGCTCACCGATAGCCAGAGCGAAGAAGATCATCTGGCTGCCCTGGAAGCCGGCGCCGACCAGTTCCTATCCAAGGACAACCCACACCGCGATATTGTGGCGGTGATCGAAAGCCTGCTGAAATCATCGATCCCGGTCGAACTGGACGAGGCCGAGGACGAGATCCGCGACAGCATCCTGCGCGGCACCCGGATTTTGTTTGTCAGCCGCGACGGCCACGGTTGGAGCGACCTTGGGCAGCGACTGGGCGCAAGCGGGTTTGAAATCTTGGCGGTGCCCTCGGGCCACGACGCCATCAACCGACTGCAAACCGAACCGTTCCATGTGGTCACAATCGACATCGAATGCCATGGAATCCATGCGTTTGAAATCTGCCGTGCCGCCAGGGCTTGGGCCGAGCAAAATCAGAAGCAGTTGGGCCTGGTAATCCTGGCCCGGCAGGAGAACCGCCAGCACTTGCTCAAGGCACTGGAGGCCGGGGCCGACGACTTCATCAGCGGGCAGCAGGACCCGGAGATCATTGTCGCGCATATCAAGTCGCTGGTTCGCCGGGGGCGGATGATCCGTTACCTGCAAGTCAAGCATCAGAAGGCCTACGCCCAGAAGATGGCCTTGCGTGAGGCGCAGTGGCTGCGCGAACGGGCCGAAGATCGTGCCCGGCATGTCGAAGCCAGGGCGGCGTTGGCCGAGAAACTGCAACAGACAGCGGCCGAGCTGAAGCGTTCGCGTGACGAACTGGAAGTGGCCAAGAACGCCGCCGAGGCTGCCAGCAAGGCCAAGAGCGAGTTCCTGGCCAACATGAGCCACGAGATCCGCACGCCCATGAACGGGATCCTGGGCATGTTGGAACTGCTTTCCCGGACGGGGCTCACCGGGCAACAGGCCGAATACCTGACCATGGCCCAGCAGTCGGCGCAGACGCTGCTGCGGCTGCTGGACGATATTCTCGACTTCTCCAAAATCGAGGCCGGCAAGCTCGAACTGGAGCAGGTCGAATTCAGCCTGCAAGACTGCCTGAGCAAGGCCCTTCGCATCACGGCGATTCGCGCCCAGGAGAAAGGCCTGGACGTTGCCTGCCGCATCGACCCGCAACTAGCCGACCGTTACCGCGGCGATTCGGGCCGGCTGGGGCAAGTGATCCTCAACCTGGTGGGCAACGCGATCAAGTTCACCGAGGCCGGCGAGGTTGTGGTGGAGGTGCGGCCCGCGGACGACCCCGCGACCGACTGCGCCGCTGACGGCCCGAATGCCCTGCCGCAACCGAACCAGGACTTGAACCAACGCTTCTGTTTGCAATTTTCCGTGCGCGATACCGGCATCGGCATCAGTCCCAAGGAACAGCAGAGGATTTTCGATGCCTTCTCGCAGGGGGATACTTCGACGACACGGCGTTTTGGCGGCACCGGGCTGGGGCTGGCCATCTGCTCGCGGCTGGTCAGCCTGATGGGTGGCCGGATCTGGCTGGAAAGCACGCCGGGGCAGGGCACCACGTTCCATTTTACCTGCAACCTGGAGCCGTGCGCAAGTCGTGTATCCATTGCCGAGATGCCCCAGGAACTGGGCCTGCACGATCGTTCCTTGCGGCTCTTGCTGGTGGGCATCGATCGGGCATCGCAACCGATTTACGGTGAGCTTTTGAATGCCTGGCAGATGGAGACCACCATTCTGGTACCAGGCGAATCCGCCGTGGGGGCACTGTCTGAGGCGGCCCAGCGCGGCCAACCGTATCAGTTGGTGATTGCCGATGCGCGCCTGGACGATGCTGCGCTGGCCGACTTGGCTGCGCTGGCTGTGTCGCTCGATCCGCCCGTTCCGCTGCTGCTGTTGGCGTCGAGCGTAGAACCGATCCGTTGGGGCACGCTGCCCTCGGCGATCCAGGCCACCAGTGTGCTGAAGCCGGTACTGCCTGCGGAACTGTTGCTGGCCATCGCCAGGGCTCTGGGGGTGATCGACGAGCCGACGCAAGTCGCAGGCGAGGAACCGCGGGATGCAACGCCGCCGCTGCGAATCCTGCTGGCGGAAGACAGCCTGATCAATCAGCGGGTGGCGATTGGCTTTCTGGAACGATGGGGGCATCAGGTCACCATTGTGGACAACGGCCAAAAGGCCATCGAGGCGGTTACCAACCAGCCGTTCGATCTGGTGCTGATGGACCTGCAAATGCCAGACGTGGGCGGGTGCGAAGCCGTCCAGCAGATCAGGCAGCACGAACAACGAACAGGCTCGCCGCGTGTGCCGATCGTGGCCATGACCGCCGAGGCCATGAAAGGCGACCGCGAACGCTGCCTGGCTGCCGGCATGGACGATTACCTGGCCAAGCCGATCGAATCCGATGAGCTGTACCGCATCATCAGGAAAGTGACCGCACCAGATGGCGACGACGCCGCTGCGCCCGCGGAACCATCAGATGTTTGCTCAACCAATGGGGCGGCGGAGCCTCACTGCGAAGCCGGCACGCAACTGATCCACTGGGGCTACCTGGCGCGGATGCTGGGGCACGATCAAAGTTTGATACGCGACGCGCTGGTGATTCTCCGCACGCAATGCCCCGAACTGCTCGACGAAATCCGCCAGGCCATTGAGGCCCGAGATGCCGAGGAGCTGCACCGTGCGGCCCATTCGCTCAAGGGACTGACCGGCTACCTGGGCCCCAGCCCCATCGTGCAATCGGCGGCTCGCCTGGAAAGGGCAGGGAAGGACGGCGACTGGAGCCGTGTCCCGGATGAGTATGAGACCCTGGCCGCGGATATTTCGCGGCTGGTGGAGCTGTTGGACGACGAAGCTTCGCTGCCCGAGATGCTTCGAGAATCGGGCACCACACCCGGCGCTTGTCGGTAATGAGCGCTGAACCGTGTGATGGATCAAGACGCCGCGGCATCTATCCATCGCCGCCACATCGATATTGATAAAGCGCATTACACTGCGCTGGCGTCATCAATGGTTATAGCGTTTACGATTCAGAACGTCGGGCTACCAGCACAATTTGGCGTGCGTAGTCGATGCCTAATGCTTTGAACAGCCAGCCCAACGTATAGCGGCGCAGCAGCCGCCGATGAACCGGGTCGTGATAGATGCGATAGATGGCCGTCACTTCCAGGCCGGCCAGGCTCACCAGGCCCGCCAGCTCGTCATAACACAGCGGCGTGCAATGCGTGGCATCGCGAAGATAGGCCGGCGGATAAAAGGTATTGGGCGTGCTCAGGATCAAATACCCGCCGGGCCGTAGCAGCGCTTGCACTTGAGCGAGCCAAGGCTGAATCGCCGGCAGCGGGAGATGTTCCACCACTTCCAGCGAGAAGACGGCGTCGTAGGGCCCTGCCGCGTCGTCCAGCGAGTAGTAGTCGTGCGGCAAGCGGCGGTCGATGTCCATCGACTCGTAGACCAGGTGCGGCAGGGCCGCGACCAGTTCGCTGCCCATCTTGCGCTGGCCCGCCCCCACTTCGAGGACCCGCTGACCGTCGCGCAAATGGTCCAGCAGCACCTGCCGTACGCGGCGGCGGAGCGGAAGCTGAAAGACCTGCTTGCCGAAGCGGGCCGCCATCGCCTTGCGGTGCGCATACAGCTCCGACCAGGGCGGTAGCACCGCCGGCGCGGTGCCTGTACCGCTTAGCGGAGCGTGCTGCTGGTGCGCGGTAGAAGCGTAAACCGCAGTGGGCGCATCGGCGTGCAGCATCGGCGTAACCTCCGTGTCACATGGCGCGACGGTAACCGTCCGAAGTGCCTAGGACGCAACGCACTACGGGCGGTCATCCGGCGGACGTACATGGCCGCGACCACCGGCGTCGCCATTGTGCCGAGGTTATGCCGCTGTGACTACAGCAGTTCGGGCATCGGAGCAAAACGGTTGTGATCCACCAGGAACTGCGGCCGGCCAGACCGGTCGATCAGCGTGGTGCGATCGATATCGATACCCAGCTTGGTGTAGAGCGTGGCGAACACTTCCTGGAAGTGCACGGGTCGGTCCTGGGCGTACTCGCCCAAGCGGTTGGTGGAGCCGATCACCTGGCCCGTCTTGAGGCCGCCGCCAGCCAGCAAAGCGCAGCTCACCTGCGGCCAGTGGTCGCGGCCGGCGTTGGCGTTGATCTTAGGCGTACGGCCGAACTCGCCCCAGACAATCACCAGGGTGTCGTCGAGCATGTCGTGCCGTTCCAGGTCTTCCACCAGGGCGGTGATGCCCTGGTCGAGCATCGGCATGTCCTCGCGAGCCCGCTTGAAGTTGTTGCCGTGCCAGTCCCAGCGGCTGAACGCCAGGGTGACGCAGCGGACGCCGGCCTGGATCAAACGCCGGGCCATGAGGAAGTGGGTCATCAAACGCGGGCCGCCGTCAGCCACGTTGTTCGGGTCGCCCTTACCGTACCGCTCGATGACCTTGGGATCTTCCTTGCCCAAGTCCAGGGCGTCGGCCAGCCGGCTGCTGGTCAGCACGCCAAACGCCTGCTGGGTGAAGGCGTCGAGCCCTTCGATCTGGCCCGTGGCATCGGCATCGCGGCGGAAGGTATCCAGGGCCTTGAGCACCTGGCGGCGATCGTTCAGGCGATCGAGCGTGATGCCGCCCAGGATCATGTCGTCCTTGCCTTCGGCGTTGGGCTTGAACGGCGCATAGGCCGCGCCCAAAAAGCCGGGGCTGCCGGCGTCGGCCCAGGGCGAATGCCCCATCTTGGGCGACAGGCCCACAAATGGCGGCACGGCGGCATTAGCCGGTCCGTGCAGCTTGGAGAGCACCGAACCCAGGCACGGGTAGCCGCCCTGAGGACCGGGCTGGTTGCGGCCCCAGCCGGTGAGGCAGATGTTGGCGTCGTGGCGGCCGTCGGAGCCGACGATGCTGCGGATGGGAACAAACTTCTCCATCATGCCGGCCAGACGCGGCATCAGCTCGCAGATCTGGATGCCCGGCACCGACGTGGCGATCGGGTTGAACTCGCCGCGGATTTCAACCGGCGCCTCGGTCTTGATATCGAACATGTCCTGGTGCGGGGGACCGCCCGGCAGAAAGATCATGATGATCCCCTTGTGCCGCTGCGGAGCCCGGCCGCTGATCGATTCTGCCCGGAGCAACTGGGGCAGCGACATCCCGCCCATTGCCAGCCCGCCAATCTTCAGAAACGAGCGGCGGCTGAGTCCATCGCAGAAACGCTCGGAATGGTCGGGAGCACCAAGAATCGTAAGCATCGCGGATAACCCAGGTAGGCAATGGGATTGGGTAGGTCCAACCGCGGCAGCCAGCGGCCACGCTTCCCGCGTGGGCAGCGTCCGCCTGCGGTCCGCCCATCTTTGGCGTGATCCAGGCACGCTCGCCAGGGAGCCACGCAGCCTCGATGCGGGGGGCGCGCAGCCTCGACCGGCGAGGTCGGGCGTATCATATCAAATACAATCGATGATTTCCAAACGCATTCTTCACCATTCCCTTCCGGCGAGGGGGGGCTGCCGGGCGGGGGTAAATGCGTGCCGTGGCCGCAGGGCAGGCGACAGCCGGCCGGCGACCGTGGGGGCGCGATAGCCATCGCTTGGCGTCGCTTCCATTCCCCGCGGCTGGTCGCAGGCGGCTAGCTTTGCCGGTGCCGAGCCCGGGCAGCAACGTGCCACGATCACCTCAGCCGACGGCTACCCACAGGCCGCCGCAGTCTCGCTCCCCTCAGGGCCGTTCATCCCAGGTGTCCTGTTCACGGGGCGGATCGAATTCCAAATCGCCCCGCCATGCGCCAGCACCGCGGTGCTGGCAACCGGCGCAACCGGAAGATTCAACCTATCCGGAAACTCTCTGCGATTTTTGCCCAAAACTCAAAACTTAAACTACATTTTGATGACGCAGGCTGGTTGTCGTGTCATGCGCCATCAATGCTTGCGCTATCGCTGCAATCGTCATAATCGGAATCCTTTGACAATTGCTCAAGTTGTAGGGTGGCTGCTTGACAGTGGACTGCCCCGGGGTTCTAAATGACATTGTGGCCGGGCATATTGATGGTTGCGCCGTCACGGCCTGTTATTGAGATTGGTTATAAATCCCAGCGGCACCGCATAGAGTGCGAGAGCCTGGATTGAGGCCATATCAATCACCGCAGTGTTGGCGGCGTTTCATGGAATGGTTTTTGTCCGCACATGCACGTTGATGCGCGGCGGAGCGAGCCTGAGCTGCTTCAGGTTGTCACCGCAGCATCGATGATTCCCGGCGAAGTGCGAGGGGCTGCCTTCCGGAGAGGTCGCACATATTCAACGGCCACGGCAGGCATGATGCATTTCGTGGGTGACCTATAAAAAAACTTGGAGCGGGTGATGCGCGGCGCCATCGCGCCCTGCGTCTCCTGCATTGATCGGATTAACGATGTTTCAGCCGCGGTTTCCAGGGCGAGGCATCGGCAGCAGGAACGAGCGGCACGCGACGAGCGGCTGCGTCAAACCAGGGACAGGTTTGATTGTGCCCGCTTTGAAAAACGGGAAACACCTTTTGATCGCCCGGACAACACTGTCCTTGGGAGGAAGCATGTCACGTCACAGTATTGTTATCGCCGGCCTGGTGGCGCTTGCCGCCTGGGTTGCCGGGCCTCAGCAGACACACGCTCAGTATGGCGGGTGCACCACCTGCGCCACCGTGCCTGCCTATCAGCCCATGGTGGTGCGCTATGGTTTGTTCGGCCGTCCGCGGGCGGTGTACTACGCTCCCACGGTGGCGGTCGCGCCCGTGACTCCGGTTGCCACGTACTACACGCCGGTGGCCGCGCCCGCGTGCAGCACGTGCCCCACGACCACGTACTACGCGCCGGCTTGCACCACGTGCCCGACCTGCCCGACCGGCGGTTGCGCTACCAGCTGCAGCACCTGCTATTCGCCCACGATCGTCAACGTGCCGGTGACGACCTATCGTCCGGTGGCCGCCTGCGATCCGTGCGGCAACACCGTCACGGTGATGCGGCCGGTGACCTCGTACGTGCAGCGGGTGCAGTACACGCCGCAGACGGTGTGCAGCCCCTGCAGCACGGTGTCCTACTCGCCGGTGACCTGCGCCCCGGGCTGCACCGGTTGCTCGGTCTGCTCGCCGGCCACGTGCGGCCCCAACTGCACCGGCTGTGCGCAGTGCGCTCCGTCGACGAGCCAGCCGCAGTACCAGGACCAGAACAGCTACCCGCAGACTCAGCCGGGCTACGGGCAGCCCTCGACGGCTCCGCAGACGTTCCAGAGCGAGCGGCCGCAGACCTCGGCTCCGGCTCAGCAACCGGTGCCGCAGACGGCTCCGCAGCAGCCGATTCCGTATCCCTCGCAGCCGCACACCAGCGGCAGCAACTACAGCCCTGCCAATCCGCAGTTGATCGATCCGGACAGCCGGACCACCCAGGCTCCGCGTAGCTGGAGCTTCCAGCGGGCGGTCGCTCAGGAAAGCGATCTGGCGGCTCGTATCATCCCGGTGAGCCAGCCGGCTCAGCAGGCTGCTCCGCAGGTGGATGATGGTTGGCGGGCTGCCCAGCCTCGTTAAGCAATCGACCCACAGCCGAACGGAGAAACTGTCCGTTTGATCGACCACACGACGGGCTCCGGGCTTCCGGTGCCCGTCGTGTGCATTTGTGGGGACGACAGACGGCGTTAATTGGCCCCGTGCTGGTTGATCGGCGGATGCCGACGTGCCCGCAGGTGCGGCGCCACAGTTTGGGAGTCGCGTGGCTTAGCGGCAATCGCCGCGTCCGGCCACGGCCGTGTTGCTCGCGGCGTGGTGGCCATAGTACAGCACGTTGCCGTTGCTCTCATTGATCCAGAGCGTGAGGTGCACGCCGCTGTCGAATTCGGCTTCCAGGCATTGCCAGTCGCCGCAGGCAACGGGGGTGGCCTGATACCAGGATCCGCGGCCTTGCTCGTCGCTGGCGGCGGTCCCGCCGGCGCTCACGCTCTCAGGCAGCCGCTGCGGCCTGGTCGATACGGTCCAAAACCGGGGCGAGGCGTCCGGCTCGCGGAGGTACAGCTTGTCGAGGTGCCGCGTGCCGTCGGACCAGTTGCCGTGCAGCCGCAGCCGCATTTCGTCGGCCGCCAGACGCGATGCGCTTCCCCACAGGGCCGATGCCACGATTGCCGCCACCAAAGCCGCCTGGTACTTGCCGGGGAACATGGGAACGCCGCTCCTGCGGGGTGATGGTTTGCCTTGCCGAGTTGTGCAGCGCGTTCGCGTTGCCTGTGTTACTACGGCCGGGGGGGGGCATTTTGGCCGTGGATTTTTCAGGCCCAGTAGGAATGGCCGCGGCGATCGATGCGGCGCGGAGACGGTGCCCGCAGCGACCCCGGCGAGGCGGGAACCGGCCCGCCCTGGGGAGCGAAAAGGGGCCAAACCAGCTTGACAAGCGCAAGGGGGCGGGGTGCAATGAATTACGCGCGAGATTGGCCACGTTCTGTGGGGGAGCTACGCCACTTCGCTCCTCCCGTGCCCGCCGCATGAGTGCCCGCGCAGCCAAGTCCGAGGGGGTACCTCTTGCTGAGAGTTGACATGAAATCCTGCTACCGCCCCGTCCGGTTTCGGTCAACACGCAAGTCGGGCTTTACCCTGACGGAAATCCTCATCGCCACGGCGCTTACGCTGTTGATGATGGCGGTAGCCGTTAACGGCTTCGGCCTTCTGGCCGGTAATATCGCCGACAATCGCGCGGTGATCGAAGTCTCCGGGCGGCTGCGTGCGGCCCAGCAGCGGTTGCAGCTCGATCTGCGGTACATCACCGTAAACCCCGTCCCGCCCATCCGCCCCGAGGACGACCAGGGATACCTGGAAATCATCGAAGGCCCTGGGCCTTGGCAGCCGGATTTTGAGGTTGGGGCTAAGCCGATTAAAGCCGATGGCTCCTTCGATTCGTCGGTGGGCGACATCGACGACGTGATCATGTTCACTACGCGCAGCCACGGTGAACCGTTCGTCGGCCGATACCTGGGCGATAACGTGCAAAGTCAGGTGGCCGAAGTTGCTTGGTTCGTACGCGGTAATAAGTTGTACCGGCGGCAATTGCTGGTGCTGCCCAACCGCGAATCTATCCCCCCTCCGACCAATTACTTTTACCTCAACGACGTTTCTGTCCGGGCGGAAGGCGGTCCGACCGACCATCGTACGGCCTGGGTCAGCCGTAACCGGCAGCTCACGCCCAACTCGCTGGGGGACCTGACGAAGCGCGAGAACCGCTTTGCCCATCAGCCGGTGGTGTTTCCGCACGATGCTCGGTTCTGGGGGCAGCTTGGCTTGCCCACCATGCAGGAAATGTCGGATCCTGGTTGGCCGTTCCCGGCTTATCCGGGCGGCGGCCTCGATGCGTATGTACCCATCAATGGCTGGGTCAATAACACGGGGAACTATCCTTACTTCAACGAGCGTGATTTCTGGCTGAATCCGCTGGCTGGGTTTCCGCTAATCGGTGAAGCATTGTCTTCCTTCGCGGGCGGTCCGCGGGCGTACGAAGACGTGATTCTCACCAACGTCATCGGCTTTGACGTCAAAGTGTGGGACCCCGGGGCGCCCATTTTCTGGCTTGAGACCACCAACGAACCTATCTTGCCCGGCGACTTTGCCTATAAGCATAAGCTGCAGGGAGGCGCTACGCCGATCGGAACGGGCGCGTTTGTCGATCTGTACTACACGCGCGGCACGGGCGCCCCACACGACCTGTCAGCATTTGCCGGTCCAGGCCATCCCAAGAGTCAATTGCAGGCTAGCGGCAACAACCCGGCCGTCTATTGCACCTGGAGCACCCACTACGAGAGCGACGGGTTCGATCAGGACGGAGACGGAACCATCGACGAAGGCACCGACGGCATCGATAACGATAACCAGTTCGGTGTCGATGATCCGGGCGAGCGGGAAACCTCGCCGCCGTACCCGGTGCCGCTGAAGGCGGTGCAGATCAAGATCCGCGTCTTCGAGCCCGATAGCGGCCAGATCCGCGAAGTGACGGTGGTGCAGGACTTGCTCCGCTAGGATGCCGACCGACGCTTGCCGGCTGCCGCAGCCAACGCCGTCACGGAGGGGAGATGTTCTTTGCGTTTGAAGGGGTCGATGCCACGGGCAAATCGACCCAGATGAAGCTCTTCGTCGATTGGCTGCGCGCGCAGGACCTGGACGTCGTCACCTGCCGCGATCCCGGCGGCACGCCCACCGGCGAGGCGATCCGCAATCTGCTGCTGGACCCGGCCTCGGAAATTTCGCCCCGCTGCGAGGCGCTGCTTTACATGGCAGCCCGGGCTGAGCTGGTCGATGAAGTGATCCGCCCCGCGCTGAAGGCCGGCCAGGTGGTTGTGAGCGACCGCTTCCTGCTGTCCAACATTGTCTACCAGGGACACGCCGGCGGGATTCCGACCGATGAGCTGTGGCAGCTAGGGCACTTTGCCGTGGGCAATGTGATGCCCGACGTGATCTTTCTGCTGGATATGGATCCGGCCGTGGCCGCCAAGCGGCTCACACGGTCGCTGGATCGGTTGGAGCAGCGGGGGCTGGAGTATCAGCAGCGGCTGCGTGAGGGCTTTCTGGCCGAAGCTGCCCGCGCCCCGGAGAAGATCGTGGTGATCGACGCTTCGCAAAGCATCGAAGCGGTTCATCAGGCCATCTGCACGGCCGCCGCCCGGGCGCTGGCGTAGCGCCCAGGCGGGGAGGCCGAATAGGCTTTCTGAACGTGCGTCGCGGCAGGCCGCCTTACTCGCTGAACGCGGCGTCGAAGGCCCGCTGGCTCGGCGTGAAATCCAACTGCCGCACGAACTCGCAGGCCTCGCGGGCACCGTGTTCGCGGTCCATGCCCGAGTCTTCCCACTCGACCGAGAGCGGGCCCTGGTAGTTGATTTCGTTGAGGGCGCGGATGATTTCCTCGAAGTTCACGCCGCCGCGGCCCGGCGAGCGGAAGTCCCAACCCCGGCGATAGTCGCCAAAGTTGAGGTGGCTGGCCAGGATGCCGGAGCGGCCGTTGAGGTTCACGATCGCATCCTTGATGTGCACGTGATAGATGCGATCGGGAAACGCCCGGATGAACTCCACGGGATCGACACCCTGCCAGTGCAGGTGGCTGGGGTCGAAGTTGAAGCCGAACTCCTCGCGGTGGTCCAGGGCTTCCAGTGCCCGCTGGGCCGTGTAGATGTCGAAGGCGATTTCGGTGGGGTGAACTTCGAGGGCGAACTTCACGCCGCACTCGCCGAACACGTCGAGAATGGGGTGGAACCGCTCGGCGAACAGCTCGAAACCGGCATCGATCATCGACTGCGGAACCGGCGGGAACGAGTACAGCAGGTGCCAGATGCTGCTGCCGGTGAAGCCGTTGACGACTTCCACGCCCAGCTTCTGGGCAGCCCGGGCGGTGGCCTTCAGTTCCTCGGCCGCCCGCTGGTTGACGCCGGCCGGATCGCCGTCGCCCCACACGTACGGGGGCAGGATGGCCTTATGCCGCTCGTCGATGATGTCGCACACCGCCTGGCCGACCAGGTGGTTGCTGATGGCGAAAAGCTGGAGCTCGTACTTTTCCAGCAGGTCGCGTTTGGCCTGGCAGTAGCCGTCCTCGGCCAGCGCCTTATCCACCTCGAAGTGATCGCCCCAGCAGGCCAGCTCGATCCCGTCGTAGCCGAACTCGCGCGTCATACGGGCCATATCTTCGATCGACAGGTCGGCCCATTGGCCGGTGAACAGCGTAACCGGACGCGCCATAAGTCACTCCTCGGGAACAGCTTAAGACATAAGAATCTTCCCCCGCGACCGGCCAGATGGCGGCCGGCGCTGCGCGAGCCGCCATTTTGACATAACTCCTGGACGTTGCAACGGGCTAGGGGGCGAAGGGGGCAGGCATGCGCCCGCCGCGGCTGGCAAAAAAGCAATCATCAAAAAGTTGACGCCTGTACACTGCTGGGTAGAATCATGCGTAGTGAACATGCGCACCAGTGATCGCGCGTTCCATACCCGAAGCGAGGAGGATGGCAACATGCTGCCCGTACGGCTCGCCCGCCTGCAACGCATCGAACGAGAGGCCTCCCGCTCGAGCCAAGGGGGCCCCTGGCACATTAGCGACGTGCTGCCTACGGTGTTGGCCGCCGTGCTGGGCGACGACGAGCAGCACGAGCCGCTGGCCGCCACGGTGACGCCGGCCGTGTTGCCGCAGCCGTGGTGGTCGCAGAGTTGGCAGCCGGTTTCGGCAGCCGCCATCTTCGGCCAGACGGGCTGAACGCGCATGAAAAACGGCCTGCCTCAACGTGGCAGGCCGCATGTTCGATGGCGGTTCTTGGGCCGCGTTAGTCGATGACTTCGCGGATGAAACGCACGCTGGGGCTGCCGCCCTTGCCGGTAAGAAACTCGGCCACGTAGCGCTGGCGATCGCGGGGACGCTCAGGCACGCGGAAGTCGTCGCCCTTTTGCAGAATGGGCCGCGTTTCGCTGATGCCGCCGAACTCGCGGGCACCGGCCGGCTGGCAGGGGAACCAGTAGCCGTTGCCATCTTCGTCCTCCAGGTAGAACTCGGCGTAGCAATGGCCGGGCACCCACACGGTGCGGGCCGGGATGTTGGCCGCGCGGCAGATGGCGATGAACAACGATGAGAGTTCCTCGCAGTCGCCGGTACCGTCTTGCAACGCCCGGATAGCGCCTTTGAGCGGTCCTTCCTGGTATTTGACCTTCTCACGGACCGTGTCGTAGATCAGTTCCACGGTTTCCCAGGCCGACTTCTCTTCCTTGGTCAGCTCCTTGGCCAGGGCGCGGATCTTGGCGTGGCGGCTTTCAATATAGGGGCTGTCACCCAGGTACTTGCGCACGTCCAGCGGCAGCTTCTTGGGCAGCCGGTAAATGCTGGTGTCCTCGGGCGGCTTGAGCGTGTGGCGGGTGACTTCCACCGTGATCAACGCCCGGGCTTCCTGCCCGGCCGGCAACTGCGGAATCTGCACCACCATCTGCTTGACGGTGTCGACCATGCGGTAGCCGTACTGCCGCACCGCCGGCGAGATGTCCTCGGTGACGATCTTCACCGACTGTTCGGGCCAATCGACCGGCACCGGCGCCGTGGCGAACAAGCCCACGCAGGGCCCGTTGCTGCTGTTGATGACGACGCCGATCTGGTACTCGGTGGTATACGGGTCGCCCAGTTGCGGGCCTCGATCGGAAGGCGGGTCCGCCTGCGCGGTAGCCTGGATGGCAATCAGCAAAGCACCAGCGGCAATGACCTGACGCATCGCGTTACCTCTCTCGTGGTCCGGGGCAAGAGGCGCAGATTGGGCACGCGGGGACGGCCAAACCGCCAAGTCGCGTGCACGCTTCTCTCTATTTTGCGCAGTTTATCAGGCCATTATAAGCCGAAAGCCACGCTCGCCAGGCACTTTCCTGCCGCCGAGCGTGGCTTTCTGAGCGTCTTTTTGTGGTCTGCAAGGGCAGGCTGTAACGGTTGCAGCGGTTAGCACCTGCCGCAACGGGCCAACCCGGCCGCCGAGGGGAAAGGCAGCCGAACAGCCAACGAGGCCGGTCAGGATGGGTCGCCGGCCGGGGCCGAGGGCTGCTTGGATTTGCCGTGGCTATGCCCAAGATCGTGGTCGTGATCATGGTCATGATCGTGATGGTGCTCGATGGTGCCGCGGAACGGCTTGCCGTCGATGTTCAGCACCAGTTGCGATTGGGCTTTCTCGTGGTGCAGGGCCTCGCCCAACTTGGGATCGCGGGAGACAAAGCGGGACGAAACCCCGTTGGGATCGCCCTCGTTCGGATCAGCTTCCAGGGCGAACTGCTCGCCGCCCTCGGGCAGACGCACGTTGATGGTGATCTGCGGGTCGGAAATGGCCACCGGGTTAGCCGCTTTGCCGTCGAGCAGGTACACGGTCACCAGGCCGGTTGCTTCGTCGTGCAGCAGCTCCGCATGGAACTCGTGGTTGCCGCCCAGCTCGATCAGCATGCCGCCGTGCGGCCCCTTCTCCGCATGCTCATGCGAGGCTTTAGGCGTATCCTGGGGCTGGTTTTGCTGGGGCTTATCGGCACAGCCCGACAAAAACGCCGTGAAGAGCACCGCGGCTGCCACGCCGCCACGCAACAAGGGAAAATGGAACATTGTTCTGCTTTCTTGAATGCTTAGGGGATTGGCCTCATGCGGCCGGGATTATAGCGAGTTCTTCGGCGAGTTGTTTTCGTTGCGGGCCGCTTCGCTTTCTTCCACGAGTTCGACGGCGGTCCCTTCGGCCTCCAGGACCTTGCGGGCAGAACCAATGCCGAAGGTCCAGAACAACGCCGGCCGCACCAGAAACTCCAGCAGCGTGCTGGTCAACAGGCCGCCGATGATCACGGTGGCCACCGGGTACAGGATTTCCTTGCCCGGCTCGCCCGCGGCCAGCGCCAACGGCACCAACCCGATGCCCGAGGTCAGGGCGGTCATCAGCACCGGGGCCAGGCGATCCTGACCTGCGCGGACGATCATCTCGCGGGTCCACGATTCGCCTTCGTACTTGACCAAGTGCAGGTAGTGGTTGATGAGCAGGATGCCGTTACGCGAGGCGATGCCGCACAGCGACACAAAGCCCACCATGGCGGCCACGCTGAGCGTCTGCCCGGTGAGCCAGAGGGCGGCCACCGAGCCGATCAGGGCCATCGGCAGCGCGGCCATCACTTGGAGCGACAGGTTGATCGAGCCGAACATCTTGTACAGCACCAGCAGCATGCCGATCAGCGAGATCACAAACAGCAGGCCGAGCACGGCGGAGGCCGATTGCTGGCTCTCGAACTGACCGCCGTACTCGATGAAGTAGCCGGGCGGAAGTTCCTTCTCCAGCGGCGCGAGCCGCGCGCGGATCTCGTCGACCACGTCGACCAGGCCGCGTTCTTCGGTCACGTTGCATTGCACGACGATCCGGCGGCGTACCTGCTCGCGGTTGATGACGTTGGGGCCCATCGATTCGTAGATGTTGGCGACGTCTTCCAGCTTGGCGGTGCCGCCCTCGGGCAGGTTGATGGTCAGCCGCCGCAGCGCGTCGCGATCCTCGCGGAACGGTTCATCGAGCCGCATCACCAGGTCGAACGTCCGCTGGCCATCAAGCACTTGCGACACGATCTCGCCTTGCAGGGCGGTTTCGACGTACTCGTTGACCGCCGCCCGCCGCAGGCCAAAGGTTGCCAGCCGCGCGGGATCGGCCTCGATCCGCAGTTGGGGGATCAGCGATTGCTGCTCCACCTGCAGGTCGCGGATGCCCGGCACGGTGGCAATCGTCGAACGGATCTGCTCGGCCATGCGGCGGAGCACGTCCAGGTCATCGCCGTACAGCTTGATCGCCACCTGAGCTTTCACGCCGGAGAGCATGTGCGAGATCAGGTGTGCCAGCGGCTGTTCGACCGAGGTCACAATGCCTGGCACATCCTGTAAGGCATGACTGATCTCGTCGATGACTTCCTCGCGCGACCGGCCCGAACCCGGATCGATGGTCGCAACGATCTCGGTGACGTTCACGCCTTCGGCATGTTCGTCCAGCTCGGCCCGGCCCGTCTTGCGGACAAAAGCCGTGATCTCGCCGATCTGCTTGAGCCGGTCCTCCACTTGTTGGGCGATGCGGTTGGAGGTGGCCAGCGACGTGCCCGGCGGCAGCAGCACGTTGATCTGCACGGCCCCTTCGTTGAACGGCGGCAGGAAGTCGCGGTCGAGCTTCGGATAGCCAACGGCCTTTAGCACCGATGCCACGCCCGGCGGCTGATAAACCACCAGGCCTGCCGCCACGGCGCCTACCAGGGCCACGACCAGGATGAGTGCCGGGAACCGCAAACTGAACCGCAGCACGCCGCCGGTGATCGACTTGAGAATTCGCAGCAGCAGGCCATCGTGCTCTGCCGGCGGTCGTTCGTCGTCGGTGGCCGGTTGCTGGTCTTCGTCGGCGGCCAGGGCAGGCTCTTCGCGGCCCGCGATGGCTCGCCGCGGCGTCAGCAACCAGTAACTCAGCACCGGCGTCACGGTTAGCGACACGACGAGCGACGATAGGATGGAAACGATATACGCCACGCCCAGCGGCCGGAACAGTTGCCCTTCCATCCCGTGCAGGGCAAACAGCGGCACAAACACCAGGACCACGATCATGGTGCCGTATACGATCGAGTTGCGGATCTCGCAACTGGCCTGAAACACCACCAGCAGCGGATGTTTTGGGTGCCGCCGGTAGCGGTTCTCACGCAGCCGGCGGAAGATGTTTTCGACGTCGACGATGGCGTCGTCGACCAGTTCGCCGATCGCTACGGCCAAGCCGCCCAGCGTCATGGTGTTGATCGACAGGCCGAACGTGGCGAAGACCACGGCGGTCATCACAATCGACAGTGGGATGGCGGTCAGCGTGATGAACGTGGTGCGGAGATTCATCAAGAACAGGAACAGAATCACCACCACCAGCAAGCTGCCGTCGCGGAGTGCCTCGGCTACGTTCTCAATGGCCAGGTCGATAAACGTTTGCTGGAGATACAGCTCGGGATAGAAGCGAACGTCGGGCGGGAGCGAAGGCCGCAGGCTGTCGAGCGCCGCCAGTACGTCCTGCGTTACCCGGCGCGTATCGGCCCCAGGCTGTTTGGTGATGGTCAGGACCACGGCGGGGCCGCCTTCAAAGCCTTCGCCGTCGGCGCGGCGGACAAACGCTGAACTTTCGCCGCGTTTGACCTCGGGGCCTTCAATGACACGGGCAACCTGCGAAAGCCGGATCGACTGCATCTCGCGGTGCGCGACCACGATCTGCCGGATATCTTCGGCGGTTCGCACCCGACCCAGCGAACGCACGAGGAACTCGTCGGGCCCCTGCTGTTTGAGGTAGCCGCCGGTGGTGTTTTGATTGCTTTCTTCCAGGGCGGTTTTCACGTCCTGGAGCGTGACGCCGTAGCGGCGCAGTTCATCGGGGTTCACCAGTACCTGGAACTGTTTCCGTTCCCCGCCCATCACAATCACTTGCGAAACGCCGGGGATCGTCAGCAGCCGCTGCCGCACCACCCAGTCGGCCAGCGTACGCAGTTCCATGGGCGAGGTTTTCTCGGGATCGCTCACCATCCCGATGAGCTGGATCTGCCCCATGATCGACGAAATGGGGGCAAGCTGCGGCCGGATGCCCTCGGGCAGTTGATCGGCGGCCAGGGCCAGCCGTTCGGTGACCACCTGGCGATCGTTGTAGATATCGGTACCCCAGTCGAATTCGACGTAAATCACCGAGAGGCCCACGCCGGACGAGCTGCGGACCGCCTGCACGCCGCTGGCGCCGTTGAGGGCGGTTTCCAACGGGAACGTGATGAGGGTTTCGACCTCCTCGGGGGCCATGCCGGGGGTCTCGGTCATGACCACCACTCGCGGCCGGTTCAGGTCGGGGAAGACGTCGATGGGGAGCTGTGCCGCCTGCCATGAACCGTAGCCCAGCAGAAACACGGCCAACGCGATCACCAGCAGCCGGTTCTGGAGCGAAAAGCGAATGACGGCGTTGAGCATGAACGGCAAACCCGGTTTAAGGGGTGGTTAGCTGGCGTAGTTGCCGCGGGCGTCGGGTTCGGCGGCATCGGCTTCTTCGGCCGCACGATACAACAGGGCCGGCAAGTCGTCGATGGCACGCAGGGCCCCGGCCACCTCGGGCTCGGCGAATAGCCGGACGCGTTTTACGTAGTCGTCGAACTGTTCTTGGGCTAACGCCCGAACCACCGGCGATACGTCGCCGAGCAGGCGGTAGCGGTTTTCTTTGAGGTAGTGGACGTAGACGCGGAACTCCACTTCGCGTTCGGCCGGCGGAGCATCGAACAGCACCTGGTCAGGCCCGATGGTTTGCCCGGTCTGTTTGGCAGCCAGATGCGCAAAGTGCTCGGCGCAACGAACCAGCCAGGGGAAGGGCCGCCGGGCCAGACGATCGTACACCTCGCGCTGCTCAAAGAAGCTGTACTGCGCCACGCGTTTGTAGAGCCGTCGGGATTCGCCGAACAGGCCTTCCAGCAGCGCCAGGGTGTGGTGGTCTTGGGGGGCGCGAAGTGCCGCCTGGCGGAGGGCATCGACAAACTCGCCATCGCCCAGGCGGAACAGCGACTCCATGTCCACACGATGCTGGAGCCGGTAGAACGCCCGTTGCAACATGGCCGTGGCCGAGCGGACGCCATGGTGCCAGTAGACCTCGCTGAACATCACATATCGGGCAAAGACCATCATCTCGGCGGCCGTCTTGCCCTTCTCGGTGATGGCCAGGCCGTCGCCGGCCTCGTTCAAACACAGGCTGCGAATCAGGCGGTGCTGGTCGAAATTGCGGCCGTACGGGACGCCGGCATGCAGGCTGTCGCGGATCAGATAGTCGAGCTTGTCGATATCGATCGGCCCCGAAAGCATGCTGGCCAGGATCTTGCACGCCGTTCGTTGGGGCGGATCATTCAGTAACGCCAGCACTTCTTCTGGCTCAATCGACCAATCTCGCCGCAGCAGATCGGCCAGTTCACCTTCTAACAGAAAGCGGGCTGCGAACGCCTCGTGGTGCGGAACCTGCGGCAGGCCCATATCCTCGATGGGGTGGCAGAACGGCCAGTGCCCCAGGTCGTGCAGCAGCGCGGCTAACAGGAAGACCTCGGCATCGCGGGCCGTAACGGCCTGGGCAAAGCGTGGATCGTGGCTCAACCGCTGCAAGAACAGCAGCGCCATACGATACACGCCCAGCGAGTGTTCAAACCTCGAGTGGTGTGCGGCCGGATAAACCAGTGAGACCAGGCCTGTCTGGCTGACCTTAGCCAGGCGGCGAAACGAGGCAGTGTCGATGATCGCCCGGATTCTCCCCGTCAGCGGTACATCCTGCTCGGGCGGAATACGGACGAGGTTACCGTAGCCGTCCAGACCGGCTACTTCCGGAATGTCGCGAATGGCGCTCATTCACACTATGTTACAATTCGGGATCGAAACGATATAGCGAGCACCCGGGTGGAGGCCATAGCGATGCTGCCAGGTGGACGCTCGGTTCGGTGAACGGTGGGCCGTAACGCGGGGCAGGCCCGGCCGCAGACGGTATTCGCGGATCGCAACCCGCCCGGTCTTTGTTGGATTCACGCTCTTGTACCGCCTTTGAGCCGCAATGCCAGCCGCCCCGCGCTGTAAATCTTCGTTGCTCAAACACCTGCACGCGGCCGAGAACGCCATCTACGCCGTGGATGGGCAACGCAAGATAGTTTACGTGAACGCGGCTGCCGCAACCTGGTTGGGCATTCCGGCCGACGAACTGCTCGGCCAGGAGTGCAAGTACACCAGTTCGCTGGATGGCAGCGTGGTCGCCGTGGTTGCGGCTTCGCTGGCACCACCGCCAGCCGCCTTTGCTGGGGAAGTCTGCACAGCGGAGGTGTATCCGCCCGAGCCCAGCGATCTCGCGGTTCCCAGTCAGGCTATGTCGCCGCAGAGCAATCCGGCCATCGAAACACCGCAGGGCAATGGAGAGCAGACGCCAGCCGACGCCGTGGCGGTGCCCGAGCCGATTGCCACGCCGCCCGGCATGTGGTTCCGCTTTATCCCGTTGGGGTTGGTCGACGGCGAAGTTGATCTGGTGCTCGCCCAATCGCTGGGGCCCGCTGGTGCCGGAGGCAAGGAGCTCTTGCCCGATATTCAATTGTCAGCGTCCCTCGTGCCGGTTGACCCGCTGCCGGAGCAGTTGCACGCGCAGCTTCAACGTATGCGGCGGCGAAACCTGCGGTTGGGCCATCGGCAGCGGTTTGTGGGCGCCAGCGCAGCCATGACGCGGGTAAGGGCCCAAATTGCCATGGCGGCCAAAACCCAGGCCAGCGTGCTGGTGACCGGACCGCCGGGCAGCGGCCGAGCCGAGGTCGCCTGGGCGATCCATGCCGGCAGCCAGGATGCCCAACTTCCGCTGCTGGGCGTCCAGTGCGCCGACCTGCCAACCGAGATGGTGTTGGCCGAGATCGAACGCTGCTGGGAGAACGGGCTGCACGCCGCACGGACGCTGCTGCTGAACGACGTCGATCAACTGTCGCTGGATGCGCAACAACAGTTGCATCGGTTGCTGGTGGAGAAGCCGCCGGCGTTTCGGATCGTCAGCACGGCACGGCAACCGCTGTTGTCGGCCGAGATCAACGGAAGTTTCCACCAGGAGCTGGCCTTGCTGCTTAGCACGGCGGTGATCGAGCTGCCGCCATTGGCCGGCCGGTTGGAAGATCTGCCGCTGCTTGCCCAGGCTTTGCTGGAAGAGATCAACGCCCACAGTGCCAAGCAGATCGGCGGCTTCAAGGATGAGACGATTCGGCTGCTGATCGGTTACCCGTGGCCGGAAGACGTCGACGAGCTGACCGACGTTATCCGGTACGCACACGAACACGCGCAAAGCCCTTTGATCGAGCCCCGCGATTTGCCGGAAGTGATTGTGCTGGCCAACGACTTCGCCAAACGGCCCCGGCGGACAGAAGAACCGATTGACCTGGAAGCCTTGCTGGCCGAGATCGAACTGGAGTGCATCCGTTGGGCGATGGACAAGGCACGCGGGAACAAGACCCAGGCCGCACGTCTGTTGGGCATGAATCGCCCCAAGTTTTATCGCCGGCTCGAACAGCTTAACCTGGACTTTGGGCCGGATGAGTAGCGGCCGCAGGTCACCGCCGCACGCGTCACGGCAGTTGGAGTGTCACAACAAATGCGCGATGGTCCGAGGCCAGCAGGTCGGTCTGGCCGATCCGTGTCTCGGTAGCAACTGTTTCGGCCCGAACGCCGCCTGGCCCACACAACTGCACCAGCGAACGCGATAGCAGCACGTGGTCGAGCTGTTGGCGTTCGCCCTGGAAGACGTAGGTATATCGCGTATCGAGCTTGTCGCGGGGAAAGAACTGAGCCAGGCCGGTTTGCACCAGGTCATCCCAGATATCATCTTTGCCGCGGATGCGGCGCAGCGCCGGCTGGCCGCGGTGATCGTTCAAATCGCCGGCCACGATAATGTGCTCGCCCTCGTTCAGGAGCGGTAGATAATTTCTGCGGACGATGGAGGCCTGGGCGATTCTCTGAGCGTCCTGTTCGTGGCCGCCGCGTTCGCTCGATAGATGGCAGGCGAACAGCCGCACGGAATGCCGTGCCAGTTGGACCGAGACGCTGAGCCCTTTGCTGACGCCGGTATCCTGCTCAGTTTCGGGATCGTCCAGTTCGGTGTCATAGCCTTCGCGGCCGGTGATAGTGCTGGACAAGTTCGATAGCGGATACCGCGAGAACACGGCAACGCTTTGCCCGGTGGCGGTGTCGGTGCTGTTGGCCTCCACGCGGTGCGTATAGCGGCCGCCCTGCCGTTGGACTTCGTCCCAGAGGGCGGTGACATCCTGGCCGCGGCCGACTTCGGTGAGCACCAGCACGTCGGCATTGATGCGGCCAATGGCCGTTGCCACAGCCTGCACGCTTTCGCGGAATCGGGCTTGCCGATAGCCCGGCTGCGACCAGGTTTGTCGTTGTTCGTCGGTCCAGTCACGTTCGTCGAATGGCAGACCGTACTTCACGTGGATCTTGCGGTAGACCAGGAACTCGCAATTGAACGTGCCCACGCGGACGGCCTCGGCCAGCGCGGCTGGCGAGAGCGCGATCGTATGGATCAATGCGAGCAGCAGGCATACTGCAAGACGGCGAACCACCATGCCCCCAGCCATGATTGCGCGCTCCATGAAAGGACGGATCAGTTCGAGCGATCCCGGAACGGTGCGCGCAGATTGTGACACGCCGCTTGCTGCGCCGCAATCAATGGCCCCGGGGCGGGGGCGATGCTGGTTAGCGTGCGCTGAGCACTTCTTCGATGCTGCGGTCGAGCTTATCGACGATTTCGTCGACGTGCTGCGGTTCGATCACCAGCGGCGGACCCACGGCGATCCAGTGCGGATCGAAGCGGGTTAACAGGCCGTTGGCCAGGGCACGGCGGCCGACGGCCAACCCCAGCGGCGGATCGAGCCGGCGGCCATCGGTATCGGCCACCAGGTCAAAGCCCAGGAACAGGCCCTTGCCGCGGATCGGACCCACGATGCGGTGCCGCCGCAGCCGTTCCAACCCCTCGCGGAGCCGCTGACCCATGCGGCGGGCGTTGCCGATCAGGTCGCGCTCGACGATCTCATCGAGCACCGCCAGGCCGGCGACGCTGGCAATGGGGTTGCCTTCAAAGGTGTGGCCCTCGACAAAACCGGGGTTCACGGCCGGATCGCCCCAGAAGGTGTCGGCAATATGCTTGCGGCACATCAGGGCGGCCAGCGGGGCGTAGCCGCCGCTGATGCCCTTGCCCAGGCAGATCAAGTCAGGCTGCACGCCGAAAGTTTCGGCGGCGAACATGTTGCCGGTGCGGCCGATGCCGGTGATGACTTCGTCGAAGATCAGCAGCACGCCGTAACGGTCGCAGATTTCACGCAGTTGCGGCAGGTATTCGTCGGGCGGATCGATCACGCCGCCGGTATGGCCGATCGGTTCGAGCATCACGGCGGCCACGGTTTCAGGCCCTTCCATCTCGATGATGCGGCCGATGATCGAGACGCACGTGAGATCGCAGCCGGGATAACGCTTGCCGTAGGGGCAACGTTGGCAGGTCGGCGGGAACACATGGATGAAGCCGGGCGCCAGCGGTTCGTTGACCGCCCGCCGCGATGCCAGGCCCGAGGCCGACAGGCTGCCCATGGTCGAGCCGTGCCAGCTTTCGTACCGCGAGATGATCTTGTACCGCGTGGCCTCGCCACGGAGCTTGTGAAATTGGCGGGCCATTTTGATGGCGGCCTCCGTGGCTTCGGACCCGCCCGAGAGCAGCTTCACTGCCGCCATATCGCCGGGGGCCAGCTCCACCAGCCGATTGGCCAGGCGGATGGCAGCCGGGTTGGTGCCGTGCATCGGCGGAGCGAAACTCAGTTCGCCCATTTGCCTGGTGATGGCGTCGATCACGCGGCGGTTGTTGTGCCCTACGCTGGCGACATAGATGCCGGAGAGCGCATCGAGATATTGATTGCCGTCCACGTCCCAGAAGTAGACGCCGTCGGCCCGGTTGATGACAAAGGGCGAATCGACGAACTCGGTCATCTGCGAGCGGACAAAGATCTGCCTCAGGGCATCAGCGCTGGCGGCTTGCTGGTCGGTCAAAGAAGTTGCTGGCGGTGGGTCCGTGGTGGCCATCGATCGCTCGCTGCGAAAAGGTAGGACGGTGTGCCTCTGCCGGGGACGATTGTTGCGGGGGAACTTGCCCCCGGACGCCCCACAAGAATAGCCGACGATAGTGCGCAAAGAAACGGGCGACGTTACCGCCGCCCATTCCGTGAAAGAAGGACTGGTGTTGACCGCCTGGCTACGAGTCGGCGCTGGTCACGTGCTCGGGCTCAGGTTGCCCGTTCTGGCTGACGTGTCGCCGCAAGCCGCCGTTGACTTTGCGTTCGCGGAACTTGGCGTGCATGCCGTCCCAGTCGATCGACAGCGCTCCACCGGAGCTTTCGTGCTGCCTGGCCCACGACATCAGCAAGTCGAGGCATGCATGATCGATGTAATCCAGATTCTGGAACTGGATCGAAAGGTGTGTCCCCTTGGGCACCTGCTCCAGCGCCGCGGCCAGCTTGGGCAAGCTGACGAACGTGGCGGCCCCAGCCAGGTCGAGATTCGCTCGCTTCGGGTGCGAATGAATCTGCAGCTCCGTTTCCAGGTGGCTGAAGTTGTACAGCAGTCGGATGCCGGAGAGGAACACGCCCACGATCACGCCGGTGAGCAGGTCCCAGACGACGATTGTGACCAGCGTCGCCATGTAAATGACGACCTCGGCCTTGCCGTACTTGGCAAGCTGTTTGACGGCCTTGATGTCGACGAGCTTGTAACCGGTGTACACCAGGATGGCGGCCAGGCTCGCGGTGGGGATGTACCGCAGCACCGTCGATAGTCCGACCACGAACACCAAGAGCCAGATACCGTGGAACACGGCCGACCAGCGCGTCCGGGCTCCGGCTTGCAAGTTGGCCGAGCTGCGGACGATCACGCCGGTCATCGGTAGCGCGCCGAGCAAGCCGCACACCATGTTGCCCACACCCTGCGCGGCCAGTTCCTGGTTGTACCGGGTGCGCGGGCCGGAGTGGAGCTGGTCGACTGCGGCGGCACACAGCAACGTTTCGGCGCTGGCGACCACGGCAATCACGAAGGCGGCCTGAATGACCGCGACCCAAGGTGTATCGACGAACACGGACCAGTGCACCACGTGCAGGTCGCGGAACAGGTTATCGGGGATGGCCACGTACAGCACCGGCAACACCAACACGCAGGCCAAAATGGTGGCGACGAGCACGCCCAGCAGCGGGCCGGGCAGTATCCGCAGCTTGCGCGGCGCGACACTCTGCCACAGCACGATTACCGCGAGGGTCAGCAGGCCAATGGCGCCGGCCCAATTGTGGTTCTTCATGGCCGCTTGCAACTGATCCATGGCGGTTACGGCGGCAGCCTGGGTGGCCATGGCGTCGGCCACGTTGGCGCCGTCGCTTTGAAGCGTGGCCAGCGCCTGACGAGTGGTTGCCAGGGCCTGATCGGCCGCTTCGCGAATGCGTTCGCTGCGCTCCGGACTATGGAACTTCAGCGGCATCGATTCAAAACGTTCGACCGATTCTTCCAGTGCGGTGAGAATCGCCTGCTGCTCGTTGACGAGCTGCTCCAGACGCGGGGTATCGGCATCGAGCCGCAGGTGGGCGGCCCCCGTGCCGATGGTGCCAGGGTGCAATGCTTCTTGCGCTTCGGCGGGCGCCAGCTCGGCGACCGACTGTTCCAGGCTGATTTGCCTCCGCTGCAACTCGCCGATATTGCGGAGCTTGTCGGTGAGCATCTCGCGTTCTTCGGGCGGGCCCCACGACGGCAGCGACAGGCCCTTGAAGATCGCATGCGGGATGGTGGCCAGGTTCTGCAGGCCGCTGCCCTTGGGCGAATCATCCACCATCACGTGGAACTGGCTGGCGAAGATCAGCACGCCGATGCCGGCAAGCATGCCTTTGATCACGGCGGGGGAAACCGCCCGAAACCATTGGCCAATGCCGAGGGCTCCGGCGATGAATTGCAGCACCCCGCCCAGGAGTACCACCAGCCCCAGGATCGGCATGCCGAGGTCCTCCACGATCTGGTAGACGATCACGGTCAGCCCGGCAGCCGGCCCGCTGACTTGCAGCGGCGACCCCGCCAGTACGCCAACGATCAAGCCGCCGACGATCCCGGTAATCAAGCCGGCGGCAACCGGCATGCCCGAGGCGATGGCGATGCCCATGCAGAGCGGCAACGCAACCAGGAAGACAACAAATGATGCCGGCCCGTCGGACTTGATGATTTCCCAAAACGAACGCAGTGTGGGGGACACTGTGGCGGAAGTGTCCGCAGGTGGATGGTGATTCGATTCCTTCGACATGGCACGAACTCGTTGGATGGATTGGATTGAGTAGGGCGAGACACCGCGGCAGCGTCGGACCACGACGGCCAAGTTTGCCTGGTGGCGATCGTGGCCGGGGCGTGGTACGCGTGGCCGGTGCCGGCCGCAACGGGTACTAGCTGCCAATGCGGACGGTCAGCGGCGATGCGCCGACTGAGGACGCACCAGGTCACGGCTGGATCGACCGTGTCGGAGGATGGATCGCTGGCGGGAAAATGTACCGCCATGCCAACTGCGGAATGCTGGTTCCGCACCCCAGCGAATGCGGCAGGGGGCAGGAGGACGCACCATGTTGGAAAAGGTGTCCCGCCCGAGGCGGCAAGCGAACCCCATCATGCTGTTCTCGTGACCGAGAACTGGAGGGGCCGCCCGTATGGCCGGGGCGAACGCACATCTGCCGCGCCAACGATCCGGGCGGTCAGCCGTGACCGGTGACTGCGGTCAGTTGCCGACCGCAGCAAACTCGGTGTCGGCGGCGGACGGTGCGGGCGGCATCAATGGCAGGAACTGGCCCTGCTCGGGGTCGTACGAGAAGATCTGGCCCGTCTCAAACTTGTAAACCCATCCGTGCAGATGGAGGGCGTCACGTGCCATGGCGGAGGCGACGGCCGGGTGCGTGCGCAGGTTTTCCAACTGCACCAGCACGTTTTCTTCCACGGTGACCATCAGCCGGGCGGCCGGGTCCGTGATGTGCGTGTAGTTCTCGGCCACGATCCGCCGCGTGGCTTCGGCATGCGCCAGGAACGACTTGACCGCGCAGCAGCCGTCGATGCTTTCGGGATTCAGCAGGCCCGACATGGCTCCGCAGTGCGAATGCCCGCAGATCACGATGTCGCGGACCTTCAAGATGCTGACGGCGTATTCGATCGTGGCCGCTTCGCCGCCGTGCACCGCGCCGTAGGGCGGCACGATATTGCCGGCGTTGCGCATGACGAACAGCTCACCGGGTTCGGTTTGGGTGAGCAGGTTGGGATCGATGCGCGAATCCGCGCAGGTGATGAACAGCGCCAACGGATTCTGGCCGTCGACGAGTTTCTGGTACAGGTTCTTGCGGTTGTTGAATACACCACGCTGGAACTTGTGCAGTCCTTCGACCAGGCGTTGCATGGTGATGGCTCCTCGAATTAGGACCGGCTTTTCTGGTTGGAGAACCTGCGGCGGCAACTTCGCTTGCACCAGGTGCAAGACGTGCCGCGCTGCCACAGCTTCACTTCGTCGCAATCAACGGCTTCACGAAGCAGTCAGAGCACCGCGATCGCCGGTCCTAGGAGTGCGCACATTGCCTGGTGTCGGATCGCCAGGTTGCTGAACGCTGTAGCAGTGGTTCCTCTTACCGTTATCCGCGAGGCGAGCGTTGGGATATGGGGATTTCTCCCGGTCCCTGCCGATCGCCGCCGTGGCGGCTACCGCGTCCACTTCGCGCAGGGCGAAACTTCCGAGCGCATCGGGGGCGAGGTGCTGCTTAATGCGTTCAGCACGTGATCAAGCGTGTGCGTCCCCAGGCCGCGATCCACCCTGCGGCAATAACGCCGACGGGTGCAGAACCATTGCCACCATGCACAGCACTAGCCGCACTGGCTAATCGCAGAGATGGCGCAGTTCTGGCGGCGGGGCGCAACCATCAAAGACGTAGAGGAGAGCCCAGGCCATTGCGCAGCGCGTGCTCACACGCCACAGCACCACAAGGATGCCAGGCCGTGGGTTCTGTCGAGAGTCGGGCAAAGAAGCGACTTGCCCATTGCTGCAACGACGCATGATGCCGCAGGGACGAACGTCCGCGGCAGAAAAGCGTTTCAACCGGGCTGGACAGCTCTTCCGTTCGCTGCTCGACCGGGCCTTGCGGTATCTCATGCTCCGCCCGGGCCGAACGCAACTGGGGTTGTGCAAGTGCCGGCGACATGCTGCCGAACAGGCTCAGCAGCGCTAGTAGCGTTGTCGCAAGATGGGCACAACTCCGGCGAGGACTCATACGCGGTCCTGAGCGTCGGGAAAGGTTCGGAAGCAGCAGGTATCGGCCGTCAATAAGAGGTAAAGGTTTGGTTGAGAAACTCGCGACCTCTGTTGCAACCGGCGTGTAACCGTGTTGCTCAAAGTTCCATACAACCGGCGGCCGTGCCGGGCCCGCTCGTGGTGACGAGCACAGGCCCTCTACACCCTCTATCGGACGGATGCGCCGCCTATTGCAGGTGAAAGAACAATACCCAAACAGAATCCAGCGGGCAATAAGAAATCCCCCAAGAAATGCTAGCTGGCGCTCCGGCCGTCATGTCCTGCGCGGTGAGGGAAACACGGTAAGTACGAGGGGGCCCCCTCGACATCGCAATCGACAGAGTTTGCCCGATTGCCGCCGTCTTTATCGCGTGGCGGGCCAGCGCGCATTACGCACTCGCCGTGGCGAGTGCCTGCGATTCGGTACCGCGGCCGATGCGTGCTTGCTGCCATTTCAGACCGAGCATGATGACGTTGATGCCGGAGCCGATCCCCAGCAGCGCCACTTGCTCGTTGGCCGCCAGGTGGCCTTGCTCGGCGGCCATCGCCCAGGTGACGGGCAGCGCCGCACTGCCCGTGTTGCCGAGCACCTCGAACGTGGTGAAGTCGCGTTCGGCAGGCAGTTCCAGCGCTTCGAGCATGGCCTTGCGGTGCGCCTTGCCGACCTGGTGGCAGATCGTCTTGTCGATATCCTGCGTGGCCCAGCCCAAGTGATTGAGGAACTTGGGGAAGCAAGACTGGGCGGCGGCGATGCCCTGGTGCAGCAGTTCCTCGGCGTCGGTATTCATCAACGGCTGCATTCCACCGCCGGCGGCTTCGTCACGCCCGCTGCGGCACAGCGCGGCATGCTCGGTGGCCGCCAAGAAGGTGCCGCCCAAGAGAAGGTTACCGGTCTGGCTCAGATCGCGATGCACCAGCAGCACGGCCGCGCTGGCCGAGCCGATTGTGAGCGAGGCCATCGCCCGCTTCATGTCGGCCCGGGTGAGCGACGTTTCGCGGTTGAGGTAAGCGATGGTGGTCTCGATCAGCGAGCGGCTGTCCTCGGTGCCGACGACCAGGCCGGCGTCGATCCGGCCCAGTTCGATTTGATCGGCCACCTGAATGATGCCATTGAGCAGGCCCAGGCAGGCGTTCGAGACATCGTACACCATGCAGCGGGCCGGCAGCCCCAGTCGCGCGTGAACGCCGGCCGCCGTGGCAGGTTCCAGGTAGTCGCGGCAGACCGAGCCGTGGATGAGCGCGCCAACGCGGTCGCGCGGAATCTCCGCAGCCGCCAGGGCCTGTTCGGCCGTCACCACGCTGATGTCGCCCGGCAGGAAGCCGGGCGACCAGAACCGCCGAGACGCGATGCCCGACATCAACTCCAGTCGGCCCTCGGGCAGCCGCAGCCGCTCGTAAGCGGGGGCCAGGCGGGCTTCGATCTCGTCGGAGGTGACAATCCGCTCGGGCAGCGTGTAGGCCAGGGACTCAACGCAAACGTGCTGATAGTACATCGTGCCGGCTTAGCCTTTTTTCTTCTCCCGAGCCTTCAGCGGGGGATCGCCGGCCAGCGGCAGCTTGACGGAGGTGCCCAGTTCGGCCGAGTAGTAGATGCCGAGGATGATCTCGACCGCGCGGCGGCCTTCGGGGCCGTTAATCGCCGGCTCGCGGTCTTCTTCGATGGCGGCCAGCACGTCGGCAAACTGGTGCATGTGGCCGTGGAACCCGATCGCCTTGGGATCGCTGGCGCCGCCACCGGTGCTGCGGCGGGCTTCCATGGCTGCCTTGATTTCGGCATCCTCGGGCAGCGTTTCCGCGAAGTCCCACTTGACGATGTCTTCTTCTTCCATCACGGCCGAGCCGTGTGAGCCGTGAATCTCAACCCGCTTGAGATAGCCCGGGTAAGCCGCGGTCGTCGCTTCGATGACCCCCAGCGCGCCGTTGGCGAAGCGAAGCGAGGCCACGGCCGTGTCTTCGACGGCGATTCGCTCGTGGGCCAGGGTATCGACGTAGGCCGAGATTTCGGTCACCGGGCCCATCAACCAGGTGAGCAGGTCGACGCTGTGAACCGCCTGGTTCATCAGGGCGCCGCCGCCATCCAGCTCCCAGGTGCCGCGCCACGCGCCGCTGTCGTAGTACTCCTGGGTGCGATACCACTTCACGTAGGTGTCGCCCATGGTGAGGCGGCCAAAGCGGCCGGCATCCATGGCCTTGCGGAGCTTGACGGCCGAGTCGTGGAACCGCGACGGGAAAATGGCCGACAGCTTCACATTGTTCTTGCGGCAGGCCTCGATGATCCGGTCGCACCGCTCCAGGGTGATTTCCAGCGGCTTTTCCACGATGACGTGCTTGCCGGCCTCGGCAGCGGCCACCGCCGGCTCCATGTGGGCACCGCTGGGCGTGCCGATGACCACCACGGTGACTTCGGGATTGGCGAGCATCTCATCCAGCGAGGCGTACGGCCGGCAGCCGATCTCCGCCGCCAATTTTTCCGCCGCCGCGGGGAAGCTGTCGTAGCACGCCACGGTGTGAGCGTTCTCCAAGGCATCAATTGCCTTGGCGTGGAACCTCGAAATCATCCCGCAGCCAATAATGCCAAAACCGTGTTTCATCGTTTCCTGCTCGTGGTTTCGGTAGAAGTCAAACGGCCACGCCCGATTATAGCGGTCCTTAGCCCGGACGGAACCGGGCAGCAGCAGCCAAGCCCAATGGCCCGCGCGTCTGTGGCAGCGGGGCAGACTTTGCCGGGTGCGGCGACTGTGGGGGGCAAACGCCAAGCCGCCGATCGCAGATGGAGTTAGGAGATGCCCCTGCCTTCTAAGGCCTCGCTCTGGCCATTGCCGGATGGTTCGGTCTCGGTAGTTGGTACGCCCGAAGCGCGAGTTGCGACGAGCCGCCGGGCGTTCTGCGTACTGGCGTGGGCGGCACGGACGCGGCCGTTGAGTGTAACCGCTGGAAGGGGGGCGGGTAGGTCGCCGCCGCCGGCGCGTTATATGGCGGATGCCGCAACGCCTACGTTCATAGGGGCTGAATCCGTGGTTATGAAAAATCTCTTACTGTCTAAGTGATTGACGAAAGTGCTTGCGGTGGAGATGGATCAACCGCGCGACCGGCGATTTTTATAGATGGTCGATGGGTGGGGGCCCCTGCCCCTCGAAGGATGGATTGCATACAATAGCCGCGATTTCACGCTGAATTGGCCCGTAGCGGTCAGGCGGACACGGATGCGATTGCGGTGTCCTGCGTTTGCCGGCGGCTGCTGGTCCCTAACGAGGCGTCGCACGCGTAAATAGAGTCCCAGAGGCTTTTTATTGATAATTCGCGTAGCTAACGATCCGCTTTCATGTTGATGCGTCACAACGCCGTTTACCCTGCCGGAGAACTCAATCCTCGCAGTGCAACGCACTCCATGAGCGGGCCTTAGCTGCGCAACGGTCAATAAGAGCCGCCGGAGCGGCAAGTTGACCCAAGGCACGATTGACCCAGCATTAGTACCCGGACTGGTTGAAGCATTCCCGCCGTTGTTTCCGCGGGCCGTGCCGGCGGTGCGCGGCGTTAGCATCGTGTTGCTTGCGGCTGCGTTCGCGGCCGATGTGTTCTCGCCTTGGGGGACTGCGGCTGTGGCCGTGTACGCCCCCGTGGCGCTGTTGGCCATGGTCTTGCCCTGGCGCGACATGCAGTGGTTCGCCCTGGCGGCCACGGCGCTTGCCGCCCTGGGGCTGTTGGTCCCCCGCGGCGAAGCGGTGGCGGTCGATGTCGTCCAGCGCGGGGCGGTTCTGGCCACGTTGTGGTTGATCGTGGTTTTCTCCCACGCCCTGCGGGCGCAACAAACGCTGTCGCAGCTTCATAAACGGCTCGCCCAGGCCATGGACGTGGGCTCCTGCTTCGCCTTCGACTGGTGCCTGAAAACCGACCGCGTTTTTCGCAGCTTCAATGCCCATCGGATGTTCGGCACCGAGCCGCACACGGAGATGAGCGGCCTGGGCAAGCAATTCTTCAACCGCATCCATCCCGACGATCTGGCGCAACTCAAGGAAACCCTCGACCGGTTGACACCGGTGAACAACACGTACCGCGTGACGTTTCGGTGCGCGCGGCCCGACGGTACCTATTCGGTGGTCGACGAATGCGGCGAGGCGTTCTTTGACAACCGGGGGCGTATGGAGCGGTTGCTGGGCATGACGGCCGACGTCACCGGCCGTTATTCGGCGGAGGAAGCGCTGCGGCAAAGCGAAGAACGTTTACGGCTGGCCGTGGATGCGGCCGGGCTGGGGACGTGGGATATGAAGGTGGCCACCGGCGAGCTGCAGTGGAGCGAGCGTCAATTGGCCCTGATGGGCGTTCCGCCCGAGAAGTTCGGGGGAACCCGGGATGATTTTCTGGCCGTGATCCATCCGGAGGATCGCAACCGGATCGAGCAGTCGGCGTGGCGCTCGCAGCGTGAGGGGGTCGACTTCCGCGAGGAGTTCCGCGTGGTCTGGCCCGACGGGAGCGTGCACTGGCTGGCGGGGCTGGGCCGCGCGATCCGCGGGGCCGACGGCTCGGTGCAGCGAATGGTGGGCGTCAATGTCGACATCACCCAGCGCAAGGAAGCCGAAGCCGCGCTGCGTGAAAGCGAGGCCCGCTTCCGCGAGATCGCCGAGAACATCGACCAGGCTTTCTACGTATATTCGGTAGCAGAACAGCGCAGGCTGTACGTGAGTCCTTATTTCGAAAAGCTTTGGGGCTACCCACCGCCGCCGGAAACGGACGTCGCTGCCAGCCTCAAGGCGGTACATCCGGACGACCGCGAAGCGGCCGCCGAGAAGCTCCGCCAGCGTTTCAGCGGGAATTTCCCAGCGGGGGATGAAGGGGACGAAACCGAGGGCCGCATCATTCACCCCGATGGCAGCGTGCGCTGGATTCACGACCGGGCCTTTGCGGTCCGCAGGCCGGACGGCACGGTCGAACGAGTTGTCGGTTTCATTCAGGATATCACCGCGCTCAAAGAGGCCGAACAGCGAACGCGTCAATTGGAAGCGGAACTGGCGCATGCCACCCGCGTCAGCACCCTGGGCGAGATGACCTCTGGGCTGGCCCACGAATTGAACCAGCCGCTGGCGGCCATCGAGAACTATGTGACGAGCTGCCGCGTACTGTTACAGCAGCTTATCGACGTGCCGGGCCGAGTGCTGAGCAATCTGGACGCGGTCACACAGGAAGTTCAACGGGCGGCGGCGATCATCCGCAGGCTGCGGGAGTTCGTGATTCGGCGCGAGCCGCATCACTCCAGCGTGAATATCAATCGAGTGATCGAGGAGGTCGTGCGGCTTTCGCGCAGTGACATCTGGCAACACGGCGCCCAAGTACGGCTGGATCTGGCCCCAGAGCTGCCGCTGGTGCAGGGCGACAGCATTCAGATGGCCCAGGTTGTGTTGAACCTGCTGCGCAATGCGTTGGATGCAATGGACGAGGAAGAGGCCGAACGCCGGTGGGTGACGATCACCACACGGCGTGACGAATCGGCCGTGGAAGTTTCGGTGCAGGATACCGGTTCAGGATTGACGGGGGCCGCGGCTCAACAGCTTTTTGAACCCTTCTTCACCACCAAGGCACACGGCATGGGACTGGGATTGACGATTTGCCAGACCCTCGTGCAGGCACACGGCGGGCGTATCTGGGCGGAATCCCAACCCTCGCACGGCACGACGGTGCGCTTCACGTTGCCGATTTGTTGACGCGAGGAACAGCATTGACCGAACCCACTGTTTTCATCATCGACGACGATCCAGGCATGCTGCAGTCGTTGGCTGTCCTGGTGCAATCGATCTCGCTGAATGTCGAGACATATTCGTCGGCCCAGGCCTTTCTGGATGCGGTAACGCCCGATCGGCGCGGCTGCATGATTCTCGATTTGCGCCTGCCCGGCATGAGCGGCCGCGAGCTGCAAACCCATCTGCAGCAGCGAGGCATTCACCTGCCGATCATCTTTCTGAGCGGACATGGCGACATCGAAACGGCTGTCGCAGCCATCAAGGAAGGCGCCATCGACTTCCTCGAAAAGCCCTGCTCCGGGCAGCGCTTGCTGGACCAGGTTCAGGCGGCGCTGCGCTTGGGCGATGAATGGCGGCAGCGCGACCAGCGGCTTAATACCGTCCGTGAGCGGCTCCAGCGGCTCAGCCAGGGTGAGTACGAAGTGCTCCAAGGCATCGTGGCCGGCAAGCCCTATAAAACGATCGCTAAGGAGCTGGGCCTCAGCTATAAGACGGTCGAAGCGCGGCGGGCGCGCATCGTCAAGAAGATGGAAGTCGACAGTCTGCCTGAGCTGATCCGGCTCGTGCTCGAGTATCAAATGTACGAGCAACCGGCCGAGCACAAGGTGTGACGGCTTCCCGCCATTTTTTCAGTTCGAGCATCAAAATCTTGGGCGCTGGCTCCTCTCGTCCCGATTGCGCCTTGAACATGCTGCAGCCGATACTGATGTGCTGCTCTGCGCGCTAAGCCTGTCTGGCGAGGGTCGCCACTTGCGCCACTGGTATGTAGTGGCGTTATCTCGGTGTCACCGTACCGCCGCAGTCTGCCGTGCTGCGCGGATGCCATGCGTGCGCATCGTTGGTTTCCCCTACTCTGGCTGTCGGGGAGTAGCCCGGTTGGGGGCAGGGCATCATCCGCAGCAATTGGTTTACGGGTTTAGGGCTACCGACACTGCGGTACTGGCAGGGCGGCTACGGTTGCCGTTAGAATTTGCCCTGCCGCTCGGCCGCAATCGGAGGCGGCGAGTCATCCTCGTTGCGTTGTGCGCTGCCGGTGCCTGAGACGCGGTCGCGAGAGCGTGTACGCATTGACCGGCTAGAGGGCTGAGGCAGTACCGTCCGATCGCAACTATTGATCCAATCGCAGGAGCAGTTCGTTATGACGCTTTGCGCACGATGCACTTTGCTGGCATGGTTGATCGCCTTGGTGGTGCAGCCTGCCGGCGCAACCGCAGGCGAGTGGCCCACCTTCCGCGGCACGGACCGAACCGCAGTTTCCAAGGAAACCAACCTGCTCCAAAGTTGGCCCGAGGATGGTCCGCCGCTGGTGTGGAAGTGCGAAGGCACCGGACGCGGCTATACGAGCTTGGCCATCCAGGGCCAGCGGATCTACCTGCTGGGCGACGGTGTAGCCGACGTCGACGATCAAGACGAATACCTGTTGTGCCACGATCGCGAAACCGGGAAACGCGTTTGGGCAACCCGGCTCGGCCCGCCTTGGACAAGCGGTTCGCCCAACTGGCAAAGCTCGCGGAGCACCCCCACGGTGGATGGCGATCGGGTGTATGCCCTGACCGCCAACGGCGATCTGGTGTGCTGCGAAACCGGCACCGGCGCGGTGGTGTGGCGGAAGAACCTCAAGACCGATTTCGGCGGCAAGAAGGCCGATAGCTGGGGCTACAGCGAGTCGGTCTTGGTCGACGGCGACCGCCTGATCTGCACGCCCGGCGGCGAAAAGGCGACCGTGGTCGCCCTCGATAAGCGCACCGGCGAAACCGTGTGGACCACCGTTTACCCAGGCGACCGTGGCGCTGGGCATGGCTCGGTTGCGATCGCCAACATCGGGGGAGTCCGCGTCTACGTGCAGGTTACCGGCAGCGCGGTGCTGGGCATCCAGGCCGAGGACGGCAAACTGCTCTGGTCGTATCCCTTCGATCGCACTACCGCCGTGGCCGCGACGCCGATCGTGCGAGATGACCTTATCTTCTTCACCATCGGTTATCGCCGCGGCGGGGCGCTGCTGAGGCAAACGCCCGATGGCATGGGCGGCGTCACGGTCAGCGAGGTATATCCGCTGAACTCGGCTCTGGCCAACAAGCACGGTGGCGTGGTCGTGGTTGGCGACTATGTATTTGGCGATTCCGACGATGCCGGGATCCCGTATTGTGCCAACCTGATGACCGGCGAGATCGTGTGGAAGAAACGCGGTTCGGGGCGCGGTTCGATCGCGGTCGCCGCCGGCGATGGCTGCCTCTACTTCCACTTTGCCGACGGCACCATGGTGCTGGCCAAGGCCGATCCGGCCGACTACGAAGAAGTGGGCTCCTTCAAGGTGCCGTACAGCGGCGAACGGCCGAGCTGGGCCCACCCGGTGATCCTGGACGGCAAACTGTATCTGCGCGAGCACAACGCGATTTTGTGCTTCGATATCCAGGACCGTTCCGCGCAGAACTAAGCCACGCCTGCTGACGCTGTAAAGGTTGCGTTCCGATGACCATGGCTTGCCGTCGATTCGCTGTGTCCCGGTTGGTTCTGTTGACATGTGTGCTGCTTGCGCTGCGGACCTGGTCCGACACGCCGGGAGCCGCACGTGCCGCTGAACCGCTCACCATCCTGCAAGGGGCCACGGTGATCGACGGCACCGGCAAGCCACCTGCCCGGAATCAGGCGATCTGGATTCAGGGCGATAAGATCGTCCGCGTCGCCGATGTCGGGCAGGCGATTCCCGAGGGCGCACAAGTCATCGACTGCCAGGGTAAGACCATCATTCCCGGACTGATTTCTGCGCATTCGCACCTGGGCCAAACCAATGGTGCTCGCCGTGGGCCGGAGTACTACACCCGCGACAACATCACCCGCCAACTGCGGCAGTACCAGGCGTATGGTGTGACCACTGTGGTGTCGCTGGGCACCAACCTGCCGCTGTTCTATGCCCTGCGCGACGAAGCCCGGCAGGGCAAGCTGCCGGGCGCCGATCCGCTGGGGGCCGATTACGGCATCGGCGCGGTGATGGGGGCGCCCGGTGCGATGCTGCAAAACAACGTCGATCAGATTGATCGGCCCCAAACACCGGAGGAAGCCAGGGCGGCGGTGCGCGCGGCACACGCTCGCGGTACCGATTACATCAAGATGTGGGTCGATTCCCGCAACATGATGCCCGCCATTCCGCCGGCGGCGTACCAGGCCGTGATCGACGAAGCCCACCGGCTGAACCTGCAGGTGTTTGCCCACATCTTCACACTGCGCGACGCCAAGGGCCTGGTCGAGTCGGGCATTGACGTCATTGCGCACGGTGTCCGCGATCAGGAGGTGGACGAAGCGTTCATCGCTGCCATGAAGGCACGCGGCACCGGCTACATTGCGACAATCTCGCTGGATGAAGCCTTTTACATCTACGCCGATCGGCCGGAATGGATGGAGCAACCGTTCTTCCAGCACGCGGTACAGCCTGAGCTGAAGAAACAACTCGACGACCCGCGCTGGCGGGAACAAACGCTGGCTGACCGTTCGCTGGAGGCTGCCCGGGCGGCCGTCCGAATGAACCAGCGGAACCTGGTCAAGTTGTAACGGGCGGGAGTGCGCGTCGGCTTTGGCACGGATTCGGGGGCGTTTCCGCTGCGGATTCCTGGCTTTGCGGAACATCGTGAGTTGGACCTGATGATTCAGGCCGGCCTATCACCTCTGGAAGCAATCACCATCGCCACCGGTGATACGGCCAAGCTGCTGAAGCTGGACGACCGGGGTGTGCTCGCCGCCGGCAAGCGTGCCGACCTGGTCATTCTGGATGGCGATGCCATTGCCGAGCCCGCGGCACTGCATCGGATTGCCGCCGTGTGGCAGCGCGGTGAGCGCGTGGCCGGGCCGGTTATCGAGTTCTCGCCGTAAGCTGCGGTGACGGCAATCCTTCGAACGCGTGTGGCCGCTAGATTAAGGCCCACCGTGGCGCCACTCTGCGCACTGAAATGTGCTTCTTAGCCACTTCCCCTCGCCTGCGGCGAATGGTGGACTCTGAGCATACCGCGAACCATAATCGCGCTTCCGCTGGCTGCCGGGGAGGCGTTGGTCCGCTCCGCCGGTAAGCGGCCCCAACCAAGTATTGGCAACAGTGATCCTGGCGAAGGGAGACTGAACGATGCGGCAATTCGCAATGACGTTCCTGAGCGGCGTCTGGCTTCTGGCCGCCGTCGGCCTGGCTCAGGCGGAAGAGCCGGGCCAATGGCGGAAGCTGTTCAACGGCAAGAATCTCGACGGCTGGGAAACCTGGCTGGGCAAGCCTCACCCCTCGGTGAAGGGCGATCTCAAGAAGAACGAGCAGGGCCAGTATGTCGAGCCGGTCGGCCTCAACAACGATCCCACCAACGTGTACACGGTGGTCGAGGTCGATGGCGCTCCGGCCATTCGCATCTCAGGTGAAATCTTTGGAGCGATCACGACCACCGAAGAGTTCGAGAACTACCACCTGCGGCTGAAGACCAAGTGGGGCGAGAAGAAGTGGCCGCCGCGCGAGAATACGGTGCGCGACAGCGGCCTGTTGTACCACTGCATCGGTCCGCACGGGGCCGGCAGCGGCTTCTGGATGAAGTCGTTCGAGTGCCAGATCCAGGAGAATGATAACGGCGACTTCTGGAGCGTGGCCGGCGTGATCGTCGACGTGCATGGTGTGAAGAGCGACGAGCGTTCCCCGCTGGTCTTTGACCCCAAGGGCCAAAAGCACGTCGGCTGGACCCGCCGTATTGTCCGCAATCCGCGTTCGGAAAATCCCTCCGGCGAGTGGAACACTGTGGAAATCTACGTGCTGGGCCAAACGGCCGTGCACGTGTGCAACGGTAAGCCCAACATGGTGCTGACCGGCCTGCGGCACAAGGTCGACGGCAAGGAAGTGCCGCTCACCAAGGGCAAGATCCAGATCCAGTCCGAGGGCGCCGAGGTCTTTTATCGCGACATTGAGATCCGCCCGATTACCGAGATCCCCAAGGAGCTGCTGCTGGGTATCGAAGCCAATTAGTACGGTGGGTGCTTGCCCCCATCAGCTAACTGTGAAACCCGCCGCGGGGCGGTGGCCAATAACACCGCCGTGCGGCTTTCTCAGCGTTAATTGACCGCCAACAAAATCTGAAGGGTGGTTGCTCGCAACCACCAACTGGTGCTCAATCTGAACTGCCGCGACTTGCAACCAACGTTTGATTGGCCCGTTGTTGGCCCGCGTTGCGCATGAAAAAAACGCTGCGCGTTACCGGGGAGCATTCCGGTAACGCGGCAGCGGTTTTTTGTCAGGTTCAACGGATCTCTACGCGGCTTGGACTAAAACCCGCGGGCGGCACGTACGTCGTCGAAGTCGCGCAGGTGGTAATCGATCTTCACGTAATCCAGCAGCCGGCACAGGCCACGCAAAGCCACGCCCATGCCGTCGGGGCCGCTAAAGCCGCCGAACTGGCCGCCGCCCTTCACGTGCGGTTCCAGGTCGAGGAACACACCCGGCACGCCGCGCGGCTTCAATCGGGCTTCGATGGTGGGGATGTAATCGCGGAAGTCGCGGAGGATCAACTCGTGGGCGCTGTCGCCCTGGTCGGCCGGCACAAAGTGCTTCAGGGCTTCCTCGTCCACGTGGTCGGTCCGTTGCGTGGGGCTGGGGTGCTTGTAATCCTTGATGTGCATCCAGCCGATGCCGGGCTTCATCGCCAGGTACTGCTGGTACACCTCGTCGGGGCTGTAGCCCTGCGTGGAGAGGTTAGCCGCATCGAAGATCAGCACCAGCGCGGGGTGATCCACCTGGCGGTGAATCTCGGCGAGCAGTTCACCGTTCTGGCCCACCAGGTTGGCTTCCACTTCCAGGCCGTAGATCAGGTCGCTGCGGTGGCAGGTTTCGGCAATCTGACCGAGCTGATCGACCACCTGCGGGATGTGGGCCCGGGGATCGGTGCCGCGGGGATGGTAGAACGAAAAGCCGCGGATCAGCTTGGTTTCGAAGGCGTGAGCCCGCTCGCAGGCCGTCTTGACCTCCTTGTCGAGGTACTTGGCGAACGGAATGTACTCGTTCTTGGTGCCGTCTTCCTGATCGAGCAGCTTGACCTTGCCGATGGGCGAGCCGATCGAGGCCACGTTCAGGCCGTATTCGTCCATCAGGTGGCGGATGTCGGTGATTTCGCTCTTGGTGAGTTTCATCACGTTCTTGATGCCGCCGCCGACGTCGATGAAGCGGATGCTGAAGTATTGCAGTCCTAGTGCGGCAAAGGCGGAGAACTGCTGGACGGCGGTTTTCTGGTTCGCGGCTTCATCGCCAAAACCGCTAAGGATGACGCTATTGCCCGACATCGAACTGCTTCCCTGGTGAGTGGAGCCGTAGTGCTTGGCGTGGAACATGCCGGCCGCTCTCGGCCGGGGCGCTGTGCGAGCGGTCATTGTGCGTTGCCACGCTCGGGGTTTCAAGGGTACCGCCATCGGGTGGGATGGTGATCCGGATGGCGCGCCGCTGGTCTTCCGCGGGGCGCTGCCGGAGGGGCCGGCGGTAGCCAGGGCGGCCGCCGGCAATTACCATAGAGCGCTTGTACGTCCTGCCCAAGTTGCTCCTTTTCACAGGAAATCGCGCGCATATGATTCGCACGTTTGTTTGGACTCGGCCGGTCCGCGCCGCGGCGGCGGTGGTTTCGTTGTTGGGTTGCCTGGCGGCCAGCGCCACGGCCGGCGAGGGCGACAAGCTGGTGCCGCTGTTCGACGGCAAGAGCCTCGACGCCTTCGTCCAGCACGGCGGCAAGGCCAAGTACCACCTCGAAGACGGCGGCGTGATCGTGGGTACCTCCGTGCCGGCCACGCCCAACAGCTTCTTGTGCACCAAGAAGGAATACGGCGACTTCATCCTGGAACTGGAGTTTAAGGTCGATCCGCCTCTGAACTCGGGCGTGCAGATTCGCAGCCAGGTGTTTGACGAGCCGCGCGAAGTGAAGGCCGGCGACCGCACCATCAAGATTCCCGCCGGCCGCGTCCACGGTTATCAGGTGGAGATCGACCCCTCGAGCCGTGCCTGGAGCGGCGGTATCTACGACGAAGGCCGCCGGGGCTGGCTGAACACGCTGGCCGACAACAAGGCGGCCCAGGCCGCGTTCAAGCAGAACGAGTGGAACCACTTCCGCATCGAGTGCCGAGGCGACTCGATCAAGACCTGGATCAACGGCGTGCCGGCCGCCGATCTCAAGGATTCGATGACCCCGCGCGGCTTCATCGCCTTGCAGGTGCATGGCATCGGCAACGATGAAAGCAAGGTGGGCAAGCAGGTCCGCTGGCGCAACATCAAGATCCAGGAGTTGGACTAACGCGCCGCTTGCCGCGGTGGTCGCTTAATAGGTGAACGCGCCGCGGATCAGAAAGGCGTCGTCGGGTTCGAACTTGCCCGGCGCCCGATCGAACTCCACCTTGCGGGCAAAGACGTAACCGGCCTCGATGCGGAATGCTGGTCCGGCTGGACCGCGCTGTTCCATGCCGACCAGCAGCCGCAGATCGCTGTAGTTCATAATGTCGTCCTGACCTTCGTACTCGAAGGCCCAGGCCCCGCCACCAAACTCGCCCGCGATGTAGGCCCAACGCTCGCGGCCGGGGTTAGGATCAAACCGGTAAGCCACCTTCGGCTTGGGCATCGCGATGTGGATGTCCCAATCGGGCGTCGGCGTCCAGATCAGGCCGGCGCCCGGCACGACCGGGTAGTCTTCGCGATCCAGGTACACGATACCGCCCACAGTCTTGATCGTGGGCGACCACGTGGTGACCAATAGTGCCCGCGCCCCCAGCCGGAAGGCGTCGGAACTCTTGTTGTGCAGGTCGCTGTAGTAGCCGGGCGTGATGGCCAGATCGAGCGCGTACCGCTCGTTGTGCTTGTACAGCACCCGCACGTCGAGATAGAAGTCGTACACCTCGTCGGGCAGTTCCGGCAGCCCCGGTGGCACTTCGGCTGAAAGCCCGTGCACGCCAAAGCCCGGCGTGAGGATCAGCGGAGCGCGTTCCGCCAGTGGCAAAGCCCACACGCCGAACGTTTCCAGATCGATCATGGCAAACGTATCGTCCACCAGACGCGTGGCGGTGATGCTTGCCATCTGGAAAGATCGTGGCCGCGGCTCTTCCACGGGTATTACCGGTTCTTCGTCCACCCACTGCGAGGAGGGCAGCGAACGCGGCCGGTAGATCGGCTCCACGGCCTGTTCGACGTCGCGTTCTTCCAGACGCAGGTTGGGATCTAGCCGCGAGAGTCGGATGCTGGGGAGCCGGCGAACGTCGTCGGTTTCGGCGTCACTGGGCCGCGCGTGATACCGAGGATGGTCCATGGTGCGCGGGCGATCGCCGGAATCGGCGCGCGCCGCACCAGCAGGGCAAGCAATTGCCCAAGCGGCAAGCAGAGCGGCGGCGAGGCCTTTGGGCACCATGTCGCGGCAGGCTGTCAGGATGAATCGTGGCGATGGGGGAGATCGTCGCTTGGTTCGGTGCGGGCAGTTGCCATCGTGGCTGACGCCATTGCTACCGCCGCTGGCAGCCCCGGTGGCCAAGAGGCATACTTCTGGCGGGCATGCTCCTATCTTCGGTTGCATGCGGCGCGGCGGCTTAGCGAGGCCGTGAGATTGCCCCTTCTCGCGGCCATCCCTGCGCGCGTCGCTGGCGTTGCCATCACGGGTGCAGGGGCAAGTAGCGTCCGCCTGCGTAAGATGCTGCGAGGGAGCCCCGGCTCAATCGCCCAGGGCCGAGGCACGGCGGTATTCGTCGAACGGCACGGACTCGAAGGTCACCAACCAGCGTTCGATCTGTTCAAGCTGCTTGAGGTCGTCCTGCGACAACAGCCACGTCACCATGTGCTCGCTGCGGAAGGTCTGCTGCTTGGTGCGAATGCCGACGGCTTTCTTGTAGTACGTCACTTCCACTTTGGTGGGAATGTACTCGTGCTCGGCCAGCCAGGCGTTGACCGGTCCGCGGGCCAGCAGGGCCGGGTTGTTCATCACGTTCAGCCGCGTGTAGGCATCGGAGAACTGCGAGAATTGCCGGGCTGCGATCAGGTTCGCGGCCTTGGTGGTCTTGATGGTGTAGTTGGCGTACTCGCCTTCAAAACGCACTTCCTTGTTGCCCTTATCCTCCTTGATGTTGTAGGTGGGCGACGCCAGGAACTGCTGCAAGCCGCCGCCGCGGTTGACCAGCTCGGACTTGAGGCCTTCGACCAGGCGGTTGATCTCATCCAGCGTGATTTCGGTGCGGATGCTGCGCGCAGGCTTGAGCAGCACAAAGCGACTGCGAACCGGGTCGAACACCACGACCTCATCGGGCGCGCGGAGAATGTCGTACACCAGGCCGCCGCGGAACACGGTCAATGTTTCGGCCACGGCTCGGTTGCCGGCGTACACGGTGTTGCGGATGCGGAAATCGTCGGCCGTGGCCAGGCTTGCGCCCAATGCCAGCCATGCCAGCAGACAGCGAAGCTGCATCATGCGACATTCTCCAATTCGAAGGGATGGCCGGGGACGCCCGCCGGTTAGTGGGCCAGATAGCACCGCAGGCGAAGCGAGACCGCTCCCAGGGAAAAGCGGCGGGAGCATACTCGCCCGGCCGAGAGAGGTAAACGGCAGTTGGGCTTGACATCGGCTACAATGACAGCGGGCCCAGGTAGCCTAATGACCAAACGCTGCCGCCCTCACTGCCAGCATGCTGGCTGGTAGCTGCCTGCCCCTGGCTTTTTCACCGAGAACCGAACGATGGCGTTTCAACATTTGATTCGAGGTTGGCTGCTGTACGCCGGCAAGGAACAGGTGCTCAAGGCCGCCGGAGAGGCGGCGCGGCAGTACCTGTTGAACCAGGGGACGCCGCAAACAGGGCAAACGTTGCCTGCTCAGGTAGGGCTCGTATTTGCGCTGTCGCAAGAGATGGGCTGCTTTGAAGATCGCATGAGCGGTCTGGTGCGCAGCCGAGGGAACAAGCTTGTGGTAGCGCAAGGCGAAGTGGCTGGCTGCCACGTGGTAGCGGTGCAGTCGGGCGTGGGACGTCAGGCGGCCGCTCACGCGACCGAGGCCCTGATTCTGGGGCATCGGCCAGCCGTGGTGATCGCCGCCGGCTTCTGCGGCGGACTCGATCCGGCACTCAAACGCAATCACATTCTGTTGGCCAACGAGGTCGTCACCGAAGGCGGCATGGAGCCGCTGGCGGTGTCGGTGACGGCGCAGGCCAGCGAACTGCCATCGCTGCACGTGGGCCGACTGTTGACGGTCGATCGCATCATTCGCACCGCCGAGGAGAAAGCAACGCTGCGCCGCAAGACCGGGGCCGTGGCGGTGGACATGGAAACGGCTGCGGTGCTTCAGACCTGCCAGCGGCATAACGTGCCCTGCCTGAGCGTGCGTGTCGTGAGCGATACCTCGGAAGAAACGCTCCCGCCCGAGGTGTTTCAACTCGTCCAGCAAAAGACGACTGCGGCCCGCTTGGGCGCTGCCGTGGGGGCCGTGTTCCGCCGGCCCGGCAGCATCAAGGATCTGTACCAATTGAAGGAGAACGCCCTGGTGGCGGCCGACACGCTGGCCAAGTTCTTGGAACAGGTGGTGGTGGAATTATGTCCGCCGCCACCCGATGACGCCGCCGAGAGTGTGGAATGAGTGCCTCGCCCCAGCGCGATTCCATCCCAAAGCTGCCGGAGGATGTTGCTGCCGATGCCGCTGCGCCGGCGGAACGTTCGTGCCCCACTTCCGGCGAAGGCAAACCGGCTTCGTCGTCGGCCGATGATGATCGTCTGGCGGAGCTGCTTGAGGCACTGACGGTAGAGCTGCGTGCTGGCCGGATGCCCGACGTCCAAGCAGTTTGCCGCAGCGAACCACAATTAGCTTCAGAACTGATGCGGCTCTGGCCGGCCGTGCTGATTGCCGAGGACATGGCGTCGGACGTTTTGGCCTGGGAAAACCGGGGCCGCGGTTCGGACGCCGCGGCCGACCAGTCACAACCGGTGAATCGGGCTGTCGTCGCAGGAAATGCGGGAACGATCGAACCATCGCCGTTGTCGCCCAGCGGCGGCTCAGGCTTAGGGCTGCGGCTGCCCTGCGAGTTTGGAACGTACCGGTTGCAGGCGGAACTGGGACGCGGCGGGATGGGCGTGGTGTACCAGGCATATCAACCGGCGCTGGGAAGAGCCGTTGCGCTGAAGATGCTGCGTTCGGGCGATGGTGCGTCGGACGAAGAAGTTTCGCGGTTTCGTCTGGAAGCCGAAGCCGCCGCGCGGCTGGAGCATCCGCACATTGTGCCGCTGTACGAGGTGGGCGCGGTTGCAGGCCGCCCCTACTTCACCATGAAGCTGGTGCGGGGCACCACGCTTGCCAGGCGACTGGCCGAAGGGCCACTGCCGCCTCGCGAGGCCGCCGAGCTGTTGGCGGTGGTGGCCGAGGCGATCGACTTTGCGCATGGCCATGGCGTGCTGCACCGCGATTTGAAGCCATCGAACATCTTGATCGATGAGCACAATCGGCCGCACGTAAGCGACTTTGGCCTGGCCAAGCAGGTCGATGCGGCGGCCAGCCTGACGCGATCGGGGGCGGTAATCGGTACGCCTGCGTACATGGCGCCCGAGCAGGCAGCCGGCGGTCGCGGTGAACTGGGCCCGGCCGGCGACGTGTACAGCCTGGGGGCAATTCTGTACCAGATGCTCACCGGCAGGCCGCCATTTCAGGCAGCGTCGCCGGTCGATACGGTGCTGCTGGTCTTGGAGCAGGACCCGGTGCCGCCCCGCGTGCTCAACCCCAAGGCCGATCGCGACCTGGAAATGATCGCCCTGCACTGCCTGCAGAAGCTGCCCGAGCTGCGCTACGCCACGGCCGGCGAGTTGGCGGCTGATCTGCGGGCCTACCTGGCCGGCGAACCGATCGCCGCTCGCAGCGGCGCTTTCCGCCAGGTGATCGGCCGCTGGTTCCGCGAGACGCATCACGCCACGATTCTGGAAAACTGGGGCCTGTTGTGGATGCTGCATAGCGCGGCCCTGTTGATCGTGTGCGTGCTGACGAATGCCATGCAGCTTGCCGGTGTGACGTCCGCCTGGCCGTACGTGGGGCTATGGACCGTTGGGCTGGGGACGTGGGCCGCCGTATTCTGGTGGCTGCGGCATCGCGCCGGGCCGGTAACCTTTGTTGAACGGCAGATCGCCCACATTTGGGCAGGCAGCATGATCGCCATTGGGGTGTTGTTCCTGGTGGAGCGGCTCTTGGTGCCGCGGCTGCCGGTGCTGAGCCTGGCACCGGTGCTGGCCCTGGTCAGCGGCAGCACGTTTCTGGCCAAGGCGGGCGTGCTTTCAGGCCGGTTCTACATCCAGGCGGTGCTCTTGTACCTCACGGCCATCCCGATGGCGATCTGGCCTCGGTACGGCATCTCGATCTTTGGCCTGGTCGCCGCCGCTTCGTTCTTTGTGCCCGGCCTGAAGTACTACCGCCAACGGGCAGAAAAGGGCTAGTCGCCGCGCTGAGTATAGGAGCCAAGCGAACGTGGGTTTCCAAGCTTCCTAACTGTCGTGCTAAAAAGAGCTTGCATGGTTTTGTGCGGCCGGCGCGGTTTACAGACTGGATACGCGTGGTAGGCTAATTTGGCGATCTCTGTATGGGGTATGGCCTGCTTGAGAGCGATCTATCAAAGTTATTTTATGTAACTGTCTGGGGCAAAGCCAGTGCGTTACCGTTCGCTTCTTGAACAGGCCTTCTGACGATCCATCCAGTGGGGGCCAGGTATGCCTGACGGCGACAATCTGCACATGATTCTTGATCGAGCACGTCGTGAGTTGCTCGACTTAACGTCGCGAAACAGGCTAGTAAACACGCCACGAGGAACCGGATGCAGCAGTGTCGAAGTGATCGACGAACTGTCTGTAGAAGTATTCCGCCGACTGGTAACAAATAGGGGGGCAATGCAGTTTGTGCCCATCGCCAAGGAGGCGGGGCAGGAACAACTTGGGGGCGTTGAGGACCACGACGCCGCTGATTTGTTTGCCCAACGCGATGGCGAGGAGACTGGTGATAGCCTGCTGGCGGCGCGACATACCGACGACAAGCTGCAAACCCCTTAGAGGCTGTCCAAAAAGCGGTCTTGGATGAATGCCGGTTGAGTGGTTAAACTGCGTGGTATGGAAAGGATGCCATACCCAACCGACCTCACGGACGAACAGTGGCGACGCATCG
>Ga0207874_1000109_pt1 | contig 121459 bp, 127 predicted proteins | sample HigsolmetaAR201D_FD_184833 | JGI IMG/M metagenome (GOLD analysis project Ga0207874, IMG submission 184833) | Ionic liquid and high solid enriched microbial communities from the Joint BioEnergy Institute, USA - AR20-1-D (SPAdes) (version 2) ... | reverse complement strand
CGCATGATCTTGTAGCGCCGATCCCAGTCGATGACGCCCTCCACGGGAGTGCCGGGGTCCGGCAGTTCATCGGACTCGACGACGTGGACGATCTTTCCTTCCCGGCGCACGGTGTCGAGGACCCGCAGCTCCCCGCCGTCCCAGCGGATCACCCCGGTGTCGCCCGGCTGGCCGCCTCCCCGGGCGTAGAAGACGGTGCGGTCCAAGACGATGACCCCGTCGCCGACCTCGAGGACGTTGCCCTCGGCCCGGTCCAGATAGCTGTCGCGGCTGGCGAGTTCTTCGATCTGCACGGAAGCTCCTCCTGGGAAAGTTCGAGGCCGGATCCCGTCACGATAAGGCGAGAGTCGGTATATTGGCCGCCCGACGCGCCCCCCTGGGTGCGTTTTCCTGACACCGAAGGAAGGAACAGATGAGCAAACGACTCATTCGATTCCTATCGCTTCTGGCTGTCCTCTCCCTGGTCCTGGCCGCGTGCGGCGGTGACGGGGGGAGCGACACCACGGCGACAGGAGAGGCACCGGCCGACACCACGGCCGACACGGAAGCTCCGGCCGACACGGAAGCACCCGGCGACACCGAGGCGCCCAGCGACGACGCGGACGAACCGGCTGCCGAAGGCGAGCTCGGCACCGTGACGGTCGCCGCCGGCGAGGCCATCCAGATCCGTTCGCTGAACGCGATCTCCGGTGACACCGCTTCGCTCGGCCTCCCCAACCAGCGGGCCGTCGAGATGGCGATCGACCATTACGGGCCGATCCACGACCACGAGGTCAGCATGGGGACCGGCCTCGACGACCTGTGCAACGCCGAGGGCGGCCAGGCCGCGGCCCAGACGATCGTCTCCGACCAGCAGGTGCTGGGCGTGATCGGCACCTCCTGCTCCGGCGCCGCGGTGGCGGCTTCGCCGCTCATCAGCGACGCCGGCATGGTGATGATCTCCCCGTCCAACACCTCGCCGTCGCTGACGTCGGACCTGGCCGGCAACCCCGGCAGCGACTACTTCCCCGGCTACTACCGGACCGCCCACAACGACCTCTTCCAGGGTCGCGCCGTGGCCGAGTTCGTGTACAACGAGCTGGGTCTGACCCGGGCTGCTGCCATCCACGACGGCGACCCCTACACCCAGGGCCTGGCACAGGCGTTCGCCGACGCCTTCCAGGAGCTGGGCGGCGAGGTTGTCGGCTTCACGGCCGTCAACAAGGGCGACACCGACATGACCCCGGCCCTGTCGGAGGTGGCTGCCGGATCGCCGGAAGCCCTGTACTTCCCGATCTTCCCGCCGGAGGGCAACTTCATCGCCCAGCAGATCCGTGACGTCGAAGGTCTCCAGGACACGATCCTCCTGGCCGCCGACGGCATGATGGTCGCCAACTTCATGGAGATCCCCGAGTCGGAGGGCGTGTACTTCTCCGGCCCGAGCCTCCAGTTCGAGGGCAACCAGAACGAGGTCACCGGCATCTCGGCCGAGGACTTCCTCGCCGAGTACGAGGAGCGCTACGGCGAGCCTCCGTCGGCTGCGTTCTGGGCTCACGCCTACGACGCCACGATCATGCTGCTCGAGGCGATCGACCAGGTGGCCGTCGCCAACGACGACGGCTCCCTGACCATCGATCGCCAGGCGCTGCGCGACGCCCTGAATCAGACCTCGTTCCAGGGCCTGATCGGCCAGATCGCCTGCGACGAGTTCGGCGACTGCGGCTCTCAGGAGATCCAGATCGTCCACCACACCGACTCGTCGGTCACCGACGCCACCCAGCTGGAGGTCGTCTACACCTACAGCGGCAAAGACGCCGGCTGAGATCGACGACATCGACGAGAAAGTGGGGCCCGGTTCCGACCGGGCCCCACTGCTTTCTTGTAGGCTCCTCGGCTGGTATAAAGCGCACCCCCTGAGCAAGCCGCAACGAAGGAGATCATGACGGCGACTACCGCTGAAACGTCCGCTCGGGTCAGGAAGTCGTTCCGGCCGAGCTGGGTGGACATATTCCTGTGGGCGATCCGAATCGGAGCGATCCTGGTGATCGCCTTGGGCCTGATCGGATCGATCAGAAACTTCGCCGCCGGGCGGGGCCTGTCTGCCACCCAATGGCGAGACCTCATCGTCGCAGCCCTGTCGCAGGGTGCGATGTACGGCCTCCTCGCCTTGGGCTACTCGATGGTCTACGGCGTATTGGGCTTCATCAATTTCGCCCACGGCGAGGTGTTCATGTCGGGCGCCATGGTGGGTTTCATCGCCGCAAACTGGCTGTTCGAGGCCGGGGTTTGGGATGCGAATCCGATCCTCTCCCTGGTCGTCGTGTTGCTCGTGGCGATGGTCACTTCCACCCTGGTGGCGATCCTGGTGGAGCGGGTCGCCTACCGGAAGCTCCGCAACGCACCCCGACTCATTCCGTTGATCACCTCGATCGGCGTTTCGTTCTTCATCCAGTACACCTTCGCCTCGCTTTTCGGTGTCGCCGTGCGGACCTATCCGCAAGCTCCCGAGATGTTCCGGGGATCTTTGACCATCGGCGGTTTCCGGATGTCCTGGGCGAGCGTGTTGGTGATCATCGTCGCCATCCTGTCGATGATCGGCCTCTGGTATTTCGTGACCCGGACGAAAGCCGGCCAGGCGATGCGGGCGGTGGCCGAGGACAAGGAGATCGCCGCCCTCATGGGCATCGACGTCGACCGCACCATCGTCACCGTGTTCGCCGTGGGTGGGGCGATGGCCGGCGTGGCAGCCCTGATGTGGGCGCTCCTCTTCCGGGGCGTCAACTTCTTCACCGGCTTCCTGCCCGGCATCAAGGCATTCACCTCGGCGGTGCTGGGCGGCATCGGCAACCTCGTCGGGGCGATGGGAGGCGGTGTCCTCCTCGGGCTGTTCGAAGGTGTGGGCCCACTCCTCATCCTCGGAGGCCTCGGCGTCCCCGGCGTGTCGCAGCTGAAGGACGTCGTCGCCTTCACCGCCCTGGTGCTGGTGCTGGTGTTCCGGCCCAGCGGCCTGTTCGGTGAGCGACTCGGATCGGAGGACCGGGTATGACCGCCGTCACCGTGGACACCCCCACCCCCGGCAAGGCCGCCAGGATCGACGTGCGGCGCATGCTCCGCTACGGCGGGCTCGCCGGCCTGACCCTGGTGTTCGTCGCCGCCAACGGCATGTTGGAGACGTTCAACAACCGTCTCCTCATCCGCCCGATCCTCTCTTTGGGATACCTGCTGGTCCTGGCGATCCCCTTCGTCATGGGCTACATCGTCGGCCGCAGGGTCGAGGTGGAGGGGATCGAGACCGAGCCCCGCACGGCGGCGGACGTCGTGATGGCGATCGTCTCCGGTTTGGTCGCCGGCCTGATCGCCGCACTGTTCGCGGCGCTGGTCGACGCCTTCCCGGGGCTGCGCGGCACCTTCCCCCGCCTCAGCCCTCTAATGGTCCAGCTGCTGACCTTCGACTTCGGCGTCGGAGCCGGGTTCGTCGTCTTGCCCGGCATCGCAGCCGTGGTCGGGGCCGTCGGCGTGTCGGTCCACTGGCTGTCCGAGGGGCTGCGCAAGGCGCTCGGCGTGGGGGCGTTGACGACGGTGATCGCCGCCATCTTCGAATCGGTGGTGAAAGACGTCTTCGACTGGTTCAGCGCCCTCCCCCGGTTCCTGTACGCGCCGGCGGGGTCCCTGAAGGTGGTGTCGGCGATCGTGGTGTTCGTCGTGGCCGCCGCCGCCTCGCTCTTCCTCCGGGGCCGCAAGGTGCCCGGCCTCGGCGGGCTGACGTCCCGGGACGCCGGGGAGCGGCGCCGGTCGTCGCTGATCGCCGCCGCCGTGATCCTGGTCGTGACCATCGTGCTGCCCATGCTCCTCGGCGGCGTCCTCAACGAGTTGCTCACCAACGTGGGCCTCTTCATGCTGATGGGCCTGGGCCTCAACATCGTCGTCGGCTACGCCGGGCTCCTCGACCTCGGCTACGTCGCCTTCTTCGCCGTCGGCGCCTACACGATGGCCCTGCTCACGTCGCCTTTGTCGTCGCTGCCGTTCCAGCTGAACTGGTGGCAGGCATTCCCGATCGTGTTGATCATGGCCGCCCTCGCCGGCCTCTTCATCGGCACCCCGGTGATCCGGATGCGGGGTGACTACCTGGCCATCGTCACGCTCGGTTTCGGCGAGATCATCCGGTACCTGTTCCTGTCGGACTGGCTCTCGCCGTACTTCGGCGGCGCTCAGGGCGTCCGCCGGATCCCGGGCATCCCCTTCGCGGGCGACGAGATCGGCGGCAGCGACATCACGACGTTCGTGTACTTCACCTTGTTCTTCGTCGCCATCGCCGCCTACGTGTCGTGGAGGCTCCAGGACTCCCGGATCGGGCGGGCCTGGGCGGCGATACGTGAAGACGAGGACATCGCCGAGGCGGTCGGCGTCGACACGGTGCAGGCGAAGCTCCTCGCCTTCGTCACCGGCGCCGTGCTCGCCTCCTTCGCCGGGGCGCTGTTCGCCGCCAAGGTGGGCACGGTGTTCGCCCACTCGTTCGAGATCATCGTCTCGATCATCATCCTGGTGGTGGTGATCGTCGGCGGGATGGGCAACATCGCCGGCGTGGCGGTGGGCGCCCTGGTCCTCATCGGGGTGCTCGGCGGGCCCAACCAGCCGGGCCTCCTCCAGGAGTTCGGCGAGTACAAGCTCCTCGTCTACGGCGCCCTGCTCGTCTTTATGATGCTGCAGAAACCGGAAGGGCTTCTCCCCTCGGCCCGGCGGGCTCGAGAGCTCCATCAGGAGGAGTACCTGCAAGACGCCTGGCTGGACAAGGAAGGCCGCTTCGTCGGCTCGGAACAGGAGGCCTGATGCCACTCCTCGAGATCCGGAATCTCAAGAAGTCCTTCGGCGGCGTTCAGGCCATCGGAGGCGTCGACCTCACCGTCGAGAAGGGCGAGATCGTCTCGATCATCGGCCCCAACGGCGCCGGGAAGACCTCGCTCTTCAACGTCATCTCCGGCATCTTCCCGCCGGACGAGGGCGAGATCATCTTCAACGGTGTCAACATCGCCGGCCACTCCCCTTCGGAGATAACCAAAGCCGGCATCGCCCGCACCTTCCAGAACGTGCGTCTCTTCCCCAATCTGACGGTGCTGGAGAACGTCAAGGTCGGCCAGCACTGCCGGACGCATCGGGGGATCTGGAGCACGATCTTCCAGACCAAGGCGTACCGGGAGGAAGAGCGCCAGATCGAAGAGAAGGCGAAGGAGATCCTGTCGTTCTTCGGGACTCGCCTCGTCGGCTACCGCTTCGAGCAGCCCGCATTCGTCCTCTCCTACGCCAACCGGCGCCGCCTGGAGATCGCCCGGGCGATGGCCACCGAGCCGACCCTCCTGTTGCTCGACGAGCCCACCGCGGGCATGAACCCGAGGGAGTCCGCCGAGCTGACGGAGTTGATCGGCAAGCTCCGCAGCGACAAGGGCTTCACCGTCCTGATGATCGAGCACGACATGCGGGTGGTCGGCGAGGTCTCCGACCGGGTGATCGTGCTCGACCACGGCGTGAAGATCGCCGAGGGGTCGTACCAGGAAGTGTCCACCAACGAAGACGTCATCGAGGCGTACCTCGGACGTCCGGCGGAGCAGCGCAGATCGACCACCGAGGAGCAGAAGGCGTGAGCGACAACGGAAGGACGCCGGTTCTCGAGTTCAAGGGCGTCAACACCCACTACGGAGCCGCCCACATCCTGAAGGACGTCGACCTCGTCATCTACGAAGGCGAGATGGTCTGCCTCCTGGGAGGCAACGCCTCCGGCAAGACCACCACGCTCAAGACGATCCTGGGCATCGTCGAGCCGACCAGCGGATCCGTCTACATCGACGGCAAGGACGTGACCGGGTGGACCACCGCACAACGCGTGAAGGCCGGCGTGTCGATGGTCCCCGAGAACCGTCGCCTGTTCAAGCGGATGACGGTGCGGGAGAACCTCGAGATCGGCGCCTACCTGCGTGAGGACCGGGAGAACATCGAAGAGGACATGGAGCGCATCTTCGAGATCTTCCCCCGGGTCAAGGAGCGCTTGAACCAGAAGGCCGGGACGCTGTCCGGTGGCGAGCAGCAGATGGTGGCGATGGGCCGGGCGCTGATGGCCCGCCCCAAGGTCTTGCTCATGGACGAGCCGTCCATGGGCCTGGCCCCGGTGCTCGTCGCCCAGAACTTCGAGATCATCGAGCAGATCAACAAGGCGGGGACCACCATCTTCATGGTGGAGCAGAACGCCAACATGGCGTTGTCGATCGCCGATCGGGGCTACGTGCTGCAGACCGGCCAGGTGGTGCTGGCCGACACGGCCGAAGCGCTGCTGGCGAACCCGCAGATGCGCAAGGCCTACCTGGGCGAGACCTGATCCGGGTTCAGGACCGCCCGCCCTCGGGGGTGACCCGGATCTCGGGGTGCTCCCCCGTGTCGAACAGTCGCTGCTGATCGCCCTGAGGGCGGCGCCGCCGGGCGATACGCTCCGGCAGCTCGGTGTATTCGATCATGGCGTCGCTGGCCTCCTGCCACGACTCGCCCAACACCCGCGTCCGCCACAGGTGACCGATGACGATCCGGGCCGCGGTGACGGTCGGCACGGCCACGAGCACTCCGAGCAACCCGGCGAGGGTCCCGCCCGCGATCAAGGCGAGCACGATCACCATGGGTGACAGGTTGACCCGGGCGCGCTGCACGATCGGCGTGACCACGTGGTTGTCGAACTGCTGGATGGCGGTGAACAGGCCCACCGCCCACAGCGCCTGGGTCACCGACTGGTTGATCACCAGCGCGACCAGCGCGGCCAGCGCCCCACCCACGAACGGGCCCACGAACGGGACGAGGTTGAGGAGCCCGGCGGTGAGCCCGATGAGCAGCCAGAACGGCAGGCCCAGGAAGTACAGGGCGATGCTGGACAGCGCCCCGACGATCATCGCCACCAGGAGCTGGCCTCTGACGAACGAGCCGAGGGCGGTGGCCAACTGGTTGCCGACGTACATGACCTCTTCCCGGTGCTGAGGAGGGGTGAGCTCGCGGGCCCGCTGCTTGAACTTGGTGGCGTCCATGAGCATGTAGAACGCGAGCACCGGCGCCAACAGCGCCACCGCGATGGTCTCGGTGACGCCGCGCAGGATCATCCCCGCCCCCGAGCCGAACCCTCCGAGGATCTCCTGGATCGTGCGCTGGTTCTGGGGATCGGAGACCCATTCCTCGATGGTCGTGGACGTCCACACGCTGCCGAAGTCGACTCCCAGGCTCTCCGAGACCGACTCGAGCCAATCGACGATGGTCGTGTAGAGATTGGGCAAGGTGGTGGCCAGGTCGGCACCCTGCTCGCGGATGGTCGGCACCAGCAGGACCACGATGGCGGCTATCACCGACCCGGCGACGAGGAACGCGAAGCTGGTTCCCACCACTCGGGGCACGTGGACCCGCTCGAGGGAGTTGACCAGCGGGTTGAGGAGGAGGGTGAACCCGCCGGCGAAGGCCAGCGGCAGCCAGATGACACGCACGGAGTCAGCCACCCGCAGGAAGACCCACATCAGGGCCAGCGCCCCCAGCGTCGACCACACCAACAGCGCGATGCGGCGAAGACGCTCGGAGCGGGTGGAATCAGTTGCCATCGGCCGAGAGTGTATCGGTCATCGGCGACTCAGCCCTCCCTGATCCGGGGGACGGCGTCGCCTTGCACATCGATGCGCCAACCAGCCCCGTCGGCGGGAGCGCGGGCTCGATCGCCGTCGGCCTGCCACCCTCCGGGGACGTCGGCGGCGCCGGTGACCGTCACGGGGACGTCGGCGGGGACCACCACGTCGAAGTCTCCGGCGATGATCACGCTGGCCCCGTCCGCCGGTGGCGTGCCCAGCCGGATGAGCCCCGAGCCGGCGATCGCCGCCGACGACAGCGTGACCGCGGTCAGGTCGGCGTCGATCCGGCCGTTGAGGACCAGCCGCCACGTCACCGCCGGGCTGATGCCGATCCGCCAGCCGGAGAAGGTGTACCACGACGGCGCTTCGGGGTCGGCTTCGATGCGGATGGACACCGCCCCATCGACGGACGTCTCGGTGGCCTGGGGAATGCCGACGGACCCGCCTCTGACTATCGGCTCGACCACATAGGCGGCGGTGTCGGTGGGAACGATGACGAGGTCGCCGGATATCTGCGCCGTGAGCTCGGTGGGGTCGCTCAGAGCCGACGGGTCGGGGCCGACGAGGCGGCCGGAGGCGGAGGGCAGCTTCTCCCAACCCTCGAGATGGATCGCCCCGGCGAGGAACAAGGCCGTGAACAGCGACAGCGGGAGGATCGCCCCGGCACGACGGGACTTTCGGAGCAGCCGGGCGGCGAGGCCCACGATCAGGGCGACGGCGAACAGAGGCCACATGGCGGCCAGGTCGACCACCAGCGACCTCGAGAGGATGCCCGTGGTGACGCCGAAGGCGACGGCGACGACCAGGCCAACGACGAGGATCCATGCGGCCACCGTGAACGGGTGACCGCCCGCGCGTGAGTTCATTCCTGGAACGAGCGACCGAGGACCACCACGATATCGACACCCCACTGGGAGGTGATATCGGCGTCCTCGGCGACCTCGCCCGTGCCCAGCGTCTCCCGCACCCCGTGGGCTTCGATGGCGTAGTCCTCGGCGTGGAAGATCATCGTGTCGGACAGCTCCGGCGTGTAGTTGTCCGCCTGGGCCATCTGGTAGCCGGCGTCGGCGAGCTGCTGGGACACGCGGCCGGCGAGGCCGGTCACCCCGATCGAGTTGAGCACGACCGCCCTCACCTCCGACGGCGGACGGGCGGCGCGGACGGTCGTCTCGGGGGCCTCGGGGACCGCCTCGGTGGAGGTCGTGAACGGAGCGGTGGCTTCCGTAGTGGGCGGCGGTGCCGTGGTCGTGGTGGTGGTCGTGGTCTCGGTGGCCGGCGGCACCGTGGACGTGGGACCGGGGGCGGCGCTGGTCTCGTCACCTCCCGCCCGGCCCGCCCACAGCGAGAGGCCGCCGAACACGAGCGCCCCCACTATGACGATCCCCCCGAACAGGAGGAGGGCGTCACGGTAGAAGCTCAGCGACGAGCGGCGGGCATGGCGTCCGCGCGTGCTCATGCTCTCATCTCCGTGTTCGGCTCCCTGGTGACCCACATACCGCCGTCAGCGTATCCCCGGACCGCCCCGGTTCCGGGTTTTTGCGGCCGAGAGGGGTGGAGCCGGGTGTCGGGGTCGAACCGACGACCTACCGCTTACAAGGCGGTTGCTCTACCACTGAGCTAACCCGGCCTGCGCCCCCTCAGAGTACCGGCTGTCCCTTCTGTGGTCCGAAACGGGGCGTGTCACGGTCCGTTCCGACCCACAGAACGGATGCGGGCCACCTCGAAAGCGGCGAGGGCCGACGCGACGGAGGCGTTGAGTGACTCCGTGGGCCCGAACATGGGGATCGAGACGGTCACGTCGACCCGGTCGGCCACGAGCCGGCTGAGACCTCCGCCTTCCCCGCCCACGACGATGGCCACAGGCTCGGTCAGGAGCTCCAGGCCCCACAGGGACCGTTCTGCGGAGGCGTCGAGCCCCACCGTCCACAGACCCAGACGGGAAAGCGACGCCACCGCCTCGGCGATGGAGCCGACGACGGCCACCGTGGCGTGCTCCAGGGCGCCGGCTGCCGCCTTGAACGCCGCCCCGCTGAGCGGGGCGGCCCGCCGATCGGAGAGGACGAAGCCGGTGATGCCGGCTGCCACCGCCGAGCGGACCACTGCGCCGACGTTGTGGGGATCGACGAGCCGGTCGAGCACCATCACCGCCGCCGGCTGGGACGTGGCGGCCGCGTCCTCCAGCGTGGCGGCCGGGATCGGCCGGCACTCGGCCACCACCCCCTGCGGTGCGGACGTCTCGGCGAGGCGGCGCACATCGGTGACGCGGTCGACCCTCCCGCCCGAGCGCTCCACCCGCTCGACCAGCGAGGCCACCTCGGGGCGCTTCAGGCGGCCGGGTTCGACGTGGAGGACCTGCACCCGGCCCTGTTCGGCGGCGGCGACGACGGCGTGGAAGCCCTCGACCCTATGCCCGAAGCCAGCGCGCCCCATCGGGCGTGTCCTCCACCACCACCCCGGCCCGTGACAGGCCGTCCCTCACCGCGTCGGCGGTGGCGAAGTCCCGGGCCTGGCGGGCTTCGGCCCGGACGGCGAGGAGCTTTTCGATGGCGTCCTCGATGTCGCCGTCGGCCTCCACCCCGAACTCGGCCGCCACGGCCCGGATCGCTTCCTCGTCGAGCCCGCCGGCCGTGTCGCCGGCGTCGAGCCCGAGCACGCCCACGATCTCCCTCACCGCCGCCACCAGGGCGTCCGCTTCGCCACCGGCGTCCAAACGGCGGTTGGCCTCCCTGATCGTGTCGAACAGGACGGCGACGGCCTCGGGGGTGCCGAAATCGTCGTCCATCGCCTCCCGGAAGGCGTCGAGGACCCCCGGGTCGGCCTCGGCGTCGGTGGGCGGGACCCGCTCCAGGAGCCGCTCGATCCTCCGGTACGCCTCCGCCGCTTCCTCCACCAGCTCCGCCGAGTACTCGATCGGGGCCCGGTAGTGGGCGCGGAGGAACAGGAGGCGAAGCGGCATGCCGCCGTAGGTGTCGAGGGCGGTCGCCAGGTCGACCACGTTTCCGGTCGACTTCGCCATCTTCGCCCCGTCGAGGTTCACCATGCCGTTGTGGAGCCAGTACCGGGCGAAGCGCTTGCCGGTGGCGGTCTCGGACTGGGCGATCTCGTTCTCGTGGTGGGGGAAGATCAAGTCGGTGCCACCGGCGTGGATGTCGAAGTCGTCCCCCAGGTAGCGGCGGGCCATGGCCGAGCACTCGATGTGCCATCCGGGCCGGCCCGGCCCCCACGGCGAGTCCCAGTAGGGCTCGCCCGGCTTGGCCCCCTTCCAGAGGGCGAAGTCGAGCGGGTCGTGCTTGGCCTCGTTCGGCTCGATGCGGGTGCCCGACCGCATCTCGTCGATGTCCCGGCCGGAGAGCTTCCCGTAGTCCTCGTCGGCACGCACCGAGAAGTAGACGTCGTCACCCGCCTGGTAGGCGGCGCCCTTCTCGATCAGCGTGGTGATCAGCTCGTGCATCTCGGGGATGTGCTCGGTGGCGCGGGGCTCCACGTCGGGGTCGAGCACCCCCAGCCGCCGGTAGGCGTCGCGGAAGCGCTCTTCCATCTTGCGGGCGAATGCGGCGACGTCCTCTCCCGCTTCGGCGGCCTTCTCGATGATCTTGTCCTCGATGTCGGTGACGTTGCGCACGAACGTCACGTCGTAGCCCCGCCACACGAGGTAGCGGCGGATGGCGTCGAACGCCACCGCCGAACGGCCGTGGCCGATGTGCGGCGGGCTCTGCACGGTCGGGCCACACACGTAGAAGCCGATCTTCCCCTCGTCGCGGGGCTCGAGGTCGACTAGGGCGCGGCCGAGCGTGCTGTAGAGCCGGATCATGGGTGTGATTGTACGGCCGGTTCCCTCAGTCCAAAGACCGGAGCACCGCCACGGCGACCGCGGCGATGCCCTCTTCCCTGCCGACGAAGCCCAGACCGTCGGTGCTGGTCGCCTTCACCGACACCGACTCGATCTCGATGACGCCGAGGCGGTCGGCGAGGTTGACGATCATCGCCTTGCGGTGGGGGGCGATGCGAACGCTCTCGGCGACCACGGTCACGTCGCAGCCGGCGACGTACCAGCCCGCCTCGTGGGCCGCCATGGCGGCGTGGCGGACCATCTGCATCGAGTCGGCCCCCTCCCAGGCGGGATCGTCCGAAGGGAAGTGCTCGCCGATGTCGCCGAGCCCGGCCGCCCCCAGCACGGCGTCGACGACGGCGTGGGCCACCACGTCACCGTCGGAAGTGGCGTGGACACCGCGGGTCTCGTCGACGACGACCCCGGCGAGACGCAACGGCGGCTCGGCAGCGAACCGGTGAGCGTCGTAGCCCCACCCGACCCGGACGTCGCTGCCGAGGTACACGGACGGAGCTCAGTCTCCGGCGGGCTCGACGACCGGCAGGGCCCGGTCGAGACGCTTGGTCGCCTCCTCCTCGTCGATCTGGAGGGAGAACGCCAGCTCGGAGATCAGGGTCATGCGGGCCTTCGACAGCATCCGCTTCAGCGCCGGGCTGATGCCCTTGGTCTGCTGGGCGTAGGTGAGGTCACGGACGACCTCGGCGACCTGGAAGATGTCGCCCGAGGTCATCTTCTCGTTGAGGACCTTGTACCAGCGGCTCCAGTTCGAGCCGGCCTCCTCGGGCGGCTCCTTGAGCGACTTGAGGACGTTGCGTGCCGCCGTCTTGGAGATCACCGGCCGGATGAGGTCCTCCATCGAGTCGACCGGCACCATCACCGTGAGCTGTTCGGTGGCGATGTCGAGGACGTAGTAGTCCCGCTTCTCGCCGTTGAACTCCTGTTTCACCTTCTTGGTGATGGTGGCGGCCCCGTGCTGGGGATGGACGACCTTGTCGCCTACGGAGAACTTCGGTTTCTTGGCAGCCATGGAGAACTGAGACGTCTTTCGAGGGGCTTTCCGGGGTGACGGAGTCTAACCGGACACCTCGGTCAATCGAGATCGGGTCAATCGAGATCGGGGTCCCAGGACTCGGCCGCCGCCAGCAGGCGATCGAAGAACGAGCGCAGCTGGTGGGCGCGGGCGGAGCCGATTCCCTCCACTTCCTCCAGCTGGTCGACGGATGCGTGGAGGAGGTCTTGGAAGTTGCGGAAGTGGTTGACCAGCTCCTCCCGCACGCTGTCGGGAAGCCGTCCCACCTTCGACAGCAGGCGGTAGCCGCGGGGGGTGGCGGTGTCGTCGAGCTCGTCGATTCCCACGGCCCTGCCCACCTTCGAAGGGTCGTCGAAGTCGGAGCCGTTCAGCGCCTCCAGGGCGTGGATGGCCTTCTCGACCGCGGACTCCCGCTTGGGCTTGATGTAGTCCATCAGCGTGACTTCGCGGATGTGCTCGACGCCGCGGACCATGTCGGCGAGCTGCACCCACATGAGGCCGCCTTCGTCGCCGAGGCTCACCGCCTCCTGTTCGATGGACACCCCCACCCGGCGCACCAGCTCGGCCCGCTGGAGCAGGGTTATCACGGGCCGGTAGGTGGCCAGGCCGGTGACCTCGAGCATGGTGAGACGATTCTCGGCGTCGTCGAGGCGCCGGCGCAGCCGGTCGAGGGTCTGCAGTTCCTGGTTGACGCGGGCGGCGACCTCGGTGGGACGGTCGAGCTGGACCTTCTGACCGTCGTAGTAGAGGGTCACGACCTTGCGCCCTTCGCTGACGGCCACCACGGGCTTCTTGGTCTGGATCGCCATCCGGTCGGCGGTGCGATGGCGGGCCCCGGTCTCGTCGGTGGGGATGGTCCCGTCGGGCACGAAGTGGACGTTGGCGTAGAGGATGCGCGTGAGGTCGTCGTCGAGGATGATCCCGCCGTCCATCTTGGCCAGCTCGGCGAGGCGGGCGGGGGTGAACAGCGCCCCGTCGAGCTTGAACCCGCCGGAGCTCGCCTCTTCCACCTCCGGGCTCCAGCCCAACACGATGAGGGCCCCCTTGTTGCCCTGGATCACCCTCTCCAATGCCTGCCGCATCGGGGTCCCAGGTGCGAGCCGCTCGAGAATCTCGTAGATCGAAGGCTCCTCAGCCACGATCCGCAGGCTATCAGGTCACACGGGATGTAGACCGCCGAGGAGGCCGGCATCGACGAGGGCGCCCCGCAGCCGGAGGTTGCCGCGTCCGTTGGGGGCGATGATCCGCTCCAGGCCGACCCTCTCGGCCTCCTCGCGGCGGCGGGAGTCGTAGGGGACCTTGCGCACCTCCCCGGCGAGGCCGACCTCTCCCCAGGCGGCGAGCGGACCCAGCGGCTTGTCGATCAGGGAAGAGGCGATGGCGAGAGCGACCGGCAGGTCACAGCCGGGCTCGGTCACCTTCCATCCGCCGACGACGTTGACGTAGACGTCGTGGGCGGCCGCCGAGACGCCGCCGTGGCGGGCGAGCACGGCGAGGATCTGGTGCACGCGGGCCACCTCCACTCCCCGCACCGACCTTCGCGGCTGGGGGTTCTGGGTGGGGTTGGTCAGCGCCTGGATCTCGACGAGGACCGACCGGCGGCCTTCCACCGCCGGGAAGGCGATCGTGCCGGGGACGCTCGACTCCCAGTCGGAGAGGAACGCCTTGGAGGGGTCCGCCACCTCGACGAGGCCGTCGGCGGTCATCTCGAAGACCCCGACCACGTGGGTGGCGCCGAAGCGGTTCTTGAGGCAGCGGAGGGCCCGCAGGCCGCGGTCGGGGTCGCCTTCCAGGTAGAGGACGACGTCGACCATGTGCTCCAGCAGCTTGGGGCCGGCGATGCCGCCGTCCTTGGTGACGTGACCGACGAGGATCGTGGCCACCCCGCGGTCCTTGGCGAAGCGGATGAGCCGGGCGGCACTCTCCCGGATCTGGGTGACACCGCCGGGCGACCCGGACGCGTCCTGGGTGAGCACCGTCTGGATCGAGTCGACGATCATCAGGTCGGGCGGGTCGTCGTCGGCCGCCGCCAGCACCCGGTCGACGTCGTCGTCGGCGACCAGCGCCACCCCCTCGCCGCCGATCCCCAGCCGGTCGGCCCGCATGGCGACCTGCTGGGCGGATTCCTCCGCCGACACGACCAGCGCCCGCCGACCCTGACGGCCCAGCTGGCCGGCCGCCTGGAGGAGGAGCGTCGACTTGCCGACCCCGGGCTCTCCCCCGAGGAGGACCACCGAGCCGCTGACCAGGCCCCCACCCAGCACCCGGTCGAGCTCACCGATGCCGACGGGCGCACGCGCCGCGTCGTCGGAGCGGACTTCGTCGAGGCGGATCTTCTTGGCAGCCGGCACCTTACGGCTGGTGCGTTGCGACGGGGCCGGCACCTCTTCGACCAGCGGCTCCTGGACGAGGCACTGGGGACAGAAGCCCATCCATTTCGCCGACCGGTTGCCGCAGTTCTCACAGACGAACGCCATGTGGGTCGATCGTAGGCAGGGGGTGTGACAGTCGTCAGCCGATGGACCGGCTCAGCTTCCCCGGCCCCCGTGCCGGAGCACCGCCCAGACGATGGCGACGACGACCAGGGCGAGGAGCAACACCCCTGCCACGACCGAGCCGACGGTCCATTGTTCGGCGGTGATGATCTGGGATTGCCCCACGACGTGGCAGAATACCCAGCGGAGCGGCAGTCACTTCACTGTTCCGTTCCTCCGCGGATTTTCGGAAGGAGTACCGTGGCAAGACACGTGTGCCCTAATTGCGGGGCCACCGTGACGGGCGACGAGCAGTTCTGCCCCACCTGCGGCGCCTACATGGGTTACGAGGAGGACCAGGGGTACGAGGACGACTACGAGCGATTCGAGCTCGGCTCCCCACCCCCGCCACCTTCGTACCGGGAGCCCGTCGTCTGCCCGTCCTGCGGCGCCCAGAACGCACCCACCAACCGCCACTGCGAAGAGTGTGGCGCCCGGCTGTCCCAGGGCCCGCTTCCCGCCGCTCCGAGGCCGGCCGTGCAGGCGACCGCCGGGGTGAGGGCGGTCATCGCCATCGGCGGCTTGCTGTTGGGGGTCATCGTCATAGCTCTGCTGTTCCAGCTGTTCAGCGGCGGCGACGAGGCGACCGCCACCAGCGTCGTCGCCTCCGAGACCACTTCGACGACGCTCCAGATAGTCGAGCCCGACGTCCTGGACCCCCTGGACGTCGAGTGCACCCCCGAAGGGCTGGGATCGTTCATCTGCGAGAACCTGATCTCCGGCTCCGATGCCCTCTACCAGGTCGACTGGGCCGACCTGGAAGAGCGCGGCGAGTCGGTGACCATCAGGATCGAGTTCCGGTCGGCGGTGGCCATCAACCGCATCAACTGGAGGAACATCTCCAACGACGACACCCGGTTCCGGCGCAACTTCCGGGCGCGGTCGCTGACGATCTCCTCCGACGACAGCCTGGCCGACGCCCAGATCGAGCTCCAGAACATCCCCGGGACCCAGCAGATCGACTTCAGCTCCCTCAGCACCCACCAGGTGACGATCACCATCAACACCGCCTGGCCCGCCGAAGTGGTCGATGGTCAGGTGTTCCGGGAGCTGGCGATCGACGAGATCGAGGTGATCGGGCGGCCCGCCACCACCGGGACCACCGGCACCACTGCCCCCGACGACACGACCGACACGACCGGCACCACCGACACCACGGTCGCCGAGGAGACCACGACTACCGGCGAGGGCTGAGCGCCCGGCCCCTCGTCTTACCGGCGAGGTCGACCACCGAAGGAGTGAGCCTGTGGCTCACTCCTTCACGTATGGCTGGCCGTCGGCGGCGGGCGGGCGGGCGCGCCCCACCACCCCGGCGACGACGATGATCGTCACCAGGTACGGCGCCATCAGCAGGAAGTCGGAGGGGATGCCGACGTCGAGGATGCCGAGCCGCACCTGCAGCGAGTCGGCGAAACCGAAGACCAAGGCGGCCGCCAGCGCCCCGACGGGATGCCAACGCCCGAAGATCATCGCCGCCAGGCCGATGAAGCCGCGGCCGGCTGTCATGTTCTCGTTGAATGCCCCCACCGATCCCAGCGTGAAGTAGGCGCCGCCGAAGCCGGCCACGAGCCCTCCGAGGAGGACGTTGAGGTAGCGCATCCGGTACACGTTGACGCCGAGGGTGTCGGCTGCCTTGGGATGCTCGCCCACCGCCCGGGCACGGAGGCCCCAGCGGGTGCGGAAGAGCCCGTAGGCGGTGAGGGCGACGCTGATCCACAGGGCATATACGAAGATGTTCTGGTTGAACAGGATGGGGCCGATCACGGGGATGTCCGCCAGCAGGGGGATGCGGAACGCTTGGAGCACCCCGGGGCGGTTGAAGCGGTCCGGGTTCTCCACCAGGATCTGGGAGCTGAGGAAGGACGTGAGGCCGAGGGCGAAGATGTTGATCACGACCCCGGCGATGATCTGGTCCACGCGGTAGCGGATCGCCAGCACGGCCAGCCCCAGGGCCAGCACCCCACCGGAGAGAGTGGCGGCCAGCAACCCCACCCACGGGTTGGTGACGGTCCCCACCAGCGCCGACATGAAAGCGCCCGTGAGCAGCATCCCCTCGATGCCGATGTTGATGACCGCGACCCGCTCGCACAGCACGCCGGAGAGTGCGCCGAAAGCGATCGGCGTGGCCGCCGAGACCGTGGTGCGGAGCATGCCCAGCAGGCTGAACGACGACCCGGCCGCCGCCCACGCCAGGAAAGCGAAGGCAAACAGGACCAGGGCGATGGACAGGACCAGGTTCGACTTCCTGCCGATCCCCCGGGTCAGGTGGATGACGGCCAGGAAGGCGAAGATCGCCGACACCACCCACGAGAAGCCGGCGGCGGAGAAGGTGAGGTCGATGTCCTGGCCCGCCTCTCCCAGCCGGAACGTGGCGTCGCCTTCCGACCCCATGGCGAAGAAGAACGCCACGATGGCGGCGAGGATCAGATAGACCACGCCGAGGATCCGTTCCCGTTTGACCTCGGCGGGAACCCGTACCAGTTCGGCGGGAACGTCGACTGTCGTCATGCCGACCACCCTCTGGTGAGCTGTCCGGCGCCCTCCCCTGCCCGGACCCTGTACAGGGCCCGGACCAGAGCGGGGGCGGCGATGAACACGATGATCAGAGCCTGCACGACCGTGATCAGGTCGATGCCGACGCCGCTTCGCACCTGCATCACCTGGCCGCCGGCGCGGAGAGCGCCGAACAACAGGCCGGCCAGGACCACCCCGCCGGGGTGCGAGCGGCCGAGCAGAGCGAGGGCGATGGCGTCGAAGCCGATCCCGGACGTGAACCCCGGCGAGACGCTGTAGAGGACCCCCAGGGTCTGGTTGGCCCCGGCCAGCCCGCCGAGCCCGCCGGCGATCGCCATCACCAGCACGGTGGTGGCGGTGACGCTCATGCCGGCGTAAGCGGCGGCGCTGGGGTTCGACCCGACGGCCCGGAACTCGAATCCGATCGTGGACCGGAACAGGAGCCACCAGATCCCCCACGCCAGGAGCAGGGCGAGGATGAAGCCTCCGTGGAGGCGGAGAGACGGCGTGATCCAGTCGAGGAGCTGCGGCAGTCTCGCCGAGGGCAGCACGTCCTTGCTGATGGGGTCGAACCGCCCTTCCCGGATGATCGCCGGCTGCTTCAGCAGGTAGTCGATCAGCCGGTAGGCGATGAAGTTGAGCATGATCGTCGTGATGACTTCGTGGGCGCCGGTCTGGGCCCGCAGCCAGCCGGGGATGCCACCCCAGATCGCCCCGCCGATGAACCCGGCGAGTATCGCCAGGGGGAGGTGGATCACGAGCGGCAGCCCGCTGAGCGCGAACCCGGCGAAGACGGCCGCCATGCCGCCGACGGTCATCTGGCCTTCCACGCCGATGTTGAACAGGCCTGCCCGGAAGCCCAGCGCCACCGACAGGCCGGCGATGATCAGAGGGGTGGCGGCGGTCAGCGTCTCGGAGATGGCGGAGATGCCGACGAACGCGCCCCGGAACAGCGCCACGTAGGCGGGGACGACGTCGTCGGGGCCCTCGGTCAGGACGATGATGAGGGCGCCGATCACCAGCGCCGTGAACACGGCGAGCAGAGGCACCAGGACGACCGACCGCCAGTCGATGTGGGACGGGGCGATGCGCTCCATCAGCGGCCCTCGAGGCCGAGGACCGCGACCGGCTATGTCGACGTCGTCGGTGGTGGGGATTTGTTCTTCTTGGGTCATGCCACCTGTCCTGCCATGTAGAGGCCCAGTTCCGCGGGCGTGGTCTCGGCCGGGGTGGTCTCGGCGACGATCCTGCCGCGGTACATGACGAGGATCCGGTCCGAAAGCGCCAGGATCTCGTCGAGCTCGGACGAGACGATGAGCACGGCAGATCCCTCGTCGCGTTCTTCGACGATCCGGCGGTGGATGTACTCGATCGAGCCGACGTCCACGCCCCGGGTGGGCTGCGAGGCGACGATGAGGGCGGTGTCGCGGGCGAACTCACGGGCGACGATGAGCTTCTGCTGGTTGCCGCCCGAGAGATGGGAGGCGAGGACGTCCACCGACGGGGCACGCACGTCGTACTGGCGGACCAGCTCCTCGGCGTGGTCGCGGGCGGCGTCCCAGTCCATCACGATGCCCCGGCTGTAGGGCTCCTGGTAGTACGAGTCGAGGACCAGGTTCTCGGTCAGGTCGAAGTCGAGCACCAGCCCGTCGTTCTGGCGGTCCTCGGGGACGTGCGACATCCCCAGGCGGTGCCGCTCCCGGGGGGTGGCGCGGGTTATGTCGCGGCCGTTCAGCGTGATGTGGCCGGCGAGAGGGATCACCAGGCCGGTAATCGCCTCGACCAGCTCGGTCTGGCCGTTGCCCTGCACCCCGGCGATGCCGACGATCTCACCGGCGCGGACCGTGAACGAGACACCGTCGACGGCACGGTGGTTGCGGGCATCGGTGACGACCAGGTCGGACACTTCGAGGACCGGATCGCCCGGGTCGGCGGGGCTCTTCTCGACGACGAGCTCCACCGGCCGCCCGACCATCATCTCGGCCAGCTCCCCGGGGGTGACCTCGCCGGGAATGGCCTCGCCGACGACCTTTCCCCGGCGGAGGACGCAGATGCGGTCGGCGATCTCGAGCATCTCCCCCAGCTTGTGGGTGATGAACACGATGCCTTTGCCGGCTTCCTTGAGGCCGCGGACGATCTCGAAGAACTCCTCCACCTCCTGGGGCGTGAGCACCGCGGTGGGCTCATCGAAGACGATGATCTCCGCTTCCCGGAACAGGACCTTGATGATCTCGACCCGCTGCTGGATGCCGACCGGAAGGTCCTCGATGACGGCGTCGGGGTCGACCTCGAGCCCGTAACGGGACGAGATCTCCCTCACCTCGCGGCGGGCCTCCTGCATGTCGATGCGACCGAGGGCGCCGGTGGGCTCGTTGCCGAGCACGACGTTCTCGGTCACGGTGAACACGGGCACCAGCATGAAGTGCTGATGCACCATCCCGATCCCTGCTGCAATGGCATCACCGGGGCCCTCGAAGTGGACCTCCTCACCGTCGATGAGGACCTGTCCTTCGTCGGCCGAGTACAACCCGTAGAGGATGTTCATCAGGGTCGTCTTGCCGGCGCCGTTCTCGCCCAGCAGCCCCAGTATCTCGCCCGACTCGATGGTCAGGTCGACTCCATCGTTGGCGACGACCCCCGGGAACCGTTTGGTGATGCCCCTAAGTTCGAGTCTCAGCGGATGCCTCCGGACATGGCGCTCGGAGCATAACGTCGTCGAAAGTTGCCCACCACTCAAGGGTCTTTGGTCGGAAACCAACGAGGTCGGCGGTTCAGGAATGGAAACGGCCCCGCCGGAGCGGGGCCGTTTCTGCTCTCCGGATCTCGGCCGGATCAGTTCTCGGCCATGTCCCGGGCGTTGAGGGTGCCGTCGGCGAGCTGCTGGCGCAGCTGCTCCACCTCGTCGACCAGGGCCTGGTCGACGCTGGAGGCGATGGTGCCGAGGCCCACGCCGTCTTCGGCGATCGTGAACACCCGGGTGCCGCCCTCGAAGTTGCCTTCGGCGACGTCCTTGATGACCGTGTAGGCGGCCACGTCCAGACCCTTCAGCACGGAGGTCAGGATGACATCGGCGTACTGGGGCATGGTCTGGGTCCAGTCGGCGTCGACACCGACCACCCACAGGTTGCCGATCTCGGCGGCGAGGGCGGCGGTCCCTTCACCGACCGGGCCGGCCACCGGCAGGATCACGTCGGCGCCTTCCTCGACGAAGGCCTGGCTGACGTTGCGGCCGTTGTCGAGGTTCTCGAAGTCACCGGTGAACGTGCCGGTCTGCTCCTCGGGGTTCCAGCCGAGGACCTGGACGTCGGTGCCGTTCTGCTGGTTGTAGTAGCGGGCACCGTAGACGAAGCCGTCCATGAAGTCGGTCACGGCTCCGGGGAGCTGGATGCCGCCGTAGGTGGCGATGACGCCGGTCTCGCTGACACCGGCCGCCAGGTACCCGGCCAGGAAGGCGGCGTCCACCGTGTTGAACACGGCACCGACCACGTTCGGGATGTCCTCTTCGTAGGCGAAGTCGAGGATCTCGAAGTACTGATCGGGGTTGGCCTCGGCTGCGGCGGCGGTGGCGTCGCCGAGCAGGAAGCCGACCGTGATGATCAGGTCACAACCCTCCTGGATCCAGGAGTTGATGTTGGTCTCGTAGTCGGTGGCCGACGTCGACTCCAGGTAGTCGGAGTCCTCGGTGGCGTAGCCGTCGGCGATGGCGTCCTGGACACCCTTCCAGGCCGTCTGGTTGAAGGACCGGTCGTCGATACCGCCGGTGTCGGTCACCTGGCAGGCCCGGATCGGGGTCACGTCGGCGGTGGGCTCTTCGCCCTCGGTGGTGTCGGGCGTGGTGCCCTCCGTGGTGTCGGGCGTGGCCTCGGTGGTATCCGGAGTGGTGGCCACCGTGGTCTCGGCAGCTTGGGTGGTCTCGGCGGGCTCTTCGCCCCCACCGCAGGCGGCGAGCACCATGGCCAGCGCCGCTAGCAACGCGACTAACCGCGTGTACTTTCTCACGTTGTCATCCTCCATTTGGGTCGTAGCGGACGGAGATGCCTCCTCCCGCCGCCAGGCATGGTAGTGATCACGGAGCCTGCTCGGGAAAGATGGACGGTACGCCCCGAACGGTATAGATCAGCGGAATCGACGCAAGGGCCACAAGACCCTTCACCACGACGTTGACCCAGAAGATCGACCAGGCCAGGTCGGAGGGGAACACACCGGCGGCGACGGCCACGCCCACGAAGATCGCCGAGTCGACGGGCACCGCCACCGCGTTGGACGACAGGACCCGTCCCCACTGATGACGCTGTCCCATCCGGCGCACCCACGCCGAGTACACCTCGGTGTCGATCAGCTCCGACACCACCTCGGCGAGGATCGACGCCACGACGATCCCCCACACCGGAGCCAGCACGTCGCCGAAGTGGACGGTCTGGGGGGCGGTGTCGGCGGCCGGCAGCCGGGAGGCGACGAGGAACAGCAGCGCCATGCCCAGGTTGACGACGGCGGCGGTGACGATCAGCACTCGGGCGGCGGTCTTCCCCGCCACCTTGTGGACGAGGTCGCGGAGCGTGAACGTCAGCGGGTAGACCAGGGTCCCGGCGTCGACGGCGAAGCCGGCCAGCTCGACGATGCGCAGGGAGGCGACGTCGGACAGGACCTGTGCGGCGACGTAGCTGCTCGCCACCACGAGCAGGACGGTGAGGACCCGGGGGCGGTCGAGGGAGGTGACCATGACGGATCGAGTCAACCGCCCCCACGCCCCCGCGTGCAAGCCCGGGATCCGTTTTGTGGTCCGGGAACGACGACGCGACGGTCTGACCCGGCCCACAAAACGGGGTCAGACCGTCGCCGACCGGGTGGGGAGGCGGACCAGGCCGCCCGCCACGACGCCGACTATCGGCAAGGTGAGGATGAAGCCGTTGAGCCCGTCGGGGTCGGCGATGCCGATCGCCGCCAGCATGCCGAGCCCGGCACACACCCCGACGACCGCCAGCACCGGCCTCCACGCCGGCGGGGCCGGACGCGGATCCGGTGCCGGCCGCTCGAAGCGCCCCATGAGGGCGACGAGGGCCATGGTCACCAGCCCGACGACGAGGAACCACACCGGTCGCGAGAGCCACCACGCCGCCGACAGCGGCTCGACGCCGAGGCCGAGCCCTCCGGTGAGGAGCGACAGGCCGATGACGATCACCATGGCGGTCAGATGCCACAGATACAGGGTCATGATCTGGGCGTTGATCGCCACCACGCCCAGCCACGCCCGGGGACGATCAAGCCAGCGGCGCAGCGGCTGCTCGAAGGCGAGCACCAGCCCCGCCTGGAACAACCCCAGGAACGCCAGGGTGACGCGGGGCGGGTACGAGTTGGAGACCTCGGCGGTGTCGAGGCCGACCATCGCCACCGGGTACGGCCCGGCGGTGACGAGGAGGATCGTGGCGGCGAGCCCGATCGCCGCCAGCAGCAGTCGCTTGCCCACCCCGCCCAGTCGGCCGTCGAGCCAGGCGTAACCGAGTTGGTGGACACTCCCCCACACGAACACGTAGTTCAGGAAGCCGACCGGCACGAGATCGAACCCGAGCGACCCCACGTCCGCCAGCGCCGCCAGTGCCACCCCGGCGACGATCGACCACCATCCGGTCCGTTCCCACAGCCACAGGGCCGCCGGCGCCAGGGTGACGGTCACGACGTAGGCGGCCAGGAACCAGGTGGGCACCAGGGCCACCTGGGATGCGAGCTGCAGCATCCGCCAGTCGAGCCCGAGGCGAAGGCCGATCCACCCGCCGAGCGTCCACACGACGAGCAGCGGCAGCACCGGGATGATCAGCCGCCGGATTCGGCTGCGGAGCCACCCGCCGTAGGTCTCGCCCCGCGCCCGGTACGAACGCCACGACACCCCGTTGGCGAACCCTCCCACCACGAAGAAGATCGGCATCACCTGCAGCAGCCACGTGGCGGGATGGGTCCACGCCGCCATCTCCAGCAGGTGGCCGGTCACGAGCTCGCCGTCGACCACCTTGATCGCCGCCATCAGCCAATGCCCGAACACGACGACGAGGATGGACGCCGCCCGCAAGGCGTCCACGGCGCGATTCCGTTCTGGCGGGGTGCGCTCCGCCAGGGAGCGCATGGCGTCGAGCAGACCCATCGTTCGCCGAACCGTAATCGGCTGACGAGGCGAGTCAGCTGATCAGCTCGTTGGCGCGGGGCTCTGGCGGCGTGGGGATGGGCAGCGGCAGCTGTTCGGTGAGCCCGCCCCATTCCCAGTGCCACGGCTCCTGCGTGGCGCGGCCGCAGCGGGCCCAGCCGGGATGGACCCAGCCGAATCGCGACCCGTTCTCCTGGAGCCACCGGAAGGCGGCATCACCGCAGGACAGGGCCCGGCGTCCGTTGCCGAAGTCGATCGCCCGGCCCCAGCCGTGGTTGGAACGCCCCGGGCGGGCGATCGGCGGCCCAGAGCAGGACCGGCTCTTCTTCACCTCGACGACGGTCTCCTCGCCGGTATCGGGGTCGACCTTCTTGATCTCCTCTTCCACCACCGGGCAGCGACGCTCGTAGGCGGACCGCTGGGCGTCGAGGGTGCGATAGCACTCGTGGGGAACGAGGGTGACGCCGTCCTTTCTCGCCTGCTCCAGGAGGAGCGACAGGGTGTAGGCGGCGTCGCGTTCGAGGACACATCCCTCCACTTCGAGCAGGCGCGTGCTGGGCATCTTCCCGTTCTGATAGCCCTCCCGCCTGAGATCGTCGACCAGCGCCTCGTTCGTGATCGGGCCATACGACTCGTCCCCGACGGCGGCGTGCACCGGCAGGGCGATCGAAGCGAGCAAGACCACGACCCCCACGAGTTTGGACATATGCAAGACCCGGACTCCCTGACTGATTATGCAGACCCAACATCGGCGTGAGAAGACGGTTGCTTGAGTCGCACCGACAGGACTAGCCCGGGAAAGAGAGAGGCCACGCACTGTCGACGGTGCGTGGCCTCTCTACTCCTGTCGACTCCTCCCGGAGCCGGGGCTCAGGAGCCTTCCTGGCCCACCATCTCGACTTCGGCCGATCCCTTGGCCGGGAAGGACTCGAAGGTGAGCTCTCCGGCCTCCTCGTCGACACCGACGAGGATCGTGCTGTTGGGCGGGAACTCGCCGAGCAGCACCCGCTCGGACAGCGGGTCCTCCAGGTAACGCTGGATCGCCCGCCGCAGCGGTCTCGCCCCCAGCTCGGGCTCGTAGCCGCGGGTGCCGAGGAACTCCTTGGCGTCGTCGGTGAGCACCAGGTCGAGCTGCTGGCTGGCGAGCTGCTCGCGGACCCGGTTGAGGAGCAGGTCCACGATCTGCTTCAGCTCCTCCATGCCCAGCTCGTGGAAGACGATGACCTCGTCGAGACGGTTGAGGAACTCGGGCCGGAAGTGCTTCTTCAGCTCCTCGGTCACCTTCTCCTTCATCCGCTCGTAGGTCACCGTCTCGTCCCCGACCTGGAACCCGACGGACTTCTTGCGGAGGTCCCGGGTGCCCAGGTTGGAGGTCATGATGATGACCGTGTTCTTGAAGTCCACGGAGCGACCCTGGGCGTCGGTGAGCCGCCCCTCCTCCAGGATCTGGAGGAGAGTGTTGAACACGTCCGGGTGGGCCTTCTCGATCTCGTCGAACAGCACCACCGAGAACGGCTTGCGACGCACCGCTTCGGTGAGCTGGCCACCTTCGTCGTAGCCGACGTAGCCCGGAGGCGAGCCGACCAGACGGCTGACCGTGTGCTTCTCCATGTACTCGGACATGTCGAGCTGGATCAGCGCGTCGTCGTGGCCGAACAGGAAGTTGGCCAGCGCCTTGGCGGTCTCGGTCTTCCCCACGCCGGACGGGCCGAGGAAGATGAACGAGCCGGCCGGACGCCGCGGGTCCTTGAGGCCCGCACGGGTGCGCCGGATCGCCCGCGACACGGCGGCGATGGCGTCGTGCTGGCCGATGATCCGCTTGTGCAGCTCCTCTTCCATGTTGAGCAGCCGCGCCGACTCCTCTTCGGTCAGCCGGTGCACGGGGATGCCGGTCCACTGGGCGAGGACCTCGGCGATCTCCTCTTCGTCGATCACCCATTCGGACTTCTCGCCGCCGGCGGCCAGCGCCTGCTCGGCCGCGGACCGCTCCTCCAGCAGCAGCCGCTCCTCGTCGCGGAGCTGGGCGGCCCGCTCGAACTGCTCGGCGGCGATGGCGTCGGCCTTCTTGCGCCGGACCTCGGCGAGCTTGCGGTCGATCTCGCCGATCTGCGGGTTGTTGGTGGTCCGGTAGATCCGCATCCGCGACCCGGCCTCGTCGATGAGGTCGATCGCCTTGTCGGGCAGGTACCGGTCGGAGATGTAGCGGTCGGCCAGGTTGGCGGCCGACACGATCGCCTTCTCGGTGAACCGCACGGAATGGTGCTCTTCGTAGCGGTCCTTCAGGCCCATGAGGATCTTGACCGTGTCGGACACCGACGGCTCACCCACCTGGATCGGCTGGAAGCGCCGCTCTAGCGCCGAGTCCTTCTCGAGGTACTTGCGGTACTCCTCGAGCGTGGTGGCGCCGACGGTCTGCAGCTCTCCCCGGGCCAGCATCGGCTTGAGGATCGAGGCGGCGTCGATCGCCCCCTCGGCGGCGCCGGCGCCGACCAGGGTGTGGATCTCGTCGATGAACAGGATGATGTCGCCGCGGGTGCCGATCTCCTTCAGCACCTTTTTGAGGCGCTCCTCGAAGTCACCGCGGTAGCGGGACCCGGCGACCAGTGCCCCGAGGTCGAGCGTGTACAGCTGCTTGCCCTGGAGGGTCTCGGGCACCTCGTTGGCGACGATCTTCTGGGCGAGGCCCTCGACGATGGCGGTCTTGCCGACGCCGGGCTCACCGATCAACACCGGGTTGTTCTTGGTGCGCCGCGACAGCACCTGCATGACCCGCTCGATCTCCTTCGTCCGGCCGATGACCGGGTCGAGCTTTCCTTCGCGGGCCATCTGGGTGAGGTTGCGGCCGAACTGGTCGAGGACGGTCGAGCCGGTGGAGGTCGACTCGCGAGCGCCCGAGCCGGCGGGCGAGCCGGCCGAGCTGGACGGCTGGTCCTCGGTGGTGCCAGGTCCGGACAGGAGCTGGATCACCGACTGGCGCACCTTCTGGAGCTCGGCGCCGAGCTGCTGGAGCACCTGGGCGGCGACACCCTCGCCCTCGCGGATGAGGCCCAACAGGATGTGCTCGGTGCCGATGTAGTTGTGGCCGAGCTGCAGCGCTTCCCGCAGGCTCAGCTCGAGGACCTTCTTCGCCCGGGGCGTGAACGGGATGTGGCCGGTCGGCGACTGCTGACCGGGGCCGATGATCTTGACGACCTCATCGCGCACAGAATCGAGGCCGATTCCCAGCGATTCGAGAGCTTTGGCGGCGATGCCTTCCCCCTCGTTCAGCAGGCCGAGAAGAATGTGCTCGGTGCCGATGTAGTTGTGGTTGAGCGATCGAGCCTCTTCCTGCGCCAAGACGACGACCCGGCGGGCTCGGTCGGTGAATCTCTCGAACAAATCAAGCCTCCCTGGCAGAGGTCGGAACCATATTGTACCTGGCCCGTGTCATACGACTACGGCACTCGCTCGCAGCCGCCGCGGTCGTTTCGATCTCTTCGGTCATCCTTCTCGTCATTCAACCAATCGGCACGCGCAAACCTTCCCCTGAGGGGATGATTCCCGAATCGGGCCGAAGTGCTCCCTCTCCCGCCGGGCGGATACGATGGTCCGGGCATGGAAGACCTACGCCAGCTGATCACCGACGATTCGGTCTGGGACGACCTCGAACGAATCGAGAAGCTCCTCCTCGAAGCCGCCTCCTCCGAGGACGACTACCTGACCAAGATCGCCCAGCACCTGCTCCTGGCCGGGGGGAAGCGGTTCCGTCCCCTGCTGGCGTTGCTCTCGTCCCGCTTCGGCCCTGCCCGTGACGACCGGCGCCTCCACGCCGCGGTGGCGGTGGAGCTGATCCACGTGGGGAGCCTGTACCACGACGACGTGATCGACGAGGCCGACACCCGCCGCGGCGCCCCCTCGGTGAACGCCAACTGGTCGAACACCGTGGCGATCCTCGCCGGGGACTTCCTGATGGCACGCGCTTCGGAGGTCGCCGCCACCCACCTGTCCCAGGAGTCGGTCCGCCTGCTGGCCGCCACGTACGCCGAGCTGGTCGAAGGCCAGACCCGGGAGCTGCAGCTGCAGGACAGCCTCGGCCATTCGATCGACGCCTACGAGCGGGTGATCGCCGGCAAAACCGCCTCTCTGATCCGCACCTCGGCCCGGCTGGGGGCGATGGCCGCCGACGCCGATGCGGCGACGGTCGACGCCCTCTCCACCTGGTCGTGGGAGTTGGGGATGGTCTTCCAGATCGTCGACGACGCCTTGGATCTCGTCGCCACGGAGGAAGCCCTCGGCAAGCCCGCCGGGTCGGACATCCGGGAGGGCACCTTCACCCGGGCAGTGCTCGAAGCGGTCCAAGGGCCCGATGGCGATCGCATCCGCGCCCTGCTCGACCGGCCCCGTCCGTATCCCGACGAGGCCGTCGAGGAGGTGATCAGGCTGGTGCGGGAAGGCGGCTACGTCGACCGGACGCTCGAGGCGGCGATGCAGCGGGTCCGGGTGGCGACGGACGCCCTGGGCGTGCTCCCCGCCTCCCCGACCCGGGAGATCCTCGCCACCTTGGGCGAATACCTCGTGGCGAGGGTCGACGCCGCCCGGGCGTACTGATCAGTTCTCGGCGCGCAGCGTCGGGAAGAGGATCACTTCCCGGATGTGTGAGCGGTCGGTGAGCAGCATCACCAGCCGGTCCACGCCGATGCCGAGCCCTCCGGTCGGGGGCATCCCGTACTCGAGGGCCATGATGAAGTCCTCGTCGATCGGGTGCGCTTCCTCGTCGCCGGCGGCCCGGGCCGCCGCCTGAGCCTCGAAACGGCGGCGCTGGTCGATCGGGTCGTTGAGCTCGGTGAAGGCGTTGGCGTACTCGGACCCGGCGATGTACAGCTCGAAGCGGTCGGTGAGCCGGGGATCTTCCCGGTTGCGCGCCGCCAGCGGCGACACCTCGGTCGGGTAGTGGGTGACGAAGGTCGGCTCCCACAGCCTCTCCTCCCCGACCTCCTCGAACAGCTCGAAGACCAGCTTGCCGGGGCCCCAGTCGTCCTGGGGCTCGACGCCGAAACGGGTGACGAGCTGGCGCAGGTCGGGGCGGTCCAGGGTCACCTCTTCTCCGACCGCCTCCGACACGACGTCCAGCAGCCTGACCCGCCGGTACGGCGGGGTCAGGTCGATGGTGCGTCCCTGGTAGGTGATCTTCGTGGTCCCGAGGGTCTCTTCGGCCACGGCCGAGATCACCTCCTCGACCAGTCGCATGATGTCTTCGTAGTCGGCGAACGCCTCGTAGGACTCGAGCATCGTGAACTCGGGGTTGTGGGTGGCGTCGATCCCCTCGTTGCGGAAGATGCGGCCGATCTCGAAGACCTTCTCGATGCCGCCCACGATGAGCCGCTTCAGGTACAGCTCGGTGGCGATGCGCAGGTACATGTCCTGGTCGAGGGCGTTGTGGTGGGTGCGGAACGGACGGGCGTTGGCGCCGGTCGCCTGAGAGAGCAGCACCGGCGTCTCGACTTCCACGTAGCCTCTCGCCTCGAACTGGCGGCGGAGCTCGGAGACGATCTTCGCCCGGGTCAGCGCCACCCAGCGGGACTCGGGGTTGGCGATCAGGTCGAGGTAGCGGCGGCGGGAGCGGGCCTCGACGTCGGTGAGGCCGTGCCACTTGTCGGGCAGGGGGCGCAGCGACTTCTGGAGGATGGTGATCTCGCCCGGCCGCACGGAAAGCTCGCCCTTCTTGGTGGTCATCACCACGCCCCGAGCGCCGACCCAGTCGCCGAGGTCGATCATCTCGGCCCGCCGGAAGGCGTCCTCGCCAATCAGGCCCTTGTCCACGAACAGCTGGATGGTGCCGCTCATGTCCTGCACCGTGAAAAAGAGGAGCTTGCCGAACGAGCGGCGGAGCATCACCCGGCCCGCCACCGACACCTCTTCGTCGGTGACTGTCCCCGGCTCCAGGCCGGCATAGGCGGCGTGGATGTCGGCGGCCATGTGGGTCCGCTCGTAGCGGGTGGGCAGGCCTTCGGCGAGCAGCTCCTGGTACTGCTCGAGCCGGCCGGCCATCAAGGGGTCGACGGGGAATTCGAGATCGTCTGTCACGGCACCGTCCCTGCGGCTTCGCCGGCCGCTTCCACGTCGTCGGCGATCGCCTTCTCCTTGCGGGCTATGGACAACACCACGACCGCACCGGCCACCCCCAGGAGCACCGGACCCCATGTCTCGCCGGCAGGAAGCGAGAGGCTGGTTCCGTTGGTGCCTTCGGGCCACGGCCACAGCACCCGCAGGGAACCGACCATCACCCCCACCATGGCAGCGAGGACCGCGTCGTGGTAGCGGTCGAGGAGGAAGTTGAGGAGGGTCGAGAACGAGGCGAGGCCGATCACACAGCCCAGGGCGAAGACCAGCACCGCCGCCACCCGGCGGTCGTTGACGGCGCCGAGCACGGGGGCGTACATGCCCATCATCAGGAGCATGAAGGACCCCGAGATGCCGGGCAGGATCATGGCGCAGATGGCGACGGCCCCCGCCCCGAAGAAGGCCCACAACGGAGGGTCGACGACGGTCCCGCCCCGGAGGCCGAGAAACCAGAACGTGACTACGGCGGCGATGACCAGCACCCCCCAGGCCAGCGGTCTGCGCCGCTCCACCAGCCTCCAGGCGACGAAGATCGACCCGGTGACCAGGCCGAAGAACAGACCGGCCATGTGGAGTGGGTAGTCGGCCAGCAGACGCTCGATGAGATGGGAGAGGGCGAAGACCGCCGTGACGACACCGACCAGCAGCGGAGCGATGAACCGCCACTCGACTTCCTTCATCCTCGCCCCGAAACCCGACAGGTCGAATCTGGCGAGCGATCCCAGCGCCCCTGCGCCGCGGCGGATCGATACGATCAGCCGCTCGTAGACGCCGAGGACCAGCGCGATCGTCCCCCCCGACACGCCGGGGATGAGGTCAGCGATGCCCATGGCGAAGCCGCGCAGGAAATGGGAGACGGGGGATTGCACGGGGCATGAGTGTATCCAGAGGGGACGATCCGCCTATACACGACCATGGGGCACAGGTGACGAAGTACGACATCAAGAAGGACCCGAAGTACCCCTACGGCAAGAAGAACAGGACCTGGGAGCTGGTCGAGGTACCCATCCAGCGGTTCATCGCCATCGAGGGGCACGGAGACCCCAACACCAGCCGGCGCTACGTCGAAGCGGTCGAAGCGCTGTATCCGGTCGCCTACGCCATCAAGGCCGCCAGCAAGCGGGAACTGGGCCGGGATTTCGTGGTCGGCCCCCTGGAAGGGCTCTGGTGGGCCGACGACCCGACGGTGTTCGTCACCCGCCAGAAGGAGGCGTGGTCGTGGAGGCTGCTGATCGCCCAGCCGGAGTGGGTCGACGACGACACGATCGAACGGGCCCGGGAGACGGCGGCGGCGAAGCGGGGCGCCCCCGCCATCGCCGACGTGCATCCCTACGTCCTCGAGGAGGGGCTGTGCGCCCAGATACTCCACGTTGGCTCCTACGACGACGAGGGCCCGGCGCTGGAGGAGCTCCACAGCCGATTCGTGCCCGACAACGGGCTGGAGATAGCGGGTCTCCACCACGAGATCTACCTGAGCGACGCCCGCCGCACCGACCCGTCGAAGCTGCGGACGATCCTCCGCCAGCCGGTCCGCCGGGTGGCGTCCTAGCGGTTCCTCTCCCAGGCGACCCTCAACCCCCGCAGCGTGAGGTTCTCGTCGAGGCGGATGTCGTGGCGGCAGTGGGAGACGACCACGTCGGCCAAGCCTCCGGTGGCGACGATCGGGACCTCGGCGGCGTCCACCTCGGCCAGGATCCGCTCCAGGAGGCCGTCCACCAGGCCGGCGTACCCGTAGACCAGGCCTGACTGGATCGCCTCCACCGTGCTCCGGCCGACCGCACGCGCCGGGGCGGCGACGTCCACCCGGCGCAGGGCGGCGGTGGCGTTCACCAATGCGTCGGCGGCGACCTGGATGCCGGGGGCGATCGCCCCGCCCCGGTAGTCGCCGTCGGGCCCCACGAGGTCGACGGTGGTGGCCGTCCCGAAGTCGACGGTGATGACGGGCGCCCCGTAGGCGGCGATCGCTCCCAGGGCGTTGACGATGCGGTCGGCTCCCACCTCACGGGGGTTGTCGACCCGCAACGGCATGCCGGTGCGAGTCCCGGGCCCGACCACCACGGGCTCGTGTCCGGTGAGGCGCCGCAGCGCCGTCCGCAGGGCCACCGTCGCCGCCGGGACCACCGACGACATCGCCGCCCCGTGGAACCCGTCGCCGACCGCGCCGAGCAACGACCGCAGGAACAGCTCCCATTCGTCGGCCGTGCGGCTCGCCTGGGTGGAGAGGCGCCACGTGTGGGGCCCGTCGCCGTCGTCGACCCCGACGACGGTCTGGGTGTTGCCCACGTCGACCAGCAGCAGCTTCATCTCGAATACAGGAGGGACGGACGGTCCAGCCGGATGCCGAGGTCGGGCACGAACATCTCGCCGACCAGGTCGATCGGCAGGTTGTCGATGAGGCGGACGTCGCCGACCCGGCCGGCCACGGCGAGGAAGGCGGGGCGGTCGAGACGCTCCAGGGGACGGGCATCGTGTTGTGAGGCCAGCGTCACGTAGTCGACCGAGTCGAGCGCCAGGTTGCGGCGCACCGCCTCTACGAGGACCGAGGCGCTCCTCTCCCCCGCCTCGACGGCTTCGGCGGCAACGGTCAGGCCGCGGCTGATCGACAGCGCCGCCTCCCGGTCGGCGACGAACAGGTTCCGCGACGACAGGGCGAGGCCGTCGGCTTCCCGGACGGTGGGGCATCCCACCACCTCGCCGGGGAACGAGAGGTCGCGGTGCATCGTGCGCACGACGATCAGCTGCTGGTGGTCCTTGCGGCCGAAGAACGACTGGTCGGGGCGCAAGGCGGCGAACAGTTTCGCCACGACGGTGGCGACACCCTGGAAGTGCCCCGGCCGGTGGAGGCCCTCCATCGTCTCGGTGACCCCCCGCACCTCGACGGTGGTCACCGGCTCCACCGGGTACATCACCTCCAGGGGCGGGGCGAAGAGGACGTCGACGCCGGCCTGCTCGGCGAGCTCGGCGTCCCTCTCCAGGTCGCGGGGATACCGCTCCAGGTCGGCGGGGTCGTCGAACTGCAACGGGTTGACGAAGACCGACATGACGACGACGTCGCATCGCCGGCGGGCAGCTTCGACGAGGGACAGGTGCCCCTCGTGGAGGTAACCCATCGTGGGCACGAGCCCGCGGGTTCCCTCCCCGATGGCGCGTGCCTCCTCCGGTGTCTCGACGATCTCCATCGCGCGCGGCTACTCCAGCTCCACTCCCGCCCTGATGGCCGTGGCGCGGGCGAGGAGGCGAAACTGCTCTCCCAACTCGGCGGACACTCCGTCGGCGGCTCGCATCTGACCCTCCACGGTATCCAGGTCGCCACGGGCGATGGGACCGGTGAGCGCCGCCGCCGCCCCCACCGCGAACACGTTCTCCACGACCCTGCGGGTGAGTGGCTCCATCACCGCCATGTCCACGCCGGCGGCGGCGAGGAGGTCGGAGGCCACCCCCAACGCCTCCACCACGTAGTTCGCCGCCGCGGCCGCGGCGGCGTGGTAGAGCGGCTTGGCCTCGTCGGCCAGGGCGAAAGGCCGCATCCCGAGGCTCCGGGCCAGTTCTTCGAGCAAACCCGCCAGCGGTTCGGCGGCGGTCACCGCCGCCCACGCCCCGGCCAGGGCGGCCGCCCCCCTCTCGGAGTCGGGGAGCGTCTGCAGCGGGTGGAACGAGCCGACGGCCGCCCCGCGAGCGGCGATCGGCGCCAGGGCGGAGACGGGCATGAACCCGGAGACGTGCACGGCGGGAGTCTCGGGGTTCCACCGGGGAGCGAGGCGTTCGGCGACGTCGGTGATGGCACCGTCGCTCACCGCGACCAACACGAGGTCGCATCCCGGGAGCGGTTCGTCCCAGTCGAGGGCGGGATGGTCGTGCTGGGGCCGGCGGGTGAGCATCCCCACGACGCGGTGGCCGGCGGCGGTCGCCGCCCGGGCGAGCGACCCTCCGGCGCGTCCTGCCCCGATCACCACGAGGTCCATGGGGGCAGGTTAAGTCTCGTTCGCCTGCTCCGGCCGCGGGCAGGCCGACGAATCGACTATCGCTCCAGCTGGTGGCTGGTGATCACCGGCCAGTTGGCGTCCATCTGCGCCTTCATCTGCTTGTAGGACTGGCGGCGCTTCCAGAACTTGGTCTTCCACACGCGGAAGCGGCGGTCGGCAGGCGAGGGCTTGCGGCCGTTGCTCTCGTCGTGACGATGCCGACGGACATCGGGGAGTGTGAGCTCGTCGGGGTCGTCCACCATCGACAAGATCTGGTTGGCGGCGTGCCTGACCTGGCGGTGTTGCCGTTTCCGCTCTTCCCGAGCGGGCCGGGTCTCGTCGTATCCGGGGATTTCCTTGCGATGATCTCGTGCCCGTCTGGCCATGTCGTCTCCTCGTGCTCGTTCGATCGGAACCTTGTCGATCGACCGAGGAGGGCCACGGGCTGCCATCACTCGTCAACGTAGCACGGTGGGCGGCTTGGAGTAGGGGGGCAACGGCACCATCCGGCCCCGGACCCGCCGGGAGTATTCGACGTACCCGGGGACCGCCATCCGCAGCCGGGTCTCCTCGTAGCGGGCCTTGAGCCACAGCAGCACGCCAACGACCCCCGCCCCGGCCGCGGCGGCGGCCGACCGGACGAAGACCGCCACCCCCAGCATGCCGACGACGAGCCCGGCGTAGATGGGATGGCGCATCCACCGGTACGGCCCGGAGTCCACGAGGGTCGCGCCCGCGCCGGGCTCGGGGAGAGGGGAGACCGACCCGCCCATCGCCGCCAGCGCCCACACCGCGAGAGCGGACCCTCCGGCGGCCAGCACCACCCCGGGCAGTGCCGCCACCCAGGGCGGGGGCAGCTGGGCGGTGGCGACGACCAGGGCCGCCCACGCCACGATGGATGCGAGCTGTGCTGCGAGCCAGGCGACGGCGACCCCGCGGCGGGGATCCTCCCAGCCGCGGCCCAGCCGCTCCACTTCTTGTCCGGTGACCGCCGGCAGCAACCGGTTGGCCGTGGCATCGACGAGCGGGGCGTCCGGCCAGACCTCGGCGAGAGGCTCGAGCACGAAACGGCGCTGGTGGGCCCGGGGATGAGGGATCTGCAGGTCGGTGGCCTCCACCGCGATGGGTGCGCCGGATCCGTCGACCATCGTGACGATGTCGAGGTCGAGGGTGCGAGGGCCCCACCGCTCGACCCGCACCCTCCCGGCGTCGGCTTCGATCGCCTGGGTGGCCGCCAACAGTTCGGCGGGAGACAAGGGGGTGTCGACGACGACGACGGCGTTCAGGTAGGGCCCTTGTTCCGGCCCGCCGACCGGAGCGGTCTCGTAGACCGAAGACACCGCGGCCACCGTTCCCAGCCGGCGCAGCCGTTCGATGGCGAAGCGGAGATGCGAGAGCCTGTCCCCCAGGTTGGATCCGAGGGCGATGGCGGCCCGGTTCGTCACCGCGTCCGATGGACGGTCACGGCGACGTCCCGGAAAGGAACCGAGATGGGGGCCTGGGGCTTGTGGACGGTCACGGTCACTCCCTGCACGCGGCTGTCCTCCAACACCAGGTCGGCGACCCGCTGGGCGACCGTCTCGATCAGGTTCCACCGCTCAGTGGCTACCCGCTCGTGGATCTGCTCGGCGAGGCGGCCGTAGTCGACCGTGGCGGCCAGGGCGTCGCTGCGGGCGGCCTCAGCCAGGTCGACGTCGATCTCGACGTCGATCGAGAACAGCTGGCCGTCAGCCTTCTCCTGGTCGAACACGCCGTGATGGGCGAACACTTCGATGCCCCTCACGGCGATGCGGTCGCTCATCCCCCGACCGGCGGAACGAGCCTCCGACCCTCGGGCCCGAGCGGCCGTCCCAGGATCTCCTGGACGACGGCGATGGCGAGGATCGAGTCGTTCAGCAATCCGGCGTGGAGGAGGTAGCCGGCGAGCACTCCCCCGATCTGGTCGTCGACGGTCTCGCGGTGGATCAGCACGCGGGCGTCGGGCGCGGCGAGCGCCTCGTCGAGGGCGGCATAGATGGCCGGGCAGTCGTCGGGGTCGATGTTGCCCTGGATCGGCACCGGATACGCCTCGAGGCCTGCCTCGGTGTATGCGGATATGTTCTGGTTGCCGGGAAGGAGGGAGACGACCCCGGTGACCCGGGCCTCTTCCACGAGCCACGTGATCTCCTCGTCGCGGCGCACGCGACGGTGCTGGAAGCCGTTGCCTCCGATCCGCTCGGAGACTGCCAGACGATCGGCGATGACCCACACGAAATTGCGGGGCTTCAAGCCCGTGATCATCTTCGCCATATCCGCCTGAACGATACCCACGCCGTCAAATCCGCATGCGGGCCACCGCCCACGCCACCTGGGCGGCCTGGCGGGAGGTCTCCACGTCGTGGACCCGGACGACGGCGGCCCCGGCGGCGACGGCGAGGGCGGTGGTGGCGGCGGTGGCGATGTCGCGGCGACGGGGGTCCTCTATGCCGGTGATCCGGCCCAGGAAGGCCTTGCGGGAGGTGCCGATCAGGACCGGGTAACCCGTCGCCACGAGCTCTCCGAGCCGGTGCAGCAACTCGAGGTTGTGCTCCCCCGTCTTGCCGAAGCCGATCCCCGGGTCGATGACGATCGAGCGGGCGGCCACGCCACGGGCCTCCGCTTCGGCGGCGCGCCGCACCAGGAAGTCACGCACTTCGGAGACGACGTCGTCGTAGCGGGGGTCGTTCTGCATCGTCTGTGGGGTGCCTTTCATGTGCATCAGGACCACCCCGGCCGAGCTCTCGGCCATCACGTCCAGCATCTCGGGATCGGCGCCGGCGGCCACGTCGTTGATGATCTCGGCGCCGGCGGCGACCGCGGCCCGGGCCACGGCAGCCTTGCGGGTGTCGATCGAGACCACCGTCTCGTCGGCGAGCGCCTCCACCACAGGCAGGACGCGGCGCAGCTCGGTGTCGGTGTCGACCGGCCGGGCGCCAGGGCGGGTCGACTCGCCGCCCACGTCGATGATGTCGGCCCCGGCGGCGATCAGGCGGCGGGCGTGGGCCAGCGCTGCGTCCGTGTCGACGAACAGCCCGCCGTCGGAGAAGGAGTCGGGCGTGACGTTGAGCACGCCCATGAGCAGAGGGCGGTCGAGCGAGAGCTTTCGGCTGCGCAGCTGCCAGAGGGGTGGCTCAGTCACGAGTCCCGAACAGGAGTGACATGGCCTCGGCCCGGGTCGCCGGGTCGGAGGCCATGGTGCCTCTCACCGCCGAGGTCACGGTGGTCGCCCCCGGCTTGCGGACGCCGCGCATCGACATGCACAGGTGCTCGGCCTCGATCACCACCAGGACGCCGAGCGGGTTGAGACGGTCGACGAGGGCGTCGGCCACTTGCGCCGTCAGGCGCTCCTGCATCTGGGGACGACGGGCGTAGCCCTCGACGAGGCGAGCGAGCTTGGAGAGACCGGTGACGCGGCCGCGAGGCAGGTAGGCGACGTGGGCCTTGCCGTGGAACGGGACGAGATGGTGCTCGCAGAGCGAGTAGAAGGGGATGTCCTTCACCATCACGATCTCCTGGTAGTGCTCGTCGCCGAAGAAGGCGTCGATCTCGTCCGCCGGGTCGCGACCGATTCCGTCGAGGACTTCTGCGAAGTAGCGCGCCACCCGGGCGGGCGTGTCACGCAGCCCTTCCCTATCGGGGTCCTCCCCCACCGCCTCGAGGATCTCCCGAACCGCCTTTTCGATACGGCCTAGGTCCATCCGGCGCATGGTAGGACGACGCCCGCTCCTGGCACCACCCAGGCTACGACATCATCGTGACATCATCTTGACATCAGTCGGCGCACGGCGTATGGTGTCACGGTGACATCACGATGATGTCACAGCAGCGTCGCAGGCCATGGAAGGAGTCCGATCATGTTCCCCAGCACCCGATTGGGCAACGCGATCATCGAGCAGCGGTTGAGACAGTACCGTCCCGACGTGCATCGTCGCATCGCCGAGGAAGGCTCCCGCCGATGAGGCTGGATCCGATCCTCACCCAGCTGGACGCGGCGATCGAGGCTCAGCTCCGCTTGGCCGATCCCGCCGTGGCGGAAGCCGCCGCCGGGTTCCTGGAGGCGTTTCGCCCTTCGGTCAGGGCGGCGATGCTCGAGGTGGTGCAGCAGGCCGCCGCCGAGATCGGCGCCCAGTTGGGTGACCAGCGGGTGGAGGTCCGCCTGGTCGACGGCGATCCCGAGCTGGTGGTCGCCTCCCAGCCGGCGACGGGCCTAGGCACCGAAGAGGACGAGGACTTCGAAGCCCGCATCACGCTCCGCCTCCCCACCTCGTTGAAGGACCTCATCGAGGACGCCGCCTCGTCGTCGGGCGATTCCATCAACCGCTGGGTGGTGGAGACCCTCAGGTCGCGGGCCGGGCGGTCGAAGGCCGGCTCCCGAGTGCAGGAGACGTTCGAGCTGTGATCGAAGAGCGGTTCGAGGTGGAGGGGACACCCGACCTGGACGTGTCGGTGCCGGCCGGCTCGTTGACGATCGACCCCGGCTCTCCCGGATCGGTCGTGGTGCAGGTCGACACCAACCGGCCCGAGAGCTGGCACGTGGGCCAGAGCGGCAACCACATCTGGGTCCATCACGAGCGCTGGACGGTGGCCGGCCGCTCCTCCCGGGCCCGGGTGCGCATCGTCGCCCCGCCCGGAACCACCCTGAATGCCCGCACCGCGGCCACCGACATCCGCATCTCCGTGCCCCTCGAACGCGCCAACGTGGTCGCCGCCGCCGGCGACGTCGAGGTCGGCCACGCCGCCCACCTGGCGATCAAGACCGCCTCGGGAGACGTCCGCATCGGCGCCGTCGACGGGGACCTCGAGGTGCGCTCCGCCTCCGGCGACGTGGACGTGGGCCGGGTCGGCGCCAGCGCGTCGGTGACTTCGGCTTCGGGCGACGTGACCATCGAGTCGGTGGCGGGAGCGATGTCGGTCACGACCGCCTCGGGGGACGTGCGGGTCCGCCGCTACGAAGGCGAGGACCTCCAGGCTTCGACGATGTCGGGGACGGTGCGCGTCGGCCTCCCGGCGGGCCGCACCGTCCGGCTCGACGCCAGGACGTTGTCGGGGTCGGTGCGGCTCCCGCCGAGGAAGCCGTCGAGCGGCACGAGCTCGGCCCAGGTCGCCCTCCGGCTCAAGTCGGTGTCGGGCGACATCGTCATCGACCGCCTGGAGGCCTGACCTACTCCTCTTCCTCCGGCGGCTTGGGCGGCGGGGGCCCCGGCGGCGGCCACTCGACGTCGGGCAACGCGAGGGTCTCCGCCTGTGTCATCCGGTCGTGGAGCCGCAGCATGAACGTGGCGGCCTCGCCCCGCGTCATCCGCCGATCCGGGCAATAGGACCGGGTGTCGCAGCCCCGCGTGATCCCGGCGGCGGCGATGGCGTCGATGTCCTCTTCCGCCCAGTGCCCGTCGTCGTCGCGGAAGGCGTTCGTGCCGGGCGGCAGGCCGAGGACCCGGCGCACCATCGCCGCCACCTCGGCCCGGGTTATGGGTGCGTCCGGGCACACCCGGGTGTTCGCCGGCGGGTTGCAGCCGCGCAGGATCCCCGCCCTGGCCAGCGAGTCGATCTCGTGCTCGGCGAAATGGCCGTCGTCGTCGACGAAGGCGTTCGGGCCCCGCGGCGTCCGGATCACCCGCTGGAGCATGGCGGCGAACTCACCCCGGGTCACGTTGGCGTGGGGACAGGCCAGACGCTCGGCGCAGCCGTACATCAGGCGCCGATAGAACATCTCGCTGAGCTCGTCTTCGTGGACGCTGTCGTTGTCGTCGACGAACGGGTCGATGCAGCGGACCCGGCCGGTGGTGCTCACGACTATCTCGTCGATGAGCACGTTGAGCTTGTTGGGGGTCGGGTAGCTCCCCCCGAAGTAGATGTTGTCCCACATCTCGCGGATGCCGAGCTGCTCGCCGGGACGACGGAAGGCCAGCCCGTCCTTCCAGAACACCCGCTCGTCGTCGAGCCAGGCCTCGATCAGCCCGTCGGCTCTCCCCGGCGTGTTCATCCGGACATGGCCCTCGACGCAGGTCCATCTCCGCTGGGTCAGCGCCTTGGTGAAGATCCACTCGTCTCCGCAGTCGCGCTCTTGGTCCAGGTGGTAGACGTAGACGCCGATCGGGACCTCGTCGGGGCCGGCACCGCGGGTGCCGACGGCGTCGAACATCAGACGCGCCGACCAGCCCGGGGCGCTGGGAGTGGACGGCTTGCAGCCTTTGGCGGTCGAGACCCGGGAGGCATCGGCGAGGCCGGGCAGCTTCCCGGAAGAGACCGGCCGGAAGTCCTCCAGGTAGATGTAGTAACGGAACCAAGCCTCGTCGACCACCTTGGGGAGCCGGGCGTACGGCCCGAAGCCGCGGAAGCCACCCTTGGGGATCACCACCCGCAGACCTTGGCCGAGATAGCCCCGGGTGCGGGCCGTGCGGGTCATGTCCAGGCCGCGGACGTCGACCAGATAGGGGTGGACCTCACGCAGCTTGGCGATCGACTCCGCCAGCGGGACCGACGGGTCCTCGTCCCATGTCGGATCCTCGAAGGTCTGGGCGAGAGTGTCGGCCCCCGCCGGCAGGGCGACGAGGAGCGCCAGGACGGCTGCAACGGTGATCTTCCCCACTCTGAGCATGGCGAGTCATGCAAGCACAAACCCGGCGATAGTCGGGAAGCCCCCGCCGAGGCGGGAGGTCAGGCGCCGGCGTCGGCGGGGCGGGGGCTGGTGCGGGGCAGCGGACGCTCGACGGTGACTTCCCGGGTGGTGCCGACCTCTTCCCGCTTGCGCTTCTCTGCGGCCGCCACCACCGCCGGGTGGGGCTGGGGATCGGCCGGGTAGCGGACCCGCAGGCCGTCGGTGGAGTGCTCCCACTTGGGGACGTCGGCGAAGATCTCGGCGACCTCATCGGGACCGACCGTCTCCCGTTCCATCAGCGCCTCGACCATCCGCTCCATCGCGTCCCGGTGGTGGGTGAGGATGGTCTTGGCCTCCTGGTGGGCGGCGGTGATCAGCTTGCGGACCTCATTGTCGATGAACGCCGCCACCTCGTCGGAGTAGTCCTGTTGGCGCCCGTAGTCGCGTCCGAGGAACACTTCCCCGTTGGGCTTGCCGTACTGCATCGGGCCCAACTCGTCGGACATGCCATATTCCATGACCATCTTGCGGGCCAGGGTCGTGGCCTTCTCGATGTCGTTGGCGGCGCCGGTGGTGGGGTCGGCGTAGATGATCTCTTCTGCCACTCGCCCGCCGAGCAGCATGGCGAGCTGGTCGACGAGCTCGGACCGCCGCGCCAGCACCTTGTCGTGGGTGGGAAGGGCGAGGGTGTGGCCCAGGGAGCGACCCCGGGAGACGATCGTGATCTTGTGCACCGGGTCGGCGTTGGGGAGGGCCCAGCCCACCAGGGCGTGGCCGGTCTCGTGGTAGGCGATGAGCCGCTTCTCCTCGTCGGTCATCACACGGGACTTCCGCTCGGGGCCGGCGATGACCCGGTCGATCGCCTCCTCCAGCTCGTCCATCGTTATCTCGGTCTTGCGACGACGGGTGGCGAGCAGGGCGGCCTCGTTGATCAGGTTGGCCAGGTCGGCGCCGGTGAACCCGGGGGTGCGCCGGGCCAGCACCTCGAGGTCGATCTCGGGTGACAGCGGCTTGCCCTTGGCGTGGACCTCGAGGATCGCCTTGCGGCCGACGATGTCGGGGGCGTCGATGACGATCTGGCGGTCGAAGCGGCCGGGGCGGAGGAGCGCCGGATCCAGGATGTCGGGGCGGTTGGTGGCGGCCATGACGATGACGCCGGTGTTGCCCTCGAAGCCGTCCAGCTCGACCAGGAGCTGGTTGAGGGTCTGCTCGCGCTCGTCGTGACCCCCGCCGAGGCCGGCGCCGCGGTGACGTCCCACGGCGTCGATCTCGTCGATGAAGACGATGGCCGGGGCGTTCGACTTCGCCTGCTCGAACAGGTCGCGGACGCGGCTGGCGCCCACGCCCACGAACATCTCGACGAAATCGGACCCGGAGATCGACAGGAACGGCACCCCCGCCTCTCCGGCCACGGCCCGGGCGAGGAGGGTCTTGCCGGTGCCCGGGGGGCCGAACAGGAGGACGCCCTTGGGGATCTTCGCCCCCATCTGGCGGTACTTGTCGGGGTTCTGCAGGAAGTCCTTGATCTCCTGTAGCTCTTCGATCGCCTCGTCGAGGCCGGCGACGTCGTCGAAGGTGACGCGCGGCTGGTCCTTGGAGACCAGCTTGGCCTTGGACTTGCCGAACTGCATGACGCGGTTCCCGCTGCCCTGCATCTGCATGAAGATGAAGACCATGAACCCGATCAGGAGCAGCCAGGGCAGGAACCCGATGAACGTCTCCATCAGCCCCGGCGGCTGGGGGTCGGTTTCGAAGTTGGTGCCCGAGTTGCGCAACAGCTCGGTCAGCTCGCCCTCGTAGCCGTCGGGGTAGGAGGCGGAGTACTCGTAGCCATCGGGCGGGAGGCGGGAGCCGTTGACCCGGCCGTACACCTGGTTGCTGCGGGCCAGCAACTCGACCTTCTCGAACTCGCCGTCTTCGACCTGGGCGAGGAACTCGGAGAGGCCGATCTCCTCGGGGCCCGTGAACTGGTCGAACCACCACTGCGCCATGACGGCGAGCAGCACGATGGCGAGCCCGTATACGAGCAGGGTTCTAACGGTTCGGTTCACGGTCACCTCGAGAGTCGATGGCCCCAGGCGGTGATGTCATGGTACGGGATGACCCTCCCTAGAGGAACCCTTGGGCAGCCGGACCTCGAACCTCGCTCCCCCGCCAGGAGCGTCGGTGACCGTGACCTTGCCCCCGTGGGCGTCCACCAGCGCCTTCACCAGGTAGAGGCCGATCCCGGTGCCGGCGTGGCTGCCGTCGAGGCGCACGAACCGCTCGAAGATCCTGTCCCGGTCGGCGGGTGGTACTCCCGGCCCCCGGTCGGACACCGCCAGCAGCGCCTCCCCCGGCTCCTCCGACACCTCGATGGTGACGAGGCCGCCGCTCGGGCCGTGGATGGCGGCGTTGTCGACTAGGTTGGCGATCACCCGGTGGAGGCGGAGGAGATCGCCTTCGATGGTCACCGGCTCCTCCGCCCGCAGGGCGAAGCGGTGGGCGGGGAACCGGGTGCGGGCCACCTCGACCACCTGGGCGGCGACCTTGGCGAGATCGACCTGCTCCAGGTCGAGGGTGGTCTCACCGAGGTCCACCCGGCCCAGGTCGACGAGCTGCGAGACGAGGTCGGACAGCCGCTGCGCCTCGGCGGCGATGAACCGCACCGCCTCGGAGGCCATCGGGTCCATGGCGACCGAGTCGAGCTCTTCGAGGATGCGGGCGAACCCGATGATCCCGGCCAGCGGCGACCGCATGTCGTGGGCCACTCCGACGAGGAAGTCGGTACGTTCGCGCTGGGCCCGGTCGAGCTGGCTGAGACGTCGCTGGATGCGAGCCAGCCGGCGGCTGGAGACGATGGCGTCGGCCACCTGGCGTCCCACCTCGGCGATCAGCTCGACGTCCTCGACGCCGAAGACGCCCGGCCGGTACGACTGCACGCTGAGCACACCGACCACCCGCTTGTTGCTGCGGGCCGGGACCCCCACGTACGAGCGGGCGTGGGGGGCCTCCTCGCCCACCAGGCGCCGCAACGGGATGCCGGAGGCCATCAGGTCGGGGATGGAGAGCGGCTCCTCGGAGTTGAGGACCCGCTCGGTGAGCCCTCCGGAGTCCTTGGGCCACGTGGTGACCGTGAAAGTGTCCCCTTCGACGATCGAGAACCGCAGGCGGTTGGCTTCGGGGACGGCGAAGGAGACGACGTCGGCTCCCACCGCGTCCCGGGTGGCCTGGAGCGCAACCTTCACCACCTCGTCGGGAGTGTCTCCCCGCGACAGGGCACGGATGATCTCCCCCAATGCGGTGAGTCGGTGACGGGACGGCATGCAGTGGTCAGACCGTAGCGGACTCCAGGACGCCTACATAAGGCAGGTTCCGGTACTTGCCGGCGTAGTCGAGGCCGTAGCCGACGACGAACTCGGGGCCGATCTCGAAGCCGACGTAGCGAACGTCCAGCTCGACACGCTGGATCCCCTGCTTCACGAGGAGGGCGGCCACTTCGAGCGATTCGGGCTTGCGGACCCGGAGGCTCTTGAGGAGGTAGTTGAGGGTCAGGCCCGAGTCGATGATGTCCTCGACGATCAGGACATGACGCCCCTGGATCTCCTCGTCGAGGTCTTTGAGGATCCTCACCACACCCGAGGTCTGGGTGGAGGCGCCGTAGGAGGAGACGGCCATGAAGTCGAACTCGACGGGGATGTCGATCTGGCGGGCCAGGTCGGCCATCACCATGAACGCTCCCTTGAGGACGCCGACGACGAGGAGTTCCTTCCCCCGATAGTCGTCGGAGATCTGCCGCCCCATCCGCTCGAGTGCGGCTGCGATCTCCTCGGCTGTGATCAGGACCCTTATGTCTGCCATGTGCGTCGAATCCGGCTGTTCACGACAAGGTAGCGGCGAGTGGCGTGGTCGACCCAACCGACGGGCAGTCTCCGCACCATCGGGAGCCACACGGGCCGGCGGTCCGAGACCACCACGGGGTGGGCGGGGCGACGCGGGGCGACGACCCCGGCATCGGCCAGCCACCGCATCACCTCCGGATGGCGGGAGGCGGGCTCGACTGTCATGTCGCCCACGGCGTCGGCGTCAGCGACCATCCACGCCGCTCCGAGCGGCATCGCCACCGGCGGCCGGTCGGTGACGAACACCTCGAACTCCCAGGGCCCGAACTCGATCACGCCGGGTTGCAGCACGGTCGGCTCGGGGACGGCGGGCGGGCCCTTGCGGGCGACGACCATCGCCCCTTCCCGTTCCACCACCAGGCCGGCGCCGGGTTGGTGACGGGCGGTCTGTCGGCGGGCGACCGAGAGGACCCCGTCGACGGCGTCGGGCGAAGCCGCCTCCAGGCCGGCGGCGGCCAGGAGGAGCCGGGCCCGGCGGGAGGCGATCGCGGGCGGGGCGGTGGTGAGCAGCGACGCCGCCATCGCCGCCGACTCGGCGGACGTCTCGACCGCAGCCGCGCTGGCTTCCTCGAGCTGGGCCACGTCGCCGGCGACGAGCCGGGCGGTGGTGGCGAGCGATTGGCGGATCCGCCGGTTGTACCGCTCCAACAGCGGGAGGAGGCGGTGGCGGACCTGGTTCCTCAAAGGGTCGGGCAGCTCGTTCACCGGGTCGTCGATCCAGGGCAGCCCGGCGAGGGTGGCGGCCTCCCGGGTCATCGAACGCGGCACGGAGAGGAACGGGCGGGCGAAAGGCGGGCGGCGGGACGGGATCCCCTTGAGCCCGTCGGCGCCGGAGCTCCGCAGCAAGTTGAGGATCACCGTCTCGGCCTGGTCGTCGGAGGTGTGAGCGGTGAGGACCCACTCGCCGGGCCGGGCTTCTTCTTCGAGCGCGGCGTAGCGGGCCACCCGGGCCTGGTTCTCCGGCGACGGGCCGGCGGCGAGGGACACCCGCCGGACGACGAGGGTCGTGTCGAGCGCAGCGGCGATCGCCTCGGCGGCCGCCTGCAGGCGGTCGGAGGCGGGCAAGCCGTGATGGACGTGGACGGCGCGGACCCGCAGGCCCTGCCGCCGGCAGTACCAGAGCAGACAGGCGGAGTCGGCGCCCCCGGACAGGGCTACCACCAGGGGCCCATCGGGCATGTCGGCCGATCGGTGGATGCGGTCGGCCAGCTCCTTCAGGCGACGCGGCTCAGCCACCGGGGAGGGTCTGCGATCTCTTCCAGGGTGGGCAACGCCTCGGGCGACGTCCAGGCCACGTCCAGCGCCTCCCAACCGGCACGTCGTTCCACCTCGAGGATGAAAGCCTCACCCATCTCGTACTGGCGCATCTTCATCTCCAGGCCCGTCAGCCGGAAGAGCAACTGCGTCCGCGGGTCGGAGCGCCGGGCCTTGAGGAGCCGGGACATGCGGGCATGGCCCCGGAAGAGGCCGGCTCCGATCCGGTCCATGACCACGTGGCCGTGGCCCTCGAGGAGGCTCATGAGGGCTTGCACCTGGTCGAGGGTCTCCCGCTGTTGGGGAGAGGCGAACAAGCCCAAGAGCCCTGTCTCGTCGACCAGCGGCCGGTCGTCGGCGCGGGCGTCGAGGAGCTCCTTGGCGATCCGGGCGAGGCGGCCCGGCTCGGGAACCGCCTGACTGACGAGCTTTTCGACGAGGGAGAGGAAATAGGAAGCCATCCACTCGACCCCCACGAACTGGGCGCGGTGCGTCATCTCGTGGAGGGCCACCCAGAGCCGGAACTCCGAAGGCCGGAACTGGTTGCGACGCTCGAGGTCGATGAGGTTGACCCCGACGTACGCCACGGAGTCGCCACGGTCGCCGGTGGGAAGGACGAGCTCGTACTGGCCGAGGACCCGCCGCGACAGGAACCCGAGCAAAAGTCCCGTCTCGGCGGAGACGATCTGGCGGGCGAGAGCCGCCGTCGCCGAGCCCAGCGCTCCCCCGGCGGCCTCGAGCCGTTCGGCGATGCGCCTCTCGGCGGGCTCGAGCATGTGGCTGAAGGCGGCGAGGTTGCGGTCGACCCACTCCGCCCGGTCGACGACGTTGACCTCGGCGGCGGCGGGGGTCTCCAGGCGCGTCGCCTCGGCGACCATCACGGAAGCCCTGGCGGTGGCATCGACCATCTCGGCGGCGAGGTGGTCGACGACGTAGGTGCCGGCCAGGGGGTGTGAGCCCGCCACCCGAGCGGCCAACCGGCCGGCGAGGGCGGACGGGGCGGTCACTCGACGACTTTGTAGCGGTTCCGAACGACCCGGAGGAAGTACTGGACGGTGGTCACGATCACCACGATGGCGGCGAGAGCGAGGAGCGTGGGGATCAGGTACCGATAGGTCCAGTCGACGTTCTGCTCTTCGGGTGCCGTGTCGGGGATGCTCACCGCGGGCACCGGGGCCTCGCCGGTGCCTCCTTCGGCCCCGGTCGTCTCGGTGGCCTCGTCTTCGACCGGGCTGGTGGCAGCGGTGTCCTCTTCGACGACTGTGGTGTCGGTCGTCTCCTCTTCTTGCTGGGCCAGGACCGGGGCCGACACGAACAGGAACACGGCGAGCGTCAGAACGGCAGCGGCGAGTCGACGGAACTGAGACATGTCGGCAGAACACTACCAACGCCCCGGGGTGGGGCCGAACCGTCACTCGATGACGGTGCCTCTCTCCTGGGCGATCGCCTGCTGGAGGCGCTGGAGGAAATCGGGTGGCACCTCCTCCGACAGGCACTCTTTGACGATCACACGGAGCTTCTGCTCGAACGTGTATCCATCCAGGCAGGGCTGGCAGTTGGCGAGATGGCGGCGGATGCGACGCCTCCTCCACCACGTGAGCTCGTGGTCGATGTAGAGGTATATCTCCTCGAGAGCCTGTCTACAGGCAGGTTTCATGGTGCGTCGGCTCCCTCAGGCACGAGCCCTCTTCGGCTTGCATATTCCCACAACGCACGTTGGAGCTGCTTTCTTCCGCGGTGGAGCCTAGACATGACCGTCCCGATGGGGATTTCGAGGATCTCTGCGATCTCCTTGTAGGAGAAGCCCTCCAGGTCGGCGAGCAGCACCGGGAGCCGGAAGTGCTCGGGCAGGGACTCCACCGCCTCCTTGATGTCGGACTCGACGAGGCCCTCCAGCAGCTGGTCCTCGGCCGAGCGCGCCATGTCGGCGGTGTCTTCGGAGCCGAGACGCCGGTACAGGTACAGGTCCTCCACCTCGCCCAGGTCGGTCTCGGTGGGACGACGCTGGGCCTTGCGGTAGCGGTTGATGTAGGTGTTGGTCAGGATGCGGTACAGCCACGCCTTGAGGTTGGTCCCCTCCTGGAACGTGTCGTAGGCGCGGTACGCCTTGAGCATGGTCTCCTGGACGAGGTCCTCGGCGTCCGCCGGGTTGCGGGTCATCCGCATTGCGGCTGCGTACAGCTGGCCGACATACGGCATGGCGTCCCGCTCGAAATTGGCCTGATCTGCCACAGAGCCGGAGAGGGGATTCGAACCCCTGACCTAACGCTTACGAGGCGTTTGCTCTACCCCTGAGCTACTCCGGCCGAAAACGGAATGGTAGCCGTCCCGGACCCGGCCTCTGGCGGTCGGGCAACGTCGGATGGAGATAGTCACGGGCCCACCGGATGAAACGTCGTTGATTGTTGGCCGGCGGGGCCAAGCGCAGGATCAGCTGACTCATGCCATCGAACACCGACGAGTGGATGTAGTAGCAACGGTCGGTGGTGGCGTCGTACACAGCCAACCAGTCGACGTCGGAGGCGGTGTATCGGTAGCTGACCCACGCCGAGTTCGACTGGTTCATCACCCGGATGGCCCGGCCGTCCGATTCCGTGTACTTGACCTGGACCCTCTCGAGGGTTCCGGTCTCCTTGCGGTAGAGGATCAGGTCGAACGGGACGTCGTGGCCGAACGGGATGGCGACCCCGAACCCCCGCTTGCGGAGGTCGGCGACGACCATCGCCTCGCCGATCTCGCCTTTCGTGGTCGTGTCCCCCATGCCCCGAAGGTACGGGGCAGGTGGGACACCGACGCCTAGCTGATCCGCTCGAGCCCCGCCGGGACCGCCGCCGGGGAGAGGATGCGGTCGACGAGCCCGTACTCGACGGCCTGCTCCGCGGTCATCCACCGGTCGCGCTCGGTGTCGGCGCGGATCTTTTCGATGTCCTGTCCGGTGTGGTCGGCGAGGATCTGGTTGGCCATCTCCCGCTGGCGCAGGATCTCGGCGGCGTGGATCTCGATGTCGGTGGCCTGACCGCCGAGCCCTCCGACGTGCGGCTGGTGGATCATCACCCGGCCGTGCGGGAGGATCGAGCGGCTCCCGGCCGCTCCCCCCGCCAGGACCACGGCTGCGGCCGACGCCGCCATCCCGATGCAGGTCGTCTCCACCGGGGGACGGACGTGCTGCATCGTGTCGTAGATGGCGAACATGCCGTCCACCGAGCCGCCCGGCGAGTTGATGTAGAGCGATATCGGCTTGTCGGGGTCCTCGGACTCGAGATGCAGCAGCTGGGCGACGACGAGGTTGGCGACGTCGTCGTCGATCGGCCGGCCGAGGAAGACGACGCGGTGGCCCAGGAGCCGGGAGTAGATGTCGAACACCCTCTCTCCACGGGAAGTCTGTTCGACCACGTTGGGGATCAGCACGGCGTACCTCCTTACTGCAACCAGTCGGTTGCAGACCACACTAACCAACTGCAACTGTTAAGTTGCAAACCATGGACGGCCTACCGGAGATCGAGCGCAGCACCGACGTGGACGCCTCGCCCGAGGAGGTGTGGGAGCGGATCGTCGACGGCGCCTTGGCCGAGGAATGGCTCGGCGTCGAGATCGACCCCCGCCCGGGCGGGCCGGTGTCGGTGCCCGACGAGGACGTGATCGGCACCGTCGAGGAGGTGGAGCCGGGACGCTCCATCACCTGGTCGTGGCGTCACCGCGACGGCGACCCGTCGCAGGTGACGATCACCGTCGAGCCCAACGGGGACGGGTCCCGGGTCACCGTGATCGAGCGTCTCCTCGAATACCGGATCACGGGGTCCCCTCCGGTTTTTCTCGACCTGGCGGCGTGAGCGATCCCCAGCCCCTGTTCGCGGCGCTGGCCGACCCCACGCGCCGCCGCGTGTTCGAGCGGCTATCGGAGCGGGGGCCGGCGTCCGCTTCGAAGCTCGCCGCCGAGCTGCCCATCACCCGCCAGGCGATCGCCAAGCACCTGGCGCTGCTCGACGAGGCCGGCCTGGTCGAGCGCGTCCGCCACGGCCGGGAGGTCCAGTACCGGGTCCGTCCCGAGGCCCTGGAAGACGTGACCTCCTGGGTGGCCCGGGTCGGCGCCCGATGGGAGGAGCGGCTGGAGAAGCTCAAGCGGTCGTTCGAGTGACCGGCCTCAGGCGAGCCGGGCGAACAGGTTCGCCAACAGGAGCTGGCGCCGCAGGTTGAGCTGGAGATCCACCATGGCGTCGAGGACGGCTTCGGCGTTGGCGACCGCCTTGGCCGGCGGCACCTCGGCGAGGTCCGCCAGCGGGACGTCCGTGTTGCGGACCGGGCCGCCGTGCTGCAGCGACGCCGAGTCCGTGTACCACGACGCCAGGATCTCGAGCCCGCTGGTGAGGAGCGCCAGCTCGGCCCGCCGCTCCGCCCGGGCCCGCCGCTCTTTGTCCTCCTCTCCGCCGGCCGCTTCGGTGACCATCGGCGCCAGCGCTTCCAGCACCTCTTCGGCGAGGCGCTGGGCGTCGCCGGGGCGAGGCGTGACGCGGGTGGGGATCGACAACCACAGCCGCCGGAACTCGGCCGCCTGGGGGCTGCGGGACAGCGACAGGGCCAGGCCGGGGCGACCCCCGGCGACCCGGGCCAGCTCGGACGCCTGCTCTTGCTCGACCCCCTGTTGGGCGAGCCGGGCGACGAGCTCGTCTTCGGGCACCCGGCCGAAATGGACCGTGCGGCAGCGGGAGGCGATCGTCGCCGGGAGGTCGTCTTCCGCCTCGGCGACGAGGATGAACACCGTGGTGGGCGTGGGCTCCTCGAGCGTCTTGAGGATGGCGTTGGCGGCCTGGTCGGTCATCACCCCCGCCTCCTCGAAGAGGAAGACCTTCCTCTCTCCTTCGACCGGCGCCATCGCCGCTTGCGCCACCACCATCCGCGCCTGGTCGACGCCGAGGTTGGCGCTCCCTTCCGGCACGACGGGGATGAAGTCGGCGTGATTCCCCTCCATGACCCGCCGGCAGACGTTGCAGCCCGGCTCCCGGGTGGGGCACAGGAGCCCGGTGGCGAAATGGCGGGCGACGGTGGCCTTGCCGACTCCGGCCGCCCCCACGAACAAGTAGGCGTTGGCCGGCTCCTCCAGCTCGGTGGTGAGCAGCGAGATCACCCGCGCGTGGCCGACGACGCCGTCGAACCACCCGCTCATCGGATCAGCTCCATGATCTGTGCCACCACCTCGTCCACGGGACGGGACGCGTCCACCAGCACCACCCGGTCGGGGTTCTCGGCCGCCACCTTCTCGTACACGGCGGCCACCTCGCGCTGGAACTGCGCCCCCTCGCCTCCGATCCGGTCGATCACATTCTGACGTGCCAGCGCGGTCTCGGGATCGGTCCACAAGACCACCACGAGGTCGGGTATCACCCCTCCCAATGCCAGCTCGTTGACCGTCCGCACCGCTTCGATGCCGAGCCCTCTGGCCCCACCCTGGTAGGCGAGCGACGAGTAGTAGGAGCGATCGGAGATCACGACCTCGCCCCGCTCCAGGGCGGGGCCGATGACCTCGGCGGCGAGCTGGGCCCGCTGGGCGGCGAACAGCAGTGCCTCCGCCCACGGTGTCATGTCCTCGCCGTGCAGGAGGATCTGGCGGATCTGCTCGCCGACCTCGGTGCCGCCCGGCTCGCGGACCACCCGGACCACGCGACCTTCGGCGGCGAGGGCGTCCGCCAGGGCGCGGCACACGGTCGACTTGCCGGCGCCGTCCACCCCCTCGATGGCCAGGTACAGGCTCACTCGTCTTCCCTCGGCCGGGCGCCCCGCATCCAGGTGATCGAGTCGGCGGCCTCGGAGATGCGCTGCAGCTTCTCCTCGTCGAGGTGACGGCTGCCCCACCACCGGGCCCCGAGCAGGACCGCCAGGCCGGAAGCCGCAACCACCACGCCGCCCAGGAGCATCACGGCCCTGACTCCGCTCCTCAGCTCGCCGGGGAACACCCCCGCCATCGCCGCCGCACCCACGCCGGCGAGGGCGAAGGACACCAGAAGCGCCGTGCGAGAGAACGTGTACACGGCGGCGAAGGTCCTGCCCCTCACCTCGTCACTGACGGAAGCATGGAGATGGGTGAATCCCGTCACGTAGGCGACGCCGGTGCCGATGCCGGCCACGAAAGCCCATCCGGCGGCGCTCCAGACGACGTCGGAGAAGGCGGCGAACCCGATGGCGACACCGGCGATGAAAAGGGAGAAGCCGAACAGCGGCTCGCGCTGGGTGTCGATGCTGGCGAACACCGTCACGCCGAGCATGCCCAGGCCCACCCCCACGCCGAGGGCCGTGACGAGGATGCCATAGCCGCTCTCGCCGCCGCGGAGGACCTGCTCCGAGAAGGGCTGGCCCAACACGAACAGAGCGCCGCCTCCGAACAGGCCGGCCGACATGCCCAGCATGAGCCGCCGCACCGGCCCCGCCGAGAAGACGTACTTCATGCCGTCGACCACGTCGGCCCACGGCGTGGTCTGGATCTTTCCGGCGGCGCGCTCCTCGGCGGCCTTGGGCGCCCGGATGGGGATGGACACGACCATCGCCCCGGACACGAGGAACGTGAGGCAGTCGAAGAGGAACGCCAGCCCGACGGGGCCGCTGACGAAGAAGATGTCGGGGAGGCTGCGGCCGCTCTCGGCGAGGATGGCGAAGATCAGCGACCCCACCGGCGCGGTTCCGTACATGGCCGCCAGGTTGAGCCCGTTGACGGCGAGCAGATGGTGGCGTTTCACCAGCGTGGGAACGACCGCCTCCCGGGCAGGCTGGCGGATGAGGGCGAACACCTCGATGATCAGGATGAGCAGGAAGAGCTGGATGTAGCTGCGCACGAACAGGAGGCCCAGCACCAGGACGGCCCGCCCGAAGTCGGACACGATCATCGTGGTCTTGCGGCTCCACCGGTCGGCGATGAGCCCGCCGAGGAACCCGAAGAAGAGGCCGGGGACGATCCGGCCCACCAGCGGCACGAGCACGGCGATCGTCGCCCCCCTCCCCCCGCCGGCGAGACGGGTGGCAAGGGCGAAGTTGGCGAACAGGTTGACCCAGTCACCGAGACTCGATATCGCCTGCGACCACCAGAGCCGGGCAAATGCTCCCCTCCGAATGAGGTCGCGGCCCCGTTGGGCAATTGGGGTTTCCATCGACAATGGGAACGGTAACCCTGATCGGGAGGACAAGGGACGCACGACTACTCGTGGCGTCTCTGCTCGGTTACTGTCGCACCGCAACCGCATGAGCAAGACACTGGTGATCGTCGAGTCGCCCACCAAGGCGAAGAAGATCTCCGAGTACCTCGGGGACGACGTGGTCGTCGAAGCGTCCATGGGCCACATCCGGGACCTGCCGCGTTCGGCCAAGGAGATCCCCGCCAAATACAAGGACGAGGAGTGGGCGACGCTGGGCGTGAACGTAGACGCCGGCTTCGAGCCGATCTACGTCATCGCCCCCAATCGACGCGAGAACATAAAGAAGTTGAAGAAGGCCGCCGACGAGGCGACCCAGATCTACCTGGCCACCGACGAAGACCGCGAAGGGGAGGCCATCGCATGGCACCTGGTCGAGGTCCTCAAGCCGAAGGTGCCGGTGAGGCGGATGGTCTTCCACGAGATCACCGAGTCGGCGATCCGCCAGGCCTTCGAGAACCCCCGCGACATCGACGAGCGGCTGGTCGACGCCCAGGAGGCCCGCCGCATCCTCGACCGCCTCTACGGCTACGAGGTCTCCCCGGTCCTGTGGAAGAAGGTCGCCACCGGCCTGTCGGCAGGCCGTGTCCAGTCGGTGGCGGTGCGCATCGTCGTGGAGCGGGAGCGGGAGCGCATGGCGTTCCGATCCGCCTCCTACTGGGACATCGTCGGCCGATTCGCCAAGGAGGGGGACCCCGCCACCTTCGACGCCAGCCTGGCGTCGATCGACGGCGAGCGGGTCGCCACCGGCCGCGACTTCGATTCGAAGGGCAACGTCGCCACCGGCGTGGTCCGTCTGGACGAGGAGGCGGCGACGCAGCTGGCCCGGGCCCTGGAGGGTGCCGAGTTCGTGGTGCGGTCCGTCGACACCAAGCCGTACACCCGCAAGCCCTACGCCCCGTTCCGCACTTCCACCCTGCAGATGGAAGCCGGCCGCAAGCTGCGGTTCTCGTCGTCGCGGACGATGTCGGTGGCCCAGCGCCTCTACGAGAACGGCTACATCACCTACATGCGCACGGACTCGGTGACGCTGTCGACCGAGGCGATCACCGAAGCCCGGAACCAGATCCAGCGCCTGTTCGGCGCCGACTACGTGCCCGACTCCCCTCGGGTGTACGGGAACCGGGCGAAGAACGCCCAGGAGGCCCACGAGGCGATCCGCCCCGCCGGCGAGACGTGGCGGACGCCCGAGCAGGTGGCCCGGGAGGTCGGCTCCGACGAGGCCCGCCTCTACGAGCTGATCTGGAAGCGGACCCTGGCGTCGCAGATGCCCGACGCCAGGGGCGAGAGCGTGACGGTGCGGCTCGGCGGCGTCGCCTCCGACGGCCGTGATGCCGAGTTCACCGCGTCCGGGCGGACCATCACCTTCCCGGGCTTCCTCAAGGTCTACGTGGAGTCGAGCGACGACCCCGACGCCGAGACCGACGACCAGGAGTCGATCCTCCCGCCCCTGGCCGAAGGGGACCCGCTCGAGGTGCTGAGCCTGGATCCGACCGGCCACGAGACCCAGCCTCCCCGCCGCTACAGCGAGGCTTCGCTGGTCCAACGGCTCGAGGAGCTGGGCGTCGGCCGTCCCTCCACCTACGCCTCGATCCTCACCACCATCCAGGACCGCGGCTACGTGTGGAAGAAGGGCGGTGTCCTCGTCCCCACGTTCACCGCCTTCGCGGTGGTGACGCTCCTCGAGCAGCACTTCCCCAATCTGGTGGACTACGCCTTCACCGCCCGCATGGAAGACGACCTCGACGCCATCGCCGCCGGCGAGGAGCAGCGGGTGCCGTGGTTGACCCGCTTCTACCTGGGCGCCGAGGGCTTGCGCCAGACGGTGAGGAACAAGCTGGGCGACATCGACGCCCGGGCGGTGAACTCGATCCCGATCGGCGAGGACGACCAGGGCCGCCAGATCGTGGTCCGGGTGGGCCGCTACGGCCCGTACCTGGAGCGCGGGGAGGACAGGGCGTCCATCCCCGACGACCTGCCCCCGGACGAATTGACCGTGGAGAGGGCGACCAAGCTCCTGGACGAGGGATCGCGGGGCGACAAGATCCTCGGCACCGACCCCGAGACCGGACTGCCGGTGCTGGCCCGCACGGGGCGCTTCGGCCCCTACGTGCAGCTGGGCGAACAGGAAGAGGGCTCCAAAGAGAAGCCCAAGCGGGCCTCGCTGTTCAAGGGAATGGACATCGATTCCTTGAGCCTGGACGACGCCCTCCGGCTCCTGTCGCTGCCCCGGGTGGTCGGAAAGGACCCCGACGGTGTCGAAATCCTCGCCCTCAACGGGCGCTACGGCCCCTACATCCAGCGTGGCGACGACCGGCGCTCGTTGGAGAGCGAAGAGCAGATCTTCACGATCACCGTGGAGGAGGCGCTCGCCCTCCTGGCCGAGCCGCCCCGGCGGCGGGGCCAGTCACGCCAGTCGGCGGCCCGGGAGCTCGGCAGCGACCCGACGACCGGAAAGAAGATCACGGTCCGCTCCGGGCGCTACGGGCCCTATGTGACCGACGGGGAGGTCAACGCCAGCCTGCGCAAGGGCGACGACCCCGAGACGATCGACCTCGACCGGGCGCTCGAACTGCTGGCGGCGCGCCGGGAGAGACTCGGAAAGTAGCCGGCCTCAGCCGCAGGGCTCTCCCGGCTCCGCCGCCACCCGGTCGATGAAGCCGAACATCGCCTCCCGCAACTCGTCGGCGACGGGACCGCCCTCGGCGAGGATGTCGGTGCCGTGGAGGTCCGATTCGACCAGGAGTAGCTCGGCGTTGGGGGCGATGGCCGCCAGGTCCTCGGCGTCTTCGGCGGCGCCGTACTCGTCACCCGTCCCGGAAGCGAAGAACACGGGGCACGCCACCGCACCGACGTCGGCCTCCATGAATGCGTAGCCGCTGCCCGCCTTGACTCCGGCGAGCCACACGACCCCGATCAGGCCGTTGCCGGGCTCCTCGGCGGCGCGCAGGGCACCCATGGCGCCGATGCTGGCACCGGCGGCGATCACGTTCTCGACGCCCTCGGCGCGGAGCAGATCGGCCCCGGCCAGCACCACCCTCCACACGAACTGGTTGTCGTGATCGAAGGTGAGGACCCGGTAGCCCCGGTCCGCCAGCTCCCGGGCGAACTCGGCCCAGTCTCGCTGGCTGTCGCCCGGGCGCCCCATGTGGGCGAGGACCACGCCGACGTCCCCGGTGCCGTAGATGCGTCCCTGCCTCTCTATGCCGCGTCCGAGGTCGATCGTGATCTCCCGGTAGCCCTCCGGCCCCACCGTCGGAGCGGTCTCGGATGGCACCGTCGTGGCGACCGTCGTGGTCCCTGCCGTCGTGGCGGGCCCGAGCGTCGTCTCGGCGGGGACGCTGGAGTCGGAGGCGCCCGGCTCCGGGGCCGGGCTCGCACAAGCGGCTAGGAGGCACACGAGAACGAGGAGCGTCGTGACTCGACCCATCTTCGTCGTGAGCGTCGGAGGCGGCTCACCCTGACCCTGTCGTCGCGGAAAAATCGGAAACCATTTGTTCCGCAAGCGTGTAATCATGTAACTGCACTCACAGGAGGAGCCGGATGGACAACTCGAAGATCGCCGCCTGGGTGGTCGGGCGGATACCGGACGACTGGTTCGTCGAGACCCCGGAGGTCCGGGTCGACCGCGAGGAGATCCAGGTGATCGGACGCCTCCCCCAGCCCTCGCTCCCCGAGGGAAGCGACGACGAGGATCGGGCGACGGCCGATCGCTCCCGGATCGAGTCGTGGAGGGAGGAGACCCGCAAGGCCCGGATCGCCATCGCCCGGCAGGCGGAGGCGACCTTGGGCAGGACGATTTCCTGGGGAGCCCGGTGCGGAGATCAGTCGGCGATGTTCACCACGTTGAGCGTCCCCGTGATGACCCGTCTCCGCATGCGCGAGCGGCAGGTGCTCGACACGCTGATCGAGGCCGGAGTGGCCCGCTCGCGGTCGGAGGCGCTCGCCTGGTGCGTGAAGCTCGTCGCCGACAACGAGGAGGAATGGCTCCGTGAGTTGCGAGAAGCCCTCGAACGAGTGAGGGAAGTCCGACACAGAGGACCGGAGGCGAGATGAAGATCGGATACCACCCGGGGAGGTTCGACGGCCCCGCCATCGCCGACGAGTTGCTCCGCAACGTCACCGCCGCCGAGGAGGCGGGCGTCCACAGCCTGTGGTTCATGGATCACCTGTTCCAGATCGAGGTGTTCGGCCGACACGACGAGCCGATGCTCGAGGTGTACAGCACCCTCGCCTGGACCGCCGCCCACACCGAGCGGGTGCATCTGGGGGCACTGGTGACCGCGGTCCCCTACCGGGCGCCGGGCCTGCTCATGAAGACGGCCACGACCCTCGACGTCCTCTCGGGCGGGCGAGCCTGGCTGGGGATAGGTGCCGCCTGGAACGACTTCGAGGCCCGGTCGCTGGGGCTGCCGTTCCCCCCGCTCGTCACGCGATTCGAGCAGCTCGAGGAGGCGCTCCAGATCGCCGACCGCATGTTCTCGGGCGACACCGAGCCCTTCATCGGCCGCCAGTTCCGGCTCGAGAACCCATTGAACCGTCCCGAGCCGATCCGCCGGCCACCGATCATGATCGGAGGCGTAGGGGAGAAGAAGACCCTGCGCCTGGTGGCCCGCTACGCCGACGCCACCAACATGTGGGAGAGCGTCGTCGAATCGAAACTCGAAGTGCTCCGCTCCCACTGCGAGCGCGAAGGCCGCCGGTTCGAGGACATCGTCGTCACCACCACCGGGTCGTTGGATCCCGGCTGGTCGCTGGAACAGGCCGTCGACCACTACGGCCGGTTGGCCGACGCCGGGGTGGACATGGCGATCGTCGCCATCCCGAGGGACCCGTTCCACCGTCATGCCGAGTTCGTCGCCGAGGTGGTGGAGGCGGTGGCCGGGCTGGGCCGGCCGACACCTCCGCAGCTGGAGGGAGCCCCGGGTGGGGTCCGGCTCCAGACGGCTCAGGCGTAGCGCTCCAAGACGGCGTCGCTGAACGCCGGCCACACCTCGAGCGCCCACGAGTCGAAGTCCCGGTCGGTGAGTGCCACCGCCGCCAGGCGTTTCGCCGGATCGACCCACAAGAACGTCCCCGACCCGCCGAAGTGACCGAAGGTCGACGGCGTGTTGCGCTCCCCCGTCCAGTGCGGGTGCTTTCCGGCTCTGATCTCGAAGGTGAGGCCCCACGGGTTGGGGTCGAAAGAGCCGATCCCCGGCAAGACGCCCGCCAGGTCGGCGAAGTGGGGGCGGGTGGCGTCGGCCAAGGTCTCCGGCGCCACCAACGTGGGCGCCAGGAGCTCCCGGGCGAACACGAGCAGGTCGTCGACGTTCGACCAGATTCCGTGGGCGGGCGAGCCCCGCAACACGGTGTGACGCATCCCCAGCGGGTCGAGGACTCCCGCCTGCAGGTACTCGGCGAAATCAATTCCGGCCCGCCGCTCGAGATGGGCGGCGAAGACCTCGATGCCGGTGTTGGAGTAGATCCTCCGTCGCCCCGGCACGGACAACATCCGGTCGGAGTCGAAGGCGAGGCCGGAGGCGTGGGCCAGCAGGTGCTCCACCGTGGCGCCCTCGGGCCCCGCCGGTTCGGCGAGGTCGATCGTCTCCTCCTCCAGCGCCACGAGCGCCGACATGCCGACGAGCAGTTTGGAGACGGACGCGATCCGCGTCACCCAGGTCGTGTCGCCGCCGACGGCGATGGTCCCTTCCGGGGTCGTCACCCCGACGGCGACGGTGGGCACGGGCCAGTCCGAGATCAGGCCGGTGAGGTCGTCCACTTCGCCCTCAGGCCGTGACCATCTCGGGAGGCAGGTGGCTGCGGTCGCTCAGCGCCCGCAGGCTCCACGAGTAGTAGCCCGCGGTGGGCTGGGAAAGGAGCCGGGAGACACCCGAGTGGACGTGGGTGAACCGGTCCCACTCCCACGGGGTGGGCTCGACGCCCAGGAGCATTCCGATGATGAGGGCGTTGGTGCCTCCGTGAGCCACGACGACGACACGGCGGTCGTCCACGCCCTGCCAGAGGTGGTGATCCCCCGCCCGGGTGATCCCCCGTTCGGCGAACGTCTGCTCGAGCCCCGAGTGGATGCGCTTGTGGAAGTCCCGGAAGCTCTCCCCGCCGGGGACGCCTTCCCACATCTCCTCCACCGAGCGGTTCGCCGATGTGGCGAAGAATTCCTCGATCTCGTCGGCGGGGCTTCCGTCCCACTCCGGCGGGTTGCGTATCTCGTTGAGCCATTCCATGACCTGGGGCTCGATGCCGGTCGCTTCGGCGATCGGCTCGGCGGTCTGCTGGGCCCGCACCATCCCCGACACCCAGATCTCGTCGATCGACCAACGCGACACCCGCTCGGCGAGAAGGCTCGCCTGCCGCCGGCCCCTTTCGGTGAGGGGAGGGTCGGTGTATGAGATGCCGTCGACCACGTATGCGGGCTCGGCGTGTCGGATCAGGGTCAGCCACATCTTCGATCGATACGGTAGTGGCAGCACGGAGGTGCGTTCCCGGGCCTCCCGGGGGGTTACGCTGCCGCCGTGCCGACCCGTCTCGTCGACCTCGTGCCCTCGATCGCCGCCTCCGATCCGGAGCGCCTGCGCGAGCTCATGTCCCTCCTCGACGCGGCCCTCGGCGCCGTGGATCCCGAGGAGGCGGTGCGTGGGTTCCTCGAATCGGAGCCGCCGGCGGGCGAGCGGATCACGGTCGTGGCGCTGGGCAAGGCCGCCCCGGCCATGGCCCGGGGGGCGGCGGCGGCGCTGGGCGGGAGGGTTCGACGGCTGGTGGTCGTCTCCGACCACACCGAACCGGTGCCCCCCGGCGCCGAGCTGCTGGTGGGCTCCCACCCCGTCCCCACCGAGGCGAGCGTGGAAGCCGGCCGCCGTCTCCTCGCCGCAGCTGCGGAGGCGGCCGATCACGTCGTGTTCCTGGTGTCGGGAGGCGGGTCCGCTCTCGCCGAGGTTCCCCGCCCCGGCCTGAGCCTCGCCGACCTGGCCGCGGCATACGAGAAGATGCTGCTCTCCGGGGTCCCGATCGAAGAGACGAACACGGTCCGCGCTCATCTCTCGGCGCTCAAAGGAGGCAGGCTGGCTGCTGCCGCATCCGCTCCCACCACGACCGTCGTGGTCTCCGACGTCGGCAGCCGCATCGAACTGGTCGCCTCGGGGCCGACCCTGCGGTGCGCGTCGACTCCCGCCGAGGCGCTCGCCGTCCTCGATCGTCACGACTTGATCGACGAGCTGCCCGTGTCGATCCGCCGCGTGCTCACCGACCCACCGGAAGCGATCGACCTGCCTCCGGGGCGGGTGGTGGTCGTCGGCGACTGCGTCGTCGCCGCCGAAGCTGTCGCCGCCGAGGCGGCGCGCCGCGGCATCCCGGCGCGCCTCGTCACGACGGACCTGCGCGGGGAGGCCTCGACGGCGGCGGTGGAAGCCCTCTCCACCACGCCGCCCGGGGAAGTCGGGATCCTCGCCGGGGAGACGACGGTGACGGTGCGGGGGCCGGGCCGGGGCGGTCGCAACCAGGAGGCGGCGCTGGCCGCCGCCATCGCCCTCGACGGCAGAGACGGGCGGTTCGTCTCCTTCGGCACCGACGGCATCGACGGGCCTACCGACGCCGCCGGCGGCTACGTCGACGGCGCCACCGCCTTCCGGATCCGGGATGGCGGCATCGACCCCGACCGGGCATTGGCAGACAACGACTCGCATGCCGCCCTGGCCGCCGCCTCCGCCCTCATCCGCTGCGGTCCCACCGGCGTGAACGTCGCCGACCTGTGGCTGGTCGACCGCCGCTGAAGCTCAGGAGAGGAAGGCGGCGGCGTTCTCTTCGACCCACTGTGCGAACGTGCGGGCGGGCACTCCGGTGACTTCCTCCACGGTGCGACGGACCGTTCGACCCGCCTCGGGTGGGTCGGTGCGCATCTGCAGGAAGAACTCGATGTCGCTGTCCGAGTAGCCCTCACCTCTCCAGCGGGCGACGACCTCGTCGCGACTCAGCTCCACGAAGCGGACCTCCCGGCCGAGGACATCACCGAGGATGTGGACCCGCTGGCGGATGGTGAGAGCCTCGGGGCCGGTGATCCAGTACTCGTGGCCGTGGTGGCCGTCTTCGGTGAGGGCGACGGCGGCGACGGCGGCGACGTCGGCGTCGTGGACGAGGGCACTCCTGGCCTCGGGGAAGGCCTCCCGGACCACGCCCTCGGTGCGGATCGACTCGGCCCATTCGAGCGTGTTCGACATGAACTCGACCGGGGCGAGGCGGACCCACTCGAGCGGCGAGGCGGCCACCGCCTGCTCCAGGGGGCTCTCGTCGAGGTCACCTGCCAGCAGGGTGACCCGGCGCACCCCGGCACCGACCGCGAGGGCGACGATCTCCTCGCCGTTGGTGAGTGGACCGTAGGTGGCGCCATCGAAGGTGATCAGGTGGGCGGCGTCGACGCCCTCGAACGCAGCAGCCAGGGTGGAGGCATCGGCGAGGTCGCCGGCGACGACTTCGGCCGCGTCGGGCAGGCCGGCTCGGGCGGGATCGCGGGTGAGCGCACGCACCCGGTGTCCCGCCGCGAGGAGCTGTTCCACCAGGGGGCGTCCGATGTTGCCCGTGGCGCCAGTCACCAGGATCGTCACGGTGTCTTCTCCTTTCCTCGACGTCGCCCCGGAAGCTACGGAGCATTCGTGCCAGCTTCCGACCGCGATCTCCGGGCGGCCCCGCCCTTCGGCTGCGCCGCCCATACACTGGCTCCATGGAGGCGCTGGAGGCCTCTCGAAGGCTCTACGAGCTGCTGATCGCCGCCTCGAGCGAGCCGCCCATCCGGGTGCGGGCCTGGACGGGCGAGGAATGGGGGCCGCCCGACGCCGCCGCCACCCTCGTGCTCCGCCATCCCGGCGCATTCGCGGCGTTGCTGCTGCCACCCACCGATCTCACCGCCGGAGAGGCGTACGTGTTCGATGACATCGACATCGAAGGAGACATCGTCGCCGCCCTCCGGTTCGCCCACGGCTTGCTCGACACAGGGCCGGTCACCCGGGTGCGGGCCCTGCGGCTGGCCCGGGCCCTCCCCCGGGAGTGGAGGCGCCACAGCGCCGAGAGGCCTCGGTTCCGCGGCCGGCTCCACTCGATCGCCCGGGACCGCCAGGCGGTGTCTCACCACTACGACACCGGCAACGACTTCTTCTCTCTCTTCCTGGACCCCCTGATGGTGTACTCGTGCGCCCACTTCCTCGACCCGTCCGAGCCGCTGGAGGTGGCGCAGCGCCGCAAGCTCGACCTCATCTGCAGGAAGCTCGAGCTGCGACCCGGCGACAGGTTCCTCGACGTGGGCTGTGGCTGGGGTGCGCTCGTCGTCCATGCTGCCGTCAACTACGGAGTGGAAGCGACGGGGATCACCGTCAGCTCCGAGCAGGCCGAAGAGGCCCGCAAACGGGCCGCCAGGGCCGGCGTGTCGGACAGGGTGCGCATCCTCGAAGCGGACTACCGCGAGGTGAGGGGCCGTTACGACGCCATCGCCTCGGTGGGCATGGCCGAACACGTCGGGGCGGCGAAGCTTCCGACCTACTTCCGCCACCTGCGGTCGCTGCTCGCCCCGGGAGGCCAGCTCCTCAACCACGCCATCTTCACCCGGTCGAAAAAGACCAGACGGCAGCCGTCTTTCGTGCGCACCTACGTGTTTCCCGACGGCCAACTGCACCGAATCGACGAAGCGATCTCCACTGCCACCGACGCCGGCTTCGAGCTGCGGGACGTGGAGATGCTGCGCCAGAGCTACGCCCTGACGCTCCGGCGATGGGTCGCCAACCTCGAATCGAACGCCGCCGCGGCCAGGGCGATGGCCGGCGAGAAGGTGTACCGCATCTGGCGGCTGTACATGGCCGGATCGGCCGTGGCATTCGAGTTCGGCCACATCACAGTCGGCCAGCTGCTCCTGGCGGACCCCCGCCGCCCCTGGCAGCTCGGCCGGAACCGCCTCTTGGCCGCCGACGACCGCTGAGCCGCCCGCCGTTTGCCCCCGCCTGGGCTCGGGTAGTACGGGCGCGAATGTTCAGACTCGACGACTACGAGACGACCGAAGCCACCGAAGACGAGCGGCCCTTTCCGCTCCGCCAGATCCTGGTGGCCGTGGCGGCGATCGTGGGCGCCGTGGTGCTCATGCTCTCCGTGTTGAGCTGGGTCGCCGACGAGCCGCCCCCGAGGATGGTCCCGGCCGAAGCCGACCTCAGGTGACCCGTCGGTCAGGCGACATCGGGGGAGACGTCCGCTGCCTTCCGTTGCGCCCTTCCGATCACGATGAGGGAGGCGTCGTCGCGTGCCACCCCTTCGGCCTGTCCGAGAGACTCTTCCAGGCACCAGTCGGCGAGTCGGTCGGCGTCCGCGTAGGGGCAGCGGACGAGGGCCTCGGTGAGGTCCTCCACGCTGGCGACGGCGACTTCGTGCGGTCCGGTCGGGTCGGCCAACCCGTCGGAGAAGAGGACGAGGGCCTCGCCTTCCTCTATCACGGCCGCCCCTTCGTCCCACTTCCCCAGCTCGTCGCCGCCGATGAGGACCGGACCGGTCGACTCGTACTTCCTCACCTCCCGGCCTCGCCGGTGCAGCAGAGGCGGGCTCCCGGCGGCGGCGTAGATCACCGCCCCGGTGCGGGCATCCACCTCGATGACGATCACCGACGCCATCAGCCCGCCGTCGTCCAGGACCCACCGGGAGGCGGCGATGGCGGTCGCCGGCCCCACTCCCTGGCGAAGAGCGTGCTGGATGGCATCCGAGAGGCGGAGCGCCGCCACCGCCGGCTCGGGCCCATGGCCGACGATGTCGACGAGTATCGCCGCCAGACGCGAGCTCCCCAGAGCGACGGTGAGAGCCGCGTCGCCGGCCAGCCAGCCCTCGGCGGGCCGGAACCTCACGGCGACGTCGAGACCTTCGACCGAGGCCCGGTAGTCGGACAGGCGCGCCAAGAGCACATCGACGATGGCCGCATCCCGGCTCACCGCCACGGCCGCCCGGTCGGCGAGATCCTCGGCGACCGCCAGGCGACGCGCCGCCCGGGAGACGGCGGAGGCCGTGGCGAACAGGGCGGCGGCCAGGACCCCGCTGGCCAGGACGGCGGCGGCGGCGAACGACCGCGGCTGGTCGGCGGGAGCCGTGGTCCCGAGCAGCCAGGCGACGGCCAGCGGAGGCCCGGCGAGGATGAGCGGCAGGAAGCGCCGCAGCACGATCCCTCCGGGCCAGGGGCTGATGATCGGAGCCATGATCCCCAGGCCCGGCCGGGCGATCACTATCCCGGCGCAGAACACCACGGTGAGGATGGCGGCGCTGATCGCCATCCTGCCCGAGCCCAGCGGGAAGCCGCGGAGGGTGTCGTCGCCGTAGGCGAAGGCCACGATGACGGTCGCCCCGACCATGGCGGCGCCGACAGCCAGGACCTGGCCGACGATGTGGGCGATGCGGGACCGGGTCGACAACAGGACCACGGCCACCCCGCATGCCGTCAGCACCGCCCCCTCGTTGAGGGCGGGGCGGGCGGGGAGCTCACCGCCGAGCACGTCCTCTGCGGTGAGCGAGGACAGGAGCCAACGCGGGAACCTCAGGTCGGCGACGTTGGCCACGATCACCGAGATGCCACCCGCCACGACACCGACGGCGGCGACGATCCCGAGAATCCGCCTCCACCGCCGGGTGGAGATGAGCGCTCCGAGCAGCGACGAGCCGCCGAGCATGAAGAGGAAGGCGGTGGCCGGCTGCATCGGCCGCACGGTGAGCTCGGGGATCCACTGGGAGAGGATGGGGATCGACAAGACCCTGCCCGCCAGCGCCAGGGTCGCTCCGGCGAGCACGACGAGTCCCGCCGCTTCGGCGATCACGCCGAACCGGCGACGCCACCGGGGATCGACCTCCCCCCAGAGACGCCGTTCCTCCGACGCCTCGCTCACTGGGACCCACTCGGTGACACGGAGGGCATCAGCACGGACGCTAGCCGACCTCTCATGCCGCTGGCGCGCCTCCCGTACGGAGAACCATCGAGCATCGGGCGAGCGGGGTGACCTTCGAACTCGCCGCCTCCCCCGACGCGCCGGCCCGGGCTCGGGCGTCGGTCCTCGCCGTGGTGGGCGACTCCCGATCCGTCGACGACATCCTGCTGGCGACGAGCGAACTGGTCTCCAACGCCGTCCGCCACGGGGATCTCTCTCCCGATGACGTGATAACCGTCGACGTGGAGACCTCGGGAGAGGTGGTGCGGGTGACCGTCTCCCACGACGGCCCTCCGTTCGACCCCCTCTCGGCGCGCACCGGCGGCGGCCTCGGGGGCTTCGGCCTGAGGATCGTGGGGGCAGTCTCCAAACGGTGGGACGTGAGCCACCGGGACGGCCGGACGGAGACCTGGTTCGAGGTCTGATCGGTCGCCACCTCAGGGCTATCCTTCGGGCGCCCGAACCCAACCGAGGGTGAAGTTGACCACAGGACCCAAGTTCCAGATCGAGGTGGGATCGTTCGGAAACGCCCGCCTCGTCACGGTGTCAGGCGAGATCGATCTGGCCGCTGCCCCCCAGCTGGCCGACGCCCTCTCCGCCGAGCCGGAAGAGGTCACCATCGCCGACCTGCGTGACGTGGGTTTCATCGACTCCACTGGCCTACGATCGCTGATGACGGCGCAGGACAAGGTGACCGGAGCGGGCGGCCGGCTCGCCCTGGTCTTTGGGGAGGGACCTGTGGAACGGATCCTCGACCTGACTCGCTTGACCGACCGATTCGAGGTCTTCGCTGCACCCGAGGATGCGGCTCAGGCGCTGGGATGACGACTGACCAGACCGGCATCCCGGACCGCACCGTCACGAGGGTCGAGCTCGAGCCTTCGGTCTCGGCACCGTACATCGCCCGCCGGGTGGTGGCGGCTCTCATCGACCGTGGGCCCGCCATCAAGGCAGTCGACGCCGCCCTCCTCGCCTCCGAGCTGGTCACAGCGGTGTCGGGAGGCGACGACCCCATCGTCCTCGAGATCCACCGCACCCCGACCACCGCCCGGGTCGAGGTGCGGGCATCCTTCGACGGCGGCGCCGACGAGCTGACCCGAACGATCCTCGACCGCCTCGCCGACCGCTGGGAGGCGGGGCCTCCCCCCTGGTTCGAGCTCGACCTCGTTCGCCGGCCTCGCCGGGCCGATCTCGACGAGGAGACGCTGTGGAGCCAAGTCGCAGAGGACCGGGCCGCCCGTGACGAGATCTTCGCCCGGTACGAGGGGTTCGCGGGGGCGATCGCCCGCCGCTACCGCCGCTCCGGGGAGGGCGCCGACCTGGACCAGGTCGCCTACATGGCGCTGGTGGCGGCGATCGACCGCTTCGATCCCTCACGCGGAGTCAAGTTCTCGACCTTCGCCGGAAAGACGATCAGCGGCGAGCTGAAGAAGTACCTGCGGGACTCCGCCTGGGCGATGAAGGTGCCGCGCAGCCTGAAGGAGTCGGTGCTCCTCGTCACGAAGGAGCGGAACCGGCTCACCCAGGAGCTGGGCCGGACCCCGACGGTGGAAGAGGTGGCCCAGAAGCTGGGGATGACCCCCAAGGAGGTGGAGGAGGCGATGGGCGCCGGTCAGGCTTTCGGCACTCAGTCCCTGGACGCCCCGGTCGGGGAGGAACCGGGCACCACGGTGATCGACACCATCGGCGACGAAGACGAAGCCCTGGTCGACGCCGAGCAGTGGTGGATGATCGAGCCGGTGCTCGAGAAGCTCTCCGAACGCGACCAGCAGGTGCTGCACATGCGCTTCTTCGAGGACATGAGCCAATCGGAGATCGCCGAGGTGATCGGTGTCTCCCAGATGCAGGTGTCCCGGATCCTCTCGTCGATCTTCGAGCGCATCAAGTCCGAGGTGGACCTCGACTGAGTCGTTTGCCGCCGTACCCACCGGGTAGCCGGAGACGATGGCTGAGATCCGGGTCGGCGTTTCGGGCTGGAGCTACCGGCACTGGCGTCGCCGCTTCTACCCGGAAGGGCTCCCCCAGCGAAGGGAACTGGAGTACGCCTCGGCCCGCTTCGGGTCCATCGAGATCAACGGCACCTTCTACGGCCTCACCCGGGCGAGCACGGTCCGCAACTGGCATGCGCAGACCCCGGCCGACTTCGTCTTCGCCGTCAAGGGAAGCCGTTTCATCACCCACAACAAGAAGCTCTCCGACCCGGAGGCCGCCCTCGCCAACTTCTTCGCCTCCGGGATCCTCGAGCTGGGCGAGAAGCTGGGCCCGATCCTGTGGCAGCTCTCGCCGGCCATTCGTTTCGATCCCGACAGGCTGGACCACTTCCTCGGTCTCCTGCCCCACGACACGGAGGCCGCCCGCAGGCTCGCCCGCCACCACGATGAACGGGTGGGAGATCCCGGCTTCGGCCCCGAGGGCCGACGGACCATCCGCCACGCACTGGAGATCCGCCACCCGAGCTTCTTCTCGGCCGAGGCCGTCGACATCGTCCGCCGCCACGGTGTCGCCCTGGCCGTCTCCCACTCGGCGGCATGGGAGTACACGGAGGAGGTGACGGCCGACTTCGTGTACGTGCGCCTGCATGGGCCGCGGGCGCTCTACGACAGCCGCTACCGGCCCGACGAGCTCGCCCATTGGGCGGAGAGGGTGAGGCGATGGCACGCCGGGCGGCAGCCGGTAGACGCGCGCCGGATCACGTCTCTGCCGCTGCCTTCACGGCGCAAGCGTGACGTTTTCCTCTACTTCGACAACGACGGTCACGCCTACGCTCCGGAGCAGGCGCTCGAGATGCAACGCCTTCTCGGCCTCGACCAGGGCCCGACGGAGGAAAGCGGCGCTTAGCCTCGGACCAGGAGGTACGGGAGATGCTGGGCAACAACGCCTGGACGATCGGTCGGTTCCGCGGAGTCGAGATCCGCATCGACCCGTCGTGGAGCGTCATCGCGTTTCTGGTCGGCTACTCGTTCTACGTGTTGTTGTCGTTCCGGTTCCCGGCGCTGGCAGGTGCGGAGCGGGTTGCCCTCGCCCTGGCCATGACCGTGGTCTTCTTCCTCGGCGTGCTGGTCCACGAGATAGCCCACGCCTGGACCGCCCTGGCACGCGGGATCGAGGTGCACAGCATCACCCTGTACATGTTCGGCGGCGCCACCCACGCCGAGTTGGAGACGGAGAACCCCTCCGACGAGCTGGTGATCGCCGGGGTGGGCCCGCTCACCAGCCTGGCGATCGCCGCCGTGCTGTGGGGGCTGTCGCAGGTGTTGGGGAGCAACGCCGCCGGGTACGCCGCCGGCTACCTCGCCTGGATCAACACGGCGCTCGCCGTCTTCAACCTCGTCCCGGGCTTCCCCCTCGATGGGGGCCGGGTGCTGCGGTCCCTCGTGTGGAAGGCCAACAACGATTTCGTCGCCGCCACGCGCCTCGCCTCCCGGGTGGGCCACGCCATCGGGTTCGGAATCATGGCGGTGGGGCTGTTCGTGCTGTTGGGCGGCAACCTGGTGAACGGCCTGTGGTTGATCGCCATCGGCTGGTTCCTCGCCCAGTCGGCACAGCAGTCGTTCACCCAGATGCAGGTCCGTCGGCTGCTGAGAGGCGTGCCGGCCCGGCGGATGATGAGCGCCGGCCTGGTCGACATTCCCGGGGAGCTGACGCTCCAGCAGGCGGTGGACGACTACTTCATGCGCTACGACTACAACGCCTTCCCGGTCCGCGTCGACGGCCACCCCCAGCGGATCATCACCCTGTCTTCGGTGCGGCGAGTCCCACGCGAGCGCTGGCCCACCACGCGGGTCGACGAGCATGCCACCGCCCTCGACGACGACTGCACCGCCCTCGCCGACGAGCCGATGGACGCGGTGTTGGACAAGCTCGCCCGCAACGAACACCACCGGGTGGTGGTCATCGACGACGGAACGGTGGTGGGGATCATCACCCCCCGGGACCTGGCCCGCTGGCTCGAGCGGTCCCAGGCCCTGGGGATGACCGAGCCGCTCGACTGAGGCGAAGCGGGCCCTCACCCAGAGAGGCAGGGTGGCCCCTCGACGGTTTGCGGCCGTCGTCTACCGGGTAGCTGTCTCCCATGACAGCGCACCAAACACGCCGAGTGGCCGTCGGCCGCACTCGTTCCACCGTCGGCCAGATCATCGCCGGGATCCTCGGGTTGATGCTCGTGATCGCCGGCGGCGTGGCCATGGCCCGGGTCGGATTCGACTCCCTCACCGGCGACACGGCCAACGTCTTGGGCATCGACCACACCCTGGCGCTCGGCATCGTCGACGTCGTGGTGGGTCTCATCTTCCTCAGCGCCGCCTCGGCCACGTTCGGGGTGCGGGGCACCCTGATGAGCATGGGGACGATGGCAGTCGCTTTCGGGGCGATCGTGCTGATCGAGCCGGACCCGTTCGTCGGCTTCCTGGGCGACGGCAGCCCCGTCGGTGTCTTCTATCTGCTGATCGGCGTCGTGAGCCTGATCGGTGCATTCGCCACACCCAACTACGTCCGAGAAGAGGTGCGGGCGGAGACGGAAGTGGAAGAGGACGTCGTCCACGAGGACCGGATCCACGAGGACCGGATCGAGGAGATCTGACCCCCTCCCCCGGCCGGGCGCCTGGTGGACCGTCGGCGCCCGGCTCTGGGGAATTGCCGACGGCCTACCACGGTTTGTCTCAATCGAAACGTGTCGACCGACGTCGCGTTAGGTTTGGAAGCAGAGGACCGCGGGTACAGCGACACCACCAGTCCGGCGAAGCACGAAGCGAGGAAGAGGAGAGAGCCACGATGGCCACCACAGCAACACAGAGGATTCCGGGAATGACATCCGACGACACCAAAGCCGTCATCGAGACCCTTTCCGAGCGTCTCGCCGCTCTCATCGACCTGGCGCTGACGTTGAAGCACGTCCACTGGAACGTGGTCGGGCCACACTTCATCGCCGTCCACGAGATGCTCGACCCGCAGGTCGACGCCGTGCGCAAGATGGTGGACGAGACGGCCGAGCGCATCGCCACGCTGGGCGGCACCCCTCAGGGGACCCCCGGCGCCGTCGTCGACATCCGCACATGGGACGACTATCCGCTCGGCAAGGCTCCGGTGCTCGAGCACCTCGCCGCGCTCGACCGGGTCTACACGGGAGTCATCGAAGACCACCGCAAGGCACAAGAGCAGTTCTCCGAGCAGGACCCGGTGTCCGAAGACCTGATCATCGGGCAGCTGCGGGAACTGGAGCTGTTCCAGTGGTTCGTCCGGGCCCATCTCGAGAACTCCGGAGAGAGCTGAGAGGGACGTTCCCCAAGAGGAACGGAGGAAAGGGGAGCCGGCCGAGCGCCGGCTCTCTTCTGTTTCCAGAGATGATCCGCCGATGACCGACGTCGAGATCCCCGACCGCCTCGTCGACGACATAGTCGCCGGGGACTGCGTTGCCTTCGTCGGAGCGGGCTTCACCGCGCCTGTGCTGCCGGAGTGGCGCCTTCTCCTCGTCGAGCTGGCGGAGGAAACCGACGAGCACACGGCAGAGGGGGTGCGGCGCTTCGTCGAGTCGGGGACCAACCGCGACCTGGGGGCGGCCGCCCAGACCCTGAGGGACCGCCTGGGAGACGAACGCTTCTTCTCGGCCATGCAGGAGCGACTGGCCGACCGCCGCTCAACGACGTGATGCGCCGGCCCCTCCGGCTCCTCCACGGGATCCCGTTCCGGGCGATCCTCACCACAAACTTCGACGGCGTCCTCCCCGGGGAGCTGCCGAACCGAGATGCCTTTCTGGCGGTCCTGCGACCCCGCGGCCACCGTTGGTGGGACCAGCGGTTCTGGGACGCGGGAGCCGAGGGAGCGACGGTCGTCAAGCTCCACGGAAGCATCCGCACGCCCGACGAGGTAGTGTTCACCCACCGCGACTACCGGCGGCTCTACGCCAGCCCCGCCTACGCCACTTTCCTACGTTCGGTGATGACCTCGGCGACGGTGCTGTACCTGGGGTTCTCGTTCACCGACGCCTACCTCAACGAGCTCCGATCCGAGGTCCTGGCGATGTTGGACCATCGGGGCGGGGACATCCCGACGGCCTACGCGGTGGTGAACGACCCCACCCCGGTGGAGGTCGAGTACAGCCTGGCGCACGAGGGAATCCACGTCCTGGCCGTCGACACCGCCGACCGCTCGGACTTCTCCGGTTTCGACGCCTACCTGTCGGCCATCCACGACCGCACCAACCCGCGGCGCATCCTCGCCCGCCTGATCGCCGGGCGCCGCATCCGCTGGATCGGGGAGGACCACCCCGGCCTGTCGTACCTCCAAGAAGCGGCGAAGGAAGAGGGAGGCGAGGTCGTCAGGGGAGGCGAGCCTCGCTCCGACGACGACCTGGTGGTCGTCTGCGGCGGCGTCGCCGACCTCTCGCCCGGTGCGGGCGTCGCCCAGATCCTGCTCACCCCCTCCCGGGAGAGTGTCGATGGCCTCGAGGCGGCGCGCCACGGGGCAGCCGGGCACGCCACCGGGTGGGGCGGGTTGCTACAGGAGATCCACCGCTTGCTCTCCTGAGGGCGCCGGCCACACACCCACGCCGGGGTTGAGGCGTCCATCCGGGTCGACGGCCCGCTTGAGAGCCTCCGCCAGACGCCGGCTCACCGGGTCGAGCCGGGCGAGATACCTCTCCCGCTTGAGCCGGCCGATACCGTGTTCGCCGGCGACGACACCACCGAGCTCCTCGACCGCCGAGAAGACGACGTCGTCGATCGCCTCGGGAACGACCTCGGCGGGGTCGGGAGGGGCGATGTTGACGTGGAAGTCGTCCATGAGGACGTGGCCGAACACGAACAGCCGGTTCGGCTCGACCGCTTCGCCCAGGCGTTCGACCAGATCGGGGAGGCGGCGCCGGGGCACCACGATGTCGTGTTTGTGGACCACACCGGTCGTGCCGAAGGATTCGGTGATCCTGTCCCGGTACTCCCACAGCCCGTCTCCGACCACCGCGTTGGGAGGCGGCCGGAAGTCGGCGGCGTGGCGCTCCTCAAGTTCGACGAGCAGGTACCAGCGCGATCTGGCCAGCGGCGCCGGCAGACCGGCGTGCGAGGTGACGATCTCCATCTCCGGATGCCCGAACACCTCGGCGGCGAGCACCGGCGGGCTCTGCGCCAGCGTGTCGACGAGCGCGTCGAAGTCGGCGAAGCCGGACAGGCAGGTGACGGTGGGCCCGATCGGCGGGTGCAGCCGGAGACGCAGGGCGGTGACGACCGCCAGCCCGCCTTCGGAGCCGGCCAGGAGGCGGGCCGGGTCCACCCCGGCGACGGACCGGTGGGGACCTTCGAGCGTGGAGACGACGGTGCCGTCGGCGAGGACCGCCTCGACCCCCGTCACCTGGTCCGCCATGCGCCCGAACCGGCAGGCGTAGAGGCCGCCGGCGTTGGTGGCGAACGCCCCGCCCACCGTCGCCGAATCCCGGGATGCCATGTCGAGCCCGAACTCGTGGCCGCGCTCCCGGGCGTGCCGGGCGACCTCGGCGATGGTGGTGCCGGCTGCCGCCACCACGGCACCGTCGTCGTCGGTGATCCCCCGGAGCGCCTCCAGGTTGAGGATCACGGTCCCCGCCGGAGCCTGGGTGGCGCCCACGAGCCCGGTGTTGCCTCCCTGGGGCACCAGCCCGAATCCCGCTTCGGCGGAGAGCCGCATCAGCGCCACCACCTCCTCCACCGACGCCGGGCGGACGACGCAGGCGGGCCGACCCCGGAACCGGCCCGTCCAGTCGACGGCGTAGCGGGCGACGATGTCGGGATCGTCCACCACCCGCCCACCCAGAGCACGGCGCAGGTCGGACAGCCAGGAAGGTGAATCGCTCACGTCGGGCGACGCTAGACGCGATCCAGCGCCGACGGCGCGGCCGCCTCGGCGGAAGGCGCCTCGACGCCGGGCAGCGAGAGGCGGAACTCCGTCAGCCCGTCGCGGCGCAGGTACTCGAGTGCCCCGCCCATCAGGTGGGCGAGATTCCGGGACACGGCGAGGCCGATGCCGACCGAGCCGGGAGCGACGGCTTCGTGGCCGCGGACGTAGGCGTCGAAGATCCTCTCGGCGTCCTCTTCCGGCACCCCGTCGCCGTCGTCGACGACACTCAACGAGACCTGGCCGGCGCCATCTACGATCCTGATCTCGATGTTGCTGCCTCCGTAGCGGCTGGCGTTGGTGAGCAGGTTGCGGATGATCTGGCGGCACCGCAGCGGGTCGGCTCTCACCATCGCCTCCGGCCCGACCACGGCCACGTCGAGCCCGAGGGAGGCGACAACCGACTCGGCCTCGGAGCGGAGGTCGAAGTCGGTGGCCTGGACGGTGAGGCCGCCGCTCTCCACCCGGGCGGCCACCAGCAGGTCTTCGACGAGGTGAGCGAGCTCGCGGCTCTGTTCGGCGACGACGGACGCCAACTCGGCCAACGTCTCCCGGTCGAAGTCCATCGCCGAAGCGGCCATCTCCTCGGCGAGGCCCACGACGGCGGTCAGGGGTGTGCGCAGTTCGTGGGACACCGATGCGACCAGCTCGTCCTTCGAGCGGACCAGTTCCTCGAGACGGCGACGGTCGTCCTGGCGGCGCCAGTACGCCGAGACCAAGGCGGCGGCTTGGATCAGCATGTCCACCTCGAGGTCGGTGCGACGACGGGCACTGCGGTTGTAGACGAGCGACAGGCACCCCCGCCACACCCCGTCCACGAACACGGGGACGGAGACTTCCATCTCCACCCCGCCTCTCTCGTACATCTCCCGCTCTTTGCCGGTGAGTGCCTCTCGGCGCATCTCGCAGACTCGGCCGGCCTGGTGGGCGGCGAGCATGGTGGGCAGGTCGGCGTAGCTTCCCTTCATCCAGCTGACGTCCTCGGTGATGGCATCGCTGTAGGCGGCGGCCACGATCTCCCAGCCGGGCACCTCGCCGTCGTGGATCGTGCGGTCGACGTAGGCGCAGTCGGCGGCCGTCGCCTCCAACAGCGCGGCGAGGGCGACGTCGAGGGCGTCCTCGGAGGCGTCCTCCAGCAGCACCTGCGAGCAGCGGGCGAGGGCACGGTGGAGCTCCGTCACCTCCGCCTGGGCGCGGGCAGCGGCGTTGGCGGCGTCGGAGAGCCGCTCCACCATGAAGTGCAGCAAAAAGACGGTGGCCGCGGTGACGATCACCCAGTCGAACACGTTCTCCGTGGGCTGGCCGATGAGCGACCCGTAGGCGAGTGCCCACAGCGCCGGTCCCGCCCACACCGCGACACGCAGCCACAGCGGCCGACGGTCGAGGACGGCGGTGGCCACCGCCACCGCGAGGAGGATGCCGTAGGCGGTGTATTGGTCGTACCAGTCGAACGGCAGATCCCAGACGACGGTCAGCAGGGAGAGGACGGCCGTCGTGGCCGCCGCGGTCACGAGAAGGGCCAAGAGGGCCGGCCGCGGTCGCCGCCACTCCCGGTACGCCCACAGGGCGTAGGCGGCCGCCCAGATCACCCGGGGAATGGCCCCGTCGGTGACGTAGAGCACGGAGCCGGCGACGAAGTCGACGACGGCGAGCGCGGCGGCGGCTATCGCCAGAGTGCGGGCGAGTGGCCGGACGAAGTCGACACGAAGAGGCTGAGGCACGATTGCCCTATCGGTAGGGCCGGCTCCGGCCTTGACGGATTGCATCTCTCCCCCGGAGACTATCCCCCTGAGGGATGCCGGGCCGGAGAGGGTGCCCGGCGTACCGTCCGGCCCCGGTTGCCCCCCAAGGAGCGGCACACCGGGCACCTGCCGACAAGCTACGAGGGGGGTGTGACAGATTCCCGGTCAGTCGAGCCAGTGGTTGTCGTGGCGGTGGTAGAAGTCGTAGCGCTCGGCGGGGGACATGGCGGCGATCTCGGAGGCGAGCCCCTCGAAATACGCCTCGCGTGGGGCGCCGGGGGCGAAGTGGATCAGCATCTCTGCGGGCGCGCCGGACTCGTTGCGGAACCCGTGGATGCCCCCGAACGGGACGTGGACGAAGTCACCTGGGACGCAGTCGACCCACCGGCTGCCGTCGTAGATCCTCACGACCCCGGCGAGCACGTAGAACGACTCGGTCATGGTGCGGTGGAAGTGGGGCCCGGGACCGCTCGGTTCCGGCCCCATCACCCACCGGTAGAGCCCGAACAATCCGCCGGTCGACTCTCCCGTCGCCAGGTGATGGCATGTGTTGCCATTGGCGTAGGTGATGTCGGGGCCGGAGGTGGCGGGCCGGTGGACGGCGCTCTTCTCGCCGGTGTCGCCGTGGTAGACGGGGGGCGGGTATTCCATCGCCCCAAGTTAGGTGCCGCCGCCGGCGTCAACCGGGGAGTTTTCCGCCTCCGACGGTGCGGAGGTCGGCCGCGTCGGCGGCTTCCCTCCCGAGCATGTAGCCGAGACCGTCGGTCGCCGACACCGACATGGTCCCGACCCGGCCCAGGGTCGACTGCATGGTCTCTTCGGCGGCGCGTTCACGGGCGGCGAGGAGCGGCACGAGAGCGACGCCGGTCTCGGCTTCGGCTGCCGTGACGGCGTCGGCGGTGGCGGACGCCAGCCTCTGTCCGACCCGGTGGGCGAACCCGACCATGAACGATCGACGGAACCGGGCCACGGCGCTTCCGCTTGCTCGGAGATGGAGCGGTCGCTCTCGCTGCATCGAGCGGGTGGCCTGGACGAGGAGCGAAGTGAACAGCTCCTCGACTCCTGCCACGTCCTGGGGGTGGCCGAACACGGTGGCGAAACCCAGCATCTGCTGCCAGGCAGCCCGGCAGCCGTTGGCTGCGGCCACCTGGGACAGCAGCACGAACTTCTGGCGGGCGTAGGGGTCGTCGATTCCGACCCGCCTTCCGATCACTTCCCGGGGATGCCGCTCCTCTCCGCCGGCGAGCGTCTTGCGGTCGATCCGGTGGCGGGTCATGAGCTCTTGGGCCTTGGCGGTGAAGGCTTCGGCTTCGGCATCGAACTCGGTGCTCTCCGCTTTGGCGAGCAAGGCGCGGATCCTCTCGAGGACACCGGGATCCAACACGACCCGGCCCGATCGGGGAGGCCGGGCCTTCAGCTTCGGCCAGGACGAAGGTGGCGGGGTCAACTGCGGCAGTGGCGGCAGCATCCCCATCAGGGCGAGGACCTCGAGTGCCGTCGAGACCTCGAGCGACGCCCACCCCGCCGCGGGAAGCTCGGCACCGAGACGATCCACCTGGGCCATCCACTCCGGGGCCACGGCTCTGCCCCATTGGGCATATGTGCGGGAGTGCGCCACGATCGCTGCCGCGGTCGACTCCGCTGCCGCCTTTCCGAGGCGCCGCCTGGCCACCCGGGCCACGTCGGCGGGTTGCCAGCCCTTCTCCCACAGTGCCGCCAGCGCACTCTCGAGGGATTCCACCAGCACGGCGCGGACGGCCTCTCGCGCCTCGGGGCGTTGCAGGCGGCGGACGATGTCGTCGGCGGCCGAGCGGTGGCCGAGGCGCAGTGCGTGGACGGCCCTGTCGACGAGTCGGCGGATCTGGCTGTCGTCTCTCATCTGCTCTCTCCTGCGGCGGCTCCTCTTCCCCATGCCGCATGGATATCTGCCGGCACCGACAGATTCATTCGGCGGGGTCGAGGCGAGCGACGAGGGTCTCGGGGGCGATGGTTCGGTAGGCGTCCTCCACGATGTCGGCGACCATGTCCCAATCCACGTCGTCGATGTCCAGGTAGACGCCGACCCAGCCCCTGGCGCCGACGTAGGGCGGACGGAAGTAGGCGTCGGGACGGGCGGCGACGAGCGATTGCTGGGCGCCTTCCGGCGCCGCGCACCAAAAGGCAACCCGGTCGTCGTGGTGGTGGTCGGCGTGGGTGACGAACATCCGCTTTCCACGCACGAACCACGCCGGCTCCCCGTGGCTCTTCCGTTCCGTCACCTCCGGCAGCGAGAGGCAGATGCTCCGCAGTGCTTCGAGTGGGTCGTGGGGCATCTCCCTCATGCTGACAGACACCCCGGCCTAGTGCGGCCGGATGACCCCGCTCGGAAAAGTTCGTTGATATGTCAACTATGTCTACGTATCCTCTTGCGGGCTAGGAACGACTGTGGAGGGGATATGAGCAACAAAGTCGCCCTGGTCACCGGCTCCAACAAGGGCATCGGCCGCGAGATAGCCCGTGGGCTCGGCCGGTTGGGGATGGCCGTCTACGCCTCGGCCCGCGACGAGGAGAGGGGACGCCAGACCGCCGAGGAGCTGAGGAACGAGGGAATCGACGTCCGGTTCCTGCAGCTGGACGTGACCGACGAGGAGTCGATCCGCCGGGCCGCCGATGAGATCGACCGCTCCTTCGGCCGCCTCGACGTGCTGGTGAACAACGCCGGCATCACCGTCGACGACGAACGGCCGACCCGGACTCGGCCCTCCAACACGATCGAGGCGACCTCGGCCACCGCCGACCACCTCCGCCAGGTGTTCGAGGTGAACACGTTCGGGACGGTGGCGGTGACGAGGGCCATGCTGCCGCTGCTGCGGAGGTCGGATGGCGCCCGGGTGGTGAACATGTCGAGCCCGCTGGGCTCCCTGACTCTCCACTCCGACCTCTCCCACCCGGTCTCCCAGGTGGGATTGCTGGCCTACAGCTCGTCCAAGGCAGCCCTGAACATGATCACGATCATGTACGCCAACGCCCTGCGCGACACCGGGATCAAGGTCAACGCCGCCAACCCCGGCCGGGTCGCCACCGCCCTCAACGACTTCAGCGGGGAGAGGACGCCCGAGCAGGGCGCCGCCATCGCCATCCGACTCGCCACGCTGGGAGACGACGGCCCCACCGGCGGGTTCTTCGGCGACGACGGGCCGGTGCCCTGGTAGGCGCCCGCCCCACCTAGCCTGGCCTCGGGGAGGCGCGCCAACTCGAGGAGACCTCATGCCCGAACGAAGCGAGCCCGGCCCGAAGCTGCTTTCGGGCGGGAACCCGCAGATCCCGAAGGGAGAGGGCGACGGCCCGGTGCAGGCCTACATCGCCGCCATGCCCGGGTGGAAACGCCGAGTGGGAGAGCACCTCGACCGGCTGATCTCCGAGTCGGTCCCCGAGGTGCGCAAGGCGGTGAAATGGAACCAGCCCTTCTATGGCAGCCCGGAAGACGACGGGTGGTTCCTGTCGTTCCGCTGCTACACGAGCTACGTGCAGGTCCAGTTCCTGAAAGGGACCTCGCTGGATCCTCTCCCCCCGAAGGCGTCTAAGCACCAGGAGGTCCGCTATCTCGACATCGGCGAGGACGACGATCTCGACGACGAGCGGCTGGGCTCGTGGATCCGCCAGGCGGCGACGCTTCCCGGCGAGCGGATGTGACGGTCAGACCGACGACAGAGCTGCCTTGACCTCGGCGGCTCGCTCGATCGACTCGAGGGTGACCGGATCCAGCACGAGCTGGACATGGCCGATGCCCGTGGCGGCGAACTCGGCGAGCGTCTCGGCCATGCGCTCGGTGGGCCCCGTGATCGGCCGGGTTCCGGCGCTGCGGCGGCTGGGCTGGTCGTCGAACTTGAGCAGGACCGCCACGGTCTTCTCCAAGGTGGCGGGGTCGCGCCCCACCGCCTCACACGCCCGGTCGATCCTCTCCAGCAGGCCGCGGAGCTGGGCGGGGTCGTTCCCGAAGTCGGTGAACCAGGAGTTCCAGGCGGCGACGTGCGGCAACGCGATCGAAAGCATCCGAGCCCCGTTGGAGCCGATCATCAGAGGTGGCCCCCCGGGGCGGGGACGCGGCAGCAGCTCCGCCCCCGTCACGTCGTGGAACTCCCCGTGGAACTCGACCCGCTCGCCGGCGAGGAGGCGGCGGAGGATCTCGAAGCCCTCGGCGAAACGGTCGACGCGCCTGTCGAACGGAAGCCCGAAAGCCCGGAACTCGAGCTGGTTCCAGCCGGCGCCGATACCGAGCACCAGCCGGCCACCCGAGATCTCGTCGACGGTGGCGGCCTGCTTGGCCAACAGGGCCGGGTTGTGGAACGGGAGGGCGGCGACGAGGGGGCCGATCTCGACCCGCTCGGTGGTCGCCGCGACCGCCGCCAGCACCGACCACGCCTCCCAGGGGCCGACCCGGGCACCGTCGATCTCGTACAAGAGGTGCTCACCCACCCAGACGGAATCGAAGCCGGCCGATTCGATCAGCGCCGCCATCTCGGCGAGCTCGGGCCAGCCCACCGGACGCTCCACCTCAGGGAGCTGGACACCGACCTTCATGGAAGTCGCGGACACGGGGGCCGAGTGTAAGGGCCGCGATCGCCGACGCCGGACCCTACGCTCGGAGCATGGACGTGCTCGTCGCCACCACCGGCGGCGTCTTCGACCTCGACGGCGCCATCGTCCTCCCCGAGTGGGCGGTCACCCACGTCGCGCGCCACGCCGGCTCCTGGTGGGCAGTCGGCGAAGCTGGAGTGGTGCGGGACGGCGACGTCGTCGCCGCGGCCCCCGACTGGGTGACGTTGAACTGTGTGCTCCCGACCGAGCACACCGTTTGGGTGGGCGCCGATTCGGCCCGCCTGTTGCGCCTGGAGGATGGCTCGCTCGCCGAGGACGAGCTGTTCGCCACGGCCCCGGGCCGCGACAAGTGGCACACCCCTTGGGGCGGGCCTCCCGACGTGCGCTCTATGACCGAGGCAGCCGACGGGACGGTCTTCGTCAACGTGCACGTCGGGGGGATCCTGCGGTTCGACAACACGGGCTTCACCCCGACCATCGACATCTCCGCCGACGTGCATCAGGTGGCCGCCCATCCCGAGATCCCCGATCTGGTCGTCGCCGCCACCGCCCATGGGCTGGCGGTCACGGCCAACGGCCACGACTTCGACTTCCGAACCGACGGGCTGACCCACCGCTATTGCCGGGCAGTGGCACTGGATGGCGACACCGTGCTCGTGTCGTCGTCGGCGGGCCCGCGGGGCGGTGACGCCCGTCTGCACCGGGGCGATGTCGCCGGCGGACCACTGGAGGTGTGCTCCGGCCTCCCGGCGTTCGACGGCAACATCGACACCCACTGCGTGGCCACTCGCCCGGGGTTGTGGCTGGTGGGCCACGGGTCCGAGGTGTGGGCGTCGACAGACCGGGGTGACACCTGGGAGGTGGCCTTGGACGGCCTCCCCACCATCACCTCCGTCGGCTGAACCCGAATCCTCGTCGACCCCCCGTTCCGAATCAGGGTCGTCGACCGACCGCCCGGCCGCTACGGCTCGGGAGTGAGTGAGAAGAGCACCCGGGTGTCGTCGAACGTGAAGGTCTCCTCCGCGATCATGACCAACGAGCCGACGTCCTCGGACCAGACGCTCCAGCACACGTTGCCGCTGATGGATCCGCCCGGGAAAGTCTCCCCGGCGTCGTCGATGGGATCGGGGATGACACCGCAAGACCCGTCGAACCCCTCGTAAGCGACACTCGAGTCGCCGACCGCCTTGAGCGACACGTCGATCCAGAAGGTGGACGACTCCTCACCCCCGAACGTGGCATCGAGACGAGCCATGTAGAACTGTCGGCCCTCTTCAGGCGGTTCGTTGAACTGATTCTCATCCAGCACCAGTTGGGTCGCGTCCGGGATCACCTCGATCACCTTCAGCGTCCACGGGCCGACCGCGGCAGCTTCACCGATCGGCACTGCGTCGTCGGCGCGGCTGGAGCTCTCCGCCCCTTCGGCCGTGGAGGCATCCACGGGCTCCGCGGCGGGATCCAACGACAGGAACGCCCGGACGTCGTCGAAGGAGAAGGTCGGCTCGACGATGAGCACCAGACCTCCGGCGTCTTCGGCTGAGACGGACCAGCATGCGTTCCCGACGATCGAGCCACCGGGAAAGGTCTCTCCGGAATCGTCGATGGGGTCGGGGATGACACCGCAGGAGTCCTCGAAGCTCTCGTAGGCCACGTTCGACGGCCCTACCACCTTCATCGACACGTCCACCCAGAAGTTCGACGACTCCTCTCCGACGTAGGTCGCCTCGAGGTGGACCATGAAGAACTGTCGGCCCTCCGCTGGAGGGTCGTTGAACTGGTTCTCAGCCAGGACTTCGTCGGTGGCCTCGGGGGTCACGCCCGTGACCCGCAGCCTCCAGTCGCCTATGTCCGCGACGGCCCCCACGGGCAGCGGATCATCCAGAGTCCCGAGATGATTCGGCTCCTCCGGCTGGCTGGTGGTGGTCGGCGCCTCCGTCGTCGATGTCGTCTCGCCGACCGTGGTTTCGGGAACCGACGACGTCGGCTCGTCCTGAGTCTGGGCGGTGTCGGAGACACCGCTCTCCGCCCCGCAAGCCCCGACCAGCAATGCCAGCGCGGCGAGCGAGACGGCTCGTTTGGTGAATCGCATACGGGGCCTATCGGCCCGGCCCGGCGGGACTTGAATGCAAGCTATGCGAATGTGACTCAAGTCCTACGAGAGGATGACCCGCGGCACGGCCGCGGGTCATCCTCTCTGCGACCTCGGTCTCAGGCTGCGGCGATCTCGGCGAGCACGCCGTCGATCTGGGACATGGCGGCCACCAGCCCCTCCTCCATCCCCATCTCGAGGACCTGCTGGAGAGCCTCGGGCGAGGCGTAGCGGGCCACGCACCGCATCTGGGTGCGGCCGCCGGTCTCGGCGAACTCGTAACGCATCACCGTCGCCGGCAGCTCCGGGTTGGGGTTGCCGTTTCCGTCGGCGAAGAGGTCTTCGACTTCGAACGAGCCGGGCTCGTCGACGGCGATGACGTTCCACAGGCCGTAGTGGGTGTCGCCTTCGGGACCGGTCATCGAGTAGACGACCTTGCCGCCCGGGCGCAGCTCGTGCTGATGCACCGTCGCCGGGTAGGTGGGCGGGCCCCACCACTTCTCCAGCTTGCGCGGGTCGGCGAATAGCTGCCAGACGTGCTCCAGCGGAGCGTCGAATTCCGTCGTGACCGTGAGGGTCGCGTTGTCGAGGTCCTTTTCCACGATGGGCGTGGTCATGACTCGTCTCCTTTCTCTTGGGCGAGGATCTCGCCCATGCGGTCGATGCGGTCGACCCACATCGCTTCGAGCTGGTCGAGGAGGTAGCGCATCCGGCGAACGGCGTGGACGTCGGCCCTGACGAGCTGTTCGCGTCCCTCCCGTCGCTTGGTCACGAGGCCGGCCCGTTCCAGCTTCGCCACGTGCTTCTGCACCGCCGCGAAGCTCATCGGGTAGTTCCGGGCCAGCTCCGACACCGAGTACTCCCTCGTCATCGTGCGACGGAGGATGTCGCGTCGGGTGGCGTCGGCCACCGCCCGGAACCTCCGGTCGTCGTCCGCCTCGTCGCTGCGACCTACAACCATTTGGTTGTACGTTACGACATGGCGGGGGCGCCGTCAACCGATTTCGATACGGTTCAGGGAGCGGGATAGACCACGCGGCCGTCGACCACCGCCGCCCCTTCGGTGGCGGCGTGCGGGTAGCGGCGCCCTCCGGGGAAGAGGTGCTCGACGACTTCGCCCTCAACGAGCTCGAGGTGGTCGGCGAGCAGACGCCGGTGGCAGCGCCACCACACCGTCTCCGAGCACATGACCGCCACCCGGCGGCTCCGTGCCGCCTCGAGCACCTCGGCCATGCCGGCCCGGAACTCGTCGGTGGCCATGTGGTCGGCGTAGGCACGGAACTGGTCGTTGTCGAGGCCGACGTTGGGGCTGTCGGCCGCCGGTTGGCGCCGCCCGCCCAGCGACTCCACCCACCGGTAGTCCACGCCGTAGTCGCCGAGCCACCTGCTCATCTCCCCCGCGTTGAACTGGGGGTGGCGACGGCTTCCCGGGTAACGGCGGATGTCGAAGAGGACCTCGACTCCTGCCGTCCGCAGCGTCTCGCCCAGCTCGTCGGCGGTCTGCGCCCCGTGGCCGACGGTGAGGATCATTCCCCGAGCTTCTTCGCCGCCACGCCCATCCTCGTGGCGATCTCGATGAGGATGTCGGGGTACGTGGCGAAGTTGAGGCGGACGTGGCCCTCCCCGCCGGGACCGAACGGCGCACCGTCGTTGAGGGCGACCCTGGCCTCCGCCAGGAAGTAGTCGGCGGGCTGGTCGAGGCCCAGAGGCGTGAAGTCGAGCCACGCCAGGTAGGTGCCCTCGAGCTGGGTGAGCCGCACCCCGGGCAGGTTCTCGGCCACGAGGTCGGCGAGGAGCCGGCGGTTGGCGTCGATGCGCTCCACGGTCTCGTCGAGCCAACCCCGGGCATCGGCGTAGGCGGCGGCGTTGCCCACGAGGCCGAGCGTGGCGACCCCGATCTTGTCCGACGTGAAGTACGCCGCCCACTTCTCGGCGTCCTCGTCCCGGGTGAGGACGACCTGGGCGCACTTCAACCCCGGGATGTTCCACGCCTTGGAGGCCGACGTGACGGTGACCACGACATCGGGGTCGATCGTGGCGGCGACCGTGTGACGCAGGTCGGATCGGATCAGGGGGGCGTGGACCTCGTCGGCGATGACGCGTGCGCCTCGGTCCGCGGCGAGCTGGACCAGATCCTCGACCTCGCCCGGTTCGAACACCCGGGCGGTGGGGTTCCACGGGTTGCACAGGACGATCGAGCCGGCACCGGCATCGAACGCGGCGGCGATGCCGTCGAGATCCAGCCGGTAGCGGCCATCGGCGTCGGGCCGGCACCGCACCGCGGCGACCTGTCGGCCGGCCCGCTCGACCATGGAGAAGAACGGGTGGTAGACGGGCGTGTGGAGGACGACCGGCGAGCCGGGGCGGGTCAGGTGGACGATGGCGCGGAGAACACCCTCGATGACATTGGGGGCGGGGAAGACGCGTTCGGGGTCCACGTGCCAGCCCAGGCGGTCGGCCCAAAACGAGACGGCCGCTCGGGCGGTGCGCGCCATCAACTCGGGATGCGGATAGGTGACCTCGCCGTCGTCGACGGCGGCGTGGAGGGCGGCGGCGATCTCCGGAGCCAGGCCGAAGTCCATCTCGGCCACCCACGCCGGGAGGACGTCGGCTCCGTAGAAGTTCCACTTGAGGCCCGGTCGTGGCCTCTGGTCGTTGGCGGTCGGGCTCACCGGACCAAGGCTAGGGCGGTGGCAGGCCACCGCCCCAGCGATCAGTTCTGACCGGATTCGCCTTCCGTGTCGCCGGGTGTGGTGGGAGGCGGCTGGGTGGGAGTAGCCGGCGGCGGGGTGGTGGAAGCCGTGTCGGCTCCCGTCTCGGTGGCGCCGGCAGTGGCGGTCTCGGTGGTGGTCTCTTCGGCCGGCTTGGTCTCGGCCGTCTCGGATTCCCACCGCTCCTTGGCCACCTCGAGGCCCTTCTCGAGGGCCTCACCCAACTCCTTCACCGCCTGCTTCGCAGCTTCCAGGGCGCTCGCCCGGGTCTCGCGGGTGGCATCCCAGGCGGTGCGCACCGCGTCGGCCGTGCGGTCGAGAGCCTCCTGGGCCTCGCGGATCCACTTCGGCTTGGACTCTTCCGTCGTCTCGCTGCGGCTCTCGTCGGTCATGGATCCCTCCAATGTGGCTGACTCCGATTCTTCCCTCGCGGCCGATCCTATGTCGTCCCCTTCGCTACCGCCCGGGCCCTTTTCCCCGATTCGTCCTCGGGAAACGGCCATAATCCCGCCCGTGGACCAGCGCTTCTCCGGGCGGACCGTGCTCGTCACAGGCGCGACGGGCATCGGCGCCTCCACCGCCGAACGGGTCGCATCAGAGGGCGGCTCGGTGTTCGTCGTGTCCCTGGACCAGGAGCCCATCGACCGGTTGCGCCACTCGTCGGACCGCATCGACGGGATGACCGCCGACCTCACCGACGAGTCCGCCGCCGAAGCCGCCTTCTCCGCCTGCCTGGAGCGGTTCGGCCGCCTCGACGGGGTGCTGGCGGTGGCCGGGGGAAGCGGCCGCCGATTCGGCGACGGCCCCGTCGACCAGGTCCCGCTGTCGGGATGGGAGGCGACGGTGAGGATGAACATGTCGCCGATGTTCCTGACCGTCCGCGAAGCGGTGAGGAACATGCCGGAAGGCGGCTCCATCGTCGTGGTGACGAGCGTGCTCGGTCTCCAGCCGCAGCGGATGTTCGTGACCCATGCCTACGCCGCCGCCAAGAGTGCTGCGGTCGGGTTCGTGAAGGCGGTGGCGTCCCGCTACGCCGCCGCCGGGATCCGGGTGAACGCGGTGGCGCCCGGCCTCACCGCCACTCCGATGGCCCGACGGGCTGCCGGCGACCCCGACACCGTCGCCTATGCCCGCAGCAAGCAACCCCTCGCCGAGGGGATGCTCCCACCGGAGTCCGTCGCCGCCGCCGCCTGCTTCCTGCTCTCCGACGATGCCCGCCACGTCACTGGCCAGGTCCTCGCCGTGGACGGGGGCGCCTCCGTCGTGGAGGCGTGAACAACTTGTCTAGACATTTGTTGGGGCGAATGCGACACTGACGGGATGCAGAAACTGACCGTCGCCGACGTCACCTACGAGCAGCTCGCCGCCACCATCGACCACTCCCTCCTCCGCCCCGAGCTCACCCTCGACGAGGTCCGGGCCGGCTGTGAGCTGGCGGCCCGCTACGCCGTCAAGTCGGTGTGCTGCCGCCCGGCCGACGTCTCCCTCTGCGCCCAGGAGCTGGAAGGCACCGGCGTGGAGGTCGGCACGGTGGTGGGTTTCCCCCACGGCTCGTCCACGACCGCCACCAAGGTCTTCGAAGCCAAGCGGGCGATCGAGGAGGGGGCCACCGAGCTCGACATGGTCGTAAACATCGGCTGGCTGAAGAGCCACGAGTACGGGGCGGTGGAAGAGGAGATCCGCCAGGTGGTGGAAGCCGCCTCCGGCCATGCCCTGGTGAAGGTGATCCTGGAGAACGCCTACCTCGACGACGAGGAGAAGCGCCAGGGGTGCCGGGCGGCCGACGCCGCCGGCGCCGATTTCGTGAAGACCTCCACCGGTTTCGCTCCGTCGGGGGCGACGATCCCCGACCTGATCCTCATGCGTGAATCGGTGTCGCCGGAGGTCCAGGTCAAAGCCGCCGGTGGCGTCCGGACCCTCGACGCCCTCCTCGAGGTGATGTCGGTGGGGGTCACCCGCGTCGGCGCCACCCGGACGGCTGAGATCCTCGACGACTACCGGGCCCGGACCGCCTGAGCGGCGAGCGGCGCCAGCGCCGCCCCCACCGCCCCGGCCTTCGGGCCGAGCTGGGCGGCCACGACCTGGATCTCGTCGGGGGGCACGAGGGTGACGCGCTCGCGCAGGTGACGACGGATCGGCTCGAGCACCGCTTCGCCGGCGGCGACGATTCCCCCGCCGATCACGATGCGGTCGGGCCCGAGGGTGGCGATGGTGTTGGCGAGACCGATCGCCAGCCAGTCGGCCACCGTCTCGATGGCCTCCCGGCTGCGGGCATCGCCGGCGGCGGCGCTGCGATAGACCTCTTCGACCGTGTCCTTGCCGGCGAGCGAGGTCAGGACCTCGGCCTTCGTCAGCGCCTCGACGCATCCGCGGTTGCCGCAGCCGCACCGGGGCCCGTCGGGCTGGACGATCTGGTGGCCGATCTCGCCCGCCTTGCCCCACGCTCCGAGGCGCACCTTCCCCTCGATCACGACTCCCCCGCCGACGCCGGTGCCCAACGTGAGGCACACCACCGTCTCGCACCCGCGGCCGGCCCCGAGAGTCGCCTCGGCGAGCGAGAAGGCACGGGCGTCGTTGATCAGGGTCACGGGCACCTCGAGGGCGTCCTCCAGCGGCTGGCGGATCTGCTGGCCTTTCCAGGGCCCGGGCAGGTTGGGGAAGAGCTCGATGGTTCCCCGATCCCGGTCGAATAGCCCGGGTACGCCGAGACCCACTGTCTCGACCGGCCCGTGCTCGGCGATGGCGGCCTTGCCGGTTTCGATCAGACGCTCGATGACGACCAGCGGGCCGCCGTCGGCGTTGGTGGGGGCGCTTCCGGTGCCGACGATCGATGTCTGCTCTCCGGCGACCTCGAGCACCGCCGTCTTGATGGCGGTGCCGCCGAGGTCCAGGCCGAGGTGGCGGGTCATCTGAGCAGGTCCTCCTCGTCTCGCTCCAGCACTGCTTCGAACGTGTACCGCTCGGCGGCATAGCGGGTCTCCGTGTGCTCCAAGGGACGGCCGTCCTGATCGGTGATGACCCGCCTTTCGGCCAGGATCACCGCCGGGTCCTTCAGTTCGAGGAGGCGCCGTTCCCGCGAGTCGGCGACCCGGGCCGACACCCACGCCTGGGCGCGGGTGGGGATGCGACCCATCCTCTCCATGGCCGCGTGCAGCGACACGGTCGCCAGGTCTTCGTCGAGCACCTCTCGCAGCGACGGATGCAGCACGGCGCGTTCGATCGCCATGGGCACGCCCGAGGCGAGACGGAGACGTTCGAGGAGGACCGGCCGCTCCCCGGGAGCCAGGCCGAGAGCGGTGACGTCGTCGGGTTCGGGGTCGATCTCTCCGGCGGCGAGCAGACGCGACGAGGCGGTCAGGCCGCGGCGGCGCATGCTCTCGGTGAACGACAGGGGAGACCCCAGCACCCGGGGCACCGGGCGGGGAGCCACGAACGTGCCCTGGCCCCGGCGACGCACGATCAGGCCTTCGTTGTCGAGGATCTGGAGGGCGGCCCGGGCGGTCATGCGGGAGACGCCGAACCGTTCGCACAGCTCGGACTCGGAGGGGAGCCGGGTTCCCGGGCTCGCCGAGGCGATCTCGGCGCGCAGGAAGCGGGCGATCTCCTCGTAGCGGGCGCCTTCGGCGCTCAACGACCGACGCTCCTATGGCGAAGTTGTATAGACATGTAGTACGTTTGCCTCGATGCCAGGCCCTATCAAACCACGTTCCTCCCCGGCGGCCGGTCTGTGGCTGGCGGAGGCGAGGCGCCTCCTGGAGCGTTTCGAGGAGACCCAGATGGAGGCGGTGGCCCGGGCCGCCGACATCGCCGCCGACGCCATCGCCGCCGGCGGCCTCGCCCACCTGTTCGGCACGGGCCATTCCCGCATCCCCCTCGAAGAGATGTTCCCCCGCTACGGGTCGTTCCCCGGTTTCCACCCGATGGCGGAGCTGTCGATGACCTTCCACACCCAGGTCACCGGCTCCAACGGGCAGCGGCAGGCGATGTTCATCGAACGGGTGGAGGGCCTGGCGGAACAGATCCTGGCGAACTTCGACCTGGCGCCGCCCGACTGCATGTTCGTGTTCTCGGCGTCCGGGCGCAGCGCCGTGCCGATAGAGATGGCGATGGGTGCCCGCCGCCGCCGGCTGCCGGTGGTGGCGGTCGTTTCGCTCGCCCAGTGCCAGGCCGCGCCGTCGTCGCACTCGTCCGGCACTCGCCTTCCGGACCACGCCGACGTGGTGATCGACCTGGGCACTCCCCCCGCCGACGCCCTGGTGACCCTCGACGGGCTCGACACCCCGGTCGGCCCCGGGTCCTCGCTGATGTATGCGACGGTGGTCAACGAGATCAAGGTGCAGACGGCCGAGCGGTTGCTGGAGCGGGGGGCGATGCCACCGGTGATCACGTCCTCGGCGGTGGTGGGCGAGGAGCGGTCGCGGGCGCTGTTCGAGGCGGCGTACGCCGATCACGCCCGCCGTTACGCGTCCCGGCTCCGGGCGGCGAGAGATGTGTGACAGCCCGGCTCCGGAGAGAGGCGGCGTGGCATCATGGCGCCGCCTTCAGGTGAGGCGAGACAGAGGAGCGTGTGAATGGCACTGAGCGACATCAACGCCGCGGTGGTGGGCACCGGCTTCATCGGTGTGGCGCACGTCGAGGCGCTCCGCCGGCTCGGAGTCAACGTGGTGGGCGTGTTGGGGTCGAGCCCCGAGCGGGCCCGGCAGAAGGCCGCAGCCGCCAACCTGCCCGACGTGTACGAGGACCTCGACTCCCTGCTGGCCGACGACCGAGTGGACGTCGTGCACATCGCCAGCCCCAACCACGTCCATTTCCCGCAGGCGATGGCTGCGCTGGATGCCGGAAAGCACGTGGTGTGCGAGAAGCCGCTGGGACTCGATTCGAACGAGACCTCCCAGCTGGTGGCGAAGGCGAACGAGACCGGCCTGGTCAACGCGGTGTGCTTCAACATCCGCTTCTACCCGCTGGTGCACCAGATGATGGCGATGGTCGCCGCTGGCGACATCGGCGTCCCCCGCCTGATCCACGGCTCCTATCTGCAGGACTGGCTCTTGTTGGAGACGGACTGGAACTGGCGGCTCGAGGCCGACAAGGCGGGCCGGCTGCGGGCCGTCGCCGACATCGGCTCGCATTGGCTCGACCTGGCTCGCTTCGTGTCGGGAAAGAAGGTCGTCGAGGTGATGGCGGAGCTGCACACGTTCGTGACCACCCGCCGCCACCCGGAAGGATCGGTGGAGACGTTCGCCTCGGTCTCCGAGGACGTGCCGCTGGTCGAAGAGGAGATGGTCTCCGACGACGCCGCTTCGATCATGCTCCGTTTCGAGGACGGCGCCCGGGGCCTGCTGACGGTCTCGCAGGTTTCGGCCGGCCACAAGAACCGGCTCACCCTGGAGGTGGATGGCTCGGAGTCGGCGCTCATGTGGGTGTCGGAGGACCCCGACCGGCTGTGGATCGGCCACCGGGGCCGCCCCAACGAGGTGATGGCCCGGGACCCCGGTGCGATGGCGGAGCCGGCGGCGCGGATCGCCGCCTACCCGGGAGGCCACGTCGAGGGGTACCCGGACACGTTCCGGGCCCTCTTCTCCCGGGTGTACGCCGACGTGGAAGCCGGGAAGCCCTCGCCGGAGCCGGACTACCCGACGTTCGCCGATGGCCACGACGCCGTCTGCGTCACCGAGGCGGTGGCGGAGAGCTCGGCGTCGGGAGCCTGGACCCCTGTACGACGCGACTGAAGGAGGAGGAAGAGATGAAGCTCGGTTTCCTGACCGCCCCGCTCCCGGAGCTGACCATCGACGAGATCGCCGATTGGGCGGCCGCCAACGGGTTCGAGTCCCTCGAGATCGCCGCCTGGCCGGCCCAGTCGGGTGACACCCGCCGCTACGCCGGCACCAGCCACATCGACGTCGACGGCCTGACCAAGGACCAGGCCGAAGAGTACGTCGGGCGGATCACCGAGAAGGGCCTCGAGATATCGGGGCTCGGCTACTACCCCAACCTGCTGCATCCGGACGCCGACCATCGCGCCCAGGTGAAAGAGCACCTGATGAAGGTGATCACCGCCGCCTCCCTGATGGGGGTGCCGGTGGTGAACACTTTCATCGGCGCCAACCGGGAGAACACCCAGGAGGAGAACTGGGAGCAGGCGAAGGTGATCTGGAAGGACATCGTCGCCCACGCCCGCGACTCGGGGGTGAAGATCGCCATCGAGAACTGCCCGATGATCTTCTCCCGGGACGAGTGGCCGTCGGGTCACAACCTCGCCTACAACCCGGCGATGTGGCGGACGATGTTCGAGGAGTTCGGCGAGACCGTCGGCCTGTGCTTCGACCCGTCGCATCTCGTCTGGCTGATGATCGACATCGAACGGGCCGTCACCGAGTTCGGGTCCCGCATCTACCACGTCCAGGCCAAGGACGTGATGATCGACTGGGACGGCCTCTACGAGTACGGGGTGATGTCGCTCGGCATGGGGTGGCAGATCCCCCGTCTCCCCGGCCTCGGCGACGTCGAGTGGGACGTGTTCTTCCGGGCGTTGTGGCGGACCGGGTACGACGGCCACATCATCATCGAGCACGAGGACCGCGACTTCGAAGGCACCGAAGAGCTCGTGAAGCGCGGGTTCCTGCTCGCCCGTAACGTCCTGCGCCCCTACATCGTGTGACGGCCGCATACGACGTCGTCGTCGTCGGGTCGGGGTCGGCCGGCTCAACGGCGGCGATCGCCGCCGCCCGCCACGGCGCATCGGTGCTGCTGGTGGAGAAGCTGCCTTTCCTGGGCGGCACGTCCACCGCCGTCCTCGACACGTTCTACGGCTTCTACACCCCGGGCTCGGAGGCGAAGAAGGTGGTGGGCGGCATCGCTGACGAGGTGGTCGCCGGCCTCCGCCGTCTCGGCGAGGTGGTGGAACGCCCCAACACGTACGGGGCCGGCACCGGCGTCACCTACCTGGCCGAGCACCTCAAGGTGGTGTGGGAGGACCTCGTCACCGGATCGGGGGCGAAGGTCCTCCTCCACGCCTTCGTCCAGGACGTCGAGGTTTCCGGCGGGCGGGTCACCGGGCTGGTGGTGGCCACCAAGGCGGGGCTGCGCCGCATCGAGGCGAAGGTGGTGGTCGATGCGTCCGGCGACGCCGACGTGTGCCATTTCGCCGGCTTCGGCTACGAGCTCGCCGGGGAGCTGGCTCCGGCCCAGACACTGACCACGACGTTCCGGATGACCAACGTCGACGTGGCCCGCCGCCGCCAGATCGCGAAAGACGAGCTGCACGCCTTGATGCGGGAGGCGGCCGAGTCGGGCGAATACGACCTGCCGCGTCGGGAAGGCTCCGACCACATCACCCCGATCGGCGACATGACCGCCACGGTGATGACCCGGGTCGAGCACGTCACCCGGACCGACGACGGCCGCATCGTCAATGCCACCGACCCCGAGGTGCTGACCCGGGCGGAGATGGAGGGGCGCCGTCAGGTTCTCGAGTACGTGCGGTTCCTCAAGGACAAGGTCCCCGGCTACGAGCAGGCGGAGCTGGTGGCGATGAGCACCGGGATCGGGCTGCGAGAGACGCGGCGGGTGTACGGCGACCACCGGGTCACGCGGGAGGAGGTGCTTTCGGCCACCCAGTTCGACGACCAGATCGGCCTGTGCGGGGCCCCGATCGAGGACCACCACGGTTCGACCGCAGGCGACGGCACCGGCACCACCTGGGTGTACCTGCCCGACGGCCAGGCGGTGGGCATCCCGCTGCGGTCGCTCGTGGTGCGAGACTCGGTCAACACGCTGGTGGCGGGGAGGTGCTTCTCGGCCACCCACGACGCCCACGCCTCGATCCGCTCGATGGCCCAGTGCATGGCGATGGGCCACGCCGCCGGGGTGGCTGCCGCCCTCGCCGTCGAGAAGGGCGGCGAGGTGCGCGACGTAGCGCCCGGCCTCGTGCAGGACCGGCTGCGCGCCGACGGGGCCATCCTCGAGCTGTGAGCACGGTCCGCACCGTCCTCGGCGACATCGACCCGGGCGACCTGGGCGCCACCTACCTGCACGAGCACCTGATCATCGACCATCCGCTGGTCGAGGACCGATTCCCCCACATCTTCTTGCCATCGGCGGAGGACGCGACGAGAGAGGTGCGGCGCTGCCGCGAGGCGGGGGTGGGGGCGATGGTCGATGCCATGCCGTGTGCGTCGGGCCGCAACGTGTCGAAGCTGGCCGAGGTCAGCCGCGCCACCGGCGTGCACGTGATCGCCTCCACGGGGCTGCACACGGCCAAGTACTACGCCGCCGCCCCGTGGGCTTTCTCCCTCTCCCCTGTGGCGCTGGCGGACCTGTTCACCGCCGACATCGAGGTGGGCATCGACCGCTTCGACTACACCGGGCCGGTGGTGGACCGGACACCGCATCGAGCGGGGATCGTCAAGGTGGCCACGATCGGCGACTCACCCAGCGACGCCGAGCGCCGCCTGTTCGAAGCGGCCGCCATCACCCACCAACGCACCGGCGCTCCGGTCCTCACCCACTGCGAGGAGGGCCGCGGCGCAGTGGCCCAGGTGGAGTTGCTGGCGGCCTCGGGCGTGGACCCCTCGAGGGTGGTGATCTCCCACACCGACAAGGTGCGGGACCTGGCCTACCACCGTGACCTGCTCGCCACCGGCGTCAACGTCGAGTACGACCAGGTGCTGCGCCAGACCGAAGACACCTGGACGCTGGACCTGATCGAGACCATGGCCTCCGAGGGCCGCCTCTCCCAGATCATGGCCGGCACCGACGGCGCCCGCCGCACGTTGTGGACCGAGCTGGGCGGCGGCCCGGGGCTGGCCTACCTGATCGAGGCCCTGCAGAGCCGCCTGGGCCCGGAGGTGTGCCGGGCGGTGCTGGTCGACAACCCCGCCCGGCTCCTGGCTTTCTAGCTCAGGCGTTGACGACCCGATCGACGAACTCGCCGGTGTCCTTGTCCTTGAGGATCAGCTTGCGACGGCCGTCGGGCAGCACTTCCGCCTTGATGACGGTGTGACCCTCGTAGGTCTCGGGCTCGACGCTGATCCGCGGCGTCGTCCCGTGGCGCCACTCCATCTCCACCGGCACCCAGGTGCGCTCCCGGGCAGAGCGGTAGCAGGCGTCCATGACGGCGTTGACGACGTAACCGTCGTAGAAGGTCTCTGTCGGCTGGCGGCCTTCCTCCATCGCTGAGAACATGTCGGCGAACATGTCGACGTAGCCCAGCTCCGACACCTCGTCGCCGACCGGGAACAGCCACCCGGCGTCGGTCTCGGCCTTCTCGGCGACGTACCCGCCGGAGCCGCCGGCGGTGAACATCTCGAACCCGGTGCGGAGGAAGTGGTTCAGCCAGATGGTTCCGTGGGTGCCGGCCACCTCGTCACGGAGGTCCATGCCGCCGCGGAACGTCCACGACACCTCGAACTGGCCGATGGCGCCCGATTCGAAACGGATGAGGGCGATGGCGTTGTCCTCGTCGTCGATGGGATGGACGAAGGTGTCGGTGACACACATCACTTCGACGGGGCGGTTTTCCTTGCCCACGAAGTGACGGATGATCTCGATGCAGTGGCAGCCCAGGTCTACGATGGCGCCGCCACCGGTGAGCCGGCCGTCCCAGAACCACGCCGAGTGCGGGCCGGGGTGGGTCTCCCGGGATCGCACCCAGGTGACCTCGCCGATCGCCCCTTCCCTGACCGAAGCCACCGCCTTCTTGGTCTTGGGTGTGTAGACGAGGTCCTCCAGGTAGCCGGCGAACACGCCCGCCGACTCCACCTTGTCGAGTATGCGCTTGGCCTCCTCGGCGTTGCGGGCGAGAGGCTTGGTGCAGAGCACCGCCTTGCCGGCGTCGGCGGCGAGGCTGATCGCCTCCTCGTGGAGGTGGTTGGGGAGCCCGACGACGACCACGTCGGTGTCGGGGTGGCCGATGGCGTCCTCGAGCGACGTGGTGTATTCGGGGATGCCCCACCGTTGGGAGAAGGCCTCTCCCCGGTCGGTCGAGCGTGAGTAGACGACCCGGACCCGGTCCCGGCTGCGGCCTCCGTGGAGGGTGGCGGTGTAGAAGTCGCCGATGAGACCGGTGCCCAGCATCGTCACGTTGTGGCTCTGCATACCTCTCCTCGCGATCCTTGGAATTGTCTAGACAACATAGCCATCCAGATCGCGACTCGTCGGTGATCCTGCGTGCGCGGCGGCCCCGCGTCGTGTAAGTTCCGGAAATCGTTTACCGGCAGGCAGTTAGGAGGAGAAGGGTGACGTCTGGATACGACGTGGTGGTCGTGGGTGGCGGGCCGGCAGGGGCCGTCATCGCCAACCGGCTCAGCGCCGACGACAGCCGATCGGTGCTCCTGCTGGAGGCGGGGCCGGACTACGGCGACGACCCGGCGAACTGGCCGCCGGAACTGACGTTCCCCCAGCAGCAGGCGCTCGAGTCCCATTCCTGGAACCTGCACGACGCCGACACCGGCCTGTTCCTCCCCCGTGCCCGGGTGATGGGCGGCTCGTCGTCGGTCAACGCCTGCTATTGGATCCGCGGCTCGGCGCTCGACTACGACGAGTGGGAGCGGCTCGGGAACCCGGGGTGGGGCTTCGACGGCCTCCTCCCCTACTTCCGCAAGGCCGAGTCCGACCCGATGGGCGGGCCGCTCCACGGCACCGACGGGCCGGTGAAGGTCTGGCGCACCAAGCGGTGGTCGGCAGGCGACCTCGCCTACATCGACGCCGCGGTGTCGCTCGGGCTCGCCTACGTCGAGGACATCAACGGCGACCGGACCCAGACCCCGTCGGTCGGCCCGGTCCCGAAGAACATCGTCGAGGGCAACCGCCAGAACGCCGCATTCAGCTATCTCAACCCTGCCCGTAGCCGCCCCAACCTGACGATCCGGGACCGGACGCTGGTCGACCGGGTCCTCTTCGACGGTGATCGGGCGACCGGGGTGGTCACCGCCGCCGGCGAAGAGATCGCCGCCGACCTCGTGGTGCTCGCCGCCGGGGCGTATTTCACGCCCGGGATCCTCAACCGCTCGGGCTATGGCGCCGCGGAAGCGCTGGCCGCCCTCGGGATCGAAGTCCGCCAGGACCTGCCCGGGGTCGGCGAGAACCTCCTCGACCATCCCTTCTGCATCGGCGTGGCGGAGGGCGTGATCGCACCCGAGGCCGTCTACCCGATGAAGCTCCAGGGTCAGGCGATGGTGCGCAGCGCCTCGGACGGCTCCCCCGACATCGACTGCCACATCTACAACGCCCAGTACTTCGACGACGACCTGGGCCGGTGGATGATGGGCCTGGCGGTGTCGATGGTCGACGCCCGCTCCACTGGCCGCGTCTCGCTCACCTCGACCGACCCCGAGGCGCCACCCCGGATCGAGCATCGCCACTTCTCGGAGCCGGGCGACATGGAGCGTATGTGCGACGGGATCGAAAAGGCGCTCGAGATCTTCCGGACCCCCGAGTTGGGGGCAGTCGTGGAGCCGGTCGAGGATCGGACCTGGCAGTGGAGCGACCGCGACGAGCTGCGCACCCTGGTGCGCCAGAGCTCGGACACGACCAACCACTGCTCGGGGACGGCGAAGATGGGACCGGAGAGCGACCCGCTGTCCGTCACCGACCCGACGGGCAAGGTCTACGGCTCGGAGAACCTCTACGTGGCCGACAGCTCGCTGTTCCCGACCTGCCCGCGGGGCAACATCCATTTCGCGGTGGTGGCTGTCGCCGAAAAGATCGCCGACGGGCTCTCGTGATCGTTTTGTGGTCCGGTTCCAGCGCTTCTCGCGCTGGAACCGGACCACAAAACAGGATCAGCGCCGCGGCAGCATGCCCACCCGTCGACTGATCTCTCGGGCGGCTTCCAAGAGATGCGGCCGGAGCTCCTTCCGCATTCGCTCGACGGTCACTCTCGAGGCGTGACACGACACGTTCATCGCCGCGATCACCTTCCCTTCCTCGTTGGTGATCGGGGCGGCGATGGAGCGGACACCCTCTTCGAGCTCTTGGTCGACCAGGGCGTAGCCGTCGGCGCGGACCTTCTCGATGATCGCCCGGAATTGTTCGGGGTCGGTGACGGTCCGCTCCGTCAGCCGCTCGAACTTCGTGCGGGCGATGTAGGCGTCGAGCTCCTCGTCTGGTAGCCCGGCGAGCAGTACCCGCCCCATCGACGTCGGGTAGGCAGGAAGCCGCGACCCGATAGCCAGTGAGATCGTCATGATGCGCGAGGTGGGGACCCGAGCGACGTAGACGATGTCGTCGTCGTCGAGGACGGCCATCGACGAGGACTCTTTCACCGCCTCGACCAATTTCTCCATCGGCTGCTGGGCGAGCTCCACCACCTCGAACGACGACAGGTACGAGTAGCCGATGTCCAGGACCTTGGGCGTGAGGGAGAACGTCCGATTGTTCTGGTGGACGTAGCCGAGATCCACCAGTGTGAGGAGCACCCGTCGGGCGGTGGCCCGGGTGAGGCCGGTGTTCTGGGCGACCTCGCTGAGGGTCTGGCTCTTGCGCTCCTTCGAGAACGATGTGAGGACCGCCAGCCCTCGCTCCAGGGACTGGATGAACTCGTTGCTCCTCGGCTCGGTCATCCCCGAACTCTACGGCGGTGCTGTTCGCCTTGCGAACAACGGTTCAGGCGCTGTGCGCCGCCTCGGTTCGTGCCTTCAGGTCTCGGAGGACTGCGAGCTCCTCGGAGGTGGGGGGCTCGGTCACCCCCAGATCGTCGGCGACCTCCAGCTCCCATCCCGTCTCGGCTCTGGCTTGTTCGACGTCGACTCCCGGATGGATGGCGACGAGCCGCAGCATGTGCGTCTGCGGATCCGGCTGGAGGACGCCGAGATCGGTGATGACGACCGTGGGCCCGGCGCCGCGATGGCCGCCACGGCCCTCTCCCCTGCGACCGAAGCCGACCGACGTGACGAAGTCGACCTCGGGGACGAATGCCCTGCGGCGGTGACGCAACATCACGATCACCTCCCGGGCCGAGGAGGCTATCTCCGGCGCCCCGCCGGCCCCCGGCAGCCTGACGTCGGGCTGGTCGTACCTTCCGATGACGGTCGTGTTGAGGTTGCCGAAGCGGTCGATCTGGGCGGCCGACAGGAACCCGACGTCGATCCGTCCGGCCTGGAGCCAGTAGGAGAACACCTCCGGGACGCTCACGACCATGTCGGCCGTTTCGGCCAGCTCGCCGTCGCCGATCGAGAGAGGCAGCACGTCGGGCGTGGTGCCGATGGTGCCCGACTCGTAGATGAGGACGACGTTGGGGGCGTGGGTGAGGCGGGCGAGGTTGGCGGCCTCGCTGGGCAAGCCGATGCCGACGAAACACACCTGGCCGTCCCGCAGGTGACGAGCTGCGGTCACCGTCATCATCTCGTCTGCGGTGTAGCTCACGCCCTCAACCACCGAGCACCTCCTCGAGGGCGGCAGAGTCTTGGACCATGCGCAGGTACCCGCCGAAGTCCTCCTGGTCGAGGATGTAGGCCTCCACCCACCTCCGGAAGAGGTCCGGGTCGCGGGAGATGCGGTCCCACTCGGTGTAGAAGCGGTTGTCGCGTTTGCTGTAACCGAGCGAGTACGACGGATGGGACCCTCCCGGCACCGGAGCGATGGCGGTGACCGTCCAGTGGGGAAGCATCACGTGGTTGGGGCCGTTTCGATCGAGTTCGTCGACGATCTCCTCCACGGTGACGATCACGGTGGTCGCCGCCAGCGCCGCCTCCCGTTGCACGCCGGTGATGCCCCACAGGCCGACATTGCCCGAGCGGTCGGCTTGCTGGGCGTGGATGATCGTCACGTCGGGGTTCAGGGCCGGGACCGCAGCCACTTCCTCACCCGTGAACGGGCATTCGATCTGGGCAACAGTCGTGTGCTGCACCAGGTCGGATCCTTTGTATCCCCGCAGGATCCCGAAGGGGAGACCCGACGCCCCCGCCGCGTAGCGGGTGGCCATGCCGGCGTGGCTGTGCTCCTCTAGCTCCAGAGGGCGGGGATATCCGTTCTCCACCGCGTCCCGGAACCGATGCAATGATCCGACGCCGGGATTCCCACCCCACGAGAACACGAGCTTTCGGGCGCACCCCATCCCGATGAGCTGGTCGTAGATGACGTCGGGCGTCATCCGGATCAGGGTGAGGTCCTTCTTTTCCTGGCGGATCACCTCGTGGCCGGCAGCGAAGGGGATGAGATGGGTGAACCCCTCCATCGCCACCGAGACGCCGTCAGGGACGAGGTCTGCCACCGCCTCACGGAGGGTGGTGAACTCAGCCACGGCGCCGTTCCCCGTCTGCGCCGGCGAGGACCCCTGGTGTGGTTCGGTTCATTCCCCTCCGCGCTCCTCCAACTCGACCGGCGTTCTACATGCGCACGAGCGTACGGTGTGCGAACATAATAGCCCGATGGCCATGAACGAGCTTCGGACACAGGTGGCGGTCGTCGGCGGAGGGCCCGCCGGTTCGCTCCTCGCCTACCTCCTCCGCCTCGAGGGGATCGACAGCGTCGTCATCGAGCGGCGGAGCCGAGATTACGTGCTGGGACGGGTGCGTGCCGGGGTGATCGAGCACGGGACCGCCCAGCTCCTGAGGGACGTCGGCCTCGGCGAACGGATGGACGCCGAGGGCTTCGTCCACGACGGCGTCAACCTGGCGTTCGGCGGATCGCTCCTGCGGATCGACTTCCGGGGTCTCATCGACCGGTACGTGGTCATCTACGGCCAGACCCAACTGCAACGAGACCTGTACGACGCCCTCGACCGGGCCGAGATCCCTCTCCTCGACGAGTCAGATGACGTGACCCTCGACGGCATCGAAGGAACCGAGCCGACTGTCACCTTCCGGCGTCACGGCGAGACCCACACGATCCGCTGCGACTACGTCGCCGGCTGCGACGGGGTCCACGGCGTCACCCCCCAGTACATCCCCGGTTCCCTGCGGCGCACGTACGAGCGCATCTATCCGTTCGTCTGGGTGGGTGTCCTCAGTCCCACTCCCCCCGTGAACGACGAGCTGATCTACGCCAACCACGAGACCGGGTTCGCCCTCTGCTCGATGCGCAACGAGCACCTGAGCCGCTACTACGTGCAAGGCAGCGCCGACGACTCGGTCGACGACTGGCCCGACGATCGGTTCTGGGAGACCCTCAGCCTCCGTCTCCCACCCGACGTCGCCGAGACGCTCGTGACCGCCCCGTCGATAGACAAGATCGTCACCCCTCTGCGCAGCTTCGTGGCCGAGCCGATGAGCTTCGGCCGCCTCTACCTCGCCGGCGACGCCGCCCACATCGTCCCCCCGACCGGGGCCAAGGGCCTCAACCTGGCGATCTCGGACGTCTACTACCTCTCCCGGGCGCTCGCCGAGCGCTACCGGACCGGCTCGGAGGAGGCGCTCCAGTCCTACTCGGACCGAGCACTGTCGCGGGTCTGGAAGGCGGTCCGCTTCTCGTGGTGGATGACCCAGCTCATGCACCGCTTCCCGGGCGTCCACGACGACTTCGACCGCAAGATCCAGCGCACCGAGCTCGAGTACCTGGCAGGCTCGGAGCATGCCCGCCGCGCGATGGCGGAGAACTACGCCGGGATGCCGCTGTGAGCGGTGAGGAGCAGGAAATGGATCCGAAGGCAAGCGGGGAGGAGATGCGGCGGCGAGTTCTCGGGTCGGATCATGTCGACCGAGCCACCGCCGCCACCACCGATCTGGACCGCGGATTCCAGTCGTGGATCACCGACGCCATCTGGGGAGGGATCTGGACCCGGGAGAGGCTCGACCTCCGCGCCCGCAGCATGATCACGATCGCGGTGCTCGCCGCCCTCGGCCACGACGAACTGGAGCTCCACCTGCGGGCCACGGAGAACACCGGAGTGACCGCCGAGGAGGTCAGCGAGATCCTGCTCCACGTCGCTGCATACGCCGGAGCCCCGGCGGCGAACAAGGCTTTCGAAATGGCCAAACGCGTTCTCGGAGAGGAGGCACGATGAGCGAACCGATAGTCCGTCACTACGGACCCAAGGCGTACTCCGACCACCCGCCGTTCAAGTACCCGGACTACAAGTCGACGATCAAGCGAAGCCCGACCCACGACCCGATCAAGGTGGTCGCCACTCTCACGGAGACGACGGGTCCGGGCCCTGCCTGGGCGGAGATCACTCCCGAGGACGCCGACCTGACCACCAATGCCGGAACCGGGAGCCCTGCCATAGGCGAGCGGATCATCGTCACCGGACGGGTGCTGGACGAGAACGGCAACGGGGTACCGGACACGATCGTCGAGGTATGGCAGGCGAACGCCTGCGGACGCTACGTGCACTGGCGGGAAACGGCGTTCCCGGCTCCCCTCGACCCGAACTTCATCGGGGTGGGCCAGTGCAAGACCGACGCGGAAGGGAACTACCGCTTCCTCACCATCAAGCCAGGCGCCTACCCGTGGGGGAACCACCCGAATGCCTGGCGGCCGCCCCACATCCACTTCTCGATCCTCGGGCCCGCCCTGGTGACCCGCCTCGTCACCCAGATGTACTTCGAGGGAGACCCTCTCCTGTTCCAGGACCCCATGTACAACAGCGTCCCCCCTCACGCCCGGGAGCGGCTCGTCGCTCGATACGACCACGACGTGACGGAGGAGAACTGGGCGCTCGGGTGGCGCTTCGACATCGTGCTGCGGGGCCCCAACGGCAACGTGGAGGAGATGGAGGAAGAATGAGCCCTCGGCTGGGACAGACCCCATCGCAGACGGTCGGACCCTACGTGTCCATGGCTTTCCCCCGCGAGGGGGACAACGTCCTGCCCGTGCCGGACGGTGGGGAGCGGATCGTGATCACTGGTGTCGTCTACGACGGCGACCGCAACCACATCGAAGACGCGGTGATCGAGACCTGGCAGGCCAACCCCTACGGTCGCTACAACCATCCCGACGACACCCGGGAGGAGGTACCCCTCGACCCGACCTGGACGGGTTTCGCCCGGGCGATGACCGACTTCGAGACGGGCGCGTACCGCATCGAAACGGTGAAGCCCGGCCGGGTTCCGGACCTCGAGGGGGATTTCCAGGCACCCCACATCGCGGTGATCGTGCAGGGGCGGGGAATGCTCAACCCTGTGTTCACCCGCATCTACTTCTCCGACGAGGAGGAGGCGAACGCCGACGACTTGGTGCTTCGTCAGGTTCCGGAGGCTCGCCGGCATACGCTCATCGCCCAGTTGGAGCCCGGGTCCGACCCGAAGACATACCGGTTCGACATCAGATTCCAAGGCGACGACGAGACGGTGTTCTTCGACTTCTGACAGACTCGGGTCGATGACGTCCACTTCGTCTCTCTTCCCCGGCTTCTCCACGCCTGGCATCGACCGGGTCTGGTCGGCCGAGAGCCGGGTGAGAGCGATGCTGCGATTCGAGGAGGCGCTGGCTCTGGCACTCGCCGATGTCGGCGTCGCCCCCCGGGAAGAGGCCGAGGCGACAGCCGGTGCTTGCCGCACCGCCACCCCCGACCCCGAGGCGGTCCTCGAGGCGACCTGGAAGCGGGGAACGCCGGTGGTGGCCCTGTTGGAGGCAGTCGGCGAGCGGCCATGGCTGCACTACGGGGCCACCACCCAGGACACCGTCGACACGGCCCACATGCTCCTCGCCCGCCAGTCCCTCGACCTGCTCGACGAGGAGATCGTGGGGGTCTGCCGGGCACTCGTCGGAATCTGTGACGACCACCGCGACCAGCCACACGTGGCCCGCACGTTCCTCGTGGCGGCGCAGCCCACGACGTTCGGCCGGCGGGCGGCGGGATGGCTCGACCCGCTTCTCGAGCACCTCGAAGGGATCCGGAGGGCCCGCCGGGGCCTCGCGGTCCAACTGGGCGGGCCGGTGGGCGACCGCACGGCCTACGGCGAGGCGGCGTTCGCCGTGGTCGCGGCGATGGCGGACCGTCTCGGGCTCTCCCCCACTCCTGTGGCGTGGCACGCGGACCGGAGCCGGATCTGGAACCTGGTCGAGGCGGTGGCAGCACCGGTCCGCAGCACCGCCAAGATCGCCCACGACCTGACGCTCTTGGCCGGTCTCGGCGAGGTCACGATGCGCGCCGGCGGGTCGTCGAGCATGGCGGGAAAGCAGAATCCGATCGACGCCATGCGCGCCCTAGCGGCAGCTGAGGCATTCCGGGGAGCAGCGGCGATGATCACGGGGGCGGCGCCGGGCGAGCTCGACCGCGGGCTCGGCTCGTGGCATGTCGAGTGGTTCGCCCTGCCGCTCGTCTTCGGAACCGCCTCGGCGGTGTTCGAGGCGACGACAGCAGCCCTCGAATCACTGCAGGTAGATGCCGAGGTGATGGCAGCGGCGGTTCCGACCGGCGCGGAGTTGCCCGACGGAGCCGACGTGGACGCCGTCGTCGCCCGGTTCGACCGACTGGTGGGAGGACCATGAGGACTACCGGAAGAACGGGGACGCTCAACTGGACGGACTCGGGCGGCGACGCCGAGCGGACGCTGGTGTTGGTGCACTCGCTGGGCACCGCTTCGGCGCTGTGGATGCGGCAGATGGAGCCTTTTGGCCGGGTCCGCCGGGTGATCGCCGTCGACCTCCCGGGCCACGGCGCCTCCACTGCCGACGACCACGAGTACACCCTCGACGAACTGGGCCGGGACGTGCTCGCCGTCTGCGACGACGCCGGCGTCGGGCGATTCGACTACTGCGGTATCTCGATCGGCGGCCAGATCGGCCTGTGGCTGGCACTCGAGGCACCCGAGCGGGTCGTGTCCCTAGTGGCGGCCTGCACGGCGGCGCGGATCGGAGACGCCGACAAGTGGAGGGACCGCATCGACACGGTGCGCCAGCACGGCCTGGAAGGCCTCCTCGACACCGTCGTAGCCGGATGGTTCGGCCCGTCGTTCGCCGAGCGCGACCCCGAGGCCCTGCGGGCGATCGAGACTGCCTTCACCTCCACCGACCCCGTTGGGTACGTCGGCTGCTGCGCGGCACTGCGCGACGCCGACCTCCGGGACCGGGTCGGCCGCATCACCGCGCCCACACTCCTCGTGGCGGGATCCTTGGACGCCTCCACTCCGGTCGCGGACGCCGAGTTCCTGCACGAGCGCATTCCCAACAGCTCGTTGGCGGTGATACAGGACGCCGGCCACCTCGCCTGTCTCGACCGGCCGGAAGACTTCACCCGGGCGGTCATGGAAGCCTGGGCGGAGTGGTGATCGCCCCACCCGACCTCGGTGAATCGTTTTCATTACACTCGCCCTAGTTCGTCCATCGCACGAACGTTCGGATAGCGGACGAGGAGAACGAGGATGATCCGCACACGCCGCAGGTGGAGGCTGGCCGTCTCGATCGGAGCACTGGTGCTCGTGGTGGGCGCCTGCGGAGACGGCGGCGGGGACGCATCGACGCCACCCGAGACGTCGGCGCCCGGCGCCACCGAAGCCGAGCCGACCGAAACGACCGCCTCCTCCGAGACGACGGCAACGGCCGGGACAGGAGACACCACCGCCGAATCCGGAGAGCCGATCAAGATCGGCATGCTGACCGACATGTCGGTGACGTTCACCCAGTGGGGCGTGAACGTCAGAGACGGCATGCTCTTGGCCGCAGAGGAGATCAACGCCGCCGGCGGGGTGAACGGCCGGATGATCGAGATCGTCCAGGCCGACACGGAGAACGACGCCGAGGTGGGTGTCCAGGCCTTGGAGCGACTCGCCGAGGAGGGTGTGGTCGCCGTGGGCGGCATCGTCTCGAGCGGCGTGGCTGCGCCCGTGGCGCCCGTGGCCGAGGAGCTGCAGATCCCCACGTTCCTCGTCAAGGCCGGAACGGAGGCGGCGCTCACCAGGGACAGCCGGTTCGTGTTCCGCACCTGCCTGCCGGCGGCGCCGATGACCGCCCCGCCGCTCCTGCAGTACGCTCAGGAGCAGGGACTCACCAACGTCGGCGTGATCATCGCCGACTACCCGTGGGGCCAGTCGTTCCGGGCCGCGGTGGAGCAGACCTTCGAGGGCTCCGGCGTCGACTACGGCGAGATCCAGGTGGCTCCGGTCCCGCCGGACACCGACTTCACCCCGTATGTGCGGGCGGTGGCCGACGCCGGCGCCGAGCTGCTCATCGCCACCGGCCACCCGCCGGGCAACGCCCCCATCGTGGCGCTGGCCGCCGACCTGATCCCCGACGTCATCGTGACCGGGGCGTGGATTCCGCCGGACCTGGCCGTTGGCTCCCTGGCCGAGACCGCCATCGGGCGGTACGCCGACTTCTCCTGCGTCGACTACACCAGCGACGAGTACGCCGGGCTGGCGCGCCGGTACCTGGAGTTCTCGGACAACGCCTTCATGTCCGACGACGCCGTCGCCGCCTACGGAATCGTCCAGATGGTGGCCGACGCAGTCGCCAACGTGGGTGACGACCCGGTGGCGATCGCCGAGTACCTCCACGGCCAGACCTACGACCTGGAGGGCTACGCCCATCCGATGAGCTGGACGGAGTGGGGCGAGCTGGCCGAATCCCGGCCCGTGTTCACCGTCATCAGCGAAGGCCCGGCCCCGGACGGGCTCAACGAAGCGGGCGACTGGTGGTTCGAGAAGCTCAGCCAGTCCGAGCCCCTCGAGCCATACGAGCCCTAGCCTCGACGTGGCGCTGCTCGAACTGCACGAGGTGGGAAAGGCCTACGGTGGCCTCCCCGCAGTGGACGGCGTCAGTCTCGGGACCGGCGGGGGCGAGATCCTCGCCCTCGTCGGTCCCAACGGTGCCGGAAAGAGCACCCTGCTCAAGCTCGTGGTTGGTCTCGAGCGACCCAACCGGGGCCGGGTGATTCTCGACGGCCACGACATCACCGGGCGACCGCCACATCTCGTGCGCCGCATGGGTGTGGCAATGGTCCAGCAGACGCCCCGCTCCTTCCCGACGATGACGGTGCGGGAGAACGTCGCGCTGGGGGCATTGTTCGGGCGCGACACGCCGCCGGACACCGACGAGGCCCTGGAGATCGCCGACGAAGCTCTCGCCTTCGTCGGTCTCGACGACCGCCGCCACGACACCGTCGGCGCTCTCAACCTCCACCAGCTCCGGTTCCTGGAGCTGGCTCGGGCGATCGCCGGCTCGCCCCGGCTGCTGCTGCTCGACGAGGTGATGGCCGGGCTCAACGACGCCGAGCTGGAGACCTCGATCGACATCGTCCGGGCGATCCGGGACCGTCACGACATCACGGTGGTGTGGGTGGAGCACGTGATGAAGGCGGTCATGGGCCTGGCGGAGCGGGTCGTGGTCCTCGACTTCGGCCGGATCCTCGCCGAGGGAAGCCCCGACCAGGTGATGAGGGACCCGGCGGTGGTGGAGGCCTACCTGGGCAAGGAGGATCTCGGTGCTTGAGGTGGAGGGCGTCTCCGCCGGGTACCGAGGCTCCGACGTCGTCCGCGACGTGTCGTTCCACGTCGACGAGGGCGAGACCGTGATGATCATCGGCTCCAACGGGGCCGGGAAGACGACGCTCTTCCGGGCGGTGTGCGGGCTGCTCCCTCCGTCGTCGGGCGAGGTCAGGTTCCTGGGAGAGGACATCACCGGCCTGCCGGCCCAGAAGGTGGTCCGCCGGGGCCTCGCCTTCGTGCCGGCAGAGCGCCACCTCTTTCCCCAGATGACGGTCGAAGAGAACCTGATGCTGGGTGCCTACCCGGAAAAGCCCGACCCGGACACCTTGGAGACGGTGCTCGAGCTCTTCCCCCGCCTCGGCGAGCGATTCCGCCAGCTGGCGGGGACCATGAGCGGCGGCGAGCAGCAGATGCTGGCGGTGGGCCGGGCCCTGATGTCACAGCCGCGGCTGCTCGTCCTCGACGAGCCGACCACGGGGCTGGCACCGATCGTCGCCCGCAACGCCTACGCCGCTCTCGAGCGGTTGCGGGAACAGGGCCTGACGATTCTCGTCGCCGAACAGCAGGTGCCTCTCGCCCTGGCGGTCAGCGACCGCGGCTACGTGCTGGAGAACGGCGCCATCGGCCTCGCCGGCACGTCCGCCGAGTTGGCGTCCGACCCGCGCGTCCGGTCCGCCTATCTGGGGGTCGTATGACGGCGAGCATCCTCGACGGGATCGTTCTCGGACTGCAGTTCGGGGTCCTGGCCGCCGGGCTCACCCTGGTCTACGGCCTCGGCGGCGTCCTCAACCTGGCCTACGGCCAGATCGCCGTCGTGTCGGGCCTCGTCACGCTCTTGACCATGGAGGCGGGGGTACCGGCGGTGCCGGCGGCGCTGATCGGCCTCGTCGCGGGAGGGGCGCTGGGGCTCATCTTCGACCTGACGATCCTCCAGCCCGTCTACCGTCGTCACGGCGAGGCGAGGGTTCTGCTCAGCCTGCTCCTCACCCTGGGAGCCGCGTTCGTCATCGACGGCTACCTGAATTGGCGCTACCCGCTCCGAGGGCTCAACCTGCGGATCACCGGCGACCCGCTCGTCGTCTTCGGTGTCCGGATGCGGATGGGAAGCGTCGTGGCATCCGGGATCACGATCGTCGTCATCGGCGTCCTCTACTGGCTGTTCCGCTACACGCGCCTCGGCCGGGCCATCCGGTCCGTGATCCAGGACGAGGAAGGGTCGCGGCTCGTGGGCATCGACCCGCAGTTGATGATGCGGCTGATCCTCGTGTTGAGCGGGGTCCTGGCCGCCATCGTGGCGATCACCCGCTCGATGGTGGCCCCGGTGAACGTGCGCGCCGGGTTCTCTCTCACCGTGCTGGGCCTGATCGTGACCGTGGTCGGCGGCCTGGGAAGCATCCCCGGGGCGTTCCTCGCCGGGCTGGTGCTCGGGATAATCAACAGCGTCGCCAGCTCGTACATCGGCACGTTCCTGTCGCTGATCATCCTGCTGGTGGCGGCCGCGATCACGATCGTGATCCGCCCGACCGGGCTCTTGGGGGTGCGGGAGTGAGCGGCCGCGCCGTCGCCGCCGGGACGTCGCTCGTCGCCGGGGCCGAGACCCGCGTCTCCCGGTCGCTCCCGAGGCTGTTCGGGTCGATCGCCGCGGTGGGCGCGGTGTTGGCCGCGGTGCCGCTGTGGGTCGGCGACTCCCGGGTCAGGATGGGCGTGGCGATCCTCGGCCTGGCCTTCGCCTGCTACGCCATCGGCTTCAACCTGATCTTCGGCAGCACCGGACAGCTGTTCCTCTGCGTCGGCGCCCTCGCCGGGGTGGGCGGCTACGGCACCGCCCTCCTCGCCGATCGGGTCGGCGTGCCGGTCGTCGCCGCCCTGGTCCTCGCGGCCCTCGGCGCCGCCCTCGTCGGTGGGCTGCTCAGCTGGGTGGCGGTGCGGCGGTCGCTCGGCGTGATCTTCGCCGGGATCATCACGCTGATCTTCGCCTTGTCGTTCGAGAACCTGGTGCTGGGCGCCAGCACGATCACCGGTGGCGACTCCGGGATCCAGGTGTCGGCCGGATCCGGCACCTTCCTGCGTGAGCGGACCACGGCCTACTACGTGATGCTCGGGCTGGTGCTGCTGTGCCTGGTGGTGCACGGGCTGCTGCGCCGCTCCCGGGTCGGCTGGGCGTTCCGGGCCCTGCGCGACGACGAGGTGGCCGCCGAACTGGCCGGCGTCGATGTGGCCCGCTACCGCGTCTATGCGGCCCTCGTCGGATCGGCGATGCTGGGGCTGGCCGGTGGCACCTACGCCCTCATCGCCGGACGGGTGAGTCCCACCACGTACGGGTTCGCCCAGGTCGACGTGGTGGTGATCGTGATGCTCGCCTTCGGCGGGATCGGCACTCTGGTCGGGCCGGTGCTGGGGGCGACGGTGTTCACGATCCTCGACGAGCTGTTGATCGAGTTGGGGCAGCTGCGTCTGCTCGCCTACGGGGTGCTGATCATCGTCCTGTTCCTGTGGATCCGCCGCGGTCTGATACCGACCCTGGCCGAGCTGGTCAGACGGAAGCCCGGTTCCCCACCCGGAACCGCCCCGGATGGAGAACCGGGCTGACGTTCAGCTCAGGACGACTGCCCTTTGCGCCACTTCCCCCCGTAGGCCTCCCGGGCGTCCTTGGAGAACGGGGTGGGGCCGACCCTGACTCGGATCTCGGTCTGGCGATGCCGCTCGACGGTGGGCTTCGACGTCCCGCCGTCCTCCTCGCCCCACACGAGGATCAGCTCGTCTCCCTCCTCCACCGACGGATGGGCGGTGCCGAGGGAGAGGAACGCCCTCTCGTTGAAGCTGTAGCCGGCGAACATCGAGAACCCGACCAGCTCGTCGTCACGCAGCACCATGTCGTAGGAGGCAGAGGCGTAGTTGGAGAGCGGGAGGTCTATGTACTTGTAGTTGTCGCCTTCCGGCTCGAACAGCGACCTCCACACCCGGACCACGTCGTCGGGATCCCACTCGTAGGTGACCTTCTTCCACTGCTGCTCCGGATCCAACGCCTCGAGGGCCTCCCGGCCGATGAAGTCGTGGTCGAACTTGATGTAGAAGCCGTAGCCGAGCGCGTGGGGGGTGAGGTAATAGTCCTCGATGTCGTCGGAGACGAAGCTGCCGGCGAGGGAGCCGACGGCCTCGTAGCGATCGGCGGGCAGCCACTCCCGGTACGACTTCATCCGCTCCCCCGTGTACACGGCGGGAAGCGGCGAGGGGATCCATCCCGACTCGAGGGTGTTGGTGGCATAGGCCCGGGAGCCGACCTGGCGGATGCCGAACTCCTCCCCCGCCTCGAGGATCGCCGCCTTCACCTCGGCGCCCTCCTCGTAGGGCCCCCAGATCTCCACGCCCGGCTCGCCCGCCATGCCGTGCCGGAAGGCGGGGACCTCGCGGCCGGCCACCTTCATCTTGCCGATGTGGAAGAACTTGATGTCGGGGAGCGGACCGCCGTTCAGCTTCTCGACGATCTTCATGGCGTTGGGGCCCTGGATCTCGTAGCGGTAGTGGCGCCGCTTCACCGGCTGGTCGCCGGGACGTGACGGGGAACGGTCGTCGCGGGCGTATTCGACGTCGTGGCCGCCGGTCTCGCAGTGGAACTGCACCCAGTTGATCGTGGGCTCCCGCCCTACCAGGTTGAAGCGGTTCTCGTCGAGGCGGAACAGGATCACGTCGCCTATCACGTACCCGTCGTAGTTGCACGGCACGAAGTGCTTGGCCCGATCGGTCGTGAAGTTGGCGAAGCTGTTGATGGCCAGGCTCTGGAGCATCGCGAAGGCGTCGGGGCCTTCGACCATGAGCTCGGCCATGTGGTGGGACTGGTCGAAGAGAACAGCGGTCGTCCGCCACGCCCGCTGCTCGTCCCGCCAGTTGCTGAACTCGGGGGCCACCACCGGGTACACGTAGGCCCCGATCTGGGAGTTGCGCAACATGTGGACGGGGTTGTCGACCGACTGGAGGACGTCTTCCAGGCTCCTCTTGGTCATCTTCTCCTCCTCGGCTCTCCGGTTCGCGTACCGTACGTCCGTACGCCCAGCGTACACAACTACTCCGCGACACGCCGGAGAGAAGCGGTCTGAGGCGCACAACAGCGGAGACCTGATGCGACGGGCTCGTGAGGCTCTCGCCCGTCACCCACCCCATGCTCGGTGCTGACACGAGCGTGCAATTCGGATGCCGCGCGCGTTCGTCAGTACTGGCGTCCGACGGGAGTCGCGGGAGCGGTTGCCTGCAGCTGTCATCGGTCGGCCGGCGACCTGATCGGCGTCTCACGCGACTCGGTCGCCTGAGGCCGATTCACTCCATCTCGTCGGCGAGGCGCGACAGATAGACGAACGAGTTCGCGCGGTGCCGTTCATGGATGGCTACTGCCCGCTCGACGTCGCGGGCCGCACACGCCTCGACGAACTCCTGGTGTTCGACCGAAGCATCCGATTCGATCTCGGAATCAGAGTCGAAGAATAGGAGGCGATAGTGTTCGTAGTGGTCCCACAAGCGCTGCAGATTGTCCAAGAACACCGACTTCTGGGCTGCTCGATAGCAGATGAAGTGGAGCTCACGATGGGCGGCGAGGATCTCCCGCTTGTCCCCCTCGCGCCTCGCGACGAGCTCGTTCATCTCTCGCATCCGCTCGATGTCCTCGTCAGTCAGATTGGGCACTCCTGCCCGAATCAATTCCACTTCTAGGTAAGACGAGAGCTGGTTCATCTGTGTCAGCTCGTCTTTGGTGAGCCGCCGTACCTTGTACGACCGATTCCGATCCCTGACGAGCCTCCCCTCGCTCTGGAGGATCTTGATCGCTTCACGGACAGGCACGATCGAAACGCCGAGCGCCTCCGCGATCTCACTGATGTTCAGCTGTGAGCCGGGAGGGAAGGTGCCGTCGACGAGACGTTCTCGCAATTGCTCCAGGACGACGTCCTGGACGAGAGGCACGTGTACCGCCGAGAAGTCTTTTGAGCTCACCAGGTGACCACTTCCTACGAGTCGAGTGCGGGGCCGTACGGCCCCGCACTCATTCTTTCAGCTCGATCAGCCTAGATCAGCGAGCTCTTCGGCTGGGTAGAACTGGATGTCCTGCCAAACGCCGTCGATCACCTGCTGTACCGAGTACGAGTTGACGACGCTCCCTGTCTCGTCGAGGTCCACTGGCCCCGACGCGCCTTGGTAATCGATGTCCTCACCCTCTGCCAGTAGCTTGGCCCCCTCTTCGAAAGATGTCACCGGTGTCCCGCCTGCCGACACATCTCGCAGTGAGGCGTTGATCGCAGGGCCGTCGCATCCCCCAGAGGCGACCATCGCCAAAGCCATCAGATTGAGGCCGTCGAATGCGTTCGCTGCGAAGGGCCCCGGCGCGCCACCGGCGATCTCCTCGTGGAGAGCCGCGAAGGTCTGGTACTCCTCAGTGTTCTGGTCGGTGCTCGACACGACCGTGTAGCCAACACCCTCGAGGATATCCGGCCCGGCCGCCTGCACGGTCTCATCTGTGGCTAGGTCTGCGGAGAACAACCAATCACCGGCATACCCCAACTGGGCAGCCTCGTTGATGATCGTCAGGCTGGACTCCTGACCGCCGGCCAGATAGATCACGTCGGGGTCGGCTGCCAGAACCGTCGCCAACGTGCCCGAATAGCTCGCCTCACCGGGCGCGAACTCCTGGTCGAATACCACGTTGACGCCGAGGTCCGCCAAGGCGGCTCGAGCTGCGTTGCCGGCCGAAAGCTGCTGCTCCTCCTGCTGGGTGAAAACTGCCACAGCTTCGTAGCCCTGGTCTGCGATCCACTTAGCCGCCGCCAGGCCGTCGTTGGTATCCGGCCCGACCGTGCGGAAGGCGAAATCGCCACCGAGCTCGTTGAATGCGGTGCTTCCGGCGTAGGGCGATGTGACCACCACCTGCTCGGACTGCGCCAACGGAACCAAAGCGATGAGGATGTCCGACGTCGGACCCATGATCGCCACGGCTCCGTTCGAGATCATCCGCTCGGCTTCCTGACGCCCGACCTCAGGGCTCGTTTTGTCGTCGGCTGTGATGAACTCGATCGGCCCACACTCCAAGAGGCCGGTGTCGTTGATCACCTGGGCGGCTGTTTCGTAGCCCTTCGCCACGATCTCGCCGAAGGTGCCCATCTCACCGGAGAATGGAGCGAGGATTCCCATCGTCACGCCTTCTCCAGAAGCGCTTCCGGAGCCAGATGTGCTCGGTGTGGTCTCGCTGGACGTGGGCTGGGTTTCATTCGCGGTGGCCGGAGACGCGTCCTGGGAGGTGGCCCCTTCCTGCTCCGCACCTTCGCCTCCGCAGCTGGCGACCACCATCGCCAGCGCCGCCACCAGAGCGAGTAGCCGTCTACGCATGTCGTCCCTTCCTTTCTCTCTGCCTTACCCGTCGAAGAGGACCCGTCGAAGCACGTCTGGATTCGCCACGAGCTCGGCGGCGGCTTGCTCGTGGCTGATCTGACCCCCGCTCATGAAGTAGGCGCGGCTTGCGGCTCGGAGGACGGTCTCGGGGTTCTGCTCCACCACCCAAACGACGCCGCGGCCTTCTGAGGCGGTCTCTCTCATCCAGGTGACGATCTCCTGGACGAATCGTGGAGCGAGCCCGGCGGTGGGTTCGTCGAGGAGCAAGAGCTGAGGATCCCCCACCATCGCCGAACCCACTGCCAACATCTGGCGCTCTCCGCCCGATAGAGTCGAAGCCAGCTGGTTGCTCCGCTCGGCGAGACGCGGGAACCGTTGGGTGATCGGTCCGATCAGAGCCCTCAGATCGGGCCTGAACAGCGAGGCAGCAGCCAGATTGTCACTGACGCTGAGCGATCGGAAGACGTTGCCGTCTTGGGGGACATAGCCGATTCCCGCCCGAGCACGCCGGTAGGCATCGGCGGATGTGATGTCTACGCCGTCGAGCCGTATCGTCCCTGCAGTCGTCGGAATGTGCCCGGCGATGGCACGCAGAAGAGTCGTCTTGCCAGCGCCGTTGGGTCCGAGCAGCGCGACGATCTCACCGGCCTCGACCCTGAGGGACACTTCGTGCACAACCGTGAGTCGCCCGTATCCAGTCACCACACGGTCGACCTCGAGGAGGCTCATGTCTCATCCCCCAGATAGGCGGCGATCACATCGGGGTCATCACGGACCTGTTGGGGCGGGCCATCGGCGATGACTGACCCGTTCGCCATGCAGATGACTCGATCTACGAGTTGCAGAAGGAATCCGAGGTTGTGCTCGACCACGACGACGGTGACACCGTCCTGATTGACGGATCGGATCAACTCAGCGAGGTTGTCCTGGAGAGCGGGGGCCACGCCCGCTGTGGGCTCGTCGAGGAGGAGCAGTTTCGGACTCGCGAACAATTGGCGAGCTACCTCGAGCATTCGAAGCTCTCCTCCGGACAGCTCGGCGGCTAAGTCATCAGCTCTGTCGCTCAGACCAACCCGGTCGAGCAGATGTAGAGCCCGCGTTCGATTGGCCTTCTCCTCGCCTCGCCACATCCCGAGGAGGCCCGAGAGGAGCGGCCGATGCACAGGAGCGGCAACCAGTACGTTGTCGAGGACGCTCAGGTCTCGAAAGGCGACCGGAGTCTGGAACGTTCGACCCACTCCGCTGCGCGCCAAGTCGGCTGGGTGCGCGCCCGAAGTGGTTCGCCCAACCACCGTCACTGAGCCTCTGCTCGGTGACAAGTAGCCACTTGCGAGATTGAACACGGTCGACTTGCCGGCGCCGTTCGGACCAACGAGCCCGACGAGCTCCCCTTCGCTGATCTCGAACGTGCACTCGTTCACTGCGGTCAAGCCACCGAAGTAGCGGACAACGCGGTCGAAACGGAGGACGACGTCTGCCATCACGAACCTGCCTTCGGCTGACGCCAACGGAGGACCAGGACGAACAACAGACCTGTCAGGAAAACTTGCCCCGCCTGGAGCATCTGGGCTCCCCTCACGGATCGGACGGGCAGTTGACCGATCAGCTCGTCGAGCACTGTCAACCCGAGGACCCCGGCGAGGACTCTCCAGTTGTTGCCTTCCCCTCCCAGGATCATGGCGATCCAGACGAAGAACGTGATCTCGGCACCGAAGCTCGTCGGCCGCGCAATCGTGAGCCAGACCACATAGATCACTCCTGCGAGCGCCACGAAGAAGGCGGTGAGGAAGAACACCTGTCTCCGGTATCGCTCCGGGACCTGCCCGGTCGCGGTGACGCCCAGCTCATCGTTCTTGATCGCCTGCAGCAGTCGGCCATATGGCGACCGCTTGAGCCGCTCGAAGATGATCAGCGTCACGGCGAGCAGGCCCAACGAGACGAGCAGGAGGAAGACGTTGTAGTTGCCCACGCTTCCTCGGAGCGGTTGAACGATGTTCGAGAACCCCGATGTGCCGTTGGTGACAGCAGGGACGTTTATGAGAAGCGATTGCAGCACCTCGGCAAAGGCGAATGTGGTCAGGGCGAGGTACTCGCCACGCAGGCGTAAGGCTGGCCATCCCGACAATGCTGCAAAGAGAACTCCCACGCCTCCGGCTATCAATGCAGCCAAGAGCGGATTCACGTCGAAGCCCCAGCGGTAGGCGTCCAACGCGGTCTCACTCGGCGGGCCGGCGGTGAGGATGGCGAATGTGTACGCGCCAATGGCAAAGTAGGCGACTACCCCGAAGTTGATCATGCCGGCCTGCCCGTACTGGAAGTTGAGCGCGATCGCGACGACGCCGTAGATACCGACGAGGATCCCAACGGTGATGAGCGCAGCGAGGATCGGACTCACTCCGTCCTCCCTGCGATCCCGTTCGGCATGAAGATGAGAACGAGGATGACGATCCCGAAGGCGATGATGTCCCGGAATCCGGCCGAGATCCAAAGAAGTGAGATCTCCCTGGCGATTCCGATGGCGAAAGCGGAGATCGCAAGAGCGGAGATCGACCCCACGCCAGCCAACAAGGAAACAGCGAGAATGATGAGGATCTGCTCGAAGCCCTTGGTGGTCGTCAAGGCGCCGAGGACCGCGAGGGCGACGCCGGCGATCCCTGCGAGTGCCGATGACACGATCCAAGCGGCGTTCGAGGCGCGCCGAACGTCGACTCCGCGCGATGCTCCGAGATTACGGTCGAGTGAAGTGATTCGGATGGCCGTTCCCATCCGGGTTCTTTCCAGATACCAGGCGGTGAGCAGCGTGACGACCAAGGCCGCGATCACCACCATCACCTGATAGAACGTGATGGTCACCGGCCCCACTCGTACTGGGGCCAGCCTGGGGAGGGTCACGAGGAATGACCCCGTCCCAACGGCGATCTCGATGATCCCCTCCAGCATGTACACGACGCCGACGGAGGTGATCAATGCCACCGCGGGCCCAAGGCGCCGTATCGGCTCGAACACCACCTTGCCGACGAGGAATCCCACCCCGATCGCCGCCAATACACCAGCCAGCGCAGCCCCTGCGAAATGCAGCCCGAGCGTGTTGTTGAGGAAGAAGGTCACGAAAGCGGAGACCGACAGGTACTGCGCGTGGGCGATGTTCAGGAACCCCTCGACCCGTCGCGTCAGTGCGAACCCGAGGGAGGCGAGTAGCAGGAAGGATCCCTGGGCTACCCCAAGAGCGGCTAGCTGGAGGAAGGGGCTCACGTCCTAGATCCGGTTCCGAACCTCGAATACGACGCAACCGACAGGGGAACTCCAGGACCCGTCGAGCAGATCGACATCGACGTTGCCGTAGGTCCCGGCAGCATGCGCTTCCCCCGTGTCGCGATTCGTGAGCACGCCCGAAACGACCCAGAGCTCGCTGCGCCCGTGTTCGCCATCGATGGCAGGCACGCCATCGGCCCCCGGGCGGAACCTGACCAGACGCCCGTAAGAGCCGGTGGCAGGGCAGTGGGTCAACGTCTTCACGAAGACTCCGGCCTCTTCGTCGACCCCCTCCCACTCTCGGAGCGACGGATCGAAGAACTCGAGCTGTTCCTTCTGGATCCGCCCATCGGGGTCGTTGTCTCTCAGTTCGAAAGTGACGGCCCCGTTGGGGGCCTTCCAGGGGCCGTGCTCCATGTGGAGCAGCCGATTGGCGTACATGCCAGCCACGAAGTTCTGGTCGAGGGTGAGATCGTGGATGGCCCCTTCGACAATCCACAACTCCTCGAGGTGATCGTGTGATTGGACGCCGGCGGGTGACGTGTCCGTACCGGGAAGGAACTTGAGGAGACGGGTGTAGCTCCCCGTTTCCTCGCACCTGCTGAGTGTCTTGGAGAACAGACCGCTGATCCCGGCCTCAGGCTGCCAGGGAATCAACTCGGGGTCGATGAAACCGACAGGTGACTTGTCGATCATGTTCCCTCCAAGGGTCGGCTGCGGTACGTGAAGGTGATGGAGCGATCGAGCACCGGGTCGTGGAGACGTCCTGAGAAGACGGGGTCGAAGTCGAATCCTCCGATCAACGACGAGACACTCCCGCCGAAAACCACGGTCCCCACCGAAGCGCCCGTCACGGCGAGGATCTCGTCGGGATGCAGGAAAAAGTCGACGCCCGTCTCTTGGTAGGGGCGGCCTTCGACACCTACGGTCGACGTGAGGCGCAGCTGGTCCCAGTGATCCGCAACGTCCTCCCATCGCCATGCCTCACGAGCCACCACCTTCGGAACGACCTGCTTCGACAGCGGGATCGAGTCCTTCTCGAGTGCACGGTCGGTGTGGTCCGATCCCACCGTGACGTGCAGCCCCTCCTCCGTGACGAGCAAGACGAATTCGACTTCCCCACAGGTGTGGCCGCCGGTGACATCGATGGCGTCGTGCGCCACCACTCGGTCCGCGCCGACCTCGAAGACCATCGGAACGGACGGCGGGGGCGCGATGCCTTCCTCCTCGAGCTTCGCCACATACGCCTTCACTGCCTCCTGATTCCGCCCCGTGTAGCCGGCGACCGCAACTCGCTCGACGTCCATGACAAGGGGCCTTTCGTCGGGTCGACGAAAGCTGAGTCGAGGCCTGATCCCGGTGAGGAGTCGGCGGTCAGCGAGCTGACGCAGACGACAACGAGCGTCGTCTATGGCTTGCCGCTCCACCGTCGCAACCACCAATCCGGGTTCGTCGCCGGCGGAAGCAAGGGGAGTGCCCCACGGATCGACGATCAGGGACCTGCCACACAGGGTCGGACCCGACGTAGTAGCACCGACGCCGTTGGCGGCGACGATGTACACCTGATTCTCGATGGCCCGAGCTGTCACCAAGGTCCGCCAGGCTTCGATCCTCGGATGTGGCCACGCCGAGGCGACGAGAATGAGCTCCGCTCCTCGGTCTGTCATCTCGCGGAACAACTCGGGGAAGCGGAGGTCGTAGCAGACTGCCATGCCGATCCTCCCCAAGGGAGTGTCGACGACGGTCACCTCGGATCCCGGGGTGAGCACTTCCGGCTCGCGAGAGCCGAACCCGAACAAGTGGATCTTCCGGTATTCGGCGACATCGCCTGCCGCCCCCACGAGAACGCTCGTGTTGTAGAGCAAGCCGTTCCGTTCCTCTACGAACGACCCGCCATGGAGCAGGATCGAGTGCTGCTGAGCCAGCTCCGCCAAGCGCTCTCGGACCTCAGGGGCGTGTCCGGCGGCCTCCCGGTAAGAGCGGAACGCGAAGTAGCCGGGAAACCACATCTCGGGCAGGACGACGAGGTCGGCACCCACTTCGGCGGCGGATGCCACCGTCTTTGCCACCCGATCCCAAGACTCGTCGAAACCGAGGCCTTCCAGTGACTCCAACTGAACGGCCGCAACCGAGAAGCGAGAGCTCACCGGTTCTCCTTTGCCTGGCGGATGTATCGAAGGACGCGCTCAGGGGTCAGTGGCACCTCGGAAATCCACACCGGACCTATCTCGCTAAGGGCGTCTTCCACGGCGCCAGCGATGACGGCAGCCGGTGCTATGGCCCCACCTTCGCCCATCCCTTTGATGCCGCCGATGGTGTTGGGAGAGGGGGTCTCGAGGTGACGTGTCGCGATGTGGGGAACGTCGAGGGCGGTCGGGAGGAGATAGTCCATGAACGTGGTGGTCAACAGCTGGCCGTCCTCGTCGTAGACCATCTCCTCGAACAGAGCGGACCCGATCCCCTGGGCGACTCCGCCGTGGATCTGGCCTTCGACCACGAGAGGGTTGATCATCACGCCACAGTCTTCGACCACCCAGTAGCCCGTGATGTTCACCACCCCGGTGTGCTCGTCGACCTCGACGGTCCCGACATGGAATGCATTCGTGTAGGTGCCTGTTCCTGGTGGCGCGTCGTAGGTGCGGGTCGCCTCGAGGGTGGGGGTGACTCCCTCCGGCAGGAGGTCAGGCCGTTGATAGATGATGCGGCAGAGCTCCGCCATCGAGATCGTCGACTCGGGGCTGCCGACGACGGACACCCCCTCTTCGTGGAAGACCAGGTCGGCCTCGGACACCTCGAGCAGGTGCGCCGCGACTCGGGCGAGCTTTTCGCGTAGATCTGTTGCAGCGAGGCGGGCCGCCCCGCCAGCTAGGACCGCTGAGCGACTGGCGAACGTGCCGGCACCGTACGCGACCTGGTTGGTGTCGCCGAAGACCACCTTGATTCGCTCCAGGGGAATCCCGAGCACCTCTCCGGCGAACTGGGCGAGCGTCGTCTCCAGGCCTTGACCATGGTTGTGGATCGACGTCGCGATGGTCAGGTTACCCGTGGAGTCCAGCCGTAGAGTGGCTGTTTCGTATCCGAAGACGATCGGAACGCCCCGCTTCTTGAACTCCTCGGTGGTATGAGCGGACTGTTCGGTGAAGATCGCCATCCCCAGACCGACGAGGCGACCGCGACGGCGTTCTTCGGCGAGCCGTTGGACGAGATCGTCGTATCCGATCCACTCTCTCATCACGTCGATCGACTCTTCGAGCGACCCCCCGTCGTAGACGAGGCCACCCGCGTTGGTCCACGGGTAGTCGTCCTTTCTCACGAGATTTCGGCGCCTCGCTTCGAGCCGGTCGATCCCCCGGTCGCGAGCCATCCAATCGACGAGGCGCTCGATCGTGAAGCACGCCGCCGGCCGGGAAACGCCTCGGTAAGCGCCGTAAGGAGTCTTGTTGGTGCAGGTCGGGAAGCCGTTCACCTTGTAGCCGGTGAACCTGTATGGACCGGGGAGGATGCCCATCGCCATACCCGTGTCCATCGTCGACGTCCACGGGAAAACCGAGTACGCCCCCATGTCGACGTACACGGCAGCCGTGAGAGCTCTTATCCGGCCCTCGTCGTCGAAGTGGAGGGTGGCATCGTGGACGTGCTGTCTGGAGTGGTGGGATGCGAGGAAGTGCTCCCTGCGATCCTCGATCCACTTCACTGGAGCACCTAGGGAACGTGCGGCGAGCGCGCAGGCCACTTCTTCGGGGTACGCCTGCGCCTTGACGCCGAAGCCCCCGCCGACATCGGGTGAGATGACGCGAACGCTGTTCTCGCTGATTCCGAGAGCGTTGGCTATCGCCGTCCTGATCAGATGTGGAATTTGGGTTGCGGTGCGCACGACGATTTCGCCGTCGACGACCTCGGCGAGAACAGCACGCCCTTCCATAGGAACACCGCTGTGGCGGCTGTTGACGAACCGGCCGGACACCGTCCGGGTCGCCTCTCTCACTTTCTCGTCATAGTCCGGAGAGGTGTACGCCCGGGGCACGTAGAGGTTGGACGTCCAGTGCTCATGGATCAGAGGAGCGCCTTCGCTGAGCGCCTGCTCGATGGACGTGACCGGCTCGAGCGGGTCGTAGTCGATCAGGATCAGCTCCGCTGCGTCCTCCGCCTCATAGGGGTCGTCGGCCACCACCATCGCCACCGGCTCGCCTACGTATCGCACCTTCCCAACGGCGAGAACCGGCATGGCGGCGGATTGAAACCCTTCGTAACGACTGGTGCATTCGATGGCGTACGACGCCCAGTCTTCCCCTGTGAACACCGCCACCCCGGAGGGGACGGCAGATGTGTCGACCGAAACGATGCGGGCATGGGCGAAGGGTGACCGGACAAAACGGGCGTGACGCATGCCCGCAACCACCTGGTTGGAGACATAGCGGCCTTGACCGGTCAGGAAACGAGGATCCTCGACCCTCGCTACCCGGGCTCCAACGAAGCGAGGCTCATGAAAGGTGGTCATCCCGCCCTCGCTTCCGACACTCGCCGAATGGCTTCGACGATGTGGACGTATCCCGTACACCGGCAGATGTTCCCGGCGATCGCTTCACGGATCTGTTGCTCGGTGAGAGGCCCCTCGGTGCTGTCGAGCAATTCCGTGGCGGTGATGAGAAATCCTGGAGTGCAGAACCCGCACTGCAGAGCGTGTGCTTCCTGGAAAGCGCGCTGCAGATCGTTGAGCTCGTCGCTGCCAGATAGACCTTCGACCGTCGTTATGTCTGCTCCGTCCACTGCTACCGCGAGGGTGAGGCAGCTGCGAACGGTCTCCCCGTCGACCAGCACGGTGCAGGCCCCGCAGTACCCGTGCTCACAGCCGAGATTCGTGCCCTTCAGGCCGATGTCGTCGCGCAGGACGTCGGCGAGGAGCCTGCGTGGAGAAACTTGAACGGTGTGGGCGACACCGTTGACGGTGAGTGTTATCTCGGTCCGGCTCTCCGCCGCAACTTCTTTCACGAATCCTCCCTGTTCTCCATCGACCAGACCGCCCTCCTCAGCATCTCGGCGCCGACCTCCAGCCGATACTCGGCGCTGGCATGGACATCGTTCGCGGGGTGGACGTGCCGGGCCAGCAGGTCGGCCGTGATGGCGAGCTCGGATCCGGTGACCAACGCCTCCTCCACCTCGGGGATACGCCGAGGACGCACATCGAGACCACCGACGACGGCGCGTGCCTCTGTCCGCCCCGCCTCCTTCCATCTGACAGCCACGGCCAGAGCGATGGCGAAATCGCCGCGACGTCGGCTCAGCTCGGAAAATCCCGACCGGAGATCATCCCGTACGGGGATCCTCACCGAGGTGATGATCTCGTCTGAGGCCCGAGCCGTCTCGTAGTACCCGAGGAAGAAGTCGTCAGCGACCATGCTCCGCTCCCCTCGCGGCGATGCGAGCTGGATGGAGGCACCGAAGGCGAGCATGAGTGCGGGCAACTCGGCTGCAGGGTCGGCGTGCGCCAAGCTCCCTCCGACGGTGCCACGGTTACGAATCGCGCCGTAGCCGATCTGGCGGACACCCTCCGGGATGGCCTCGTAACCATGGGGCCATCCATGTTTCTCCAACGCAGCGTGGGTCACGCGGGCTCCAAGCCGAATCGAATCCGGGCTGACGTCGATTCCCTGGAGGTCAGCGATTCCGCCGAGATCCACAACCGTGGTGGGCCGGGCGAGCCGCATGTTCAACATGGGAATCAGGCTCTGTCCGCCTGCCAGCGGTACCGCACCTTCCTCTCGGGCTAAGCGGGCCACAGCCTCGGCCACGGAATTCGGCCTGTAGTAGGCAAATAGAGGTGGCTTCACGAAAACTCCTGAAAACTCCTCTCCCGCGGCGACATCGCCTCAAACCTCACACCTAAGATATATTTTGTCGCCGGAAGATAGACGGTTCTTCGTAGCCGCGTCGGCCAGACAGGACCTTTTTTCCGAAACCTGGAGAGGAGAGAGGAAATGCAGTTCGGAGCCTGGATCCCCTCGTACACCTACCCCGACCTGGACTACGAGCGGGTGAAGAAAGACGTTGACACGTTCGCCCGCAAGGCCAACGGCTACGGAATCGACCTGTGGACCATCGACCACCTGCTGCACGCCCCCGGTCTGTACGGGATGGCATGGCTCGAGCCTCTCCACGTGTGTACGTGGGCAGCCGCGGTGGCACCTGACGTGAAGATCGGCACCGGGATACTCGTCCTCCCGACGCGCCACCCGGTGATGCTGGCGAAGGAGATCGCGACCATCGACTTCCTCTACGGAGGTCGCTTCCAGTTCGGGATCGGACCAGGGTGGTACGGCCCGGAGTTCGAGGCAACCGGCACGAAGCTGAAGGAGCGCGGGCGGCGCACCGACGAGATGATGGAGATCATCCGTCTCCTGCTGACCCGGGACAACGTGACTTACGAAGGCGAGTTCTATTCGATCAGAGAGGTCACCATCGAACCGCGCCCTCCGAAGTTCCCGAACGTCTGGGTGGCAGGTGGCTCCCGAATCCCCGACGGCGCCTATGACAACGACGTCCCTGTGCTCGCCAAGACGGTCCTCGAGCGGATTCTCAGGGCGGATTGGTGGCTATCGCGCTGCTCGGGCAAGCAGGAGTGGGTGAAGCGGGACTGGCAAACGATCCAAGAAGAGGCCGCCAAGCGCGGACAGGAACCGCCTCGCTTCGGACACTGCAACTTCACGATGCTGGTCGACACCCCGGACCCCAAGAAGGCCCGGGAGATCCAGCACAAGTATTTCCGAGAGGTCATGGGTACTCATCGATCACCGGAACACCTCGAGGAGTCCTACATCTTCGGGACGATCGACGAGATCGTCGAGCGCATCCGCGACCTGAAGGACGCTGGGTGCGAATACATCGTGCTGGGGCCGACCTCCGACGAGCCGGAGCAACTCGACATGCTGGCGGAGCTGGTGATCCCCCAGGTCAACAGCTGAGGCAGCCCGTACCCGTTTTGTGGGTCGGAT
>Ga0207874_1000105_pt1 | contig 123567 bp, 115 predicted proteins | sample HigsolmetaAR201D_FD_184833 | JGI IMG/M metagenome (GOLD analysis project Ga0207874, IMG submission 184833) | Ionic liquid and high solid enriched microbial communities from the Joint BioEnergy Institute, USA - AR20-1-D (SPAdes) (version 2) ... | reverse complement strand
AGGTCGCCCGGCGTCGCGTCGAAGCTGCAGTTTCCGGAGCCGTCCGCGTCGTAGAACGTGGCCATGCCCTGACGGACCTCGTCCGTCAGCGGGCGGGGCGGGCCGTCGTACGCCTCGTCGTCGCCGGTGCAGGCGACCATCACGGCCGATCCGACGACGAGAACGGTGAGCGCGCGCCGCACGGGTCTCCCTCCCGAGGCCTCCGATCGAAGGGCCATCCGAACGTGACGATCATAGCGCAAGCCATGGCTCCGTCACGACGGCCCGGGATGCGCGCGGCGCGTGCGCCAGGATTCCGGACGTCGGGGCGCTCCGAGCGTCGAGCGCTCCGGACGTCCGGACGTGCGCGTCGTCGCTACTTCTTCTTCCCCTTGAGGTGCACCTCGAACCAGTCGAGCGTGTGCCCGATCTCGAGGACCTTGTTCTCGCGCTTCTGCGCGCCGTGGCCCTCGTCCGGGAAGATGATCATCTTCGTCGTCGCGCCACGCTTCTCGAGCGCGTCGTACATCTGGATGGCCTCGCCGACCGGCACGCGCGGGTCGCTCGCGCCCTGGATGAGCAAGAGCGGCGCGTTCACCTTGTCGATGTACGTGATGGGCGAGAGCTGGAGGAGCGCCTCCTTGTCCTTCTCGGGATCGCCGTACTCGCTGGCGCGCAGCGAGCGGCGATACGGGGCCGTGTTGAGAAGGAACGTGAGGAGGTTCGACATCCCGACGTTCGCGACGCCGGCGTCGTAGGCGCCCGCGAACTTGGTCATCGCCATCAGCGTGGAGTAGCCGCCGTAGCTGCCTCCCATGACGCCGACCTTCGGCTCCTTGCCGTTCTTCGCGAACGCCTTGCGCACGTACTTCGCCGCGTCCTCGATGTCGGTGATGACGTCGAGGCGCTTCGGTCCGTTGTCCGCTGCCAGCCAGGCCTTGCCGTAGCCGTCGCTGCCGCGCACGTTCGGCTCCACGTAGATGAAGCCGGCGTCGACGAAGATCTGCCCGTACGTGCTGAAGCCGGCCAACGCCTGGCTCTCGGGCCCGCCGTGGAAGCGGACGATGACGGGGCACGGATCGGCCGCCTGCGCGCACGACTCGGGGCGCCGCACGAACATCGGGATCGGCGTCCCGTCACGCGCCGGGTACGACTCGAGCGTCGGCACGGCGAACTTCGTCGTGTCGATCTCGGGCGTGCTCGGCGTGACCCACGGCACGAGCTTCTGCGTCTGCCAGTCGAAGACGTACGAGGTCGTCGGGTTCCGTGCAGAAGACGCGTTGATGATGGCGAAGCGGCCGTTCCACGACGTGGCGCCGACCGAGACGTGGTCCTCCTTCTCGACCGCGGCGAACGCCGCCACCTTCCGCGGCGCGAACGTCTTGGCGTCGAGGACGTGCAGGCGCGTGTACCCGCCCTCGTTCGTCGCGTAGTAGAGGACCTTCCGCGGCCGGTCGAGGTGGAAGGACGAGACGTCGTGCTTCGCCTCCGGCGTGAGCGGGGTCACGTCGGCTTGCTCGAGCGCCTTGCCCTTCGGCTTCGCGCGGTAGAGCCGGCGGAAGTCGCCGAACTTCGGCGTCGACACGATCACCTCGCCCGGCGTCGGCGCGTAGACGGCGCGGTACTCCTCCTTCTCGTCCTGGCCGAAGAGGGGCGAGAGCTTCTTCTGCGCCTCGTCCCACTCCCAGTATTCGGACGTGAGCGAGCCGGTCGCCTTCGCGAGGAGCAGCTTGCGGTTCCCCTTGTCGAGCACGTGGTCCGCGACGGACCAAAGACCGTCCTCGGCCATGACGGTCTCCGTCTTCCGCGTCGCGATCTCGTAGCGGTAGATGGCGTACGAGTCGGGCCTCTGGTCGTTCGCGGTGAAGTAGACCCACTTGCCGTCCTCGGTCACGAACGCGAGTCGCGTCTGCACCTTGGGCTTGTGCTGGATCGGCTCGAGCGCGCCCCCGGAGGTCGAGAGCAGATAGAGGCCGGGGTTCTCCTCGCCCTTGCGATCACGCTGCACGACGAGCCACTTGCCGTCCGGCGTCACCTCCGCGATGCGCGTGACGTCCTCTCCACCGGTGAGCTGGATCGGGAATCGGTTCGGTCCGTCGGTCTTCCAGATCTGCGCGGTGCCCGTGACGTTCCACGAGAAGAAGAGCGTCTTGCCGTCCGGCGAGATGCGCCCACCGACCGGCGCGCGAACGTCGAGCATGGCCTGGATGCGACGGCTCACGTCCGCCGGGAGCGGCGTCGGCGCGAACTTGGCGAGCACCTCGGGCGGCACGCTCTCGACGCCGTGCCCGCGGTACTCCACCTGCGGCTTCGCAGCCTCGCTCGCCTGCGAAGGCTCCGGCTGCGTCGCGAGATTCGGCGCGGGAGCAGTGCTCGTTCCGGGCGCGACCGGCTCGGGCGCATGCCCGCAACCGAGCAGCGAGAACGACGAAAGCGTGGCGAGAGGAAGCACGGAGCGGAGCTTCATGGGGACGTCCTTTAGCAAGGACGCCCCTCGGGCTCCAGGCTCCCGACCCGAGGCTCCAGGCTCCGGGCTCCAGGCTCCAGATCCGAAGAGTCAGTCTCCGGCTCTCACTCTTCGCTCTCGTCACGGCCTCCGAGTCGGCGCTTCGGAACGAAAGAGACCGTTCGCACCTCGAAGGCGGGAAGCGAAGCGTCTCGAGTGTCCCGCTCGTGAGCCCAGTGTGCGGAGCGAGCGACGCCGCGAGGACCCACTGGAGCCTGGAGCCTCGAAAACTCGCTGAAGACGGGAGCCTGCCGCCGGAGCCGCCGACGGTCAGAGACACTCGAGCTTGTACTTCTTCCGTCCCTGCGCGTCGATCGTGTACGGCGGGTCGCAGTTCTTCTTCTGTGTCGTCGTCGTGGTCGACGCGGAGCTCTTCGTCACCGTCTTCGGCGTCGAAGGCGCCTTGTGACCGCCTCCCGCGTGCGCGGGAGCGGCCGGCTTCGTTTCGTTCGAGGGCTTCGCCGCGGCCTTCGGCGGTTCCTCGGGAGCCTCGGCCGTGTCGTCCGGAGAAGGCTCCGGGGGATCGGGGATGTCGCGGCTCGCCTCGGTCGGGGCGGGCGGTGTCGGGTCGGCGAGCGTCGACGATGCCGTCGGCATCACGGGCTCTGCGCTGCGCGCCGCGGCCGTCGCTGCGCCGGCGGCGCTCGAGAACTTGCCGCCGAGAATCGCGGCGACGACACCGAACAGGACGAGGACGCCCGCGATCGACGCGAGGATCGGGAGCTTTCGATCCGTCGGAAGGAGCAGCGCCGTCCCCGTCAGTCGCGACGCGGAGCCGCTCAATTCCTCCGGTGAAGGTTGGGGCACGGGTTGCGGGTGCAGCGGTGCCGTCTGGGTCGGCATCGTCGGCACCCGGTGCCGGTAGCTCGACGGAGCCACGACGGGCGGACCCGAGCCCATCGGGAGCGTGTCGACCGGCGACATCGCTGCGCGGAGCACGTGCGCGCTCGGCGCGGACATGTCCGAATCGCTCTCCAGCTCCCCCCCGCGGACGGACTGAGGCAGCGTCAGATTCGCGGAGTTGCTCTCGAGCTCGGCGATCTGCTTCTCCCGTGCGCTGAGCACGTGGCCGACGACCTTCTCGACCCACTCGCCGACCTCCGTCGGGCTGGCGATGCCGCAGACCTTCTCGAGATCACGAGCGAGCTCCTTCGCGGTCGCGTGGCGCTTGCTGGCGTCGCGCGAGAGCGCCTTCAAGAGCGGTGCGTCGAAGCCTTTCGGGAGGCTCGGCACGCACGCGCTCGGGGGCGGAACGGGATCCCGGAGGATCTTCGCGAGGGTCTCGCCCTCGGTCTCTCCCTTGAAGAGGCGCTCGGCCGTGAGCGTCTCCCACATGACGACGGCCGACGCGTAGATGTCGACGGCGCGCGTGAGCTCGCGTCCGGCGAGCTGCTCCGGCGGCATGTACGCGAGCTTGCCTTTGATCTGACCGTCGCGCGTGACCTGGATGCGTCCCGCCGCCTTCGCGATGCCGAAGTCGAGGACGCGGGCGATGCCGTCGGCGCCGACGAGCACGTTTTGCGGAGAGACGTCGCGGTGGACGAGGCCGAGCGGCTCGCCGCGCTCGTTCTTCGCCTCGTGCGCGGCATGCAGGCCGTGGAGGAACCCGCACATGATGGCGGCGGCGATGCGCGGCGGCACGCGCGTTCCCGTCTGACGGACCGCGCGGAGGATCTTCGAGAGCGACTCTCCGCGGACGTAGTCCATGATGAGGAACAGCTCGCCGTCGGTGGCGACGACGTCGATCGTCGCGACGACGTTCGGGTGCTGCACACGCGCCGCGAGCCGTGCCTCGTCGAGGAACATCGACACGAACTCGGGATCCTTCGCGTATTGCGGGTGCAGGCGCTTGACCGCGACGGTCCGCGCGAACCCGACGGGCCCGAGCAGGCGTCCGAGGTGGATGGTCGCCATGCCGCCCGCCGCGATCTCGTTGTAGAGCGCATAGCGCCCTACCACTCGGATCGGCGAGCGTTCCGCGGCCATCATCTCGCCGAATGATAACGGACCAAGGCCTTGCGCTGCAGAGATTCAGCCTGACGGTTCTCGGGCGCGGGGCGCCGTGACGCGCGCCGGTCGCGAAAAGCCCGGCCGGGGGCGCGAGCGGCGAGCATGTCGCGAGCTCGCGCCCACAAGGTGCGCCGCCGTCGAGGCGCGCGATGGCGGGACGACGGTCGGACGTTCCGGGACGTCAGAGGTTCGCGGCTTTGGCGCACTCGTCGGGATTCAGGTTCCCCGACGCCCAGCCGAGCAAGCATTGCCAGCCCGGGTCGGTCGGCGTCTGGCGGAGCACCGGTCCGCCCTTGTGACGGATCCCGCCGTTTTCGATCCCGAGCGGCTTGAGCAACAGCTGGAAGTTCTGCCGCTCTTCGCACTCCGTCCGGTAGCAGAGCTCGAGGAGCTCGGGCTCGAGGCCGACCACGGAGAAGTAGTTCGCGAGCTGCTCCTCACGCGTCGTCGGGCGGGTGTCGCGCGTTCCGTCCTCGTTGGTCTCGAGGCGAAGCCCCCACTCGGAGTAGATGCGCAGAGGACGGCCCACCTGCCCGTGGCAGTCGATCCCGCCGCACCGCACCTCCATGAACTTCGATACCCCGCCGTCGATGAACGAATCGCTGTCGGGGAGCTCGCCGAGCTCGACCTCTTCCGTCGGAAGCGAGCACGAGACGACCCATCCGATCGCCGCCGCGATGGTGGCGACGCCGAGAGACCGGGAGCGAGGAACGGGGTTCGAACGGCGCATGCCTAGCTCCCCCCCACTCTGACGTAGATCTGTCCCACGAACCGCCGGTTGTTCTCGACGTCCTCGTCGGTGAGATCGTCGGGCGGGAGGTTCGGGATGTGGCAGTAGTTGCACGACGGCTCCCGTCCGATGAGGCTCTTCATCTTCTGGATCGGGGGCTTCGTCTCGTCGTCGTAGAGCGCGACCTTCAGCGGGAAGGTGATGTCGGGCCAATCCTCGGCCCGCACGAAGAAGTTCCCCGCCTCGTTGGTGACCGGCAGCACGCGCGGACCTCCGCCGCGCGCGTCCACGAACTGGACGATGATGCCCTCCGCCGGAGCCGAGTCGGGATCGGGCGTCTCGTAAATCGTCCCGGCCACCGCGAACGGGGAGTCCGACGCCGGGCCTCCCTTCGTGTGGCAATGCACGCAGGGCTGACCCGGGCGGTGGGTCTCGCCCGGAGGGACGTCGGGATCCTCTCCGCCGAGCGCTTCGATCTCGGCGTCGCGTACGGGATCGCTGCAACCGCCCCCGGGCATCAGCGCGAGCAAGACGCCCGACGCGGCGACGAGGTTCGACGAGTGGAGCCGCCATCTCGAGGAACGGGTCATGACTAGAACTCCGCCTCGAACGCGATCGTGCCCCAGACCGCCGTACGGCTACGGATGAACAGCGATCGCAGGTATCGATTGTACATCACGTCTCCCGACACGACGATCGCGTAGTGGGTCGCCGCGCGCTCGCTCGTCAGCGCGATCCGCGCTCCGCCGCCTGCGGTGAACGCGAGCATCGGCGAGAACTCACGGTCGGTCGTGCGGTAGCGAGGGATCTCGAGGGGCGTACCATCGACGTCCTGCCGGGCCGCGTACGCGAGCTGGTAGAAGCTCGCTCCCGTCTGCGCGTGGAGGCGGACGTGCGGCCACACGCGGAGGTGCTCGCCGAGATCGTGGAGGTAGCGACCGTCCGTGGTGGACGCCTTGATGCCCCAGTTGTCCGTGTAGACACGCTCCTCGATGCGGATGGTCCCGTTCGAGAGGCGGTGATTGATGCGCGCCCCTACCGCCACGCGGTCACGCTGCTGCGGCACGAGGTCCCTCGGCCGGGCGTCGAGGCGTACGTCGTTGACGAGGCGCACGGTCGCCCCGGGCGGGATCCGCGGGGCGACGTCCTCGGGGAACATCGGGATGAATCGGTAGAGCTTCGAGTTCTCGCCGCGCTCGAAGCTCGCCGACACGCCGGTGACGAGCAGGGTCGTCGGCGACATGACGAACGTGATGCCGGCCTCGATCGCGTGCGTGATGAGCGGGCGGCTGAACACGTCGAAGGACGTGTTGCGGTAGCCGATCGTGTCCCACGAGTAGTTGTAGGCGATGCGCGGCGTGATGAGCTTGTCGTTGAGCTCGGCGCTCATCGAGCCGCCGACCGTGCGCGAGAGATAGTCCGGCTCGCTCGACACGTTGCCGTTCACGCCGAGCTGCACCACGGAGATCTTGTAGCCGCCGCTGAGCGACCCGGCGTGGCGCTGCTCGACGAAGGGGCGCGAGGCGGTGGAGACGAGGTCGGGCGACGCGGCCGTCACCATGTCGAGGAGGTACGAGCCGCCGACGTTCCACCCTGCCGTCGGGGAGACCACCGAGAAGTTGACGGCGGGCGTCAAGACGTGGACCGCGGTCGAGTCCGTGTACCCGCTCATCTCGACGCCGATGCGCACGTTCGGGCGCGTCGATGGCTCCTCGATGCACTTGAGCCGCTCCTTGTACGTCGTGGCGTCCCGCAGACACTGCTCGACCTCCTCGGGCAGGTTGTCCTTCTTCGGGAGCACCTCGACGGTCTTCGTCTCGCCCTCGTCGATCGAGACTCGCTCCTTGAAGTAGTAACGGTCGCCTTTCTCTTCCTTGATCGCCTCGATCGTGTAATCGCCGGGATCGAGCGTGAGCGGGTCCTTCACCTGGTGCGGGCGGAGCGGCTGCCCGTTGATGGTGATCTTCAGGTTGTCCGTCTTCTCGGGGATCTCGACCTTGAGCTTCGACAGCTTCGGGAGGAGCTCCTCGACGCGCGCTCGAGCCGCACGCTTCAAATCGTCGTCGTCGTTTCGAATGGCGGCCGCGAGCGCGTCGCGCGCGTTGATGAGCGCGTCCTTGATGCGGCCGAGGCCGGCGAGGCAGCTCGAGACGTGCAGGCGCACGTAGGGATGGTCCTCGAGAGCGAGCGAGGCTTGGTCCTTCCGCACGCAGAGAGGGAGGTCGCCGCGCTTCTTCGCTTCGATTCCTTCCTTCGCGAGCTCGAGCGCCTTCGGGTTGGACCACCCGCGCGAGGGCTGGCTGGGCGGGGGCGGCGGCGCGGGGCGGCCACGCTGAGCGACCCGCGGCTGGGCTCCGGCGATCGAAGGAACGAGGGCGCATGCGACGAACGCCATCACGGACAGGAGGACGGCGGCGCGGATGGTGAGGGCTCGTGCCATCGATGCGACGGGTGAACGGTCCCACGATCCCGCCTTGGCGACGCCACTCCGCCTCGTGAGAGCGTTCTTCCGGACGCCCGAAGCACGGAGCGGTCCAGAGTCCATCGAGAGACCAGTCACGACCCTCGTTCCAATCCGATCACCGAGAGGTCCGATCGGAGTCGTGCCCCTTCTGCCGCGCGAAGCAGGGGCGGTTCGTGGTCGTGAGCATCGAGGGGAGAGCCCCCGCGCGAGGGGGCCATGGCTGGTGGATCGGCGCGCCAGTCATGCGTGCATCGAACGATACAACCATGTGAGGCCCGGACGCATGACTCTGTGGCGGGTGGGCGTCCCTCCGCCTCAGCCGTTCGGCTCGATCGACGCGTCTCGCGAGCACAACGAGCGGTGTCGTCTCGGGCCGACGCATCCGGGTGGTCGGGCCTGGGACTCGCGTCGGGGCACGGACCGTGCTCTCGTTTGTCATCGATGCGGATCCTCACGGGGATGCAAATCACATCGCCCCGTCGCGCCACGCTCGGCGCGACGCGAGCTCTGTTCGGCGCGTCCCTCGTCCTGCTCGCCGCCATGGCCGTCACGGCATGCGGACCGGACGAGCCACGTTTCGGTGAGCACAGCGGAATCATCGGGAAGACGCTTCCGAACGAGGTCGGCGGCGGCGGCGGCGGAGCTGGGGGTGGAGGGGTGTTCGGGGCGCCGTACGATCCGAACGCGTTCAAGCCCACGACCTCCCTGAAGGCTGCGCACGAGGCCGCTGGAGGAGCACCAACGCCCGCGGACACCCTCGATTGCCTCTCGTGTCACCAAGAGAACGGCGCCGCCGGCGCCAAGCCGTTCTCGTTCGGAGGTCGCGTCACCTCCAACAACGCGCCGGCGGCGGACGTCGACGTGATCGTCGTCCAGCCCGACGGCGAGAAGCTCGGCCCCGTGAAGAGCGACGCGGACGGGTTCTTCTGGTTCGCCGGCCCGGCGGTGAAGGACGGCGCGAGGACCTCGGTCCGCAAGGGCGCGGCCGAGCAGTCGATGGGCGGGCAGCTGCAGGCGGTCACGGGCGGCAGCTGCGACAGCGCGAGCTGTCACGTCCCCGGCAGCGTCGCGGGCAAGATCCGCATCTGACCGTCGCTCTCAACCGATCACGAGGTACGCGTTCGGCTTGCGCGCGGGCAGCGAGCCGTCGCGGATCGACTCGAAGACGTGCGCGGACGTGTTCGGCCCCGCCGCGCGGAACGCGTCCGGGATGCGGTTCAGCGGGAAGCACGCGAATGCGCGATCCTCGGGGACGACCGCGTACGACGCGAAGCCGTCGGGATACGTGAGGTGCACCCAGCTCCATCCGACCTCGGCGCGCACTTGCTCGCCCCAGAGGACGCCGAGCCCGAGCCGGACGTCCTGGTTCGTCGGCTCTTCGCGCTTGCCGGTCCGCACCTCCTCGACGAACGCGGCGATGGTCTTCACGATCTCGTGCGGCTCGCCTTCGGCGCCGACGTAGCGGCGCGCCGTCTCCGAGACCTTCGCCATCGCGTCGCGCTCCTCGTCCGTGAGCGCGCGTTCCGTCGGACCGTCCGCGCGAGCCGCGAGCAGCCTCTCGGACGGCCGCGGCGGCGGCACCTCGACGTTCGCGGGCGCCGCGCCTTCTTCCGACGCATCCTCGAGCGTGCGCTCGTCGGCGCTCTCCGGGGTGGCGACGGCCTCCGCGGGCTTCGTGGCCTCCGCGGCCGCGGCCTTCTTCGCGGCGGCCTTGGCGGCGGGCTTCTTCGCAGCGGCCTTGGCGGCCGGCTTCTTCTCGACGGTCGCGACGGGCTTCTTCGCGGCGGCCTTCGTCGCGGGCTTCTTCGCCGCGGTCGTGGCGGCCTTCTTCCCTCCCGACGCCTTCTTCGCTTCGACCGTCGCGGCGCGCTTCGCGAGAGCCTCGAGCGCCGCCTTCTTCGCGGCGCTCGCTGCGGCGCGATCGGTTGTCGCTTCGAGGCGCGTGCTCTTCTGGGACGATCTCGAGTCGTTCTTCTTCGCGGTGGCAGGCTTCATCGCCACCTTTGGCGTCTGCGCTCGGCGAGCTGCCATGAGCCAAAGGTAGGCGATACGCTGGGCGGACGACCATGCCCTTCGTAGGGTGTCGCCGCGCCCGGACCGCTTTCGCCATCGAGGCCGAGGCTGAGCCTTTCGGCGGCGGTGCGACCGGTGGCGCGCGACGGACCAAGCTCCGCTAGTCTCGTCGGGAAATGGGGATGGAGCGGGTCATCGCAGATCGCTTCGTGCTCGAGCGGCTCGTCGGATCGGGCGGGATGGGCGAGGTGTTCCGGGCGAAGGATCGCCTGACGGGCGGCCCCGTCGCGGTGAAGGTCCTGTACGGCTCGATGGTGCGGGACGCGGACCGCTTCAAGCGCGAGGCGCAGCTCCTCTCCGAGATCACGCATCCGCGAGTCGTCCGGTACGTCGCGCACGGCATGATCGACGGCGGGCGTCCGTGGTTCGCCATGGAGTGGCTCGAGGGAGAGGACCTCGCCACGCGCCTCGAGCGCGGCCCGCTCGGGCTGCACGACACGCTCACGCTCGCGCGTCGTACTGCGGAGGCGCTCGCGGTGCTGCACGACAAAGGCGTCGTGCATCGCGACATCAAGCCGTCGAACATCTTCTTGCCGAGCGGGCGCGTCGACGAGGCGAAGGTGCTCGACCTCGGCGTCGCGCGGACGCTCCGCGGCTCTCGGCCTTCGACGCGCACGGGCGTCATGGTCGGGACGCCCGGGTACATGGCGCCCGAGCAGGCGCGCGGCGCGAAGGAGGTCGATGCGCGCGCCGACGTCTTCTCGCTCGGCTGCGTGATGTACGAGTGCATCGCCGGCCAGCCGGCGTTCGCGGGCGAGAACGTGGCGGCGCTCTTGGCGAAGATCCTGCTCCACTCTCCGCCGAGCCTCCGGGACATCGGGATCGACGTGCCGCCCGCGTTCGACGAGCTCGTCATGCGGATGCTCTCGAAGCACGCCGCGTCTCGACCGGGCAGCGGCTCGGCGCTCCTCAAGGAGCTCGACGCCCTCACGCACGTGGAGGAGGCACCGGCGCCGCGCCCGAGCGCGCCGGCGGTGCGCGCGCTGACCGCGGGCGAGCGGAGGCTCGTCTGCGTGGTCATGGCATCGCTCTCCAACGGCGCGGCGGAGGAAGACGTCAGGGCGGACGGCGCCGAGCGCATCCCGACGAGCGCGCTCGAGACGATCGCCGCCGCGTTCGATCCACGCGCGGTCGCGGCGAGCTTCGGCGCGGAGGCGGAGATCCTCGCGGACGGCTCGATCGTCATCACGCTCGCGGGCAAGGGCGGAGCGAGCGATCAGGCCGCCCAGGCCGCGCGCTGCGCGCTCGCGTTGCGCTCGCACCTCGTCGACGCGAACGTGGTGCTCGCGACGGGGCTCGCCACCGTGACCGGGCCGAGCGCCGTCGGAGAGGTGCTCGAGCGCGCGGCGGCGATCCTCGCGTCGGCGCGTGCTCGCAAGAAGGAGATCGGCGAGGACACGTTGGGAGGACAGAGCCCCGTCTTCCTCGACGAGACGACCGCCGGCCTGCTCGACACGCGCTTCGACGTCGGCGGCGACGAGCGCGGCCTGTTCATCCGCGGTCTGCGCGAGCGCGACACGAAGGCCCGGACGCTCCTCGGCAAGCCGACGCCGTTCGTCGGTCGCGATCGCGAGCTCTCGACGTTGCTCGCCATCTTCGAAGAGTGCGTCCAGGAGCAGGTCGCGCGCGCCGTGCTCGTCACCGGCTTCCCCGGCGCGGGCAAGTCGCGTCTCGTGGCCGAGTTCATGGCTCGGCTGCAGGCGATGGACGAACCTCGGGTCGAGCTCGCGCTCGCGCGCGGCGACGCGATGAGCGGGGGATCGCCGTTCTCGCTCATCGCACGCATCCTCCGGCGCATCGCCGGGCTCACCGGCGGCGAGCCGCTCGTCGTGCGTCAGCAGAAGCTGCGCGCGCGCATCGCGCGCAACGTCCCCGAGGACGACGTCGCGCGCGTGACCGAGTTCCTGGGCGAGATCGCCAGCATCCCGTTCCCCGACGCTCAGAGCCTCCAGCTCCGCGCCGCGCGGCAGGACGCGATGCTGATGGGCGATCAGATGCGGCGCGCGTTCTGCGACTTCGTCATGGCCGAGACGAGGGCGCAGCCGCTCGTCCTCGTCCTCGAGGACCTCCATTGGGGCGATCTCCCGAGCGTCAATCTCCTCGACGCCGCGCTCCGTGCCGCGGCCGAGCAGCGCTTCATGGTCCTCGCCGTCGCGCGCGGGGAGGTCCACGACGCGTTCCCGCAGCTCTGGGCGCAGCGGAGCCTGCAGGAGGTCCGGCTCGGTCCCCTCGTGCGTCGAGCGGGCGAGCGCTTGGTCCGAGAGGTGCTCGGCGAAGATCTCCCGGCCGCGGAGGTGGCGCGCCTGCTCGATCGCGCGGCGGGCAACGTCTTCTACCTCGAGGAGCTCATTCGCGCTTACGCCGAGGGCACGGGCAGGGTGACGCGGCCGAAGACGCTCCCGCCGGGGACCGTGCCGCCGCCGCCTCTCTCGTCTCCGACGATGTCGGCCGACGGAGCGTGGGCGTTGCCGGCGACGGTGCTCGCGATGGTCGAGGCGCGCCTCGAGCGTCTCGATCCGATGGCCCGTCGCGTCTTGCGCGCCGCGAGCATCTTCGGCGAGGTCTTCTGGCGCGGCGGCGTCCTCACCCTGACGGGCGGACAGTACAAGGCGAGCGAGGTCGACGACTGGCTCGGCGAGCTCACGCGTCGCGAGATCGTGCAGCGCCGCGACGACTCGCGCTTCCCGGGCGATCGCGAGTACGCGTTCCGGCACGCGATCGTCCGCGACGCCGCGTACCAGATGCTCACGCCGGAGGACCAGGCGCTCGGACACCGGCTCGCCGCCGAGTGGCTCGAGCGCGCCGGCGAGCACGAGCCCATGCTGCTCGGCGAGCACTTCGAGCGCGGCGGGCTCCGCGAGCGCGCGGCGACGTTCTACACGCGCGCTGCGTTCCAGGCGCTCGAGGGCAACGACTTCGTCGCGGCGAAGGTCCGTGCGGACCGCGCGATCCAGGCGGGCGTGACCGGGATCGATCACGGGCGCATGCGGCTCGTCCTCGCCGAGGCGTCGCGCTGGAGCGGCGAGCACGAGGCGGCGCGGGAGCACGCGCGTGCCGCGATGGCCGAGCTGCGGTCGGCGTCTTCGCCCGCGCCGCACGACGAGTGGTGGGCCGCCGCGGCGGAGGCCATCGAGGCCGCGATGACGCTGGGCCACGTCGAAGAGGCGAAGGAGATGGCGAGGCACCTCGTCGAGGTCGCGGCGACGGCTCCGATGACCGTGGCGCGTGCGATCGCGACCTCGCGCGTGGCGACCTCGCTCGGAGCCCTCGCCGGGCTCTACGATCTCGCGTCGGCGCTCCTCGACCCGCTCGAGCGCGCGACCGACTTCACGTCGAAGGAGCCGGCGGCGCGCGCGTTCCTCCTCGCGGCGAACGTCGCCCGCGCCTCGTGGGAGGGCGACCTCGAGCGCGCCGCCGTGCTCGCGCAGGAGGCGGTCGTGTGCTTCGAGCTGGTCGGCGACACGAGGAACGCGACGAAGCAGCGCCAGAACGCCGGCTGGGCGCTCTGCGAGCTCGGCGCGTACGCGGTCGCCGAGCGCGTGCTCCTCGAGACGCGCGATGCCGCCGAGCGCCTCGGCCTCGCGACGGTCGCGAACGACGCGAAGCTGCGGCTCGGCAACCTGTACGTGCGGACGAACCGGCCGGAGGAGGCCATCCGCACGACGAACGAGGTCATCGCGGCATACGCCGCGCAGCGCGATCGCGCAGGCGAGGGGAAGGCACGCGCCTTCCTCGCTGCCGTGTACTACTTCGCGAACGATCACCAGAGGGCCGAGGAAGAGGAGCTCCGCGCGTTGCCGCTCCTCGAGCACGCGCCGCCGTACCACGCGGCGCTCCTCGCGTTCCTGACGCTGACGCTCATCCACAAGGGCGACTCGACGGACGAGGCGTTCCTCGCCGGATCGCGCGCGATGCAGCTCCTCGAGCAGGTCGGCGCGGTGACGGAGGGCGAGGCGCTCATCCGGATCGCCTACGCGGAGGCGCTCTACGCGAAGGGCGACCTCGAGGGCGCGCGGAAGGCCGTGGCCGCGGCGCGCGACCGTCTGCTCGCTCGCGCCGCGAAGATCAAGAACCCCGAGTACAAGCGCACGTTCCTCGGCGTCGTGCGAGAGCACGTGCGGACGCTCGCGCGCGCCGGCGAGTGGCTGACGTGAGCGCGGCGCGCGGCGCTCACATCGCGAACCCGCGGACCATCGCGACCGCGAAGTAGAGGATCGCGACCGACGCGAGCATGACGAGCCTGCCGATCCACGACGCCGCGCGACGTGCGCGCAGCGCGCGACGGGAGCCCGGCTCGCTTTCGAGCGCAGCGAGCGCGCGCTCGTTGGCGACGAGCTCGTGGGCGGCGGTCGCGACGAGGACGAGCGCGATGAGCGAGAGCTTCCACGCGAGGGCTCGCCCGAACGAGCCGCTCCAGAAGGCGGGATCCTGGAGCAGCGATCCGCCGATGCCGCGGTAGTGGAGGTTCGCGAGGCCGGTCACGATCAGGATCCCGAGCGAGATCCATCCGAGGAGCCGGAAGCGCTTGCCGATCGCCTTCAACAGAGGTGCGGACTCTTTCGGCTCCCTGCGGCGGAGCACGGGGACGACGACGGCGGCGAAGAAGACCATCGAGCCGACCCACGCGGCCGCCGCCAGGACGTGCAACCAGACGAAGAGCCCGTAGCCGGTCATCGCTTCCGCCGCGCCGGGGCAGCGTGAGGTTTGCGGAGGAGGCGGACGAGGCGCGGGCGTTCCTCGACGAGATCCGCGAGGGAGCAGCGGTCGAGCTCGCGATAGAACGCCTCCGCCGCGCGCGCGATCGCGCCACGCAGCCGGCATGCCGATTGGATCTTGCACGGCGCCGCGTCCGCGCGGAAGCAATCGACCAGGCCGCGGTCCTCCTCGAACATGCGCACGACCTCGCCGATGCGGATCTTGCTCGCCGGCCGGGCGAGCTGAACGCCTCCGCCCGCGCCGCGTCTCGCGCGGAGGAGCCCGCGGCGCCTCAGCTCCTTGGCCGCCTTCGCCACGTGGGCGTGGGAGATGCCGTAGGCCTCCGCGATCGCCGACGCGGGAACGGGGCGATCCGTGTGGGCGCCCACGTAGATGAGCACACGGAGGGCGTAGTCCGTGTAGGTGAGTAGCTGCATCGTTGGCTCCCGATCGATCCGCGGGGGGCGTCGTGACGAGTCGTCACGCGCCGCAGCTCGCCGCCGGACCTTCCTCCTTCAGGCGCGCGTGGACGACGACGAGCTCGAGATCGGTCTCCGCGTCGATCGAGTGGCGCTCCTTCGGACGCATGACGACGACGTCTCCCGGCGTGATCGGTCGCTCGTTGCCCTCGACCGTGAAGCGGCCGTTGCCTCGGACGACCGTGACGACGACGTCCACGTTCGAGTGGTGCTCGGGGACGCGAGCTCCTGCGTCGACGCGAAGGCGGACGACCTTGAGCGCGTCGGACACCGAAATCGGATCCTTCTTGATCGACGTAGCCATGAGCTCCTCCGGTCTGCCGGTCGCGGTCGAGTCGCCCACCGTGGAACGAGACGTCGGACCGGGGCCGATGAATAGGTAGAGGAAATGACGCTTTTCGTCCAGGGCGCCAGGACCGGCCAGGAGCGAAGCGTCGACGACTCGGGCCGCCGCACCTTTCCGACCCCTCGCGCTCGCCGTCGCCGTATGCTCGGACGTGCACGGCTGGGCCGTGCGTGCAGGTGATGAGGAGTCGGACGAGGTTCTTGGTCGTGGTTCTCGTCGCGGCGGCGCTCTCGGGCTCGTGCGGGGCGACGCCTCCGTCGAAGGTCCCCGGGGCGTCGGGCGGCACCGGCGTCGTGACGAGCAACGTGCGCTTCTCGGACTACGCGGGCACGAAGGCGTGCGAGGGCTGCCATGCCCCTTACGTCGCGTCGTGGCTGCAATCGCCGATGCACAACATGACGCGCGAGGCGAGGGGAGCGGAAATCAAGGGGCCGTTCGACGGCACCGTGTTCCATTTCCACGGCGATACGGCGCGGCTCGAGTCCGCGGGCGCGGACCGGTTCATCACGATCGACTCGAAGCGCTTCGGTCGCGCCAAATACCGGATCACGCGCGTCATCGGCGGGCGTCATCGCGAGGACTACGCCGGCGTGTCGGTGGCCGAGGTCCGCGAGGGCGCGCCTGCGATCGGCGATCCGACGGAGGAGCTCGTGATGCCCGTGAGCTTCGTCTACGCGACCAAGTCGCTCCGGTACAAGGGCTACTCCGTCATGGTGAAGGAGCGCGACGGCCTCAAGGTCGGTCCGGTCTGGAACCAGACGTGCATCTTCTGTCACAACACCGTTCCCTATCTGTCGACGGTGCTCGGCGCGCTCTCCAAGACGAGCGGCTACCAGGGGACGGTCGTCGATCCGCTCCTGCCGGAGCCGATGCGCGCGTCGTACGTCGTGAAGGACGAGGGCGCGATGCGGGCGTTGTTGAAGGAAGAGGCCGCACGCCTCGGGGCGACGAATCGCAGCCCGACGCTCGCGCAGTCGGTCGCGATCACACGGTCACGCTTCCGCGCGAAGCACCTCGTCGAGGTCGGCATCGGCTGCGAGTCGTGCCATCTCGGCGCCGCCGAGCACGTCGCCGACCCGTCGAAGCTGCCGTCGTTCGAGCCGATCAGCGACGCGTTCGAGGTGCGGCTCCCTCCGCCGAAGAACACGGAGCCGGACGCGGTGCGGGCCGAGAGACGCGCAGCGACGATCAACCGCGCGTGCGCGCGCTGCCATCAGGTGCTCTTCACCGGCTACGACCCGACGTGGGAGGGCGGCTCGCGCAAGCGATCGCCTGGCGGGAGCCACATCAACTCCGGCGAGGCGCGCGACATGATGCTCGGCGCCTGCGCGTCGAAGCTCGCGTGCGTCGATTGTCACGACCCGCACGCCCCGGACGCGACGGAGGCGCTCCGCGCCCTCGAGCCGGCGAGGGAAGACGCGCTCTGCACGCGCTGTCATCAGAGCCTCGCGACGGCGGAGGCCCTTCGCGCGCACGCGCACCACGATCCCGCTCGCGAGGGGGCGCGCTGCATGAACTGCCACATGCCGCGCAAGAACATGTCCCTCGACGGAGCGCTGTCGCGCTACCACCGCATCGGCTCGCCGACGGACACCGACAAGGTCCTGCTCGACCGGCCGCTCGAGTGCGCGCTCTGCCACCACGACAAGGACGTGCGCTCGTTGGTCGAGACGATGGAGTCGTGGTGGAACAAGTCGTACGAGCGGGGCGCGCTCGAGAAGCTGTACGGCGCGCTCGACGCGAACGTCATGGTGGCCACGGCCCAGCGCGGCAAGCCCCACGAGCAGGCGGTCGCCTTCCAGATCCTCGGCGAGGCCCGGAGCCGTTCGGCCGTGCCGGTGCTCGCGTCTCAGCTCACGCACCCGTATCCGCTCGTGCGCGGCTACGCGAAGCGCGCCCTCGATCGGATCGAAGGCGCGCCCGTCCCCGTCGACATCGATGCGTCGGACGAGGAGATCGAAGATCAGGTGAGGCGAATTTTTCGAGTGAGAGAGGCCCGCAGCGCGCACTGACGAGCCGACCGGAGCGTCCGGTGACGGCCGTCTTCCCTCGCGTTTCGCGGCCGAACGAGGCCGTCGCCGAGTCGAGGAAGTATGACGGACTCGGTGATTGCCGGTATCCTCGAAGTGCGATGCGTTACCTATACGGAGACTCGACTCCGTTTCCGCTCGGGTACAACTTCCTTACGACCCTCGAGGCGTTCATGTCGGCTGCGACGCGCATCGTGCAGCTCGACCTCGAGGGTCAGGCGCTGGCGAAGCAGCGCGAGGAGCTCGCGCAGAGCCGCGTCAAGGGACTCGAGGCGCTCGAGCAGTTCCACAACGTCGTGATGCGCGCGGTGCAGGACACCGCGCAGAAGGTGCAGCACCAGCACGCGCTCGACTACGCGCGTACGCTCGCCGAGTACGCGACGCAGTACATCGAGGAGCACCGGCGCACGACGCTCGCCGCGAACGAGCGCGAGTCGCTCCAGATCCGGAGCGAGGTCGATCGTCGCGCCGCCGAGATGCGCGCCCAGCTCGAGGCGTTCCTGAAGGTCGCCCGCTTCCCCGTCCTCAAGACGAAGCTCTCGATCCGCCTGAACCTCGACGGCAAGGACGCCCGACACACCGGCACGGCGGCCTTCGAGCATCCGGACGGGATCGCGACCGCCTTCACGGTCGCGCCGCACCGTACGGCCACGTGGAACGCGCCGCGGAAGGTCGCCGACTTCGCCGAGAAGGTCGATCTGCGCGTCGGCGTCGAGAAGAGCTGGCTGCGCGGGACGGTGACCGCCAAGCTCCTGAACGTCGACGACTGGACGATCAACCAGTTCGAGATGAGCGACGAGGCCTTCGAGCTCGTGCTCCGCCGCAAGCTCACCGAGAAGGAGATGCTGATCTTCCACATCCGTCGCAACGAGGCGGGGGGAATCAGCGGCACGGTCGAGCATCCGGGCGCGCCGGGCGCCGAGGCGCTGCCGGGCAACCTCAGCGGACAAGACGTGAACCAAATCGAGCGCATCTGGCTCGCGCTCAAGCAGGCGACGCGCGACGTCCTCGAGCAGAAGGAGCAGCTCCTCAACGTCTCGCTCGACGGTCAGCCCGTCTTCGAGAACGGGCTCGCGCTGCCGTTCGTCGTGCGGCTCGTCGCGATGTTCGGGCCCACCGTGCGCGAGATCGCGAAGCGAAGCCCGAACGAGTTCGAGCTGACGCTGAAGACCGAGGCCGAGGGCGGCCGTCGCGAGGAGCTCTATCTCCGTAAGGAGGCGCTCGTCAGCACGCTGCAGCCGCTCCCGGCGAAGGGCCGCGAGGTCTTCGCGCCGCTCGGCCTCGACAAGTGGCTGCCGAGCATGACGGCGGCGCCGCCGGCGGTCACCACGGTCTCGGAGCCGCCGCCGCGGCTGCATCTCGGCTCGGAGGTCCCGCCGGCGCGTTCCTCCGTCCCGCCCGTCCCGTCCGTCCCGCCCTCGCGCAGCAAGCTCTGAGCGCGGGCGCCACCACGCGTGTCGAGCGCACGAGACAGCTCTCGACTGCGGTCGATCCTCGGCGGGTCCGCCGGCAACCTCGTCGAGTGGTACGACTGGTACGTCTATTCCGCGTTCGCGCTCTATTTCGCGCCCGCGTTCTTTCCCTCGGGGGATCGCACCTCCGAGCTGCTCGGCGCGGCCTCGGTCTTCGCGGTCGGCTTCGTCGTGCGGCCGATCGGTGCGTGGCTGATGGGCGTGTACGCCGACCGGCGCGGCCGAAAGGCGGGGCTCACGCTCTCGGTGACGCTCATGTGCGCGGGCTCGATGATCATCGCGTGCACGCCCGGACATCGGAGCATCGGCGTGGCGGCTCCGGCGATCCTGGTCGTGGCGCGCCTCCTCCAAGGGCTCAGCGTCGGCGGCGAGTACGGAGCGAGCGCGACGTACCTCTCCGAGGTCGCGTCGCGCGGCCGGCGCGGGCTGTGGTCGAGCCTCCAGTACGTCACGATCATCGCCGGGCAGCTCGTCGCGCTCTCCACGCTGCTCGTCCTCCAGGTCGTCCTCGATCGCGCCGCGCTCGCCGCGTGGGGCTGGCGCGTGCCCTTCGTGATCGGCGGGTTCCTCTCGATCGCCGTCTTCTGGTTGCGGCGTGGGCTGATCGAGACGAGCTCGTTCACCGCCGTGGAGACGAGCGGCAAGACGGATCGGTCGAGCGCCCTCCGCCTCCTCCGAGAGCACCCGCGCGAGGCCGCCATCGTCGTCGGCCTCACCGCGGGCGGCACGCTCGCGTTCTACGCGTACACGACGTACATGCAGAAGTTCCTCGTCGTCACGACGGGGTTCGAGAAGGAGACCGCGACGCGGATCACCGCCGCCGCGCTCGCCGTCTTCATGGTGATCCAGCCGGCCGTCGGCGCGCTCTCCGATCGCGTCGGGCGCAAGCCGATCATGATCGCCTTCGGCGTGCTCGGCACGCTGCTGACCGTCCCCATCATGACGGCGCTCGAGAGCGCGCGCGACCCGTTCGTCGCGTTCGGGCTCGTGCTCGCCGCGCTCGTGATCGTCTCCGGCTACACGGCGCTCAACGCCGTCGTGAAGGCGGAGCTCTTCCCGGCCGAGATCCGCACGCTCGGGGTCGCGCTGCCGTACGCGATCGCGAACACGTTGTTCGGTGGGACCGCCGAGTCGGTGGCGCTCTGGCTCAAATCGCGCGGGAGCGAGCGCGTCTTCTACTGGTACGTGACCGCGGCCATCGCCGTCTCGCTCGTCGTCTACGTGCGCATGCGCGACACGCGCACGCACAGTCGGATCGTCGAGGACTGACTGCAGTCCTCAGTCCTCGGTCCTCAGTCCTCAGCGTCTGCGGATGCGCGCGCGGAGCGCGCGCCCTGGAGCCTGGAGCCTGGAACCTTTTCTCAGGGCGCGGTCAGCGCGCAGCGGAAGCCGATGCTCGCGTTGCCGGCGTCGGTCATCCAAGGCAGTCGGTACGTCGCTCTCGCGGCCGTGGCCGCGTAGTCCCACGAGCCGCCGCGAAGGACGCCGCGAGGCGGCGGCTCCTTCGGACGCGTCGGGAGCTTCACGAGCGGATCGGTCACCTCGCCCGACGGATAGGGCGCGTAATCGTCCGCGACCCACTCCCAGACGTTGCCGCCCATGTCGAGCGCGCCGAACGCGCTCGCGCCTTCCGTCGCCGTGCCCACCGCGCTCGTGCCGCGGCGCTCACCACACCCGCCGGTCGCGCCGGCCAGCACGGCGACCGCGCAGGTCGTCGGCGGCGTGTTGCCCCACGGGTACTCGCGGCCGTCGGTCCCTCGCGCGGCGTACTCCCACTCCGCCTCGGTCGGGAGCCGCTTCTTCACGAAGGCGCAGTACGCGGCCGCCTGGTTCCTGTCGACGCAGTTCGCCGGGTGCTTCCCGCGATCCTTCTCGTTGTTGCAGCCCCAAGCGCCGTGCGACTGCTTCTTCACGTGGACCGTGCGCCTCTCGCACGCGCCGGCCTCGACGCAGGCGGCGTAGGCCTCGGCCGTGACCTCCGTGCGATCGATGTAGAACGCACGCGTGATCGTCACGCGGTGGGCGGGCCGCTCGCTCTTCCGGTCGGAGTCCTTGCCCATCACGAACGTCCCCGCGGGCACCTTCACCATCCCGGGCGGTACGTCGTCGCTCGCAGCGCTCCCACCCGCGTCCCCACTCGTGCTCGTGCTCGCGCTCGCGCTCGTGCTCGTACTCGGGCTCGCCTTCGCGACGGGCGCAGCGCCCGCGTCGATCGCCGCCGTCTCGGCCGCAGGCTCCTCCTTCGGCCGCGACAGCGCCGCCGCGATCATGACCATCGCCAGCACGAGCGCGACGGCCGCGCTGACGATCCCGCCGACGAGCACCGCTCGCGACGTCCCGAGCGGTCGCGCGGTGCTCGGCTGCGAAGCTTGCGCCGCCGATGGACCCGCGGGCGCCGGCGCTCCGCCGCTCGCCGGCGCGTTCTCCGTGCCCGAAGAGGGCGGCGCCGCGGATGAAGGAGGCGTCCCCGAAGAAGGAGGCGCATTCTGCCCGGAGCTCGGCGCGGGCTCGACGATCTCCTTGCTCGACGGCACGTCCGGCAGGCTCACGACCGAGTCCGCCAGGATGTCCGGTCCCGCGGCCGCCGTCAGGGCGGACCAGAAGTCGCGTGCATTGGGCCACCTGAGCTTCGGGTTCACGGCGACGGCGCGCGCGACGACGGCGTCGACGGCCTGCGGGACCGAGGCGCCTCGCGCGATGAGGGTCGGCCTCCGCGTGATGTCCGTCGTCTGCTTGTAGAGCTCCGTCGGGTGCGTGCCGTCGAACGGCGGGCGGCCGGTCACGAGCTCCACGAGGCAGAGCGCGAGCCCGTAGACGTCGGTTGGTGGTCCGATGCTGTCGTCGCCGAACGAGCGCTTGAAGTGCTCCGGCGCCGCGTACTCGGGGGCGAAGACGCGCGTGCCGGTCGAGCCGAAGCGCGTCGCGAGCGTGAAGCGCACGAGCTTGATGACCGGCTTCGCGCCGGCTTCGACGAGGATGAGGTTCTCGGGGCGGACGTCTCCGTGGCACGCGCCGATGTCGTGAGCGGCGGCGAGCGCCATCGCCACGGACTCGAGCGCCGCGATGGATCGGCCGAGCGACTGCGCGCCGCGTCCGCGCATCTGCGCGAGCGACGAGCCGTCGGTGCGGGCGAAGACGCAGTACGCGACGCGCTCGCGGTCGGGCAGCTCCATGTCGCCCCATGCGAGCAGCTCTTCGACGTGAGGAGACGCCTTGCAGATGCGCTCGAGCTGCTCCGCCTCGAGGACGAAGCTCGCGAGGGCGTCGTCGAGCTCCGTCGCGGACATGCCGCGCAGGGCGCGGGGCATGCGGACCGTGACGGGCGCGCCGTCCTTGTCGCGGCCCGCGAAGACGAAGAGCTCCGAGGTCTCCGTCACGACCGCCTCGAGGACGTACCTCTCACGGAGCGTCGTACCGAGGAGATCTTCCGCGCGACTCATGCGGCGAACGAGCGAAGGCGGCGTCGACTCGAGGGGTCCGCTCCGACCCGCTTCGACTTCATCTTACCAGCGTCGTTGCTGCGCTCTCAGCGCTTTCCGAACCGGAGGAGGCTCGCGACGACGGCGACGAGCTCGGCGGGCTCGATGGGCTTCGGGATGTGCATCGAGTAGCCGGCGTCGAGCGCGCGACGGCGATCCTCGGCGCGCGCATACGCCGTGATCGCCGCGGCGGGGACGTTGCCGCCGCGTTCGGGCGGGAGGCTTCGAACTTTTCGGATGAGATCGTAGCCGTCCTCGCGCGGCATCGCGATGTCCGAGACGAGGACGTCCGGCGGCTCCGCCTGGATGGCCTCGAGCGCCGCCTCGGCGCTCGTCGCCAGCGACACCCGGCAGCCGCATGCCTCGAGCACGGCCCTGACGAGGAAGCGCGCGTCCTCTTCGTCGTCGACGACGAGCACGCGGATGCCCACGAGCTGCTCGGGGCGCTCGAACGAGCGCTCGACGTGCACGCGGCGCGGGGAGGTCGCGCGCTCGTCGACGGCCGGCGCCCCCGAATGCGCCGGCAGTCGGACGACGAATCGGGAGCCACGACCTTCGCCGTCGCTCTTCGCCTCGATCTGCCCGCCGTGCAGCTCGACGAGCTGCTTCGTGATGGCGAGGCCCAGCCCGAGCCCGCCGCGTGCACGCGTGTTGCTTGCGTCCTCCTGTCGGAACGCGTCGAAGACGTGCGGCAAGAAGGTCGGATCGATGCCCTTGCCAGAATCGGTGACGGAGATCTCGATCTCCGAGTCGCACGGGCGCATGACGACGTCGATGCGACCTCCCTTGTCGGTGAACTTCACGGCGTTGCTGAGGAGGTTCCAGACGACCTGCTGGAGGCGCGTCGGATCCCCCATCAGCGTGCTCGCGGCCGATCGATCGAGCGTCGAGGTGATCGCGATCTCCTTCGCGTCCGCCGCCGGCTTGACCGATTCGATCGCTGCCTCGATCACGCGCGCGAGATCGACCGGCTGGACCTCGAGCCGCATCTTGCCGGTGATGATGCGCGAGATGTCGAGGAGGTCCTCGATGAGCTGTGCCATCGCCACCGCGTTGCGGTCGATCGTCTCGATCGCGCGCGCCCGACGCTCCTCGTCCAGCCGCCCCGACGACAGGAGCTTCGCCCAGCCCATGATCGCGTTGAGCGGCGTCCTGAGCTCGTGGCTCACCGTCGCGAGGAACTCGTCCTTCGCGCGGTTCGCGACGTCTGCGCTCTCCCGCGCGCGCTGCTCGGCGGCGTAGAGGCGGGCGTTCTCGATGGCGAGGCCGCAGCGCCTCCCGAGCTCCTCGGCGAAGGCGAGGTCCTCCTTCGTGTAGGTGCTCCCCGACTCGGCCCACGCGTACGTCATCGCCCCGAGCGTCCGACCACGCGCGGCGAGCGGAACGATCATGACGGAGCGGGGCTGGAGCGCGCGAGCCAGGCGGGCCTGCTCCTCGGCGTACGCCACGTCGAGGAAAGCCGCGTCCGCGATCTCGGGGTGGAGCTCCGAGCGTCCCGTCCGGAGCACGTTCGGGACGCCGGCTCGCACGTCCTCATCCCGCGGCGAGCGCGCTCGGAGCGCGCGCACGAGCGCGACCTTCTCGGGATCGACGTGGGCCGCAGCGACGCGGCGCGGCCGAGGGTGACGTCCAGGCTCGAGGATGTCGACCGCGCACCAGTCCGCGAGCCGAGGGACGGCGAGCTTGGCGACCTGCGCGAGCGTCGCCTCGTAGTCGAGCGACTCGGCGAGCGCCGCGGTCGCCTCTTCGAGGAAGCGACGGCGTGACTCCTCGCGCTTGCTCTCGGTGACGTCGCGGAAGACGAGAACGATCCCGTCGAGCCTCCCCGACGGGCCGCGGATCGGTGCGATGCTTTCGTCGATGGGGACCTCCCGCTTGCCGTCCCGGTGCATGAGCACGGCGCGGTTCGCGAGCCCGACGACGGCGCCTCGCGCGAAGACCTCGTCGAAAGAAGGTCGGAGCGGCTCGCGCGAGGCCTCGTCGACGACGACGAACACTTCGTGGAGCGGGCGTCCCCGCGCCGCTGCCTCCGACCAGCCCGTCAGAGCCTCGGCCATGGGGTTCATGATCGAGACACGGCCGTTCGCGTCGGTGGCGATGACGGCGTCACCGATGCTTCGGAGCGTCGTCTCGAGCGAGGCCTGCGCCGTCTCGGCGAGCGTGCGCGCGGTCCGCTCCGCTTCGAGCCGCCGGGCACGCTGGAGGGCCTCGGCGCAGTGGCGGCTGAAGGTCCGGACGAACTCGCGCTCTTCGGGCGGGAAGCGTCGCTCTCGGAAGTACCCCATCGCGAGGAGCCCGACGGTCTTGCCCTCCGAGACGAGCGGCACGCTCGAGAACGCTCGAGCCCGCGGGCCTTCGACCGGTGCGTTTGCGAGGGCAGCGAGGCAATCCGTGTACTCTCGCGTGGACTCCACCCACAGGTCCTTCCGCGCGGCGAGCGTCTCGTAGAAGGGGCCGCCGGAGTCGGGGCCGACGGTCCGTATGTGCTCGAGCATGTACGGCGGGCAGCCGTGCTCGCCGACGAGGACGAAGGACTGCGAGCTCTCGTCGAGGCCGTAGATCACGGCCATGTCGGCGTTCGAGGCGAGCCGCCCTCGCTCCACGACGACGCGAGCGACATCCTCCTCCGTCAGCGCGGACGAGAGCTCCTGCGCCAGCTTGCTCAGGGCCTCCAGCCGCTCGCGCGCGACGACCTCGCGCGCGTAGAGGTCCGTGCGCTCGAGCGCCTGCGCGGCCTGGCTCGCGAACGTCTCGATGAGCGCGCGCTCGTGCTCGGCGAACGAGTGCGGCCCCGCGAAGCGATACCCGACGACGCCGAGGATTCGGTCTCCGACCATCAGCGGCAGCGCGCAGCTCGCCGCCGCCCGAAAGCCGGCCACGTCGGTGTAGCGCTCGCAAAACTCCGCCTCCGAGTTCACCCACTCGGGAGCCCTCCTCTTGAACGCGAGCGCGATGGGTACCTTCGCGTCCGGCGACAGCGTCCGGAATCGCGCCAGCATCTCGTCGGACACGCCGAAGGAGGCGACCGTCTCGAGGTAGTCGCCGCGCGGCCGGACGAAGGCCGCCGACGCGGCCCGGAGCGCTTCGACGCCTTCGTGGACGATGATGCGTGCGATCTCGTCCGGCGTCTTGGCGGCCGCGAGCGCGGCGGTGACTTTCTGGAGGCGCGTGAGCCACTCGAGCGACGACTCCGCCTCGGCTCGCGCCACCATCGTCTCCGCGAGCCGCAGGCGTGCCTGCTCCGCCGCGTAGCGCTCGGTGAGGTCGCGCGTCACCTTCGCGAACCCGATGAGCTCGCCCTTGGAGTCGCGGACCGGCGTGATGACCACGTTCGCCCAGAACCGCGTCCCGTCCTTCCTGACGCGCCACCCTTCGTCCTCGAAGCGGCCTCGTGCGAGCGCGGCCGCGAGCTCCTCGTCGCACTTCCGGACGTCCTCCGGCGGGTAGAAGCGCGAGAAGTGCTGTCCGATGACCTCGTCGGCGAGGTACCCCTTGATCCGTTCGGCGCCGCGGCTCCACGTCGTGACGATCCCGTCACGGTCGAGCATGAAGATGGCGTAGTCACGGACGCTGTCGACGAGAAGCCGGGCGCGAGCCTCGACCTCGCGCAGCGATGCGTGCTCGCTCTCGCGATTCGCCCTGTTTCCGTCCCTGGCCTGCGACACCGCGGGGCGTTCTTCGCACGAAAGTCCCGCCGGAACCAGCGCTGACGTCTTTTCGCGCTCGCGGATTCAGGGGCCTCGGACGGTCGGACCGCCGCCATCCCCACCGCCGACGAACGGCCTCGCGGCTCGAGGATGCGGCTCGTGATCCCTTTCTCTTGCAGTGAACGCCCCGAACGCGTTTCGATATCCGACGCGATGAAGGGGCTACGGGTCGCCCTCCTGCTGGTCGTCGCCATCGGAGCGGGGGTCGCGCTCTGGAAGCACGGCCCCATCCCACAGCCGGAGAGCTACCACCAGTTCGCGGACACCCGGACGTTCTACCGGATCCCCAACGCGCTCAACGTCCTCTCGAACGTGCCCTTCTTCCTCGTCGGATGGATGGGGCTCGCCTTCCTTCGCCGAGGTCCGACGCGCGATCCTGACGGGCCTTTCCGTCCGGGCGCGCACACGGCCTTCGAGACCTTTCGCGAGCGGCCCGCGTACGTCCTCTTCTTCACGGGCATCCTGCTCACCGCGTTCGGGTCGGCCTTCTATCACCTGAAGCCGTCGACCTCGCGGCTGTTCTGGGACCGGCTCCCGATGACCATCGCGTTCATGTCCTTCTTCGCGGCGGCGATCGCGGAGCGCATCAGCATCTATTGGTCGAGGATGCTCCTCTTGCCGCTCCTGTTCGCGGGCGTGGCGAGCGTGGTCGTGTGGCGCCTCTCCGAGGACGCCGGCAGAGGAGATCTGCGCATCTATCTGTTCGTCCAGCTCTTCCCGATGCTGGCGCTGCCGCTCATGATCCTGCTCTTCCCGCCGCGATACTCGCGCGGCGCGGAGATGTTCGCCGTCGTCGTCGTGTACGCGGCGGCGAAGGCGCTCGAGCACTTCGACGTCCAGGTCTGGAATCACACCTCGCAGATCGTGAGCGGTCACACGCTCAAGCACCTCGTCGGGGCGTTCGCGGCGTGGCTGGTGCTCGACATGCTGAAGAAGCGAGGAAGAGCGCTCACGCCGCTCGACGAGATGCTCGCCGCGGCGGGGGACGACGATCCGGCGGAGCCGCCGGCCTCTGTGAGGTGAGGGCTCAGGCTCCAGGCTCCAGGGGGATGCGTGGGGCTGAGCTCGTCGTCATCCAAGTCGGCGAGCCGGGGCGTTTCGGGATACTCTGAGCGTCGTTGGCGCGTTGCGGCCTGGCGGGGACGCACCCCTGAGGACTGAGGACCGAGGACTGAGGACTGAAATGAATCTCGCTACCAAGCTCGCGACCGGCGTCGTCGTGTCGGCGCTCGTCTTCGCCTGTGGAGGCAGCACCAAGCAGCCGGACGCGCCTGTCACGCCGCCGGCCGAGGAGACTCCCGCGGCGCCGCCCGCCGAAGAGAAGTCGTCTGGCGCCGAGCCGGAGGCGGCGGAGGAATCCTCCGCAGCGGAGACGTCCGCCTCCGAGGAGACGGCCGACGCCGATGCAGGGGCGCCGACGCCAAAGCCGATTCAGATCGAGGTGAAGGACGAGTGCACGCCTGTCGCCGTCGATTTCGAGAAGCGAGCACGTCCGAGCCTGAAGGCCTGTTATCGCGAGGGTAAGAAGAAGGACCCCAACCTCGAGGGGACCGTGAAGCTCCGCGTCACGGTCGACGTGAAGGGCAAGATAAAATCGATCAAGGTCGTCGAAAAGACGCTGCCCAATCCCGTCGCGGACTGCATGCTGAAGGCGCTCAAGGCAACGCCCTTCCCCGAGGTCGAGAAGTGCTGGAACTCGACCCTGACGATTCCGGTGACGTTCCCCACGCCGCCCTGATTCCTCCTTCCCGGTGCGTTCTGGCGTGACCGGGAGGCACAATTCGTATAGAGCGGCGGGCCATGTGCCCAATCGTTCGCCGTTCTTCTGCCTCCCTCGCCTTCGTCGCCACCACTGCTTGGTCGTGCATCGCCTCTGCCCAGGCAGCTCCCGCATCCACGCCTGCGGTCCCCGAAGAGACCGTGAAGCCCCAAACCGCGACGACAGGGACGACCGACGTCGCCAATGGCGGCTTCGCGACCAGCAGCCAGCCGCCGGAGGACGATGCCACCTACGTCAATGACGTCAGCATCGGTCTCGGCGGCCTCTTCTCGTCCGGCAACGCGCGTACGGTCGCGGTGACCTCCTTCGCACGGGCTCGCTTCCGCAGGGAAGCGCATCAGGTGAGCGGCGCCGCCGTCGGGAACTTCGCGCGGGCGGGCAAGAAGGGAGAGGCGGTCGAGACCACCGTCGAGAACTTCCAGGGGCTGCTCCGCTACGACTACTACCTCGGCGAGAACGTCTCGCTGTTCCTCCAATCGACGGGGCGCCGCGATCGGTTCCAAGGGCTCGACCTGCGCTTGAACGTCGATCCCGGTCTCGCCTACTACTTCATCAATACCAAGACGCACCGGCTCCAGATCGAGCTCGGCTACGATCTCCAGCACGACATCCGCCGCGACGACTCGCGCGCGCAGCCGGTGCCCGAGGGATCCCCGGCCGGGACGCCGCCTCCGCCTCCGCTGCCGAAGACGCAGACCCTCCACAACGCGCGCGTGTTCGTCGGCTACGAGAACAAGCTCCGCAAGGAGGTCAGCCTGATCGTGAGCGCCGAGTACCTCCAGAACTTCGGTGATCTCGAGACCTACCGATTCATCGGAGACATCGGCCTCAAGTCGAACGTCGCCGACAACCTCGCGCTCGCGACGACCTACACCGCGCGTTACGAGAACAAGCCCCTACCCAACGTCGCGGACCTCGACTCGATCGCGTCGGTCAATCTCGTCTACTCGTTCTTCTGAATTCAAGCTTCGGAAAGGCAATCGCCATGAGCATCCTGAAGGAATTCCGCGAGTTCGCGCTGAAGGGGAATTTCCTCGATCTCGCCGTCGGTGTGATCATCGGCGCGGCCTCCGGGAAGGTCGTGAACTCGCTCGTCGAGAAGATCATCATGCCGCCGATCGGCCTGGTGACCGGACGCGTGAACTTCATGGACTTGAAGATCGTCCTCCAGGAGTCGGCGCTCGGTCCCGACGGCAAGGAGGCGGTGAAGGAGGTCGCGATCGGCTACGGGGCCGCGCTCCAGGCCTTCGTCGAGCTCCTCATCATCGCGTGGGTCATCTTCCTCATCGTGCGCGTGTACAACCGCTTCAAGAAGAAGGCCGAGGAGGCAGCGGCCGCGGAGCCGAGCGCGCAGGAGAAGCTCCTCGGCGAGATTCGAGACCTGCTCAAGGCGCAGGTCGAGAAGAAGTGACCTTGTGGAGGAGGCTCCGGGCTCCAGGCTCCAGGCTCCAGGGGTTGGTTCTTCGTCGGCTTCGCGTGCCTCTCCGAGCTCCGAGGGCTGGGCTGTGTGAGTGACGGCTTCTCCTCCTGGAGCGAAACTGGAGCCTGGAGCCTGGAGCCTGTGCTTCTCGTGCCTCTCCGAGCTCCGAGAGGCGTCTCCTCCTGGAGCCTCCTCACCCTGGAGCCCAACTGGAGCCTGGAGCCTGGAGCCTCTCCTCGCTGGAGGCTGGAGCCTCTCCGCACTCGAGACTGGAGGCTGGAGACGCCCGTCAAATGTTCCGCTTCACCTCTCCCGGCATGTTCGGATGCGCGAGCAGCATCTTGCGCAGCGGCGCGCTCTTTCGCACGAAAGGCTGCTTGTAGAGGTGCGCGAGGAGCGACGGCGGGGAGGCTGCGAACTTCGCGACCGACTGCACGAACATGGCCGAGTTGATCGGCTTGCCGCACAGGATCGCGGTCGTCTTCGCGTCGAACGTGCAGCCCGTCATGAGCGCCAGGCACCTCGCCTCCGTGCGGAGGAGCAGGTCCGCGCGCTCCTCGCTCGGCGCGGTGCTCCACTTCTTCTTGAGCATTCCGCGGATCTTGACCCTCGACAGCTCGGGGACGTCGCGATCGATGGCGATCTTGTACGTGGGAAAGAGCCGCTTCGGCGCCATCACGCGGCCGAGGACGACCTCGCCGATCATCGGGTTGCGGAGCAGCCGTCGCTCGACGAGCAGATCGCGTAGCCAGTCCTGGCGTCGGGCGACCATCTCGAGCCCCGTGGTCGTACGGTGGTGGAAGGCGATGAGCCGCACGTGATCGAGGCCCGTGGACGGGTTCTCGAGGATCGACGCGATGACGCGCGGATCGGGGTCGAAGCAGAGCGCGAACAGGTCCGGGCCGCTGACGACCTTCGCGCTCGCGGCCCGCTGATCGACGGACAGCGCATGCCACCGCGCCTCGTACACGCGACGGTAGTTCCGCTCGGCCACCGCGAGCGTCATCTCGTCGTCCTTGGCGCTCCGCACGCCCTCGGCCGGAGACTCCGAGCCGTCGGCCGCCGCCGAGTCCTCGGCGGGCTGCTCCGCGCCGCCGTCGACCGCCTCGAGATCGCCGATGGGCGCAGGTTCCTCGATCGTCGGATCGAGCATCTCGGCCTCCGTCGGCGACGTGTCCACGACGGGCGCGGGGAGGGGCTCGGGGCTCGTGCGCTTCTCGACCCTCGGGCGGCGCGGCACCTGCGGGGCTTCGGGAGCGATTTCCTGCGCTGCGGGCTGCTCCGCGAAGACGGTCGGATCCATCCCGAGCGCCGCGGCGAAGTCGGCGAGCGACGTCGTGCCGCCGTCGTCGATGCCGGGGATCTCCTGCAAAGACGGGATCCGTGGGCCTGCGTCGAGCGCGAGCGCGCCGTGCATCGCGAGCCGCGAGACGATCTGCTCGCAGCGCTCGGCGGCGATCCCCGTGACGGCCGCGAGCTCCGCCACCGAGCGTCGTCCGTCGACCTGGGCCATGACGAGCCGTTCTTCCGGGGTGAGCGGCAGCCCCGCGACGCGGTCGCCGAGCAGCCTCGGCCTCTTCCCTCCGATGTCGCTCATGACCTGCTCCGACGAGGGGCCGTCACCGCGCGGTCGCGGTCAGCTCGCACCACCGAACCCGTAGCCCCCGACCTGAGAAGGAGGCCTCGGGATGTCCGGCTCCACGAACACCCATCGCACCTCCGAGCGCTGGGCGCGGAGCGCGCCCTCGAACTCGTTGATGACACGGCAAGCGTCTTCGATCGTGAGCTTCGGCGTGAACGCGACTTTGACGTGGAGGAGGACCTCGCCCGGTCCCTGCTGCATCGTGACGACGTTGAGGACCCGATCGATCTCCGGGAAGCGCTGCGCGACCTCTCGTGCCGCGGCGGTGATCTCCGGCGCGGCCGACTCGCCGAGCAACAGAGAGCTCACCTCGACCGCGAGGAAGACGGCGACCGCGACGAGCACGAGGCCGATGATGCAGCTACCGACGCCGTCCCAGCGTCCGTCGTTCGTCAGCCACGCGAGCATGATCGCGACGACGGCGATGCCGAGGCCGAGCACGGCCGCCGCGTTCTCCCCGAAGACGACGACCAGATCCGAGTCCGTCGTGTCCTTCAGGTACTGGAAGAACGGCTTGTCGCCGCGCCGCTTGTTGAGCTCCTTGATGTTCGAGAACGTCGCGGCGCCCTCGAGGCCGAGCGAGACGAGGAGGATCAAGAGACCGAGCCACACGCGCTCGAGCGGCTCGGGCGCTCGGATCTTGTGCACGCCTTCGTAGATCGAGAAGGCGCCGCCCCCGAGGAAGAGCATGAGCGCGACCATGAAGGACCAGAAGTAGACGGCGCGCCCGTAGCCGAACGGGTGTGTCGCGGTCGCGGGCTTCTTCGCCTGGTGCACGCCGACGAGCAACAGCACCTGGTTGCCGCAATCCGAGAACGAGTGGAGCGCCTCCGCGAGCATCGACCCCGACTTCGTGAAGATGGCGGCGAGCGTCTTCACGCCGGCGATCGTCAGGTTGACCAGGAGCGACTGGACGATGTGCTTCGTTCCGCCGTGCTCTTTCCCCACCTCCGGCGTGGGAGGCGTCGCGTGCGGGGCGGAAAATCCTCTGTCGGTGACGGCCGCGGCGGACATCGGGGGACGAGTATCGCTCGAAAACGCGTGCGCGTCTCGTGACGGTCACGGGTAGCCGCTGACCGCCACGGGCGACAGCTCGCTGATCACGCTGCCGTTGCCGAGCTGGCCCCGGTCGTTCGCGCCCCAGCAGAGGACGGCGTTCGTCCTCGTCGGCGCGCACGAGTGGTACCAGCCTGCGCCGACGTTGACCGCGTTCTGCACGCCGGAGACGACGACGAACGACGGCTGCGCGCCGCCGTCGGGTCGCGTGCGTCCGTCGCCGAGCTGACCGCGTCCGCCCGCGCCCCAACAGACGACGGAGCCGTCCTCGCGGAGCGCGCAAGCGTGGTCGGCGCCCATCCAGATGGACTTCACCTCCTCGAGCTTCGAGACCACGATCGGGGACGGGTTCGGCGTCGCGTTCGCGGCTCCGGTGCCGAGCTGCCCGACCTCGTTCGCGCCCCAGCAGTACACCGAGCCCGCGCTCGTGAGCGCGCACGTCGAGCGCTGTCCGGCTGCGACCATCGTGGCCGGAGGCAGAGACTCGACGGCGACGGGCTTGGTCTTGCCGCCGACCTTGCCGTAACCGAGCTGTCCGTTCTCTCCGTCGCCCCAACAGAAGACGGTGCCGTCGCTCTTCACGGCGCACGCGTGCTTCTGCCCGGCGGAGATCGCCACGACGTCCTCGAGGTCCGCGACGGCCACCGGCGTGGTGCTGCCGACGGTGTCTCCCTTGCCGAGCTGCCCGTAATCGTTGCCACCCCAGCAAGCCACCGTGCCCTGCGTGCGGATGGCGCAGGAGAAGTCTCCTCCTGCGGCGACCGCGATCCCGCGGATGCCGACGACGTCGACCGGCGACGCCCGGACGTTGCCGGCCTCTCCGTTGCCGAGCTGACCCGCAGGGTTGAAGCCCCAGCACGAGATGGTCCCATCGCGCCGCGCGATGCACGTGTGGTTGCGTCCGGCGGCGATGTCGACCGCGTCGTCGACGCCTTCGACCTCGCGCGGGACCAGGATCACCCCACCGTCGGCCTCCGTCGTCCCGGCCTGGCCGAGGTCGGCGGCGCCCCAGCACTTGACCGTGCCGTCCGGCTTGCGAGCGCACGTGTGCGCCTCACCGAGCGCGGTCTGGAAGACGTTCGGGCGGCTCGTCGTGGCGTCCGGGTCGGGCAGTGGGTCGTTGTTCTCGACGTCGTCTTCCTCGTTCGAGCTTCCGTCGCGCGTGCGCCTCGGCTTCACGTCCTCGACGCCGAGGATCATGTTGCACGCAGCGCAGACGAACGGGACGCTCCCGGCGACGAGGAGGGCCACCAGCGCTCGCCTCGTCGATGGGAGCCCCATCAGAACTTGCCTCCGAGCGTCAGCGAGCCCGGCCCCACGCCGACGCGCACGCCGCGCGCGGCCCCCGTGCTCCGGTCGTGGGGCGCCGTGAAGAAGAGGACTGCGCCGCCGAGGACGAGGGCGGCGCCGGCGAGGGTCGCGATCGTCGAGATGTTCCCGGAGTTCTTCGCCTGCGCCGCGAGATCGACGCCCTGCGGATCGCACTCGAGGTTCGCGTTGCAGTGGGTCTGCGCTTCGATCCAGGTCGACGACGTCTTCAGACCGAAGAAGCCGCCTACGCCGAGGCCGACCACGCCGAGGCCGGCGGTCACGGCTCCGACGGTCTTCTGCGTGGACCAGCCCGAGCGTTCCTCGTCCCGCGGCTCGCGTCTGTTCGAGTTGCCCGCCTCTTTCTCCCGCGGAGGCTCGGGCTCGTCCTCGAGCGGAGGGATCTCGAACTCCGGCGACTTCGACTTGTCGGTGATCTCGATCTCCTGGACGAACGGCTTCTTGTTCTTCGCGGTCGCCTCGATGGTGTGCTTGCCGACGTCGACGGGGATCGGCGTGCCGAGCGCCGCGGGATCGATCTCGGTGCCGTCGAGCTTCACCTCGATGTCGGTGTCCCGGGCCGTGATGGTCAGCTTGATGAGACGAGGCTCGAGCTTCGCGGCGCGCTCGCGTGCGGTCTGCTCGCGGTTCGCTCGCCCCAGGCGCTGCGCGAGCGCGATCGCCTCGTGGAAGCGTGCCCACGCGCTCGCGAGCTGGTTGTTCTTCTCGTAGCAGTCGGCGAGGTTGAGGAGCGTTCCGATCGCCGGCGCGATCTTGTGGCTCGCGAGGAACTTCGGGCAGGCCTCGGCGTAGCGCTTGGCCTCCATCAGCTTGCGGCCCTCCTGGAAGAGGGACTCGGCGGCCGCCGCGCTCGCCTCGTTGTCCGTGTCGGCGTGCGCGAACGAAGCGAAGAAGAGCGCCGCGCAGAGCGAGGCGGCGACGACGGTCCGCTTCACCCTTCGCCCCTCACCTGCACCCTGCCGCGACGGAGCTCGCGAGGACATCTCCCCAAGACTACGGTCAGTCCCTCTGTCCGTACACGTGCCCGTGCGCGATCCCGACGATCCGTCAGTCGCGCGTCGCGGGGATGCCGTCGTCGTACTTCGGGGCCGGGGCGGGCGCGGGGACGGGGGCGGGCGGGCTCACAGCACGCTGCGCGCGCTTCGGACCCGACGGCGCGGCAGGACGGCGCGTCGACGGCGCCGGCTCCGTACGCGCCTTGACCCCCGTCGACGGGGGAGCAGGCGCCACCGGCGATGCGCCGAGGAGCGTCGGGACGGTCGGGGGAGCCGTGGGCTGGGCCGGGACCGCCGTCTCGGTCTGCGCGGGCGCCGCGTAAGCAGGCGGCGGCTGGATGGTCGGCGGGCTCGGCGCGACCGCCGGGCTCGTGCTCGGCGGAGGTACCTCCGTCGTCGCCGTCTCGGTCGCGGCCGCCGCGGCGGGCCCGCGGTCTTGCTTGACCATCGCGAAGATCCCGGTGCCCACGAGCAGCGCCGCGAGGGCGACGCCGAGCCAGATCGTCGTGCCCTTCGAGCCGGCAGCCGGCCTCCGCGCGCCGCTGTGCGTGCCGGTCCACGGCGAGGCCGTGCCGCCCGTGTCGCTCGCTCCCGGCGGCATGCTCAGACGCCCGCGGCTCGACGACGGGTTGATCATGCCGCCGAGCATCGGGTTCGAGCTCGTCGCGGTGATGGGCGGCACGCTCAACACCGCCGAGATGCGGTCCGCCACCGCGCGCGCGTGCGTCGGATCGAACGCGTAGGGCGCGAGCGCGTACGCGAGCTCGGCGACGTTCGCGAAGCGCATCGCAGGATCCTTCTCGAGGCATCGCGAGACGACGAGCTCGAAGCCGGGCGGGAGATCGGGGCGCGACGCAGAGAGCGGTGGCTCCTCCTCGTGCATGACCATCGTGATGAGCCGACCGAGCGTCTCCGCCTCGAACGGAGGACGTCCCGCGACGAGCCGATAGAGCACGACGCCGAGCGACCAGATGTCGCTCCGCGCATCGACGAGCCGCGGATCGCGCATCTGCTCGGGCGACATGAAGCGCGGGCTCCCGAGCATCGACGCGGTGCGCGTCATGTCGTGCTCGGACTCGCCGAACGGGTTCGTCTTCGAGATGCCGAAGTCGAGGACCTTCACGAGCGGAGCGCCCGTGGGGCCGCACGTGACGAAGAGGTTCGCGAGCTTGATGTCGCGATGAACGATGCCGAGCGCGTGCGCCTCCGCGAGCGCCTCGCACGCTTGAATCACGTATTCGACCGCCTCCTCGACGGGGAAGACGTGACGCTGCTTCGCGAGCGCAGCGAGATCGCACCCGTCGAGGAACTCCATCACGATGTACGGCTCGCCGGACTCCAGCGTGCCGACGTCGAAGACCTTCGCGATGTGCTCGTTGCGGAGCTTCACGACGGCCTTCGCCTCGCGGAGGAAGCGCGCCGTCGCTTCTTCGTTGTCGACGGCCCCTCTCCGGAGGAACTTCATCGCGACGAGCTGGTCGAGCTGCAGGTGACGCGCAGCGACGACGTAGCCCATGCCTCCGGCACCGAGCACACGCTCGACGCGATACTTGCCGGCGAGGACGTCGCCGGGCTTCACGGAGGCACTCGCGACCATTCGACCTCAGCTCAGTGTACGCCGCGCGTTGCTGTCCGAGCAACCCAAAGTTGAGGGATTCCGGTAGGATGGACGATTGATCCACCATCTGGGGCACGCGTCTTCCGCGATCGTGATCGGTCGTGGGGTAACGTCGGCGGCATGGAGACGTCGACCCTCGGTCCACTCCGCGTGCGGCGCGTGGTGAAGGACGGACCAACCCATGGAAAGCACGGGGACAAACCGGGCTCCGGCCGTCCGCTCACGTGCGTCCTCCTCCACGGCTTCGGCGCCCCGGGCGACGATCTCGTGCCGCTCGCGCGGGAGCTCGACGTACCGCGAGGGACGGAGCTCGTCTTCCCCGAGGCGCCCCACGCGCTACGGGATTTCGTCTTCGCGCCGATGGACGGCGATGCGCGTGCGTGGTGGATGATCGACGTCGGGGCGATCGAGCGGGCGATTTTGCGCGGCGAGGCGCGCGACCTGACCCGTCAGGTGCCGGACGGCCTCGCCGAGGCGCGCGCGGCCGTCGTCGCGATGCTGGACGCCCTCGATGCGGAGCGCGTCGAAGACGCCGGCCCGCTCGTGCTCGGCGGCTTCTCGCAAGGCGCGATGCTCTCGCTCGACGTGGCGCTGCGCGATCCGAAGCGTCCGCTCGCCGGTCTCGTCCTCCTCTCGGGGACGCTCCTCGCCGAGCACGAGTGGATCCCGCTCATGCCCGGCCGAAAGGGCCTCCCCGTGTTCCAGAGCCATGGCGACGCCGACCCCATCCTTCCGTTCTCGATCGCGGAGCGGCTGCGCGATGCCTTGAGCGGCGCCGGCCTCGACGTCACGTTCGACCCGTTCCACGGTCCGCACACCATCCCGCCGAGCACGCTCGAGCGTTTGGGGCGGTGGCTCCGCGGACGCGCCGTCGATGGAGCGCGCTAGCTCCGTTGATGGGCCCGTGTCGAACGAATAAGTTTTGCGAGATCCATGTGCGAGCTCCTCGGTATGGAGTGCAATGTACCGACGGACATCGTCTTCTCTTTCTCCGGGCTCGCCTTGCGCGGCGGAGCTCGTGGCCCGCACGCCGACGGTTGGGGCCTGGCGCTCTACGAAGGACGATCCGTCATGACCTTCCGCGAGCCCACGGCCGCGGCGAACTCGCCGCTCGCTGCGTTCGTGCGCAACTACCCCATCAAGACGCTGCTCGCGATTGCACACGTCCGCAAGCGCACGCGCGGTCCCGTCAGCCTCGCCAATACCCATCCGTTCGTGCGCGAGCTCTGGGGGCGTCACTTCACGTTCGCGCACAACGGGACCATACGAAACGTCAAGCGCCACCCGCTCGGCCGTTTTCGGCCGATCGGAACGACCGACAGCGAGTACGCGTTCTGCGCTCTCCTCCACCGTATCGAGAGCGCCTTCCCGAACGGCTATCCGGGCAACGGTCCGCTCGCCGAGGTCGTCGCGTCCGCCGGTCGCGAGATCGGCAAGGACGGCACGTTCAACTTCCTGCTCGGCGACGGCTCTCAGCTCTTCGCTCGGTGCGCCACGAAGCTCTGCTACATCGTCCGCAAGGCGCCGTTCAGGAAGGCGACGCTCGCCGACGACGATTTCTCGGTCGACTTCTCCACCGTCACCACGCCGCGCGACCGCGTCGCGATCGTCGCCACCGCTCCGCTGACGCGCGATGAGCAGTGGACGATGGGAAAGCCGGGGGAGATGTGGGTTTTCCGCCGCGGCCGCCTCGCCGCGACCCTGCCGTCGTGAGCGCTCGCCGCGCGTAGAAGACACGGATTTTGCGGTTGCGCCGCGTCGGCGCCGCGACGTGTCCGCCTGCTTCGCGTGGTCATGACGAAGGCGTCGTCCGAATCGGCGACCCGATCTCCGCGGCGGAAGGCGCGTCCATCCCGTATGATGAGTCGATCGTGACGAAGGCAGTCGAGCCCGCCCAACCTCGGCGCACCACGGTGGCGATCCGTCGGCTGCTCGACATGCGCGAGCTCAAGGTCGTCTATCAGCCGCTCGTCGATCTCAAGACGAAGCGGGTGTTCGCGTACGAAGCCCTCGTCCGCTCGAAGTCACCCGACTTCGAGAGCCCGATGAGCCTCTTCGCGGCCGCCGTGCAGCACGGATGCACCGGCGAGCTCGGGCGCATCATCCGCGAGATGGCGATCGACGGCTGCCCGACGCATCCGCTGTTCCTCAACATCCACCCGGCGGAGCTCAACGACAAGTTCGTCGTCCAGCCGAACGATCCCATCTTCCGTCACTCGGAGGACGTGTACCTCGAGATCACCGAGGGCGTCCCGCTCTCGCATTTCCGTCTCTGCAAGAGCATCCTCACGGAGATCCGCGGGCGCGGCGTGTACCTCGTGGTGGACGATCTCGGCGCGGGTTACTCGAATCTCCGCTACATCGCCGATCTCCATCCGCGCGTCGTGAAGCTCGATCGCGATCTCGTCGCGGGGCTGCGCAAGGGCACGCGGATGTTCAAGCTCGTCTCGGCGATCGTCGTGCTCTGTCGCGAGCTCGACGCGATGGTCGTCGCCGAAGGCATCGAGACGGTCGAGGAGCTCGAGGCCGTGCAAGAGGCGGGGGCGCGCTTCGGACAGGGCTACCTCCTCGCTCGCCCCGCGTTCCCGCCGCCGGCCGTGTCGTGGCCCACGACGAACGCGAAGCGCTCCACGCGCACGTCGCTGCGGGAGCAGGCCGCGGTGAGCGCGCGCCGTCGCTGAGCTGCGCTACGCCTCCACGACGACGGGCACGACCGTGCCGTGCGGGTGGTGCCGGGGCTACAGCCCGTTGAGGCACACGCGGTTGCGTCCGGAGCGCTTCGCTTCGTAGAGCGCGCTGTCCGCGTCGCGTACGAGCTCGGAGGCGGTCGTGACGTTCGCCTCCGGCAGAGCGGCGACACCGACGCTGATCGTGACGGGCAGGCGCGTGCCCTGGTAGTCGAAGTTCTCCGCCTCGACGCGCGCGCGGAGGCGCTCGCCGAGCACGCCGGCGTTGACGAGGGGGATGCCCCTGCAAATGATGGCGAACTCCTCGCCGCCGTACCGCGCGAGCACGTCCTCGGTGCGGATCGTCGACTGCGTGATGCGCGCGAGATGAACGAGCACCGCGTCGCCCGCGAGGTGCCCGTACGTGTCGTTGATCTTCTTGAAGTAGTCGACGTCGAACATCACGAGCGACAGCATCGTCTTGTGCCGTCGCGCGTAGGCGAACTCGGTCTCGAGGCGATCGAGGAAGAACTTCTTGTTGTACGCGCGCGTGAGGCCGTCCTTCAGCGCGGCGTCGATCATCTGCTGCTGGAAGCTCTCGTCCAGCTTGTCCTGGTACGTGAACTTCAGCGTCGTCGTCGCGCCGAGGCGGATCTTGTCGCCTTCCTTGAGCGCGTGGTGCTGGATCATCTCGCCGTTCACCAGCGTTCCGTTCGCGCTCCCGAGGTCTTCGATGATGACCTGCCCACCGACCTGGATGACGCGGCAGTGTCGCCGGGAGATGCCGTCGTCGTTCAACCGGACGGTGGCGCTCGCGGCTCGACCGATGATGAGCTCCGGCCGGTCGATCTTGTGCATCTCGCCGACATTCGTGCCCTGCAGAACGACCAGGTAAGCAGCGACTTGCTGCCGCCGTGCACGAAGCTCGGACTCGAGGTTCGCGAGGCTGGTGATACGTGTGGCTTCCCCTTCGTCGGCCGGGATGCTCGGCCGGCTTTTGAAGGGGGGATCACTCGCCATGGCTTCTAAGGGTGCCGAGCTTTCACGACACGGTCAAGATGACCTGTGGGTGCTGCTTCGAGCTCGCCGCGGACAGCCCCTCCGGCTGAGCGGTAGGCGGCGTCCCTCCGAGGGGCGCCGGCGCTCGCACCCCGCCGCCGAGGCGGCCCGAAAGGGAGGGGCGCCCGTTCCAGCTTGAGCTCGAGGCGGGCCATGCCAGACTCAGGCTGTGCGTCCTTCCATCCTCGCAGCCGGTCTTCTGCTGTTCGCCGTGGCCTGTACGAGCGAGACGGCTCCTCCCTCCTCGGGCGAGCCGGCCTCGTCGTCGGGCGGCTCGAAAGGCTCGAACGGCCGCAGGCCCGGGCCGCCGAGCACCGGCCCCGTCGATCCGGGCGACGAAGCATTCGACGGCGACCCCATCCTCGACCCGAACGCGCCCGCCTGCACCGGGGAGCCGGGGACGCTCTACGAGCTCACGGTGAGGCAGCTCGCGAGCACCGAGGAGATCCCGCTCTGCCGCGCGAAGGGCAGGGTGCTCCTCATCGTCAACACGGCCTCGTACTGCGGATACACCGTCCAGTACAAGCCGCTCCAGGTCCTCTACGAGAAGTACAGGGACCAGGGATTTTCGGTCCTCGCGTTCCCGTCCCAGTCCTTCGACCAGGAAGACTCGGACGAGAAGAAGGTCAGCGAGTTCTGTACGCGAGAGCAGGGCATCACGTTCCCGGTCTTCGCGATCGCGCCGGTGAAGGACAATCCGTCGAAGAACGAGACCGCGCAGCCCGTGTTCGAGTGGCTGACCTCGCAGCCCGGGATGTCCACGCCCGTCGGGTGGAACTTCGAGAAGTTCCTGGTCGGACGCGACGGCAAGGTGCTCGATCGGTTCCTGAGCCAAGTCGAGCCGAACGAGGGGGGCCCCATCGACGAGGCGATCGCGAAGGCGCTCGAGCAGAACTGACGCTCACGAGTCGCGCCGCGCGCCGCTCGGGCGAGCGCCTCGACTCGTGTATGACCGGGTTAGAGCGAGTCGTCCCTTTCCGCCCGTCCGTCGCAAACGTATGCTGGCGGAATGCTGCTCGTCCCACGCCTCGCGGGCGTCTGCCTCGCGGTAGCTACGTTGATCATCGGGGGGACAAGCTGCTCACTCCTCGTCGACACGACGGGGCTCATCGGCTCCGAATCGGGGATGTCCGAGAACGCGCACCCCGCTCCGGACGGTCGCGATCGGGACGGTACGGACGCAGGGGCCGCCGGGCCGCTTCCGCCGGGAGTCTTCGACGCGTCAGGCCCAGTGGGTGAATATCGGAACCTCGTCCTCGCCGACGGGCCCTCGCTCTACTACACGTTCGAGGAGACGTCCGGGCCCGTTCAGGACGCGATGGGGAGGCATCACGGGACCGTGGTCGGAAACCCCCAGCGCGGGGTCGACGGCGCGCTACCCGACAGCCGCGGGATTCGGTTCGGCGGAACGATCGACGGCATCGACGTGGGCGACAAGTTCGCCTTCCCGGATCGCGCGCCCTTCACGATCGAGACCTGGTTCAGGCCCGACGCCTACGATTCGGAGTACCGCTTCATCTTCGCGCGCGACCATTCCAGCGGCAGCACGAGGCAGGCGCTCAACTTCTGGGTCCGCTCGAACCGATGGGACTTCGAGCGCTACATCGACGGCAGCGGGCGCGGTGCGGCCATCAATCCGCCCCCGCCGGCCGGCGAGTGGTATCACTTCGCCCTCACGTACGACGGGTCGACGATACAGGTGTACCTCGACGGCGAGCTCAGAGCCTCGAGCTCGGACACGCGCTCCTTCAAGGCGCCGCCGACCACGTTCTACGTCGGCAGAGGCAGCTGGAGCGACTCCGCTCTTCGCGGCATCCTCGACGAGTTCGCGATCTACGAAAGAGCGCTCCCTGCCGAGCGCATCAAGGCGCACTACGACGCGGGCGTAGGAGCGCGCTGACGGCGGGCGCTCGATCTCGGTGGTGTCGCCTCGACGCCGGCATCGGTGACCGCGGTCACGTTTGCCGGCGCCGTGAGCGCGTCGAGATCACGCCTCGAAGACGGTGACCTTGTTCATCCGGATCGGCGTGATCGGCCGATCGTTGGCGTCCGTCTTCGCCTTCTCGATCTTGTGAACGACGTCCATGCCCTCGATGACCCTGCCGAAGACCGGGTGCTTCGACGGGCCCGGCGTGAACCAGTCGAGGTACGCGTTGTGGACGGTGTTGATGAAGAACTGGCACGAGCCGCTGTTCGGGCGACCGGTGTTCGCCATCGAGAGCGTGCCGGGCTCGTTCGAGATCTTCGCGTCCGGCGGGTGCTCGTCCTGGATCGGGCCGTCGGGGCCGTCACCCGTCCCGGCGCGCGGGCTCTTCGGGTCGCGGCTGAACGGGCAGCCGAACTGGATCATGAAGCCGTCGATCACGCGGTGGAAGTGGAGCCCGTCGTAAAATCCGCTCTTCGCGAGCTTGATGAAGTTGCCCGCGGTGATCGGCATCTTGTCGGTGAAGAGCTCGACTTTGATGTTTCCGAGGGACGTCTCGAGGAGGGCAGTGGGGTTCGGCATGGCCGCGACCCTACCCGTCGCCCGAGATGTTGGGAAGTGTCAGCGGCGATCGACCTCGAACGGCAGCGCCATCGTCTGCGCCTGCGCCTGAGGCAAAAACTCCCACGATTTGACGTGAGCCTCCACGCAAGCGCGCATCGCCGGCGTTGCGCCCGACGCTGCTGCGTATCGGATCTTTCCGTCGATCCCGACTTCCAGCGCTACGGTGAGCCGTGCGGGTCCGAGCTTGTCCCAACCCGTCCAACACGCGCTCTCGATGTCCCGCGCATGGAGGCGGACGACGTTGTCCGTGATCGCGTTCGCGGAGGTCGCCGCGGCCGCGCTCCGGTCGCGCCCGATGCTGAGCGCGAGGATGAGCACGAGCCCGAGGAAGACGCCGGCGGCGAGGTAGCCGCTCATCGGGACCCACGCGCGCGGGATGTTCAGCTTCTGCACGATGCTCGCCCACGCGTTCGACGCCGCGTCGATCGTGTTGGACACGTCCAGCGACATCGGCGCATCCGATTGCCGTCGCTCACGGCCGTGGTGGGGAGGGAACATCATGGGACCCGCCCAATGCGTGCAAGTCGTGCGCCGGACGATCCAGGGTGGCGATCTCCTACCCCGGTCTCCGTGTGGTGCTTGAAATTGCTGGATTTTTCCTCGTCCCCCGCGGCCATGGCGACGGTTCTCGAAGCGATCGGTGGGCCATTCGAGATCCTGTTGTCCGAAAGACAACCCCGCCTCGAGGCGGTGAAGGAGCGCTCCCTCGAGATGTAGGCGAAAGGGCGCCTGTCGCATGGAAGCAGGGCGAGGTCGATGCTACGACGCGCGCCTCATGGCCGCCGCAACGACCAGCGCTGACAAGCCCGAGACGCGCTCCACGCCGCCTCCGGAGAACGAGCCGAAGCTCGGGGTGAAGGAGACGCTGAAGACGTTCCCCCGCTCCTTCTGGATGGGGTGCGTCATGGAGATGTGGGAACGGCTCGCGTACTACGGCACGCGCGTCGTCCTCCCCATCTACATCTGTCAGGCGGACGAGCCGGGCGGCCTGCACTTCACGCAGGCGCAGAAGGGGACGATCTACGCCGTCTGGGCGATCGTCGCGTCGGGCATCCCGATGGTGAGCGGCGGCTTCGCCGATCGCTACGGCTACAAGAAGACGATCGCCGTCAGCGCGACGATCAACATCATCGCCTTCGTCATGATGGCGAACCTCCGGAGCTATCCGGGGTTCTTCGCCGCGTGCATGATGCTCGCCCTCGGCACGGCGCTCTTCAAGCCGGGGCTCCAAGGCACGCTCGCGCAGTCGATGAGCAAGAAGAACTCCAGCGTCGGCTGGGGCCTCTTCTACTGGCTCGTCAACGTCGGCGCGGCGATCGGGCCGCCCTTCGCGGGCTTCATGCACATGATGGGGTGGAAGTTCGTGTTCTACGGCTGCGCCGCGATCACGTCGCTCAACTACCTCATGCTGTTCACGTACCCCGTCGTGGAGTCGGGGGCGGACAAGACGAAGAACGCGCTCAAGGTCGCGCGCGACACCATCGTGAACATCCTCGATCTCCGCCTGATCGCCGTCATCGCGATCTTCAGCGGGTTCTGGATGATGCTCTACCAGCTCTGGGACTTCATGCCGAACTTCTACGCCGACTGGATCGACTCGTCTCGGTTCGTCGCGCAAAACGGCTGGATCCCGCAGTCGTGGCTGCAGGAGACGTCGCGTGGCCTCCAGCTGAAGCAGGAGAACGCGCTGAACCTGAACGCGGTGCTCATCGTCCTGTTCGTCGTGCCGATGTCCTATCTCGTCCGGAAGCTGCCCGTGCTCCGCGCGATGACGATCGGCATCCTCATCGCGACGATCGGTACGCTCGTCTACGGTACCTCGCCGAGCATCTACACCGTCTTCTTCGGCATCTTCCTCTTCTCGATCGGCGAGATGCTCACGGGGCCGAAGAAGACGGAGTACTTCTCGCTCATCGCGCCGCCGGGCAAGAAGGCGCTCTACCTCGGGTACGTGAACATCCCCGTCGCGATCGGACAGGCGGCGGGCGCGAAGATCGTCGGCGCGCTCTACGGCTCGCACGGCGAAAAAGCGACGCTCGCGCTCAAGTACCTCGCCGAGAAGACCGACCACCACGGCCCGGGGACCTGGGACGGCAACGTCGAGTCGCTCGCCTCGTTCGTGGGCGTGGACCGCAACGAGGCCGTGGCCACGCTGGCGAACGTGCTCGGCCAGGACGCGCACCAGGTGAACCAGCTCCTCTGGGACACCTATCGGCCGTACCAGGTCTGGTATCCGTTCGCGGCCGTCGGCCTCTGCTCGCTCGTCGGGATCATCGCGTTCTCCCACATGAGCAAGCGGTGGAAGGACATGAACGTGTAATCGTCGCACCGCAAACCCCGCAACTAGAGGAGAATGAGCGGCGTGAGTCCGTGGCTCAGCGACTCCAAGCAATGGGGGACCGAGGTTCCTGCTGGTGCCGTCACGAACGGACCGAAGACGAGGCACTGTCCCGTTGCTCGTCGCGCTGTCCTGACGAGTCCCAGTAGCGCTCACTGGCGCGCGGGAGCTCTAGCAGGAGACACGCCATGTCTTCTCTTCAGCGATGACCTCCTTCAGCACTGCGGCGTTCTTGTGAACGACTCGTGGATCGCGCGACTCGACCAGGTCGAGTCGGGACGGGAAGATGAACTTGACTTCTGTTCAGGATAGCTTACGTTTCCGGCAGGAGCTGCGCTCCGCAGGCTAGGCAAAGCGCTACAGCGGGTGGGCTTGCCCCCCGCTGTAGCCTCGCCACTTTCCGCCGATGAGCGAGGGGGATAGAGAGGCGGCGCAGCGGATGCGAGCTACGAGGCTCGTGGTCGAGCGGCTGCGTGAGCTCGTTAGTGCCAGCACGATCAGCCGCAGAGCACGCACTCTGAGCGTGGTGAGTGCCGTTGCGGAGTGTGCGGCTCTTGCACGGGCGAAAGTTCGTGCAGGTGGAGTAACGCGTCCGTCTGCCGATCCTTCACGCGCTGGGCATAACATCGCGATGCTGCCGGATGTCGTTCGCGAGGCGACGTCGTTGGTGCGCTCCGATCCCGTCCTAAAGCGAACACAACCAGAGCTCGCAACTCTCCTCGTCGCAGATCTTGAGAAGCTGAGACAGCAAGAGTTGTTCGAGGAGACCATTCTTCGCGTCGAGGCGTATGGGCAGACTCTCCGAAAATCGTACCTCCTAGATGCCCTAACGTCTCTTGAAGAGCTCGTGCGTGACGACCCGCGGGAGCTCTTCGAAATCGAGCAGGTCTGCGTCGGTCTCGTTTCTGAGCTTCGTAACCGTGGCTGGTCGGATACGACCCTCGCCGAAGCCTTCGGGAAATACGAAGACGATATCGGTGGACTCGTAAGCTCCTTAAGGTCTCTCGATTCTCCGCCCAAACGTTGGCCCTGTTACGTGGCGGTCACGGTGACCGCGCATCGAGATGCACTCGATGTGCCGGAACGGATTAGGGTCGTCGATGCGCTGCCGGGGGCAAAGGTCATCGGACCATTACCTCCGCAATCCGGACCATTTGCGGAGGTTGTCGTGGACGCGCTTGACTTTCGGTACGCTGCCGAGGTCGCGTTCAGTCAGCTCTCGGCAGTGCTCGGAGCAGCTGCGGTGTTCGTTAAGACTGACATTCTCGTGCGCAGCAACATCGTTGTTGTGAAGGTCGGGGATGGGCTTCATAGTTGCGATACGCACCTACGATTGCCTCGCGACAGTCGACGTACGAAGTCGGACCAACTGGCGCGCATCGTGAGAAGTGCGGCAGATGCCGCCACAATGCGAACCGGCGACAGCATCTTTGATGCGATTCGCCATCGGCAGCGTGCGCTGGAGACGACTGACCTTGAAAGTCGCTTTATGCTCCTTTGGATGGGAATCGAACGGCTCTGTCTAGGGTCGCCAGATCATACGACCATCTTGGACGCCGTTCGGTCGCTAGTTCCGCCGGCGCTTACCCTTGGCAAGATGCGGCGAGATATTGCTGCGTTGCGCGTGCGTTTGGCGCGGACGGCGAGTCGCTCTGGGAGGAAGGAGTCTCGTTCACTGAAGGATTTGCTTGACCTAATCAGGGATTCGGATCCGACGGCGCTCACGAGTGAGTTTTACGACGATGACGTGCTGGCAACTCAATGGGTGGCAGCGCTTCAGAGGGATGTTCGGACGGCCGATGGGAAACGAATTGCAGACTATTTTGAGCGTTCTCGGGAGCGCGTAGAGTGGCAGATCCTTCGTTTGTATCGGGCGCGCAATAGTGTTGCGCATGCCGCTCGAGGTCCTGAATGGTTAACGGATCTTGTTCTTCATGCGCACTTCTATCTTACCCAATTGATAGCCATATGTGTGAATCATAGAGAAGAAAGTCGCGTTCAGTCGGCAGCGGAGATTTTGCTTCAGCGGTCTGCGCAGTACCATGCGTTTGTCGCTCTTCTGAGGGCAAACAATCCTCGCGCTGTTGAGTCGATGGTTCTTTTGCGTCCGACCATTCTTGTTGGTGCGGCGGGCTAGACTGCGGTGTTTCTTGGCTCGTTCGATTTCTGCGTCGGCGTGCTTGGTTACGGTTGCCGATGTCGACGCGTCGCCTGCACCTTGGGCTTCGAGCGCTTGCGAGCGCGCGGCGCGCGCTTCGGTTGCGTGGTCGACGACGGCGGAGGGGGAGGCGGGGCGCGCACGGGCTCGGGGGCCGTGTCGCGCTCCGCCCAGAAGGCGCTCATCCTCGGCCAGAGGTTCTTCTTCGCGGCCTTCGACACCACGGCGCCGACGTGCCCGCCGGGGAGCTTCAAGAGCTGCTTGTCCTTCGACGAGATGCGGTCGAGGAGCACGGCGGCGCTCTCCCACGGGACGATGTTGTCGTGCTCGAAGACGACGCACATGACCGGGCACGCGATGTTCTCGAGGCGAGCCGGCGTGGCGGAGAGCGAGAACGTCCCGCGCATGAGCGCGTCGCCGCGATAGAGCTGCTCGATGTACTGCCGGTAGCACTCGCCCGGGAACGAGACGTTGTCGTTGCCCCACGTCTCGAGCGCGAGGAAGCCGTCGAGGAACTCGTCGTTCGCGGCGCGGTCGAAGAGGCCGACGGTCTTCGACAGCCCGAGCGTGGGACGGAGCATGTGGAAGGCGCCCTGCATGAGCTGCCAGGGCACGTTGCCGAACCCCTCGACGAGCGTGCCGACGTCGAACGTCGGCGTGCGCGTCCAGACCGAGAGCAGGCCGTCGTTGTCGAACGAGACCGGGGCGGCGAGCAAGAGCAACGACGCGACGTGCTCCGGTCGCGCCGCCGCGTGGATCACCGCGAGCGTCCCGCCGAGGCAGTAGCCGAGGACGTGGACCTTCTTGCGCGGCGACGAGCGCGCGACGTGGCGGATCGCGCGCCCGAGGTACTTGTCGCAGACGTCGTCGAAGGTGACGTAGCGATCCTCGTCGCCCGGCGTGCCCCAGTCGATGCAGTAGACGTCGTGCCCGGCCGCGACGAGGTCCTCCGCCATGCTCTTGCCGGGCAAGAGGTCCATCACGTAGTGCCGGTTGATGAGCGACGGCACGAGGAGCACCGGCGTCTCGAAGCGCGGCCCCGAGCCCGCCGGGCGGTAGCGGAGCAAGCGCCACTTGTTCTCGCGGTGCACCACGTCCGCCGGCGTCGAGCCGACGGGCGGTCTCGGGCGCGTGAGCAGGGATGCGAGGTTGAGGAGTCGCTTCATCGCGTTCAGACGCCGGCCGTCGCTCCGTTCTGCCCCGACTTCTCGTTCGTCGTCGAGCGCGCCTCTTCGTACAGGCCCTCGAACACGTCGCGGAAGCGATCGTAGATCTTCTTCCGGCGGATCTTGAGCGACGGCGTCAAGAGCTCGTTCTCGACCGTGAGCGGCGAGGTCATGATGGCGAACTTCTTGATGGTCTCGTAGCTCGCGAGCGTCGCGTTGACCTGATCGATGCGCTTCTGCACGAGCGCGCGCTTCGCGGCCTCGCGGCCCTCGGGGCTGACGCTCGCGAGCGACGCCTGCACCGCCTCCTCGTTGAGCCAGACGCCGGCGACGAGGTACTTCTTGCCGTCGCCGTAGACGACGACGTGCGCGATGAGCGGATCGTCGCAGAAGCGGAGCTCGATGTTCGCCGGCGGAACGTTCTTGCCGCCGGCCGTCACGAGGATGTCCTTCTTGCGGTCGACGATCTGGAGGAAGCCGTCCTCCGTGAAGCGGCCGATGTCGCCCGTCTTGAACCAGCCGTCCTCGGTGAAGGCCTCGCGCGTCGCCTCCGGATCCTTGTGGTACCCCGAGAAGACGTTCGGTCCCTTCGCGAGGATCTCGCCGTCCTCGGCGAGGCGGAGCTCGACGGAGGGCAGCGGCTTGCCGACGGAGTCGAAGCGGAACGCGTCCGGACGGTTCAACGTCAGCGTGGGCGACGTCTCCGTCAGCCCGTAGCCCTCCACGAGGAGCAGGCCGCACGAGTAGAAGAAGTCCTTCACCTCGCGCTTGAGGCCCGCGCCGCCGGACAGGCAGAAGCGGAGGCGCCCGCCCGTCGTGGCCTCGAACTTCTTCAGGCGCGCCTCCGGCGTGGGCTCGTGCATCGCCTGGACGGCGAGCTTCTCCCAGTGCGAGGGCACGCTGAAGAAGACCGAGGGCTTCACCTCGGGAAGGCGCGAGAGGCAGCTCGCCGGATCGGAGAGGTAGGACGTCCAACCGAGCGCGTTGCCGAGGCACATCTCGCCGAACCCGAAGATGTGGCTCATCGGGAGCCAGAGCAGATCGACGGCGCCCTCCTCGAGCAGCGGAGCGTTGCACTTGATCCAGTCGAGCCCGTTCACCGCGACGTTGCGGTGCGTGAGCGGGACGCCCTTCGGGTTGCCGGAGGTGCCGCTCGTGTAGAGCATCATCCCGGGCTGATCGAGGGAGACGCCGTTCATGGTGCGCTCGAACGCCTTGGGATCCTCGCGATCCTTCGCGGCGCCGATCGCGCGCGCCTCGCCGATGCCGACGACCTTCGCGACGACCTCCTCGAAGGGAGGCACGACGGCGCCCTTCTCGCGAAGCGACTGGTGGACGCGCGCGACGTCGATCGCGTCGTCGAGGAGCACGATCCGCGCGACCTCGCCGAGCGAGCGCCACGCCTCGAGCACGCGTCCGAGCAGCGCGGGCGTGTCGACGAAGAGCGCCTTCGCGTCCGAGTGCGAAACGACGTAGGCGAGCTGGTCGGGCGTCGAGGCCGGGTAGACCGGGACCATCACGCCTCCGGCCGCCTGGATGGCGAGCGCGGCGCTCGCCCACTCGACGCGGTTCGGAGCGTAGACCGCGGCGCGGTCACCGCTCTTGATCACCGTCGAGAGGAAGAGCGAAAGCTCCCGGATCTGGTCGGCGAACGCGCCCCACGTGACCGCGCGCCAGTCACCCGCGCCATTGGGCACCATGAAGCGCACGCGCGTCTTGCGCTCGGGCAGCGCGTCGAACACGGCGCGCGGGGCGATCCTCAGGTCCAGAAAAGGCGTGATGTCCATGTCGTCGTCTCCCCTCGGGGAACGTCCCCCACTCGTCGTCCTCGTCTCGATCAGCTCCGGGCCGCGTCGTTCTTGGCGAGCGCCTCCGAGAGGCGCTCCTCGAGATCGATGATGCGGCTCTCGAGCTGGTGCAGCGTGTGGAGCGTGCGCTCCTGATCGCGCTTGGTCGCGAGCCCGAGGGTGCCGACCCAGCTCGCCGCCGCGCGATCGTAGGCGGCCTTGGCCTTCATCATGCCTCCGAGCATCATCCCGCTCGGCGCGAGGAGCAGCGGGCTCTTCATCCACTGCTCGAGGTACTTCGCGGTCGCGTCCTCCCACGCGAAAAAGGCCTTCTTGTAGAGATCCCAGATCATCGATCCACTCCTTGTCTCTTCTCGTGGAGTCCTGGTCACGGGGCGAGCCCGAGCCTCCGGAGCTCGGTCGCCACGGTGAAGTCTTCTTCCGGCTCGTCGAGCCTGCTCGTCGCGCGCGCCACCTCTCCGAGGCACTCGAAGAGGAAGCTCGTCTGCCGCTGCGTGGTCACCTGGCCTGCGGCCGGCGAGATCGTCACCTTGATCTTCACGCGTAGCGCCTGCGTGATGGTGAAGTCCGGCAGCGTGAGCTCGCCCGCCGCGTCGACCTTCACCTCGTAGGTGTCGCGGCCCGCGTACGGCAGCCCGCGGAAGGTGCCATTTTCGACCTCGCCCGTCGACGTGTACGTCAGGCCGGGCTCGAGCGGGAACCGGTAGAGGGTGATCGGCGTCTTGTAGACGAGCAGCGTCTTGTTCGGCTCGTCGGGCGAGGCGGACGCGACGCCGTGGAGCGAGAACGCTTCGTCGTCGTGCGTGTAGACGCCCTCGCTGAGGCCGCCGGCGTCGATCGGCAGCACGATCGCGTTCGGGACGCCCGCGAACGCGTCCGCGTACCACTTGCCCTCGAGCGTCTGCGCGGAGATGCGCGCGACCTGATCGTCGGCGAAGTCGACGCCCAGGGACCACACCGTCTTGCCGTCCCGCACCGTGCCGACGAGGTCGACGGTGCGCTCGCTGCCCGGCGGAGACACCAGATACGTCGCGGCCACGCCGACGGCGGGGGCGAGCTCGCGCGCCTCGATCTTGCCGTCGAGGTTCGGCACGCACGAGAGCGGCTCGGGCTGCCCGGCCACGTACGGGCTCTTCGCCGGCGGAGGCGTCTCGTTCTCGCCGCACGCGAAGGCGCTCATCGTGGCGACGAACGAGAGGGGGAGCAGGGCGGAGCGCTTCATGGCGTTCAGAAGAGGTAGTTGAGGCGGACGCGGACGAGCTGCGCCGGCTTCGCCGAAAGGTTCGCGATCGTGTTGTCGAAGCCCTCGAGCGGGAAGAGGACCGCATAGTCGAGGGCCGCGAGGAACGCGTGCGTCTCGAACACGAGCGACGGATCGATCTCGACGCCGAGAGGGGCCTTGCCGCTCGGCGTCGAGGAGCGCTCGACCGCGCTCGACGCGACGACGGCGGCGTGCGCGGTGAGCTGCGCGCTGTGCGCCTTCGCGATGCGGAGCCGTGCGTGCGGCCGCGCGTAGACCGCGTCCGTGATCGCGCCGAGGATCTCGCGGAAGAGGATGCGATCGACGCGGTAGTCGGGGTGGAAGCGGAAGTTGTCGATGCGGTTGTCGCGCGGCGGGATCGCCTGCGGTCCGTCGAGATCGCCCGGCTGCGGCGCCGCGGCGCCGGCGCGCTGGACGACGCCGAAGCCCGGCGCGGGATCGCCGCTCGCGTATCCGCCGTCGAGCCCAGCGGAGAACGCGCCGTCGGGCGCGCCGAACTCCGTCTGGAGCGCGGCGCCGATCTGCTTGCTCTTCACCGGATCGCGGAGGAGGACGCCGGGCACGAGCGACGGCTGCTCGATGGTCGCCGTGAGGAACGCGGCCTCCGCCTCGATCCTCGCCCACGGGAACGTGAGCCGGAGCCAGCCATCGAAGGCGCTCGCCGAGAATCCTCGCGCCATGACCCCCGCGCCGCCGTTCGCGAGCGGATCGAACGGCTGCGCGGTCGGCAGGTACGTGCCCGGGACGTCGTCCCTCTGCCAGCGATGCGTGATGTAGCTGCCGTACTCGACCGTCGTCTTCTTCGCCTTGCGTCGCCGCTCGCGCGCCTCGTCGCTCCGCCAGCTCATCCACGCGAACGTCGCGGTCCGGACGTTCGTGGTGCGCTCGAGGGCGATCGTGCGGTTCTGCGCCGAGCGCGGAGCGACGGGGCCGGTCGCGCTGAAGTCGTAGGCGAGCGCCCAGATGTGACCGGCGAGCGGCGTGATGAACGCGACGCGGTCCGAGGCGTCGCCGCTGTCGCAATCGAGGCAGTCGCCGCCGTTGGCGACCATGCCGAGGCCCCAGTGCGTGCCCATGCGGCCGGCGGCGAGGTAGCCGAACGGCAAGACGACCTCGCCCCATGCGCGCCGCACGCGGATGGCGTCCGCCGGTGAGCGCTGGGTCGTCACCGCCGACGGGACGCCTTCGGGCAAGCTCCCGAGCGCGACGTTGTCGAGGACGTCGAAGCGCGCTTTGACGCCCGCCATCGATCCGGGCGGGTAGAGGGCCACGTCCGTGCGCAGCCGCATGTCCCAGTGCGTGAGCGTCTGCGCCCTCGGGTTCGCCTGCGAGACGGGGAAGAGCGGCTGCCCGCTCGGGCCGAGCCCGCGATCGAGGTCGAGGTTGTGCAGAGCCTCGCCGCGCGTGCGGAAGTAGCCCGAGACGGCGACCTCGGTCTTGTCGCGCGGCACGTAATCCTGACCGATCTCGTGGAAGCCGGTCGCCCGCGCGACGGAGGCGACGACGAGCACGAAGCTCGCCGCGGCGATGCCGAAGAGGGCGCGGGCGCGGCGCTTCACGGCGTTCCCTCGCGCGTCGTCGCGTGATGATCGCGGTCGTTCAGGAACGCGACGAGGTCGCGGTTCGACGCGTCGCGTGCCTCGATCATCGGGAAGTGCCCGCAGCGGGGGTACACGACGAGCTTCGCGTTCGGCAGCTCGCTCGCGAGCCTCTCGCCGTACTTCAGCGGCGTGACGACGTCCTCGCGGCCCCAGAGGAGGAGCGTCGGCTTGTCGATCGTCCGGTACTTGCCCTGGATGCGCTCGTAGCGCTGGCCTCGAACGGCCGCGAGCGCGGCGGCGACGGTGCCGGGACGATCGAGCGCGGCCTCGACGTCCTCGACGAGCTCTTCGGTGACGTACTTCTTGTCGAAGAACGCGAGCGAGATGCGCTCGTCGGCGCGCTGCTTGTACCAGAGGCCGAAGAGCATCTCACCGACGCCCTCGGCGCGTGCCCAATGGAAGAACGGCGGGAGCTGCTCCTCGTAGACCCACGCATCGTAGAGCGCGAGCTTCGTCACGCGCTCGGGCGCGGCGAGCGTCGCCGCGAGCGCGACGGAGCTGCCCCACGAGTGCGCGACGAGGGCGGCCTTCCGGACGCCGCGGAGATCGAGCAGCTTGAGGACGAGCTGCGCCTGCGCCTCCGGCGAGTAGTCGCCTTCGGGGCGGTCGGTCCAGCCGAAGCCCTTGAGGTCGAGGGCGACGATCCGATGCGTCTTCGCGAGGACGGGCACGACGGGCGCCCATGCCTCGATCGCCGACGCGAATCCGTGGATGAGCACGACGGTGGGCTTCTCGGCGGGCGCTCGCGCGGGCTTCTCGGCGACGGGTGGAGGTGCAGGCTCGGGCTCGATGCCTTCCTCGCCTTCGTCGGTCGCTTCGCTCGTCGGCTCGACCGGCTCGATCGGCTTCACGACGGCCGGCTCCGTCGAGTCTCCGGTGTCGACGAACCGCACGCGGACCCCGTCGACCTCGACGAAGCGAGCGTCGCGCGGCTCGCCCGGCATCGGCCCCTTGTGGAAGGACAGGCAGCCGACGAGGACGGGCAGCAACAGGACGAGCGGCCAGAGATCGCGGAACATGACCATCAGGCTCCAGGCTCCAGGCTCCAGGCTCCGGATTGGAGCCTCGGGCTCCAGGCTCCGGGTCGGGGCTCCGGGCTCCAGGCTCCGGGTCGGGGCGCCAGGCGCCAGGCTCCAGGTTCCAGAGAGCTGTGGGCGCGCGTCGCCGACGCACCGGCGGCGTGGGCGTGCGCACCAGCGACATCCCCCTGGAGCCTGGAGCCCGGAGCCTGGAGCCTCGTATTCACGGCGAGATCCTCCGAACCTCGGCGGCGCGCGTGAACTCGACGTCTCGCTCGTCGTCCTTCGACACGATGCTCGCGACGTTGCCGTAGCACTCGGTGATGAACGCGAACGTGCGCGACGTCGTCTTGTAGAGACCGATGACGCGCTCGAGATCGATCCTCACGCGCAGCACGTCGAAGGTGCCGAGCGGCGTCACGAGCTCGCCGGCGGCGTCGACGTGGGCCGTGTACTTCTCCGTGTACGTCGTGAGCGCGCCGAGCGCCCAGCCCGTGACGGTCGTGTCGCTGTGCCACTTCTTGTCGAGCGTGAGCGGGAACTCGAGCATCGACACGGGCGGGTCGTTCGTGAGCTCCGTCTTGTAGAGGCCGTCGCTCGGAGACACGACGCCCATCAGCGTGAGCGCGCCGGGAGCGGCCTCGAACACGCCGACGAGATCGGACGACTTGCGGAGCTGCGTCGCGTACGACGCGCCCGCGAACTTCGACGCGTACCACTTGCCCGTGAGCGGGAGCGTCTCGACGAGCACGTGCGCGTCGTTCGGCAGCATCATCGAGAGGTCCCATCGGCGCCGTCCGTCCCCGAGCGGCTCGCCCGCGGTGGAGACCTCGACGTCCTCGGCGACGCGAAACGTCGCGCGAAGCCCGGCACGCATCGGGACCTCGTCGCGCGTGATCGTGCCGTCCTTGTTCGGCACGCATCCGGGGAGCGCGATGCCGCCGCCGTCGTCGGGCGTCCGCGGCTCCTCGGCGTCGACCGTGGAGCCGCCCGCGGCGTCGTCGATGCCGCCGTCGTCTGGGGTGGGGCTCGTGGTCGGGGCCACGGTCGGCCCTTCCACGCACAGTCCGTCCGATCCGCACATGCCGGACGCGCAATCGGCGCCGACCCGGCATGCCCGTCGCTCTCCGTCGGCGCACGCGACGGCCACCGCCGAGGTCACGGCGAGGGGCACGAGCAACGCGAGGACGTGGACGGAGGAGCGGAGGGGCCTTCGGTGCGAGCGACGGTCGAGCACGGCGGTACCTCGACGAGCACGGGGCCTGACGGCAGGCACGGCGAACGGAGCGGACAAGGCAAAGATGCAGAGCGGCTCGAGAAAATCGGCGACCCGAGCCTTTGCATCGCAGAGGACGCGCAGCAACGGAGACGCACCGGCGGTCCCGGCCCGACCCGCATTGTCCCGAGATATCGAGCACTTGCTCTCGCTGCCCATCGAGCGCTGGACCGACGGCGCACGGTCGAGCGGCGCTCCGGATGGGGCGCCACGGTCATCGTCGCCTGGACGATGTTGCGTTGCACAATCGGCACGCCGTTACGTACGCCCCGGAGCGGGGACGGTCAAGTGGAATGTTGCGTCGCACAATGGGCTAGACTCGTGCGCGCATGCTCCTCGTGAAGAAGTACCCGAACCGCAGGCTCTACGACACGCGCAGCAGCCGCTACATCACGCTCGACGATCTCGAGAAGACGATCCGCGGAGGCGAGGACGTCGTCGTCCAGGACGCACAGGACGGGCGCGATCTCACGCAGGAGACGTTGACCCAAATCATCCTCGACCGCGGCGGCGGACGGCTCTTGCCCGCCTCGCTGCTCGTGCGGCTGATCCGGCTCGACGACGCAGCGCTCGGCGAGTTCCTCACGCGCTACGTCGGCTGGGCGCTCGACGTGTACCTCCAGGCCAAGGACCGGGCGCGCGCGCTTCTCCCCTTGAATCCGCTCGCCACGGCGCCGTTCGCGGCCACCGATGCGCTCGCCCGGCTCGTCCTCGGCGCGACCCAGTGGGGGCGCGGCGACACGGCGCCGACGCCGCCCATGCCGGTCGAGCCCGCAGCGCCGCCGCCGGTCGAAGTCGAGCCACCGCCGGCGCCGGAGTCGCGACCGGCCGCCGCGGATCTCTCGGACGAGATGCAGCGCCTCCGCCGCGAGCTCGAGGAGCTGAAGGCGTCGATGGCCGCGTCGCCGGCACCCGCGCGGACGAAGGCGAAGAAGAAGGCTGCGAAGCCGAAGCGCTCGGCTCACACGAAGCGCTGATCGCCGCCTGCGCATCGCGCTGGCGGAAGCGCTCGTGTTGCGACGCAACAAAATGCCTTGACGCGATGAAGACGGATCCTTAAGGTCCGCGCTGTCGATGTTGCGATGCAACATCGCACGCAGCCGGACACGACCAAGGAGGTTCCGATGAAGTTCGATCCGTTCGCGCAGTGGGGGAAGGTCTTCGAGACGTGGCAGAAGCTGACGGACGACTCGATCGCCCGCACGCAGGCCTGGTACGCCGAGCTCGACAAGGCCGAGGCGAAGCGCGTGGAGCGTGCCGAGGCGGCGATCGAGGAGATCGCGAAGCTCCAGAAGGAGACGATCAAGTACGGCGCGCAGCTCGGCGCCGAATTCCGCAAGCTCTCGCTCGAGGCGCTCCAGAACGTGGCCTCCGCGTTCGCGTCGACCGCCAACGCCGCCTGATCGCTCGCGCCGGCGAGAGAGGAGAGGGGAGCCCCATGTTCGAAGCCCGCGTCGCGCCCACGCCGAAAGACACGGTCCACAGGGAGGGGAAGGGGAGCCTCTACCGCTTCCGGGACACCTCTCGAGGTTCGAGCCCGGCGCGGGCGGCTGGGCGCTCGCACGTGCCCGTGCTGCTCGTGCCGTCGATGATCAATCGCTGGTACGTCCTCGATCTCCGCGAGGGCGCGAGCCTCGCCGCCGCCCTCAGCGACGGCGCCCCGTGGGAGACCTACTGCTTCGACTGGGGCATACCCGAGGACGAGGATCGCTACGTCACGTGGGACGACGTCATCGCGCGGCTCGATCGTGCCGTGCGCCGCGTCCTCCGTCTCAGCGGCGCGCCGAAGGTCGCGATCGTCGGTTATTGCATGGGCGCGACGCTGAGCGGCATCTACGCCGCGCTCCACCCCGATCGCGTCGCTGCGTTCGTCAATCTCGCCGGTCCGTTCGACTTCTCTCGCGCGGGGCGTCTCGCGACGATGGTCGACGCGCAGTGGTTCGATCCGGAGGCGATGACGGCTCCGGGGAACCTCTCGGCGTTCCAGATGCAGAGCGGCTTCCTCGCGCTCGCGCCGACCGGATCGATCTCGAAGTGGGTCGGGCTCGCCGACAAGATCCACGATCCGCGCGCGCGCGAGGCGTTCGCCGCGCTCGAGACGTGGGCGAGCGACAACATCCCATTCCCGGCCGGGGCCTACGTCACGTACATCAAGGAGCTCTACCAGCAGAACCTGCTGGTGCGGGGCGAGCACTGGGTGCGGGGCGAGCGTGTCGATCTCGCGCGCATCACGTGTCCGGTGCTGTCCGTCGTCGCCGAGCGCGACGTGATCTGCCCGCCCGAGGCGGCGACCGCCCTCAACGCCCACGTGTCGAGCCGCGTGAAGGACGTGCTGTCCGTGCCGGGCGGCCACGTCGGCGCCGTCGTCGGGAGCCGCGCCTCCAAGGAGCTCTATCCGCGCATGCGGGCCTGGCTCGAACGACACGGGGCGATCGCCGCCGCGCACGTTCCGGAGAGCCGCCTGTGAGCCACGTGAGTCTCAAGCTCGGGATCTGAATCGACGATTCGACGCCGCTCCGAGGAGGCGTCCGCGAAACACGAGAGAAGGACATGAAGCTCGACGAACTGAAGATCATCGTGACCGGTGCCGCGTCCGGGATGGGCGCTCACTTCGCTCGCCGCCTCCACGAGTGCGGGGCGAAGGTGGCCGCCGGCGACGTCAACGAGGCGCTGCTCGCGGAGCTGCCGCAGGGCATCGCGAAGCGCAAGCTCGACGTCTCGAAGGAGGACAACGTCGCGTCGTTCGTGGAGTGGGCGCACGGCGAGCTCGGCGGCCTGAACGGCCTCGTGAACAACGCCGGCATCCTCCGCGACGGGCTGCTCGTGAAGCAGGACCGGGAGACGAAGGCCATCAAGCGTCTCTCGATCGAGGACTGGAACGCCGTCATCGCCGTCAACCTCACCGGCGCGACGCTCATGGTCCGCGAGTTCGCGGCCAAGATGATCGAGACCGGGCAGCGCCCGGGCGTCATCGTGAACATGTCCTCGATCTCGCGTCACGGGAACCGCGGGCAGTCGAACTACGTCGCCGCGAAGGCGGCGCTCGCGGCGAATACGCTGACGTGGGCGCGCGAGCTCGCCCCGTACGGGATCCGCGTGACGGCCATCGCGCCGGGCATGGTCGAGACGCCCATGACGCGCGGCATGAACCAGAAGGCGCGCGACGCGATCGTCGCGCAGATCCCCGTCGGCCGCATCGGTACGCCGGAGGATCTGTGGCTCGCCGTCCGCTTCGCGCTCGAGTGCGACTACTTCAACGCGCGGACGGTCGACGTCGACGGCGGTCTTTCGTTCTGATCGCGACACACACGAACAGAGAGCCGCCGGTCGCAGCGGCGAGGAGCGCACGGGCTCGAAGCTCGTGCGCTCCGGCGTTTCGAGGCCCTGCCGTTCGCGGGGCGCGTCGCGTTCGGCGGGAGACTCGGGTACGATCCACGCGTGAGCCGCGCTGGATCCGACGCGAAGCCTCGCGAGCCGCAGAACGGAGAAGCGGTCGAAGCGATCGTCGCGTTCTTCCGGGCGCTGCCGCCCGAGATCCGTGCGAAGTACGAGGCGCTCGCCGAGCTCGATCGACGCTTCGGCGAAGACGTGCACGCGGAGCGCGCCGCCGCCGCGGGGTCGTCATGATCGGGCTCGCGAGCCCCGAGGCGCTGGCCCGGGCCTACCTCGTGCTCGCGCCCGATCTCGGCACCGCCGCCCGCGCGAGCGAGACCGCTCTGCGCGTCGCGCTGCGGGAGGCCGATCACCTGGCCGACGACGTCTACGACGTGCCGGGAGCGCTGCTCTTCGCGCTCGGGCGGACGCCGCGCTGCTTCGGGGCCTTCCGCGCGATGAGCGTGCTCGTCGTCGAGTGGTACGCGAAATCGCTCGGGTTCAAGCTGGAAGCCGGCCCCCTCGAGCTCGCCTCGATCCTCGCGCGCGTCGCCCGGCGCGAAATGACCTACGAAGACGTCCGCTCGTGGGTCGCCGAGCGACTGCTCCCGTTCGGCGGTTGACGCAATGACGCGTCGCGGCGCGCTCGCGAGCCGGTCGTTTTCTCGGTCGTGACCCTTGCCCTCCACGCGGCTTCGGTCAGCATGGAGCCATGGCGTCGTGTCCTACACCGGGGCGAGTGCCGTGGGCGGCGGCAATCGTCGGTCTCGTCTTGTTCGCGTGCGCGACGAGCAACGGAGACGGGGACGAGCCGCTCGATACTCCGGTGGAGGAGACGCCTGCTCGCAACAAGAAGCCGGACGACAAGCCGGATCCTCCGAAGTTCGAGGCGACGATCGAGCCGGACGGCGGCGACGATGACGGCGTCGACGACGACGAGGATCCGGCGCCGCCCGGCGGAGGGGACCAGTGCATCGACAACGGTGACCCCGGCGGATCCGAGAACGTCGCCACGAAGCTGCCCGACACGGACGACTGCGACAACGACTACAAGACGATCACCGGCGTGATGAAGGGCGCCGTCGACGTCGACTTCTACAGCTTGTCGGCGGACGACAAGCTCGGATGCTCGCTCGACACCGACTTCATTGGCGAGACCGCGGGCACCGAGCTCTGCGTCTTCTTGCGCTGCAAGAACGCGACGGCCGACCCCGTGAGCGGCTGCGCGCAGGGCACGCTGGCGACGAGCGAGATCGGCATGAAGGGATGCTGCGCTGCAGCACCGGGCAGGGCCGTGCCCAAGTGGGACTGCGGGGGGATCACCGACAACGACTCGGCGCACATCTACATTCGCGTGCGGCAGATTGGGGGGGACAAGTGTCTGCCGTACACGGTGAAGTATCGGTTCTGACAGTCCTCAGTCCTCGGTCCTCAGCAACCAAGGCCTCGGATCTCGAGCTTCTGGCCTCGATGCGATCTGGGGCGCGGGCCTCGTCGAGGTTTCGCGCTTCGCGCGTCACGAGACACCTTGCGCGCACAACTTCGCTCGCGTTCTTCGCGCGTCCTGTTCGAGGGCGAGTACGCGTACGAGGACGAGCACGAGCACGAGATCGAAGTGATGCTCGACCGGGCGCGTCGTCGCGGACGAGCGATCGCGACCTCACCGGTCGCGTCGCGGCCATCTCCGCTGAGGACTGAGGACCGAGGTCTGAGGACTCGCGCCCCGTAGGGGCGCGTCAGGGGCGCCGCCCCGGCGTCGGAAGCGTGGCGCTGCCGCCGCGCACCGCGTCGGTGACCGCCTTCATGAAGGCCGCCTCCGCCTTCTCGCACGCCTTCTTCTCCGCGGCAGACTCGGCCGAGCTGCAGGTCTTTTCGAAGGTCGCGTACGTCGTCTCGACCTTCGGCGTGGCGAGGAGCGCGCGGCGCGTCGTTTCCTCGAGGCGGCGCCACGGGACGGGGGCGGGCTTGGGCGTGGGCGGGCGGCGCGTCGTGAGCTCGCCTTCCATGATGGAGACGCACGTGCCGTCCCAGCGCAGGACGTCGAAGCTCGCTTGCGCGCCGGTCATCACGATCCCGCCCATGCTCGCGGCCGCATGGCGCGACAGCACGATCACTTCCTCGTCGAACGCGAGGGTCGCGCGGTGCGTGCGGCCGCCCGATGCGTTCCACGCCTCGACGTCACCCGCGAGCCACACGCGCGTCCACGGCGTGCCCTTCGCGAACATGCCGAGCGCGACCTCCGGGTAGATGCCGTCGCACAGCTTCTTCGCGAACGCGGCCGGAGGGAGGCATGCCTTCCCGTTCTTCAGCGCCTCCTCGCGGTCGCACGCGGTCGGGATCGGCTCCGGCTCGGCCTTCGCCTCGGTCGCAGCCTTCGCGGCGACGGTCGTTTCGTCCTGGGCGCTCCCGTCCCCCGCCTCGGACCGGGCCGACGGAGCCTTGATGGCTGCCGACAGGAGGGCGGTCGATCGCACGTCCGGCTGCGCGACGGCTCGCGGTTTCTGGGGCCCCGCGCAGCCTGCCGCCATCGTCATCGCCGCGCAAGAAAAGACCAAGCCGAGCGCATGCTTCATCGTCGTTGCTCCCCTCTCCCCGCTCCGAACGGCCGCAGCGCCGGGAAATTGAGGCTCCCCAGCCGCAGGGTAGGTGTCCTACCCCAGAATACATTGTCGTCAAGAAGAATCAGCTCTGCTGGAACGGGCCGCGGCCCGGATCCCGATGCGGGACGCCGCAGCCCGAACCGTTCACGGGGCGGATCCAAGTACGACGCGCGCGCCGGTACCTTCCCCTGCGGCCCAACGCATCGAAAGCACGTCGGCTTCGACAGGGTTTTCGACATCGCGTGGAAGAACCCACTACGATCGCCCAAACCCAATGGCTGCGCGCTCCATCGGCTCCGGGACCATTTCGTTCGGGCTCGTATCGATCCCGGTCAAGCTGTTCACGGCCACCGCCCCCAAGTCCGTGAGCTTCAACATGCTGCACAAGACCTGCGGCAGCCGGTTGAAGCAGCAGCTCTTCTGTCCCGTCGACAACGTCGTCGTCGAGAGGGCCGATACCGTCCGCGGTTACGAGTACGCCCGCGACCAGTACGTGAAGTTCACGGACGAGGAGCTCAAGGCCATGGAGGCCGCCCGCACCGGGATGCTCGAGCTCCAGGAGTTCGTCCCGGCCGACACGGTCGACTTCCTCTACATCGAGAAGACGTACTTCCTCGGCCCCGACAAGGGCGGCGATCGCGCCTACGCGCTCCTCGCCCAGGCGCTCGAGCGCAGCAAGAAGGTCGCCGTCGGCCGTTTCGCGCAGCGCGGGAAGGACAACCTCGTCATCGTGCGGCCGTACAAGGGCGGGCTCGTCCTCCACCAGTGCTACTACGCCGACGAGGTCCGCTCCTTCGACGAGGTCGAGAGGGGAGGCTCGTTCGATTTCAAGCCGCTCGAGCTCGACCTCGCAGACAAGCTGATTCAGCAGCTCGAGAAAGATCGGTTCGACCCGACGCACTTCCGCGACGAGTGGGCCGACAAGGTGAAGGAGGCGGTCGAGAAGAAGATCGCGGGCGAGGAGGTCACGACCGCGCCCGAGGCGCCGAAGGCGCAGATCATCGATCTCCTCGAGGCCCTCAAGCGCTCCGTCGCCGCTGCCGAGAGCGCGGCGGCGGCCGAGGCCGCGCCCGCCGAGGTCAAGCCGCCGCCGGTGGCCAAGGGACCGAAAAAGGCCGAGCCGCGCGAAGAAGAGGCTCCGAAGGTCGCCAGGAAGAGGAAGAGCGGCTGATCGCCGGCGCGCGGACGAACGCCGCCCGCGGAGCGCTCGTCGATCGATCGCGTGCGGTCAGCCGGCTGCCTTGCGCTCTCCGGCCGTGCGCGCCGGCACGGCGCGGGCGAGCCCGGGCCCGACGTCCGAGAGCGGACGCTCGCGCAGGTGGCGCGCGGCGGAGCGCCATGCGAGCGCCTGCGCGACGCACGCGGTCTCGCGTTCGCCGCGAGGCCCTTCTTCCTCGCGGTAGCGGCGCGCCAGCGCGAGCGCGCGACGCGCGGCCACGCGGAGGCCTCGGGCGAGCCGGCGCGCACGAGCGGCCCGCTCGATCTCGGGATCTTCGACGGCCTCGGGCGTCGTCTCGCCGCTCATGAGCGCCATTATCGCAAGGCGTCTTCGCCCGGCAAAGTCGAGCGGGACGCGAACCCCGCGCTCCGACGCGCGCGACGCCGAAGACGGCATGGCGTCGCGCGCGCCTGCGACCGTACACTCCTCGGCCGATGACGAAGCGGCCGAAGAAGACGACGACACGCTCGACGAAAGCGGGCGCGACCAAGGCGAAGAAGAAGGCGGCAGCGCCGGCGAAGCCGGCCAAGAAGACGCGTGTGGCGTCGAAGACGCCCGCGTCGAGCTCCTATCGGTGCTTCGTCATGAAGAGCGAGCCGTACGTCTACTCGTTCGATCAGCTCCTCGCCGACGGCCGGACCGTCTGGGACGGCGTGCGGAACTACGAGGCGCGGAACACGCTACGCTCGATGAAGAAGGGCGATCTCCTCCTCTACTATCACTCCAACGAGGGGCTCGAGATCGTCGGGCTCGCGCGAGTGGCACGCGAGGCGTACCAGGATCCGACGACGGACGAGGACTGGAGCGCGATCGACGTCGAGCCGATCAAGAAGCTCCGCAAGCCCGTCTCGCTCGCCACGATCAAGGCGCATCCGCTCCTCTCCAAGATGGCGCTCGTCCGGCGCAATCGGATCTCGGTCACGCCGGTGACGGACGCAGAGCTCGCGGCCGTGCTGAAGCTCGCCGACACGAAGCTCTGAGCGCGCTTCACTCGGCGAGCCCTCGCTCGAGCGCGAGATCGAGCTGCCGCCTCACGTAAGCGTTCGCGTTCGCCAGGTCGCGATCCGACACCCGCAGCCGCTCGCCGAGTTTCTGTCGGGCGCGCAGCTCGAGCTTCTCCCTCGCTGCCGTCACCCAGTCGACGGCCGTCGCGCGCGGGACGGCGTACATCCACCCGAGCAGCTTGGCCCCGACGTTCTCGGCGACCGCGTAGCGGAGGATCTCCCGCTCGTGCGGAGCGAGCGACGAAACGGTGAGCTTGATGGCGACGCCGAACTCCTCGACATGGCCCTTCTTCAGCGCCGCGAGCTCGGGCTCGAGGCCCGGGCGGTCGCGCAGGAGCGCTTCCTCGAGCGTGTCGAGGGTCTTCTTGCCGTTCGCGACCTCGAGGAGCGTGCGCGTCGCGAACGAGCGGACGAAGCCGACCAGCGGGCGATCGCCTCCGTACTGGGCGATCCGCGCGACGCCTCCCTCCGGCGCGACGAGCAGTCGATCGAAGACGAGCTGACGAGCCTCGCTCGCACCGAGCGGCGGCCGGATGCGCGCATACGCCTGGTTCACGTCGGCCTGCGTGAGCTCCCAGAGCGCGTCGTGCCCCGCGCGGACGTTCCTCGAGCACGCGTACGCGAGGAGCAGGTCTTCGGCGGGGATGGTGTCGTCCAGGTGCTCGAGCGGGAAGCGCGCCAGGATGAAGGCCTCGAGCTCTGCGTCCGTCACCGACCCGAGGGCAGGCCATTCGTTCCGTGCCCTCTTGACGAGGCGTGCGAGAGCGCCGCGGTCCATGACTGGACCGTATCACCGCACGGTTCCTCGGGCTCGGAGCTCAGCCGATTCGCTGTCGTGTCCGCCGTTTGCGTCCGATGGCATCATGCCGGAATGGATCTCCCCGCCGAGCTGAGGACCGCGAAGGAGGCGGACCTCGATCGTGTCAGCCCGATCGTCGGCCACGCGTTCGGGCTGACGATCGACGACGTGAAGCCCTGGCTCGCCCGCGCCGGCGTCGAGAACGTCCGCGTGCTCGAGCGCGGGAGCACCGTGATCGGCGGCCTGCTCGAGATCCCCATGGGGCAGTACTTCGGCGGGCGCTCGGTCTCGACGCTGGGCGTGGCGGGCGTCGCGGTCGCGCCGCACGAGCGTGGCCGCGGCGTGGCGGCGGGGATGATGGTGTCGATGCTCCGCCAGGCGCGTGCGCGCGGCTTCGCGCTCTCGACGCTGTACCCGGCGACCGTGAGCCTCTACCGCCGCGCGGGATACGAGCGCGCGGGTGCGTGCTTCACCATCTCGTTCGACCCGAGGACGCTCGAGGTGGAGCGCGTCCGCGACGTGACGATCGGCGAGGTCGAGGGCACGCCCGAGGAGGTGATGGCGATCTACCGCGCGACGGCGCCGCGTCACGCGGGATACCTCGATCGCGGACCGTACCTCTGGTCGCGCGTGTCGCAGCCGCGCAAGATGACGACGAAGACGTTCACCGTCGCGCACGGTGGCGAGGTCGAGGGCTACGTCGTCGTCGCGCACGTGATGGCGGGAGAACCGTCGACCGTGACGGTCACCGACCTCGCCGCGAAGACCCCGAGGGCGGCGCGCGCGATCCTCCGGCTGCTCGTCGAGTACCGCTCGCTGGCCGCCACGGTGAAGTGGAAGGGCGGACCGTCCGACGTCTTCACGAACCTCTTGCCCGAGCGGCACGTCACGATCTCCATGCCCGACTACTTCATGGTTCGCGTCGTCGACGTCGAGCGTGCGCTCGTGCAGCGCGGGTGGCCGCGCAGCGCGCGAGGGACCGTGATCCTCGAGGTGGCCGATGCCTCGCTCCCGGAGAACGCCGGTCGGTGGGCCGTGTCGCTCGAGGACGGACGTGCGAGGGTCGTCGTCTTGTCGAGCGACGGCGGCGCGCCGCGGGCCACGATCTCGGAGCGTGGGCTCGCCGCGCTCTACACCGGTCATGCTTCGGCGCACGTGCTCGTGCAGGCCGGATGGCTCGAGGCGGACGAAGAGACGTGCGTCCTGCTCGACGAATGGTTCGCCGGGCCGTACCCGACGACCCGCGACTTCTTCTGATCGAAGGCTTCGAGCTCGCTGCGCGCAACGAGGCCGCAGCGAGACGCATCGTAGGCTCGGGCGGGAGTCGTCCGGCCGGCGACGGCGCCGCGGCCGGGCGACAGGTTCGATAGACTAGACGACGATGGCGGCTCGTTACCTCGTGTTCTTCCTCCTCGCGTCGCTCGTGATGGGGGCCGCGCACCGGTACGTCTGGGCTCGCCTCGTCCGGGACGCCGCGCTGCCTGCGCCGTGGGGCCGCGTGGCGACGATCGCGATCGTCGTGCTGTTCGTCCTCCTGATGAGCGGCTTCGCGGCGTTCCGGTTCTTGCCGAGGGTCGTCGCCTCGCCGTTCATGTGGATCGCGTACGTCTGGCTCGGCGTCGTCTTCTTCCTCGTGATGTCGCTCGGCCTGTCCGATCTCTTGCGGGTCGTCGCGATGCGCGTCCAAGGACCGGCCGTCCTCGAAGACCCCGACCGGCGTCTGGCGATCTCGCGGCTCTTCGCAGGTGCAGCTGCGCTCCTCGGGCTGGGCACGAGCGGCGTCGGCGTCGTGAGCGCGCTCTCGCCGGTGGAGGTCAAACGCGTGCGCGTCACGCTCGATCGCCTCGCGCGCTCGCTCTCGGGGACGCGCATCGTGCAGCTCACGGACGTCCACGTCGGCCCCACCATCGGCAAAGGCTTCATCGAAGACATCGTCGCGAGGGTGAACGCGCTCGAGCCCGACGTCGTCGCGATCACGGGCGATCTCGTCGACGGCTCGGTCGAAGAGCTGAAAGAGCACGTCGCCCCGCTCGCGAAGCTGAAGGCGAAGCACGGCGTGTACTTCGTGACGGGCAACCACGAGTACTACTCGGGCGCCGACGAATGGATCGCGTACCTCGAGACGCTCGGGATCCGCGTGCTCCGCAACGAGCGCGTGCGCATCGGAGGCGCGGACGGCTTCGACCTCGCCGGCATCGACGACCAGTCCTCACGGGGCCTGAGCCCGGGGCACGGCCCCGATCTCCGTCGCGCGCTCGCCGGTCGTGAGCCCGATCGCGCGTGCGTCCTGCTCGCACACCAGCCGCGCGGGATCGAGCTCGCGGACCAGCTCGGCGTCGATCTCCAGCTCTCCGGCCACACGCACGGTGGTCAGATGTTCCCGTGGAACCTCGCCGTCCGCCTGCAGCAGCCGTTCGTCGCGGGGCTGCACAAGCTCACGCGCGCGCAGATCTACGTCAGCCGAGGCACGGGCTACTGGGGCCCGCCGATGCGCGTCGGCGCCCCTGCGGAGATCACGGAGATCGAGCTCGTCGCCGGGTAGTCGAACCCTCGGCTGTCCGCCTTCGCTGGAGGGCTGTCGTGATTCTCGACGGCGACCTTCGCTGAGGACTGAGGACTGAGGACTGAGGACGGATTTGCACCCCCCTGATCGCGAAGTCAGAGGTGCGGGCGACCTCCGAGCGCGGAGGGCGATCGCCGGAAACTATGTGCGATATGCACGCATCTACTCGAAGCGCGACCGGGAAGGGGTAGCCATGTGCCGCCGTTTTGTCGGCGAACCTTGAACTATCGAGCCGCCTCATCTTCCCGATCTCGTGTCATTCCTTCGCCTGGGGTGGCGACGACGGCACGGCGTGAGCATCTTCATCGCCGGCCCATGTCGCTGTCGTCGATCGCGCCGCCGCGGAGCGGTCAAGCAGAGAGCGCTACCGCTTGGCAGCTCATCCGCGAGGACGTGTTCGACCGCATCCTCGACGACGACGAGCTCCGCCGTCTCGTTGCCGATCGCGCACGCACCACGGCCGAGCCACACGCCGAGCTCATGCGTTTGATGCTCGGGATGAGCTTGCCCGAGGACGAAGCCCGCGAGTTGTTCGAGCACGTCCTCCGGCACCGTCGCGAGCTGTCGCGCGCGCTCGGTCGCGTCGTCCACGTCCGCGTCGCGGCGCTCGATCTCATCACGATGCGTCCGCCGAGCCGCCGCAGTCCGCGCGACAGCCGGCCGATCATGGTCGCGCCGTCGCTGCTCGAGCGCGCGCTCGAGGAGGCGGGATCGGACGGCGTGACCGGGCTGCCTCGTCGCACGCACTTCATGAACCTGCTCCAGCACGAGCTCTTGCAGCGGAAGCGTCGCGTGGCCGTCGTGTTCATCGATCTCGACGGCTTCAAGCGCGTGAACGACGAGCACGGACACGCGCGCGGCGACGAGGTCCTCCGCATGATGGCGGAGGCGTCGCGCATGGTCCTCCGTCGCGGTGACGTCGTCGCGCGCCTCGGCGGCGACGAGTTCGCCCTCATGCTCGTCGACGTGTCTCCCGAGGAGGCGAACGCGGCCGTCCAACGTCTCCGCACCCGGTTCGAGGAGCTCACGGCGCCGTTCGCGACGTCGTTCTCCGCGGGGATCGCGATCGCCGAGCAAGGCGCCTCCGCCGAGGAGCTCGTGTGCCGCGCCGATCGCGCGATGTACGAGGAGAAGCGCGCGCGCGCGTCGCGCTGACCGCTCCGAGCTCGTCCAGACGGAGTAGGATGGCCGGCCGTGAGGCCGCTGTTCGTCATCGCCGCCGCCGCCGTCTCCTCGAGCCTGCTCGCGCCGGCGGCGGCTCGAGCCGCGGAGCCGGACGCCCAGCCCGACGTGGAAGAGCCGCCGCCCGACCATCCCGGCGAGCAGAAAAAGTGCTCCGACGAGTATTGCGGCGATCCCGAAGGCAACCTGTCGCCGGAGATGGTCCGCGAAGTCTACGGGACGCCCGAAGAGGACCGGGGGGCCGAAGAGGGCGGAGCATCCTCCGAAGAGGACGCCGCGTCCGAGTCGAGCACGCCGTCGCCGAGCTCCGTCGTCGCGTTCGACGAAGCTCCCGCGGAGCCCGCGCCCGAGCCCATGTCCGAGGGACGGATGCTCGTCTCTCTCTACTACTCGGGCTTCCAGTGGGGGCTCTCGCCCGGCGTCCTGTTCAGCGGCGGCAAGGCGGGCTTCTTCCTCGGGGTCCGCTTCGGGTACGGCTTCGACACCGGCTCGGTCATCGCCGTCCCGGGCGTCTCTCTCTCCGGCTACTTCATCGATCCGAACGTCTACGTCGGCATGCCGACGATCAAGCTCGTGCTGCCGATCGATCGCTTCGCGCCGTTCGTCACGGGCGGCGCCGGCGCGGGGCACGTCACCGAGCCGCAGGCGACCGGCGTCGCGCTCATGGGCGGCGGCGGCTTCATGCTCCACTTCACGCGGATCGCATTCGGTGCCGAGGTCTCGTACCAGACGATCACGAGCACCGAGTTCGCCGGTTGGAGCGTAGGGCCGCTCCTCGCACTCGGCTTCTGAGGCTACATTTGCTCTCGTGACCTCCTCCGTCGAGCGGCCCCGCTTCCCGGCGCGATACGTCAACCTGGACGCTGCACGAGCACGCTTCGGGAACGCCGTCGATCGCCTCGGGCGCCATCTATGGGAGAGCGACGTCCTCGCCGATCGCGTCATCGACGCGATGGACGAGATGGGCAAGGGCGCGGGATGGAAGCTCTTCGAGCGCGGTCTCCACGGCGATCCGATCCCGGAGGCGCCGCTCGCGATGCGCGAGCTCATCGAGGATGCCGCCTACGTACCGGCGTGGGTCGACTGGGAGCGTTGCGATCGCGGCGGCGAGCTGCTCTTGCGGGCCGGTCCGCTCGGCGGCGCCGTCCTCGGCGCGCGCTCGCTCGTGCTCGGCTACGCGTCACCGGGAGGGAACAAGCCGCTCATCTTCTCGGGCCGCCTCAAGGCGCAGGCCGCGCGCCGGTTGAACGAGACCGCGCGCTTCGTCCAGGCGGTCTCGCGCCCGGGCGGGATGCGTCCTTTCGCGGACGGCTGGCGCATCACGCTGAAGGTGCGCCTCATCCACGCGCAGGTCCGCAAGATGCTCTTGAAGAGCGAGCGCTGGGACTCGAACGCGTGGGGGACCCCCATCAACCAGCACGACATGGCAGGCACGACGCTGCTCTTCTCGGCGTCGATCATCGACGGCCTCCGCAAGCTCGGGATGCGGGTCTCGTACGAAGAGGCCGACGCGTACATCCATCTCTGGCGTTGGGTCGGGCGCACCATCGGCGTCGACTCCGACGTGCTCCCCGCGTCGGAGGCGGATGCGATGCGGCTCGCCGATCTCATCTCGATGACGATGGGCGACCCCGATCAGGACTCGCGTGATCTGACGCGCGCGCTCTTCGAGGCCGCCTACGACGGCTGCGTGACGAAGAAGCAGCTGCGCGAGGCGCACCGGAACGTCATGTTCGGGCGGCTCGTCTGCCGCGAGCTCGTCGGAGACGAGCTCGCCGACAAGCTCGGCGTCCCGCGCACGCCGATCCGCTATGCGATGCCGATGCTCAAACGGCTCGTCACCGGCGTGGAACGCTTCACGCGCGCCGTGCCGTTCGGCGACCGGACGGCCGTGGCCATGGGCATCCGTTACTGGGACCGCGTCGTCGAGGTCGGCCTCCAGGGCGCCGCCTACGAGTTCCCGCTCCCGAAGAGCCTCGCGAACCTGGCGGCGTGAAGCGGAGAGCGTACGTCCAAAACGAGGCTCGCGTGTCACGCTCTTCGGCGCCCGCGCGACGTCTCGTCGTGCGTCCGACGGGTCCGCTCGCTGCCGTGCTCGTCCTCCTCGGCATCGCCTGCACGGGGCCCGAGCGGGCGCAGCCGCCGCCACCCGCGCGCAATCCCGTGGCGGCCGCGCCCTCGCTCACGGCGAGCTCCGAGGCTCCCGCGCCTGCGACGACGGCGGACGAGCCGCCGGACGCGTCCGCGCCCCCGCCCGCCGACCCGCAGTACGACCTCGAGGCGGACCGGGAGCGCCGCACGAAGAAGGCGAAGGAGGAGCTCGGCGCGAAGGCGATGGTCGCGATCGTCTCCGACGTGTTCGTCGTCGTCGGCCCGCCCGGCTCTCACGCCGGACGCTTCCAGCGGAGCGTCGCGCTGATGCGGAGCGCGATGGCGGGCTACATGAACGGCCGCTTCGCGAAGAAGCCGTCCGAGGCCATCAGCGTCTACCTCTTCCCGGACGCGAGCTCGTACGAGGCGTTCTGCAAGACGAAGTACGGCGCGCCGTGCATCGCCCACTACGGCTTCTACCAGCCGAGCGATCGCTACATGGTGATGAACATCGGGCTCGGGGTCGGGACGTTGACGCACGAGATCGTCCATCCGCTCGTCGAGGCCGACTTCCCGGGCGCGCCGACGTGGATCAACGAAGGGATTGCGTCGCTCTTCGAGCAGCCGCTCCTCGGGAAGCCGGGTGAGATCCATGGCGGCAAGAACTGGCGGCACGCGCGCCTGAAGCGGGCCCTCACGTCTCCGGAGGAGCGAGACAAGGCCCGCCTCGATCGCCTCTTCGGCATGAAGGACGACGTCTTCCGCGGCGAGGACGAGGACCTCCACTACGCGCTCGCGCGCTACGTGTGCCAGTGGCTCGACGACCGCGGCAAGCTGTGGCCCTTCTACCAGCGCTGGCGCGACAACGCGGCCGACGATCCGACGGGGGAGGGAGCGTTCCGGGAGGTCGTCGGCATGACGCCCGCCGCCGCCCACGCCGTCTGGTCGAAGTGGGCCCTCGCCCTCTGAGGAGGCGATATCCTCGCCGGCGTGGCGAGCAGAGTGACGACCTTCACGTTCGACGTCGGTACGCACGGCAAGACGAGCGCCGCGATCCATCGCGCCGCCGAGCCGACGGATGCCACGCTCGTCCTCGCGCACGGCGCCGGCGCGCCGCGTACGCATCCGTTCATGGTCGACATGGCGACGCGCATCGCGCGCAAGGGCGTCGACGTCGTGACGTTCAACTTCCTGTATGCGGAGGCCGGGCGGAAGATGCCCGATCGCGTCGAGCTGCTCGAGGCTTGTTGGCGCGCGGCCATCGCGAGCGTCCGCGCGCGCGGCGGCCTCCCGACGGAGCGGCTCTTCATCGGCGGGAAGTCGATGGGCGGGCGGATCGCGACGCACATCGCGGCCGCCGGAGAGGGGCTCGTCATCGCGGGCGTCGTGCTGCTCGGCTACCCGCTCCATCCGCCGGGCAAGCCCGAGCTCGTTCGGGACGAGATCCTCCGGGTGAAGCAGCGCATGCTCGTCGTGCAGGGGACGAACGACCACCTGGGGACCGCGGCGGAGATGAAGAAGATCCTCGCGCCGCTTCGTCGCGCACGCGTCCACGTCGTCGAGGGCGGCGATCACTCGCTCGCGATCCCGAAGCGAATGGGCGAAGAGGAGCGCGAGCGCGTCCTCGACGAGGTCGCCGCCGCGGTCGCTCGGTTCATCGTCGAGGACCCGGGGGCGAGGCCGAAGGCGACGCGCGGCCGTGCCGACGCGAAGACGAAGACCGTGAAGATGAAGGCGCGCGGCGCGCGCAGGTGACGTCTTCGGTGGAAACCATGTTGCCGAACGGAATCAGCCCCGCTTCCTGCGACGGATGGTCGCGTCTTCGATCGGCGAGATCGCGCGACGAAAACAGCTCGGCGAGGCTCGAGCGCAGACCTCGTGACGCACACCGGCACGTCCGTCCAGCCGGGCTGAATCGTAGAGAATCCTTCGAAACGAGGGCTCGGATGCTATAGAAAGGAGGCGAGCGCACTGCATGGTCTCGCGCGAATAGGCTCGTCATGACCATCCAGCCGAAGCGACCCTCAGGCTCTCACAACGTGCCGGTGGTGCGCCCGGCGACGGGCGTTCCGTCGGTGCGTCCCTCGAGCGTGCGCGACGCCCGGGCCGAGGCCCATGCCATCAGCGGTGGCCCGGTCGCGCGTCCGTCGGCCGTCGCGAGCGCACCGACCCGCAAGACGATCCTCCTCGTCGATCCCGATCCGAGCATGCGGGCGCGGCTCCGTGCCCTGCTCGAGCCGCAGTACGACGTCGTCGAGGCAAGCGACGGGATGGAGGCGGTCGAGCTCACGAGCAAGATCCCGACGCCCGCGATGGTCGTCAGCGACACCGCGATGCCGCGCGTCGACGGATTCACCCTCGCGAAGATTCTTCGGAACAATCCGCTGATGAAGCGTGTTCCGATCATGTTCGTGTCCGCTCAGCACAGCCCGCAGCACGTCACGCAGGCGCTCGTCATCGGTGTGACCCAGTACCTTCCGAAGACGACGCCCGTCGCGCAGATCGCCGAGAAGATCCGCAAGATCGCGCTGTGAGGGTGGGCTCGCGGCATCGGAGGCCCTCGCCCTGCGTGACGAGGAGTCTCGTAGGGTGAAGACATGGAGCTGAAGCTCGGATCCATCCCCGTTCGCGTCCAGGGGTGGTTCATCCTCATGGCGCTCCTCCTCGGCGCGAACGAGCGCGATCCGGCGAGGCTCGCGATTTGGGTCGCAGTCGTCGTGGTGTCCGTGATCGTCCACGAGCTCGGTCACGCGCTCATGGGCAAGGCGTTCGGCCTCGTCCCGCGGATCGAGCTGCACGGGATGGGAGGGACCACGTCGTTCCAGGAGCCTGCCCGGGGCCGACCTCGCCCGAACATCGGGACCCTGAAGAGCGTCGCGATCAGCCTCGCGGGGCCGTTCGCCGGCTTCGCGTTCGCGATCGTGGTCGTCGTGACACAGCTCGCCGGGCTCCATCCGACGCACCCGCTCGCGCTCCACGCGGTGTCGCTCCTCTTCGCCGTCAACGTCGCGTGGGGAATCTTCAACCTGTTCCCCATGCTGCCGCTCGATGGCGGCAACGTCCTGCGATCGATCCTCGTCCGCGTCACGAGCGAGCACGGAGAGAAGATCGCGCGCATCGTCTCCGTCGTGGTCGCGGCAGCCATCGCGCTCCTCGCGATCCACCGCCGGCACTGGTGGATGCTCTACCTCGGCGTGCTGTTCGCGTTCCGCAACGTGCAGGCGCTCCGTCAGGCAGGGCAGATGCGGATCGACCAGGAGCTCGCCGACGCGATCAACAAGGCGTACCAATCGCTCGAGCGCGACGCGCCACGCGAGGCGATCGACGTCCTGCGTCCTGCGCTCACGACGGACGCGTCTTCCGATCTGCGTCAGGCCGGCATCCGCGTCTACGTCGCGGCGATGCTGAAGGAGCGGATGTGGCCGGAGGCGATGGAGGTCATCGAGCGCGAACGCGCCCTCATCGCGCCCGACGATCTCGGCTTCTTCGCCAAGGTGCTGCGCGACGCCGGGCGCGCCGCGGACGCCGATCGGATCGAGGCGCTCGGCAAGGCTCCGCCTTCGCTCCAGGAGTTCCGCGCCTGACCGATGCGACGGCTCCCGTGATCAGGAGCCGTCGGTCGTCTCGGGCGGAGCGTCCTTGCAGCAGCGGAAGCCGACCTGCTTGCCCGAGTAGTCCTCGCCGTGTGCGGTCGTCGCCGCGCGGCAGCGGTTCCGGCCCGGCAGCCACCATCCGCCGCGCAGCGCGGAGCGGAGCGGAGGCGCCTTGTTCTCTCGTTCGACCCACTCGTCGACGTTGCCGACCATGTTGTGGACGCCGAACGGGCTCACGCAGTCCGGGAACGCGCCGAGCGGAGCGCGATGGTCCTTGAGCTTGGACATCGGGCCGCCGAGGTCGGTCCTGTCGTGGTTGCAGATGCTCGAGTCGCGCTTGTACCCGTACGGGTAGGGGAGCATCTCGGGACCCTCGCAGGCGAACTCCCATTCGCTCTCCTTGCAGAGGCGAGCGCCGCGCGACTGACAGATCGCCTGGGCCTCGAGCCAGTTCTTGTTGACCACCGGGACGGCGTCCTTCGGATCGCCCGTCGGCGAAGGCTCCGCGTACTCCTCGCGATCGATGCAGAACCGTAGCCGCTTGCGCGGCGACTTGCACTTTGCAGGTTTCTCGTACTCGCCGCACCGAAGCCTCTGATAGGGCGGCGGGTCGAGCCACTGCAGACAGACCTGCTCGACTTGGGGGCAGTAGTCGCCTTCGACGAGCACCATGCCCGGATCGCACGGACCCTGGGGGTCGGGCGTCGCCGCTCCCTTGTCCGACGGGGCGGGCTTCGGTGGGCTCGGAACGATGCTGCTTTGTCCTTCGCTCGCCGCCGCAGTCCTGATCTCCGAGTGACCGTCCGGCGGAGCGAAAGTCAAGCCAAAGAGGGCTGCGACGAAAAACGCCTTCGCAATCGATTGGTGGAGGTTCAAGACTTCACCCTCCACTTCACATTGTGAATCCCGCTCTGCGCGCGAGCCACCTCGCGCCCGCGAATCGAGGGGAGAAGGTCGTACCCGTTGCAAAACGATGCGACGTTCGTTCGACGGTCGTGCGATGCACGTCTTCGCGTCGCGTCCGGTGCGTCATGGATGAGCTCCGTCGCGAGCTCGCCGCGCCTTCCGACGCCGGGCTGCCGACGCATGACGCATGCGGACGTGAAAGTGCTTCGCGAGCGCGTCGTCGGGTCGGCGCGTGCGGAGACGTTCGCGTGCACGCACGCGTGCTCGTCGGTCGCAGCTCGCGCACGCATGCCCGTCGACCGGGCGCTCGACGGAAAAGTGGGGGGCGCTCCGGATCCTCGGCCCTATACTGCGCGGCCATGGCGACGATGGTTCACGAGGTCCTGCGGGAGACGACGAAGCGCTACGGCGACCGTCCGGCGCTTCGCGTGAAGCGCGACGGGGGGTGGCGCACGACCACTTGGAGCGCCTACGAGCGCGAGGCGCGGCGCGTCGGGCGTGCGCTCGTCAAGCTCGGGGTCGAGCCCGGCAAGGGCGTCGCGATCATCGGCCACAACGGCCCGGAGTGGCTCGAGGCCGACATCGGCGCGATCCTCGCGGGCGCCGTTCCGGCCGGCATCTACACGACGAGCTCGCCCGAGCAGGTGCGGTACATCACCGATCACTGCGAGGCGAAGGTCGCGTTCGCCGACACGCCCGAGCAGGTCGAGAAGTTCGTCGCCGAGCAGGACCGCATGCCCCGCCTCGAGGCGGTCGTGCAGATGCTCGGCCGCCCGAAGGACGCTCGCCGCGGCCGCCTGCGCGTGCTCGCGTGGAACGAGCTCCTCGCGCTCGGAGACGAGGTCGCGGAAGGCGAGCTCGATGCGCGCATCGCGGCGCAGAAGCCCGACGACGTCTGCACGCTCATCTACACCTCGGGGACGACGGGCGATCCGAAGGCTGTCATGATCACGCACACGAACATCGTGTGGACGGCCCAGGCGCTTCTGAAGGCGTTCCGGTTCCTCGACAACGAGGTCATCGTCAGCTACCTGCCGCTCAGCCACATCGCCGAGCAGATGGTGACGATCCACGGGCCGATGGCGATGGGCTCGCTGGTCTATTTCGCCGAGAGCATCGAGAAGCTCGGCGAGACGCTCCAGGAGGTCCGCCCGACGGTCTTCCTCGGCGTGCCTCGGGTCTGGGAGAAGATCCAGGCGAAGATCGTCGCCGCGGGCGCGTCGGCGCCGCCGATGCGCAAGAAGATCGTCGCGTGGGCGCGCAAGGTGGGGCTCGCCGCCGGATACGCCGAGCAGCGGGGCGAGGCTCGGCCTCTCACGCTTCCCATCGCGAAGAAGCTCGTCTTCGACAAGGTGCGCGAGCGCCTCGGGCTCGATCGCGCGCGCATCTGCGCGACCAGCGCCGCCCCCATCTCGAAGGACACCCTCGAGTTCTTCCTCTCGCTCGGCATCCCGATCCTCGAGGTCTACGGGATGAGCGAGTGCACCGGGCCGGCCACGTATTCGCCGCCCGACGACTACCGCACCGGCAAGTGCGGCATCGTCCTGCCGGGCACCGAGCTGAAGATCGCCGAGGACGGCGAGATCTGCATGCGCGGCCCGCACGTGTTCAAGGGCTACCTCAAGGATCCCGAGGCGACGAAGAACGCGATCGACGCCGACGGCTGGCTCCACTCGGGAGACATCGGGACGATCGACGAGGACGGCTTCCTCCAGATCACCGATCGCAAGAAGGACCTGCTCATCACCGCGGGCGGCGAGAACATCGCCCCGCAGGTGCTCGAGGGGCAGCTCAAGAGCATCCCCGTGATCGCGCAGGCCGTCGTCGTCGGCGATCGCCGAAAGTACCTCGGCGCGCTCGTCACGCTCGATCCGGAGCGCGTCCAGGCGGAGGCGGCGGCGGCGGGCAGCCCGGCGAAGACGGTGGCCGAGGCCGCGCAGTGCCCCGTGTTCAAGCGTCACCTCCAGAAGCAGATCGACGAGGTCAACTCGAGGCTCGCGCGCGTACAGACGATCAAGAAGTTCGTCATCGTGCCCCACGAGTTCTCGATCGACGGCGGAGAGCTCACGCCCACGATGAAGGTGAAGCGCAAGGTCGTGAACGAGAAGTACCGCGCCGAGATCGAGTCGATGTACGCCGAGCAGGCGGAGCCCGTCGCGGCCGCGTCCTGATCGGGCGTCGCCGGCTCAGAAGCAGAACCTCTCGTAGACGTGCGAGAGGATCGGGTCCGTCTCCGGGATGCAGTTCTCGGTCGGGCCGCAGTCCGTCTGGCTGCTACAGAGGTGGCGTCCGTTCGCGTTGCACTCGTCGGCGGCGACGCAGTGGATCGATCCGATCTTCTTCGAGAACCGGTCGCGATCGAACGGCATCACGCAGCACAGCTCCCCAGCGCCGCAGTCGGCGTCGCTCGCGCAGCGCTGGGGGAACTTCATCGTGAAGTCCCCGGCCACCGACACGTAGCCGCCGCAGTTGGGCCCTCCGATCTCCATGCACGCTGCGGAGGTGCCTCCGAAGATGCGGGCGGCGGCCGACTCGGTCCCGTAGAGCGTGACGCAACACTGCGCCGACGCGAAGTCGCAGCGCGTCGACGTCTCCCCGCAGTTGCCCGTTCGGCTCGGGGCGGCGTCGGGATCGGAGGGCGAGGCGCCGTCGGACGACATTTCCTCACGCCCGGGGCCAGGCTGGTCTCCGCCTCCATCCGTTCCCGCCGGTGGTGAATCCGGCCCGGGCTCGCCATCCGATCCGTACGCGCCTCCACAATGAGAAAGGACCAGGACGAGGACGGCGAACGGGCCGAGCGCCCACCAGCGCTGCATCGAACCCAATCATACACGGTCCGACGCCCGATCGTTCGGACCCTTCCGTCGTGCGTTTCGTGGAGCGGCGCTCAGATCTTCTCGCCGTCACGGACGTCTCTTTGCTCCCGTGAGCTCCCCGTACCGGAACGAAGTTGACGCGCTGCGCGAACGCAAGGAAGCCATCGAGCGCGAGATCGCTCGGCTCCGAGAGCAGACGACCGAGCTCGAGGCGCTGCGAGCCCGCGAGCGCGAGCTCGCGAACGAGCTCGCGAGCATCGACCAGAAGCTCGGTGCGACGAAGCGGAAGCTCCCGCTGCTCGACCGGATCACCGTCGCGAGCCCCTGTCACGCGAGCTGGGACGAGATGCTGGGAGACGATCGCGTCCGGTTCTGCCTGAGCTGCGAGAAGAACGTCTACAACCTCTCCGCCATGACGCGCGAGGAGGCCGAGCGCCTCCTCCAGGAGCGCGGCGACGATCTCTGCGTTCGCTTCTACCAGCGCGCGGACGGCACGATCATGACGCAGGACTGTCCCGTCGGCGCGCGGAAGAAGCGCCGGAAGAAGCTCGCGCTCGCGGTCGCAGGAGCGGGCGCGATGGCGTTCGCGGCGACCTCGATGCTCACGCGCGGTGATACGTGCGCGGTGCAGGGCGAGCTGGTCGTGCAGCCGCCCGGTACCGAGCCGACGACCGCACACGTCTTCGAGCCGCCGGTTCCGCACGTCATGGGCACGGTGGCTCCGCCCGTGGACGAGACGCCGCCGCCGCCTCCGAAGCCGCGAACGACGACGCCCATCAAGCGCGTCACGATGGGCAAGCCGATGCCCGTACCCGCTCGGAAGTCGTCGGACCTGCGCTGACGCCGTCTCGGGCGCGAGCGGCTCAGGGCGTCTTGGTCGTGAGCTTGTCGATCGCGTGGACCGGAGCGCCGTCGCCTTTCATGAGGTGCGCGATCGCGCCGTACACGAGCCGCTGGCTCTCGACCATGCTCTTGCCCGCGAAGACGGGCGAGACGACCTCGATCGTGAAGTGCCCGGCGCTGCCCCCGTCGACGACGACGGACGCATCGGGGATCTTCTCGAGGATGGCGGCGCGGATGGCTTCCGTCGTATCGCTCATGGTCGTTTCCTCTCAGTAGCGCGGGACGCTCGAGTCGACCTTCTGGGACCACGCGTCGATGCCGCCTTCGAGGTTGTAGACCTGCTTGAAGCCGTCGCGCAAAAAGCGCTCGGCCGCGTTCCGGCTGCGCATCCCGTGGTGGCACATGAAGACGACGGGCGTGTCCTTGTCGAGGCTCATGAGCACCTTCTCGCCCTCGGCGTCGAGCGGGCGGGCGCGATCGATCTTCGCCTTCGCGCGCTCCTCGTCGGTGCGGACGTCGAAGAGCTCGAACTTCTTGCCCTCGTCCATCCACTTCTTCAGCTCGGGTGCGGAGAGGCTCTTCACGCGCGGGGGCTCGTTCGGGTTGTCGATGCGGAACGCGCCGCCGTCGGCCGTCTCCACCCAGGAGATGCGGATGCCGTCGGCCTTCTTCGCGCTGCTGCGGTCGAAGCAGATCGTGACGCCGTTCGCGACGACCTCGACGTCACCGGGCTTCTTCGGTCCGAAGTAGAGGTCGTACTGGTACGCGGGGCCGATCTCGAGGCGGAGGACGTCTCCGCTTCCCTCGTCGGCCGCCTTGATCGCCTTCACCGCGGCGTCGTCGATCGTGACCTTCGGCGGCGTGATGGGCTGCTCCTCGATCCCGAGCTTCTTCTGCAGCTCACCGGAGGCGTACATCTCCTTGACGATGTCGCAGCCACCGATGAACTCGCCGTCGATGTAGAGCTGCGGGATCGTCGGCCAGTTCGAGTATTCCTTGATGCCCTCGCGCACGGCCGGGTCCGAAAGGACGTTCACGGTCTCGAACTTCACTCCGAGCTCTTTCAGGATCTGCACGACCTGCGCGGAGAATCCGCACTGCGGGAAGTGCTTGTTGCCCTTCATGAAGAGAAGAACTCGGTTCTTCTTGATGAGCTCGTCGAAGTGGTTCCGGAGTGTGTCGGAGAGCATGGTTTCGGCGGAGCAAATGCCCCTCCCCCCATGGGCCGTCAAGCCCCGCAGCAGGACCTGTTGCTGGTTCTCCGAGCGTCAACGGATTGGCGCTCGTCATCGGCGTGACACGGGCGGACGGCGCTCGCGGCCGCGACCGGCCGACGCGCATGCGTCAGGGCTTTGACGAGATCGAGCGGCACGGTTGGTGAAGAAGGACGAGGCGAGACCAGAAGGAGGCGACCCATGGACACCCCGACCGACCACACCTCGACTCCGTCCGGCGAGACGACGGCTCCGCCGCAGCGGAAGGGGGGCGGCGCCGCGACGATCGAGGGCAAGCACGAGGCGCCGACCGTCCGTCTGGCGCTCGTCCGCTCGGACCACGACGACGAAGACGACGGACCGCCGTCGAGGCCCACCGTGCTCGTCGAAGTGGACGAACGACCTCGCGCTCCCACGGCGCTCCCGGCTCCGCCGCCGATCCCGGTGCTCTCCACCTTCGAGCCGCGGCTCCCTTCGTCGGCGATTCCGACGTCGGTCGTGCGTCGGGTCGCCGGCGCGCGCTCCGGCCCGATCGCCCTCATGACCACGAAGATGCCGGTCGTCACGAAGCTCCGTCTCGTCCGCTCGATGCGTGACTCCGGTCCTCCGTCCTTCCCGCCGCCGCCGTACCGATCGGCGGCGTGATCGGCCTGCCTGGATCGTCGACCGTTCATGCGCGGCTGTGACGACGGGTGTGAGCCCGCGACAGTCGAGGAAGACATTTTCGCTCGCTCTCGGGTGCGCCCGTGAACCATCGGGGGCAGATGCCTGGTGCATCCGCAGTGACAACACGCGAATGTTTTGGCGTTCGATCTCGGTGCGGTACATGTTGAAGCTCGAGCGTGCTCGCGCGTTCCGTCCGTCATCGACACGCGAGCCTTCGTGGAGTGTTCGCCATGCGCCACGCCCTCCTGTTGCTCACGATCCCCACGATCGCCGCCGCGGTGGTCGCCGCCGCGTGCTCGACCTCGCTGTCCGAGCCGCCGGCCGAGGAGGCCGACGGCGGCGATACGGTGCTCCCGCCGGGGACGGATCCGGCGACGACGCCGAGCACGACGGACCCGACGGGACCCGCCGGCAGCGGCTTGGCGACCGGCCTCCCTTGCGACGTGCAGGGCGTGATCGAGAACCGGTGCATCGCGTGTCACCAGGGAGAGAGCCCGCCGCCGTTGCTCGACTACGCCGATCTGTCCGCGCCCTCCACGAAGGATCCGACGAAGTCGCGCGCCGCCGTCGCCGTCGAGTTGATGAAGGCGGGCCTGATGCCTCCGCAGCCCGCCGTGCCTGCCGAGGACGACGAGATCGCGGCCTTCGAGAACTGGGTGAACGGCGGCCTCGCGAAGAATCCGGAGTCGTGCACGCCCATCCCGGCCGACGCCGGCGCTCCACCGCTTCCGGACGACGCCGGGGCCGACGCCGGAGATGCCGGCGTCGTGACGTGCACGAGCGGACAGACGTGGATGGGGCAACCGTCGCCGCTCATGCACCCTGGTCGTGCCTGCCTCAACTGCCACCAGCAGCAGGGCGGGCCGAACCTGCGCATCGCAGGCACGGTCTACCCGACGCTCCACGAGCCGGACGACTGCATCGGATCGGCGCCGCCTCCGCGCCTCACGGTCATCGTCACCGACTCGCGGCCGGTCCGTCCGAGGACGGTCCGCATGCAGGTCAACGCGTCCGGCAACTTCTTCACCCGCGAGCGGCTCACGCCGCCGTTCAGGGTGACGGTCACCGACGGCAGGAATACGCGGTCGATGAACCAGGCGGTGACCTCGGGCGACTGCAACTCGTGCCACACGCAGGACGGCGCGAACGGCGCGCCTGGTCGCATCATGGCTCCGGGGCCCTGAGCGCGGTCAGCTCGGCGACGTCTCGCTCGGCGGCGGCGCCGCGATGGGGAACCCCGCTCGGCTCGCGAGGCGCTCCTCGAAGACCTCGTGGAGCGCACCCTCGACCTCGCGCCGGAGCCGGCGGACGGCCGTCTCCTCGTCGACGTCGCCGCAGCGATCGACGGGGATCGGCTCGCCGATGACGTAACGGATCGGTGCTCGACGCGGGATCGGCAGCAGGTGCGCCGGCCGCGGCAGCGGGAACGGGAGGTGGAGCCGTCGCGAGCGCTTCCAAGGGTTGCCGACGAGATCGAAGATCTCCTCGGGGCCGAGCGACGCGATCGGGACGATGGGCGCACGGTTCCGCAACGCGGCGCGCACGAAGCCGTAGCGATTCCCCCAGAGCAGGCGGTAGCGGAGCTCGCGCGGCTTGAGCGCCTCGCGGAGGCCGCCCGGCATGACGAGGACGAGCTCGTCTGCGGACAGGAGACGATCGGCGTTCTCCTGCGTGCCGTCGACGGTCCCGACCGCGGCCGCGAGCCGTCGGAGCCCGGGGATGACCCACCAGGCGTGCTCGCCGAGCACCCACACGCGCCTGCCGGTCGCCGCCTCGATGCGCGCCATGAGTAGCGCGGCGTCGAAGCCGAAGGCGTGGTTCGTCACGAGCAGCGCGCGACCGGGCGGCAGGTTCTCGATGCCGACGACCTCGACGTCGAGCTTGTCGGCGACCCGATCGAGAAACCGCATGAAACGCCGCGCGAACGGCTCGGAGTACGCCTCGATCGAGCCTGGCGGGACCCGGGAGCGCGCGACCCTCATGACGGACCTTCCTTCGGGAGCGAGTCCGTGCCTGGACGCGCGGGCTCGGGGATGACGTAGCCCATCCGCGTGGCGACCCAGCGGAGCGCGTCCACCGCGTAGTAGACGCCGATGAAGGTGCCGTCGGCTCGGACGACGGGCACCTCGTTCACTTGCTCCGAGGCCATCAGCGCGATCGCGTGGGCGAGGGGAGAGTCGTCGAGCAGAGGGTGGATCCGTCGCGGCTCGAGGTCGGCGACGCGGCCGACGTCCGGCGCCGTCGCGAGGTCCACGAGCGAGAGCAGGCCGAGGAGCTTCCGCGCGTCGTCGATCACGGCGACGGCGCGCGCGCGCCGCGTCTGGACGACGTGCTTGAGCCGCTCGAGCGAAAGATCGTTCTTCACGCAGAGCGACGTGGGCGCGACGACCTCGTGCAGCAGCACGCGGGACGCGAGCTCTCCCAGGTCGGCGCGTCGATCGACCTTCGCGGGTGCGCTCGCCTCGGTGATGGTACAGGTGACCTCGCCACCGCGACTGGGATCCCACTCGAGCGAGCGCATCCGCGCGCAGCCCGTGCATGCGAGCGCGTCGATCGTCTCGTCGCGCCTGGGGCAGCGCACGTACGGTTGGATCGTCTCGCCGTCGGAGTCGACGATCGTGCAGAGGCGAAGCGGTGTGACGCGCTCGGGCATGTACCTCCCCCCGTTGCAACTCACGAGCCTGAGCTCATGGGCTCCGCTCGCGTCTCCTCTCGATCTTCGCACACGACCGGGGCGTTCGTCGCGACGGGCCCGAGAGCGGGCGATCACCTCTGCCGGGCGAGGCGAGCGCAGGTGATGCGCCGGAGACCGCAGCTTTTGCGCATGCCGAGCTGGCATCCGGTGGCCGTTCGATCCAAGAAGCGCGTTCGTGGAGCCGCTCCCCGCCGTCTCCGTCACGACCGCGCTTCTCCTCCTCGTGGGTTGCGTCGAGGTGCCGGAGGTGCAGGTGCCCGCGGCGGACCTGCCGGTGCTGGATGCGCCCTTGCAGTCCGGGTGCCCGCTCGGCGTCCCCGGATCGAAGGTCGCCTTCGAAGAGACGCCCGAAGGCGGCGCGCTCACGTTCACGGCCCCTCCCGAGCGCGTCGACGAGCTGAGAGAGCGCGCGCATCGTGCCTTCGTCGCCGGCGACGGACGGCGACGGTCGCGCCGGTTGCCCCCGGCCCGGATCGGAGAGGAGCCCATCGACGGCGGCTCGCGTGTGACCTTCGCCGCTGTCGATCCGCGTGATCGGGACGCGCTGCGCGCCAAGCTGAGGGCCCGCGCCGAGGACATGAGGTCGGGCTGCGGCCATCGCATGTGATCGGCCGAGACGACGCGACGCGCTCACGCGACCGCGTGCCTCGTGTGCTGCGGTACGTACGTTGCAGAACCACGAGCGATGGCACGGAAGATCACGAGGCGTGCGGCGCTCGGCGCGTCCGTCGCGCTCCTCGTGCCCAACGCTGCGACGGCGGGACCGATCTACGTGCCCCTGTTCCGCATCGAGCGGAGCAAGAACGCCAACATCGTGCAGTACGACGCGGTGCTCGAGCAGGTGGACAAGCTCGACCCGAAGACGCCGGTCATCTGCTACTGGATCCTGAAGGCGGAGGACGGCCGCCGCGAAGGTCTCAACGCCCTCGACCGTCGAGCGTACGGCTTCAAGGCCGTCCCGGAGAAGGGCGGGTCGTGGCTCCTCTACCTGAACGCGACCTCCGAGCGCTCGATCCGCGTGCTCCGCTGGCAAGGACGATGGGTCGCGCAGATCGTGATCTGCGGACGAAGCGCGGTCCTCGAGCGGATCTACGTCGCGACGGACGAGACGGGGCTCATCCCGAAGGTGCGCTACATCGATCTGCACGGCGCCGACATGGAGAACGGAAAGCGGCTCACCGAGCGGCTGCGGCCTTGAGCGATCGACGCTCCTCGCGCGCCCAGTACACGGCGCCGGCCACGACGCCCGCGAGGGCGGCGGCGCCGATCACCGCTGCTCGGAGCTCGCCCTCGGCGCCGAGGATGACGGCGACGACGGCGACGTACTGGAGAAGGGTCGCGACCTTCCCGCCGACGTTCGCGGCGTGCGCGGCCGTGAGCTTCTGCTTCTGTCTCCCGACCGCCATCCGAGCCGCCAGCGCGAGCTCGCCGATGTCCCGCGTCGCGATCAGGAGCACCTCGACCACGTTCAGGGTCTTGGACACGAGGAGGGTCACGACGACGGCGACGAAGAAGACCTTGTCCGTGACGCCGTCGAGCATCGCGCCCGTCGCGCTCGCTCGATGGAACCGCCGCGCCCACCACCCGTCGAGGACGTCCGAGGCGCCGGCCGCTGCGAGGACCGCGAGCGACCAGGCAGGGCGTCCGATGGTCAGCGGAAAGAGGGCCGCGAACGCGACGCGGGACAAGCTGAGCATGCCGGGCACCGTCGTCAGCGCGCGCGGATCGAAATCTCGCGGGAAGCGCCAAGCGCTCGGCTCGGGGGCCGGCCGGCTTCTGGCGACGTTCAGCATGGGGCCGCTCCTACGCTCGCAAGGCATGTGCCCCGGCGCGTCGGGGCGCCGCGCACGACCTCGTTCGCGTACGTGACGTATCGCGCGAGCGAGGTAAGCGAAGGCTGCGCGCCCATGCGCGAAGGAGGACGACCATGAAACGCAGAGCTTCGGCGCCGAAGAAGCGCAAGACCGGCGCGGGATCGAAGCCCATCGTCGACGAGCACGATCATGCGGGCCCGACGCAGCCCGTGCAGCAGGACGCGCCGCGCCGGATGCCGCCGGGCTCGAAGCCTTCGCCTCGTCCGGCGAGAGATTGACGGCCGTCGTACGGGCCGTCGGCTCAAGGATCTTCGCTGAGGTGCGACGGGCCGGACGCGCTGCGGTAGTGCCCGGGAACCCAGGATCGGCCGCGCCAATAGCCATCCACCCAGACGAGCCAGCCCGACCGCCGCTCGAGGCGTCGCGCCCGAGGTCTCGGGGCTGCGACGAGCGTGGATGCTCGAGGGGCGGTTCGCTTCACCGGATCTTCAACGCTTCTTCTCGTAGGTCCCCACGAGCGTCGCGGTGTCGAGGACGTGCCCGGTCATCGCGTTCTCGAGATCGCTCTTCGTGGCACCGGGGCCGAGCTCCTCGAGGGTGGTGTCGAGCGCGTAGAGCTTGAAGAAGTAGCGGTGCCTTCCGATGGGCGGACACGGGCCGCGCCAGCCGCGCTCGCGCCAGTCGTTGTCGCCCTCCTTCGCGCCGGGCGGGAGCGTGGTGCGTGTGACTCCTTCGGGCAGCGATCGCGCGTCGGCCGGAAGCCCGTACAGCACCCAGTGGACCCAAACGCGCTTCGGCGCGCGCGGATCCGGTGCGTCCGGATCGTCGACGATCAACGCGAACGACTTCGTCCCCTTCGGGGGCGAGCTCCAGACGAGCGCAGGCGAGACGTCTTCGCCCTCGCACGTGTGACGCGTGGGGATCTCCTGCTCGTGCTCGAAGCTCGGCGACGTGAGCTGGAACGGCATGACCTACCATGAGGCAGACGCCATGCCGGTGACTTCGAGCCCGTCGTGCCGCAGTCTCTCGCGTGCGATCCGCGAGGTCGCGGCAAGCTCGTGAGGCCTACGCACGCAGCAAGAGCTCCTATCGCAGATCCCTTCCGTGCTTCTGCTCTTCGCGTGGAATCCCTCGCGCCGTGCGCTCGCGATCGCGTGCGTCGACGAGCCAGCGCAGGCCGTCGACGTCGCGGAAGAGCCCGAGCGGGACGCCGTCTTCGTTCACGACCGTGACCTCGCGGAGGTGGGACGCCGCCAGCACCTCGAGCGCCTTCCTCACCGGCAGGCTCTCGTGGACGACGACCGAGCCGGACATGATGCGCGCGATGCTCTCGTTCGGCGGCTCCTTCCGAGCCCCGGGCTTCGGGACGAACGTGGCCTCGTGGACCACGCCGATGATCGTCCGCTTCTCGTCGACGACGGCGACCGAGCGGCGATTTTCGCTGCGCAGGAGCGCGAGCGCCTCGCGGACGGTCACCGACGGATCGATCACGGTCGCTCCTGCCGCGAGCACGCCGCCGACGGCCGTGCGTACGCCCTGTGGATCGGGCGGCGGCTCCGTCTCGTCGAGCGGGATCGTGCATTCGACGGACGGGGTCGGGGCGGGGAGGATGGCGTCGCAGTGCGCGCAGGCGGAGCAGGTCCCGATCGGGACCGAGCGCTGCTGGTACTTGCAGAAGACGCGGTACTCCGACTCGCGCGCCCCGTTCGCCCCCACGATGTCGAGTCGCAGGATGGGGTGGCTCACGTGTTTGGCGCGTGGTCGCTCGTCGTCGCGCACGGGGGCCCCCTCGCCCATCGCCCACTCCCGCTCACAAGGCGCGCGCGAAATCGCGGAAGGCCTTCAGCGTCTCCTCGATCGCAGCCTTCGACGCGGCCGTCGCCTCGCGCGCATGACGCCGTGCCTCGAAGAGGCGCGGCTCGAGCTGCTTCTCCCACGCGTCGGCTGCTTGCATGCCGGCGAGATGGAGCTTCACGCGTACCTCGTCGGCCGCTTGCTCGAGGGCTTCGAGCGCCTCGTCGATGCCCTTGCGGATGTCCTGCTTCGTTCCCATGGCGTGCTCCTTCGGATGGTGGCGTGAGACACCCTGCAAGGTCGCGGCCAGCCACGAAGGGCGCCATGTCGTGCCCGGCGACCCGCGTCGCGCCGCGCAACCTGCGCGAGGGCGCATTCCGTGCGCCGAACCATCGAGCCCTCTGCCGCACGCGAGGACGCGGGACGGAGAAAACCGCGTGAGCGCAGCCACGGGATCGCTGGCATGGCGAGTGGATGCTCGTCCGGGCATGAAGCGCATCCTCGCTGCTCTCGACCGAACCGAAACCGCCAGACTCGTCCTCGACCGGGCGGTGGAGCTCGCCACCGTGACGGGCGCCAAGGTTCGGCTCCTGCGGGTCGTGCCCGCGACGGCCTCGCCGCCCGCCCCCAACGTCTTCGAGCCCGGCGGCGACATGAACGCGCTCGTCGCGGAAGCGGAGGCGGATCTCGTCTTCCGTTCGGAGTGCATCCCCGAGCGACTTCGCGACGGCGTGACGGTCGAGGTCGGCGAGCCGTGGTCGACCATCTGCGAAGCCGCGCGCGCCTACGATGCCGACGTCGTCGTGATCGGCGCCCATCGCTACGGGCTCCTCGCGCGCATGCTCGGCACGACGGCGGCGAAGGTCGTGAACCACGTCGATCGACCCGTGATGGTCGTGCGTCCGACCCCGCCGGGGGATGCGTCGAGGCGCTCCGGCGAGAGCGAGCCGAAGCCGGACGAGCGCGCAGGGCTCACGAAGCCGCCGTACGCGCTGCTGGCGACGTTGCTGCGCGCGGAGCATGTGCGGCTCGAAGGAGAGTACGCCGCCCTGCTCGAGACCTGGCGTCACGGCGACTGGGCCGACGTCCGCGCGCAGTTCGCTCGGTTCGAGCCTGCCCTGCGCGCGCACATGGCGTTCGAGGAGGAGCGCATCTTCCCCGCGTTCCGTGAGTCGAGCGCGAAAGACGCCGCCGCGCTCCAGCGCGAGCACGACGAGCTGCGGAGGACGCTCGACGCGCTCGCCGTCGGCATCGAGCTCCACGTGATCGGAGAGAGCCAGGCCGAGGCCCTCGTCCGCCAGCTCCGCGCGCACGGGGAGAAGGAGGAGCAGCTCCTCTATCCGTGGCTCGAGACGACGAGCGGGGCAGAGGCCATTTCGAGGGCGTTCGCGGCCTGATCGCGCCGGTCGCTTCTCGTTCTTGCGGCTCAGAGCCCGAGCGAGAACCGGACGAGAGCGCCGGTCTCCTGGTTTGTCGCGGCAATCACGAGCGTCCCGCTCGTGGGATCGACGACGGGGCTGGGGCTGTGTGCCAGTACGGCGGCGCCGTCCGCGAGCGGGTGGTGCACGCAGCCGGTGCCGTCGACGTTGCATCGGAAGAGGGAGGGGGGCTTCATCCATGCCCTGACGACGAAGAAGGCGCGATTCTCGGCGTCGAGCACGGCGACCGACCCGACGGTGCTCAGAGGGCCTTGCCCGGCCGAGATGTCCGTGCTCGTGCACCCCGTGCCGTCGAGGTTGCAGCGGAAGAGCCAAGGTTTGTTGGACGCGCCGCCGTTCGACGTGACGACGAGGAGCTTGCCTTCGGTCTCGTCGATCATGGCCGATGGCGAGAGGCCGGAGTCGTTCGGCTGATTCACGGAGATGTGACGGTGCGTGCAGCTCGTTCCGTCGAGGTTGCAGTGGAAGAGGCTCGCCTTGCGCGCGTTCGCGTAGTTCGTCGTCACGACGAGGAGCTTCTTGTTCTGCCGATCGACGAGGACCTGCGGGCCGAACCCCGATCCCTCCGGCTGATCGGCGGAGATGTCGGTGCTCGTGCAGGCCGTCCCGTCGAGCTCGCAACGGAAGAGCGTGGGTTTGCCGCCGACGGTATCGTCGTACGTGACGATGAGGAGCTTCTGCGCGTCCGTGTCGATCGCAGCCGAAGGATCGTTGCCACACGGGCCACAGCTACCCACGAGATCGGTGTGCGTGCAGGCCGTCCCGTCGAGCTCGCAGCGCAACAGCGAGAGCCCGCCGCCGGTGGCCGCCGTGTTCTGGGCGACGACGAGGAGCTTGCCGCGGATCGTGTCGAGCAGGAGCTTTGGTGGCATTCCGTTGTTCCGGGCCTGTCCCGCCGACACGTCGTGGTACGCGCAGCTCGTGCCGTCGAGCTCACACCGCAGGAGCGCAGGCCGGCCCTCGGCGTTCGGATCCGTGAAGGCGACGAGGAGCTTTCGGTTCGTCGAGTCGATGGCCGCCGACGGGAAGAGGCCGCCGACGGCGGACAGCGGCGCCATCGTCACGCGGTTGTCGATGGGCCCCACCACGGCCGCCTGCGTCGATTCGCCCACGTCGTTCGCGCTGAAGGCCAAGAGGTGTGTCGCACCAGGCGGGAGCGGGCCCACGAGCGGCAGGGTGAACGGCAGTCCGGTCTTCTCGGCCGTCGCGACGACGGACAGCTTCGTCTTCGCGTCGCTTCCCCAGTAGACCTTGTACGAGCGGACGTCGCTCTCGTCGCTGGCGGGCTCGACGACGAGCGTGCCGTTGATCGCGCCGGCGGCGATGTCGCGGTCTCGGAAACGGATCGACGACGGCGGATGCTTGGGCACCCCCGCGATCGGCCCGGAGCCGTCCGATTCGCGCCCGGAGTCGCTCGAGGACGCGACGCCGGAGTCCGGTCCGCCGTCGATGCCGGCATCGTCGACGGCTCCGCCGGTGAATTCGTCGAGCGACGTCAGCGAGCACGCGCCGAGCGCCGCGGAGGTCGCGAGCGCGCCGACGAGGGCGAGGCGCCTTGCACGTGTGCGTCCGGAGGATGGGGGGCTCGATGGCTCGGGGGGCAGCAACACGACCAGGATACCAGTCCACCGCCACCGGGAGGTCCTCCAGGTGGCGCGCGGTTACAATCGTCGGCGTGCGAGCGCTTCTCGCGGCCACCTTCCTCGCGTTGGTCTCGTGCTCGACCCGCGACTCCAGCGACGGGTCCTCGTCCGGCGCGCCTTCGGACGGCGGGCTCCCCGACGGAGGCCGCCGTACGACGTACGAGCACTACGACATCAACCACGTCCTTTCGACCGGCCAGTCCGACTGCACGGCCAACGGCGCGTCGCCTCCGCTCACGAAGGAGCAGCCCTTCGGCAATCTCTCTTTCGACGTCGGCGTGATGACGGGCCGGAACTCGCCGACGGAGGGGTGCGACGCCGAGGGCTGCAAGGAGTACGAGCAGCCCACCGGCTTCGTGCCGCTCGTCGAGGGAGACCGGTACCACGACTACCCCGTCGAGACGATGTCCTCCGGCTTCGCCAACCAGGCGAGCGTCTTCGCGCGCGCGTGGCTCGCGAGCGTCGGCCTACCGGCCCGGCACGACATCCTCGTGAGCATCCATGGCCGGAGCGGCAACACGTACTGGTGCCTCAAGAAGAACCCGTGCCGCTACCTCGCCGATCAGGGGTACCTGTCGCCGTTCGACGAAGGGCTCACGCAGGTGAAGGACGCGATGCGGATCGCGGCCGCCCAGAACAAGACCTACGTCGTCCGTGCGGTCACGGCCATCCACGGCGGCTCCGATCACTACGATCGAGAGAACGAGCTGCGCACGACCGTCCAGCGCAACGACGGTAAGGGCGAGGTGGGGGACTACACGGAGGCGCTCCTCGAGTGGCAGCGCGACTACGAGACGAGCATCCGCGCGATCACCGGACAGTCCGAGCCGATTCCGCTCTTCATCTCGCAGTTCGGGAGCTGGACGGACGTCCCCGCGAGCGTCATCCCCGTGCGGCAGCTCGCGGCTCACGTCCGGGCGCCCGGCAAGGTCATCGTCGTGACGCCGAACTATCCCTTCGTCCACTACGAAGACTGCCTCCACTACTCGAACCATTCGCAGCGGAGGCTCGGCGCGTACTTCGCGAAGGCGTACCAGAAGGTGGTGGTCGAAGGGGGTGTATGGGAGCCGCTACGCCCGATCTCGATCACGCGCGACGGGGCGGTGCTCCGCGTAAGATTCATCGTCCCGGTGCCTCCGCTCGTGATCGACACGACACGGGTGAAGGACCCCGGAAACTACGGCTTCACCTACGTGGACAGCACGTCGTCCGCGACCATCGAGGACGTCTCGCTCGACGGTCCCGACGCCGTGAAGATCACGCTCTCGAACGTCCCCACGGGGAAGGACAAGAAGCTCCGCTACGCGCTGAACGCGCCCGTCCCCGACGCTTGCCCCGGTCCCGAGAAAGGCGCGCGCGGCAACCTCCGCGACTCGGACACGACCGTCGGTTTCCACGTGGACGAGTCGGGCAAACCGTACGAGCTCCACAATTGGGCGGTGCATTTCGAGCTCGACGTGCCGTAGCCGCGGCGGTCACGGTCGCTCGGGCGCGTACTTGCGCTCGGCGACCGTCTGGAGCGTCCTGCCGATCTTCGCCGGACGCTCGTACTGGGCGACGTCCGAGAGGCTGAGCACGCCTTCGGCGGCGCCGCGCGCATCGAGGATGATGATCCGCGTCACCCGATGCCGGCGCATCAGCGCGACCGCCTTCGTGACCGGGTCCCCGGCTCGGCAGGCGATCACCCCTCGCGTCATGACGTTCCGGACGAGCGCCGTCACGGGATCGACGGCCTCCGCGCAGACGCGGGTCGCGATGTCGCGATCGGTGAGGACGCCGACGATGACGTCGCGCCGGTCGCGCACGGGGAGGAAGCCGATGTCCGCCTCGCGCATCACGCGCGCCGCGACGAGCACGGAGTCCCCCTCGAATACCGTGTGCACCGGGCGCCGCATGATCTCGCCGCATCGGAGCGGAGCTCGGGCATGCTTGGATCGGAGCGCGGGCATGGCGTGCATGTCCACGAGCGGTGCGAGCGGCGTGCCGCGCTCCGTCCGGGCTCGAACGCGTCGATCGGAGGCTCGAACGGCGGCGCTCGCGGGCGATGCACGGAAGAGCGCGCGAAGCTTGCGCCTCGAGGCGCGGGGCGTGCGTGTCCGGGGCGTCGCCGCCGGCGCACGGAAGAGGCACGCGAGCTGCACCGTGGGTGCGCATGGTCTCGTATCCGTTTCATCCAGCCCCGCGCCGTGTCGTCGTCACGGGAGGACCCGGCGCCGGCAAGACCGCGGTCCTCGAGCTCGCCCGGCGCGAGCTGTGCCGGCACGTCGACGTGCTGCCCGAGTCGGCGAGCATCGTGTTCTCGGGAGGCTTCCCTCGTCGCGACGGAGACACCCCACGTCGGTGCGCGCAGCGCGCGATCTACCGCGTGCAATGCGAGCTCGAGACGATGGCGCTCGGCGACGACCTCTCCGTCGCCCTCTGTGATCGGGGCACGCTCGATGCGCTGGCCTACTGGCCGGGACGCTGGGACGACTTCTTCGCCGAGCTCCAGACGAGCATGGAGAAGGAGCTCGCGCGGTATGCCGCGGTCATCCACCTGCGCGTTCCCGAGCGAGCCTCCGAGTACCGGCAGACCGAGCTCCGCCGCGAGACGCACGCGCAGGCCCGCGAGGTGGACCTGCGGCTCCTCGAGGTCTGGGCGCGACATCCGCGACGCGTGATCATCGATGGCAACGAAGATTTCATGGTCAAGGCCGAGCACGCGCTCGCCGCCATCCGCGCGGAGGTGACCGCGCACGCGTGCGACGCCTCGAACGGGGCCGGCTAGGCTGACGCGCAAGAACTGCACGCCGACGCCGGTCGTGCGTCCCCAGCCGAGCTCCGAGCTCGGCCACGCGCGCGACCCACGGTTCGAAGGAGGGGGGCGGCGCGTGGCCTCGCTCTTGCGAGGTGCGGAGGGCCCGAGCCCGGAGGAACCGACATGCCGACCATCACTCGCATCGTCCCGACGAAGCCCGCGACCCCCGCCCCGGCCTCGACGACGGGCGCCGCCGCGGCCGTCGCCAGCGTTCGCAACCAGGCCGCCTGTGTCCGCATGCTGCTCGACGAGTTGGAGCGGCTCGTGCCGAGCGGCGAGTCCTACGAGGGCGTGAACCAGCAGCTCGTGGAAGAGCTCGCGCGGCTCGGATGCCGGACGCTCGAGGCGGCCGAGGCGCTCCTCCGGGTCGTCGAGGAGCCGCGCCGCTGCGCGTGACATCGCGTGCGTGCTGCTTAGGTTGCAGGCATGAGCCCCTCGAGCCCTCGCGTCAGAATCTTTCGCTTCGTCGTGGGCGCGCTCGCAGCGCTCACCCTCGTCACGTGGATCGGGCTGTCGAGCCGACGCGCGGTCGAGCCCAGGAAGATCGCCATCAGCGAGCTCGTCGCGGCCGTGGAGGCCGGGCGCGTCAAGGACGCGCAGGTCGGACCGCTCGACATCGCAGCGACGCTGCGTGGCGAAGAGGGCAAACCCGACGAGCTGGTGATCGCCGATCGGATCCCGAACATGGATGAGCGCGGGCTCGTCGAGGCGATGCAGAAGAAGGGCGTGGTCGTCAGCGGCAAGCCGGAGCCGCCGTCGACGGCGTGGATCTGGTGGTCGCTGCTGCCGCTCGCCTTGATCTGGCTCCTCTTCTCCGGCCTGCCGTTCGCTCTCTGGCGCGGGGCGCGCGGGCGTCCGATGACGTTCGGTCGCAGCAAGGCGCGCCTGCACGATCGCAGCTCCGAGAACGCGACGACCTTCGCGGACGTCGCGGGCGTCGACGAGGCGAAGGCCGAGCTCGAGGAGGTCGTCCGGTTCCTGAAGGACCCGGCGAAGTACAAGGCCGTCGGCGCGCGCGTGCCGAAGGGCGTATTGCTCGTCGGCGCGCCGGGCACGGGCAAGACCTTGCTGGCGAAGGCCGTCGCCGGCGAGTCGGGCGTGCCCTTCTTCTCGATGTCGGGCTCGGAGTTCGTCGAGATGTTCGTCGGCGTGGGCGCGTCTCGCGTCCGCGACCTGTTCGAGCAGGCGAAGGAGCGCGCGCCGTGCATCATCTTCATCGACGAGCTCGACGCCGTCGGCAAGGCCCGCTCGGGCGCGCAGGGCTTCGTCGCGAACGAGGAGCGCGAGCAGACGCTCAACCAGCTCCTCGTCGAGATGGACGGCTTCGACTCCGGCGCCGGGATCGTGATCATGGCCGCGACGAACCGGCCGGAGATCCTCGACCGCGCGCTCCTCCGGGCGGGTCGCTTCGACCGCCAGATCGTCGTCGACCGCCCCGACGTGCGCGGCCGCAAGGCCATCCTCCAGGTGCACGCGCGCAAGGTCCGTCTCGGTGTCGACGTCGACCTCGACTTCGTCGCGCAACGGACGCCCGGCATGGTGGGCGCGGATCTCGCGAACGTCGTCAACGAGGCGGCGCTCGCGTCGGTGCGGCGCGGCAGCGATACGGTCGACGCCCAGGACTTCGAGGAGGCGATCGACCGGATCCAGCTCGGCCTCAAGAAGGAGGGTCGCGTGATGACGGAGGAGGAGAAGCGGCGTGTCGCCTTCCACGAGGCGGGGCACGCCCTCGTCGCGCTCTCGATGAAGCACGCGGACCCGGTGCACCGCGTGACGATCATCCCGCGCTCCGTGGGCGCGCTGGGCGCCACGCTGCAGCTCCCGACGGAGGAGCGCTACCTCATGACCCGCGACGAGCTCCGCGACCGCCTCTGCGTGTTGCTCGGCGGCCGCGTGGCGGAGGAGCTCGAGACGGGCGATCCCTCGACCGGCGCCGCCGACGATCTCGAGCGGGCGACGGAGCTCGCGCGCATGATGGTCTGCCGCTTCGGCATGAGCGACACGCTCGGCCCCGTCTCGTTCCACCGAACGAACGCCATCCCGACGTGGGGCGAGGGAATGATCTTCCACGAGCTCAGCGAAGCGACGCGCCGCCGGATCGACGGCGAGGTCAAGGCCATCGTCGCGGAGGCGAAGGCCCGAGCACACCAGGTGCTCACGCGCGAGCGGCGCGCCCTCGAGGCGATCGCTGCGGCGCTCCTCGAGCGCGAGACGCTCCACCGCGCCGACCTCGAAGCCATCATGGCGTCGACGGCAGCCCTCCCGGCCGCCCCGTCGGGCTCCGCGCCGAGCGCGGGGGCGGCGGTCGCCGCGGCTTGAGGTCGGCGCGATCGGAAGATCATGCCCCGCGCCCGCGCGCGCACGTAATGCTGCGTGAAATCCCCGTGCTCTTGCGAGAGGAACGGTCGTTGCTGTCTCGCCTCGCGATGCAGCGAGACGAGATCCCGATCACCACTCCGTGCGGCGCCGACTGGACCTCCATGACCCCGGTGGAGGCGCGCGCGCGCCTTTGTGCTGCGTGCAACAAGGTCGTCCACGACCTGTCCGCGATGAGCGAAGCCGAGGTGCGAAAGGTCATCGGCGGCGGGCCGGTCTGCGTCCGCTACCTCTACGACGTGCACGGACGTGTGATCCTCGGAGGCGCGCCCGAGGGAGCGAAGATCGTTCCGGCGGGCGCGCTGCTCTCGAAGGCGGCGAGGAGCAAGTGGCTCCGCGCTGCGGCGCTCGCCGCGTCCGCGATCGTCTTCGAGGCCTGCGGCGGAAACGACGGCGCGTACTATCGAACGGAGAGGTTGGACCAGAACACGCGCGACGACGAAACGTCTCGACGCACGCGTGGGGCGGTCGAGGCCCCGATCGACGACGGCTTCGCCGCCGATGCGGTCGACGCGGACGCCTCGGCTCCGCAGGGCGACGCCGGCGCCGCCGATCCGGTCGAAGCGGAAGCTTCGACTCGGGACGACACCGACGACGACGGATGAGGGCGTGAGTCTACTTGCAGCGACCCTGCGGCGCCCGGGCGATCGCCGCGACCTCCTGCGCGGTGAGCGCGCGGTCGTAGACGGCGAGCTCGTCGATGATGCCGTTGAAGACCATCAGCTTTTTCGAGGTCGAGCCGATGGTCAACGGGAGATCGTTCTTGGGGATCGCTTGGACGCCCGTGTTCGCCGACACGACCTCGACGCCGTCCACGTAGAGGCGCCCAGTCCCCTGACTGTCGAAGGTCCCGGCGACGTGGACGAGGTCGGGGCCCAGCGTCATCGGAGACCGGATGAGCTTGTCCTTGACGATCAGGCGCAGATGGCCGCCCTCGAGATCGAGGAGGTAGCCGTCGTGTTCCCCCGCGGTGATCTTGTCGACGATGCGTGCGTCCTGATCCGCGCGGTCTGGCCGGATCCACGCCTCGATCGTCAGGCCCGTCTCGAAATCGAGCCCCGGTGCGTCGCTCACCAAAATCGGGCTCGTCGTCGCGGACTCGGGAAACTTGAAGGCCGATCCGTGCTTGCCGGGATGGAAGGTCGGCATTCCGGTGCTCGTCGCGTGGTGCCGCTTCTCGTGGTCCTCGAGTGTGTCGTCACCGGTCCACCACGCGACCAGCCCGGGCGGGCTCGCGACGCAGGGGCTCTCTCCGTCCCCGTCCGCCGAGTCCGCGACGGACGTGTCGGGGACGGTGGCGTCGGGGATGATGGGCGCCTCGGGGTCGACGACGTCGGCGGCCGGCGGCGGCCCTTCGGCGTCTCCGAAGGCGGAGCAAGCGCCGACAGCGAGGGACCCGCACGCGCTCGCCGAAAAGAGGAGCAGCGTGAGCGGGATCTTCTTGGACGTCGTAGGGAGCGCCATCTTGGTCCTTCGTGAGCACATTCGTCGTCGGGCGCCGTCGCCAGCGAGTCAATTGCAGCGCCTGTCGGGCTGGCAGACCTTGCCGCCACAGCACTCCCCCATCACGTCTCCGGTGCAGGGTGAGCCTTGCGGCTTGCATGCGTGGCATTTCGAGTCGCGTCCGCAGTAGTTCGTCGGATCGTTGCACGCCGCTCGGGCCGTCGGGCCCACTCCCGTCGGGCAGCACGGCTGCTCGACGCCTCCGCATGGGGCCTCGCAGCCGTTCGCCCTGTTCTGGTCGAAGTCGACGAACCCCGGCTTGCATTCGCGGTAGGTGCAGGCGTTCGACGAGCACGTGACGTCGAGCGCGTTCTGCACCTCGACGAAGCAATTGACGTTGCAGCCCCCGCACTTCTCGGGGGTGGTGGTCTGCGTCTCGCATCCGGTGTTGCCCGACTGGCAATGGCTGAAGCCGGGCAGGCACGTCCAGGTGCACGTCCCGCCGTTGCACGAGGGCGTACCGTTCATCGTGGAGCACGGGAGCCCGCAGCCGCCGCAGGCATCGACGCTCGTGTGAGCGTCGCGGCATTGGCCGCCGCAGCAGACGGGGCTCGTGCCCGGGCAGACGTTTCCGCACCCGTTGCAGTTCAACGGATCGCTTCGAACGTCGACGCAGAAGCCGTCGCAGCAGCGTTCGTCCGGCTTGCACCCTCGTCCGCTCTCCAGAGAACAGGCGTCGGCGCATGCGCCGGCTGGCGTGCACTTCTTTTCCCCCGGGCAATCGTCGTTCGTCAGGCACGCCACGCACTGGTGCCGCGTCGTGTTGCAGATCGGCGTGTCTCCCGAGCAGTCCGCGTCCGACTTGCAGCCCGTGGCGCATCGATTGTTCGCGAGGCAGTAGCGCCCTGGCGGGCACGTGTCCGCCGGCTCCGACACGCACTCGACGCAACGGCCGGAGACGCATTTCGGATGCTCGGCGTCGCAGTCGCCGTCGACGGTGCACGGACCGGGCGAGCTGCCGGCCTCCTCGGCAGGCGGTGCGCCAGCCTCCGGCGCAGGGTCGGCGCGGAGGTCCGCCGGCTCGACGCCCATGATGCTCGCGCATGCCGAGGCGAGGGCCACGAGCGACAGCGCGCCGAGGAAGGTGTTCGTGCTTCGTCCCTTCATCGAGCCCCCATCCTTCGATGGAGATTAGCGGTCAATGGCTCGGCTCACGAGACCCGTCTTCGGCGCGCGGTTCGCGGCGGAAATCATTGGGCGCGCGGAGGGGAGAGGCGCTGGCGTGCGGATTGCGTGGGGATGGAAGCCATGCCGACTCGTATCGATCATTCCACGCTCGTCGAACACGTCATGCGCACCGGGTTGCCCGATCGGCTCACCGCCGAGCTGGCCCTGCGCGCGACCCTCGGTGCGCTCGCCGCCCGTCTCACGAAGGACGAGGCCGAGGCGCTCTCGGCGCGGCTCCCACCGATGCTCGCGCGCGTCGTGGAGCTCGTCGAGTACGAGGGCGATCTCGACGCCGACACCATCTACGAGCGGGTGGGGCGACGCTCGGGGACGCCGACCCGGATCGCGCGCGAGCAGGCGGACGTCGTCCTCGCGGCGCTGGCCGAGCATCTCGACGACGAGCTGAAGCGTAGGCTCGTCCGCGCGCTCCCCGAGCCGATCGCGGAGCGGTTCCGAGAGCACGACGAGGGCGAGCCGCCTCCCCACCCGATCGTGGTCGCGCCTCCCGCCTCGACGCTCGCGACGGGCCGCCCGGGCAGCCGGCGCCCGCTGTCGGAAGCGCGTCCGGAGCGCGCTCACGCGGAGTCGATCGCGCGGAGCGACGACCCACACGCCGAGAGGAAGCTCTCGACCAGCCGCGGCCTCACGCAGGAGCTCCTCGGCAGGACGCTCGCGACCGGGCGCCCGCCGCGCCCCAGCCGTTCGATCGCGGGACGATGACGGCGGCGCGGACGCTCGACGCAGGACTTGCGTCGAGGTGCAGGGCGCGCGCGTACGACGAACGCCGAAACGCGCACCTGTGCGAGCCGAGCCGCTGGAACGAGACGTGCGATCGCGCGAGGGTCGATGGGCTCGTACCCCCGTGCAGCCGAATCGCGATCGCCGGCGTCGTGCCTCCATTGCGGGTCGGCGATCGGCGCCGGTGGACGCGGTGATTTCTGCTGTACCGGCTGCGAGGAGGTGTACCGCCTCCTCCACGACGGCGGCCTCGACCGCTACTACGAGCTCGGAGGAGGGCGCGGACATCCGGTCGTGCGCTCTTTGCGCGACTACAAGTGGCTCGAGCCGATCGCGAGACGCGTCGCCGAGACGGACGGGCTGTCGCGGGTCGTCCTCGACGTCCAGGGCGTCCACTGCGCAGCGTGCGTCTGGCTGATCGAGAAGCTGTTCGACCGGCACGCCGCCGACGCGAAGGCGGCGGCACGCGTCGTCGTCAATCCCGGCGTCGGCACCGTCGAGCTCGTCGTCGGTTCGACCTTTCCGCTCGCGCGCTGGGTCGAGGACGTGGAGGCCTTCGGCTACCGCTTCGGCCCGCCGCTGAAGGACGCGGAGTCGAGCGGGCGCAGCGACCTCGTCTGGCGCATGGGCGTGTGCATCGCGATCGCGATGAACACGATGATCTTCGGGGTGGCGATCTACGCCGGCCTCTCGAGCGGGCCGGTCTACCGCCTCTTCCACGCGCTCTCGTTCGGTCTTTCCTTCGTGAGCGTCGTCGTCGGCGGGACGGTGTTCTTCCGGTCGGCGTGGCAGTCGCTGCGCCGCCGGGTGCTCCACCTCGACCTGCCGATCGCGCTCGGCATCGCGCTCGTGTTCGCGAGCTCGACGTACACGTACGCGATGCGCGGCGGCGAGACGTCGTACTTCGACACGCTCGCCGTCTTCATCGCGCTGATGCTCGTCGGGCGGTTCCTCCAGGAGCGCGTGCTCGCCAAGAACCGGGCGATGCTCCTCCGGTCCGACGGCGCAGAGGGCATCTACACGAGGCGGATCGTCGGCGGCACGCCGTCGCTCGTGAAGTGCACCGAGGTCGTGGCGGGCGACGTCTTGTTGCTCGGCCACGGCGATATCGTCCCCGTCGACGCGACGCTCCTCGAGGACGAGCCTGCGCTCTTCTCCCTCGACTGGATCTCGGGAGAGAGCACGCCTCGGGCGTTCGCGCCCGGATCGACGATCCCCGCCGGCGCGTTCTCGCAAGGCGCCCGCGCCGTCCGCGTGCGTGCGCTCGCGGACTTCGATGCGTCGGTGCTCGTCTCGCTGCTCCGCACGTCCACGCGTCGCGACGACGACGTGGCGCGAGCGACCTCGTGGCACGCGCGGCTGACCAAGGTCTACGTCGCCGGTGTGCTCGGGCTCGCGGCGGCCGCGTTCGTCGGCTGGCTCGCGGTCACGCGCGACGTGGGGCGGACGCTCGACGTCGTCGCCGCGGTCCTGATCGTCACGTGCCCGTGCGCGTTCGGCATCGCGACGCCGCTCGCCTACGAGATCGCGCAGAACCGCCTCCGGCGCGTGGGGCTCTTCGTGCGCACGCCCGGCTTCCTCGACCGCGCCGCCGAGGTCACGCGACTCGTCTTCGACAAGACCGGCACGCTCACGACGGGCCGGCTCGTGGTCCGGAACACGGACGCGATCGCGTCGCTCGACCCGGAGGATCGCGCTCGTCTCTTCGCCCTCGCCGCGCGGAGCTCGCACCCGAAGAGCCGCGCGATCGCGGACGCGATCTCCGCGGCGGGCGCGCCGCCCTTCGACCAGGGCGCCCCCGTGCGCGAGGTCGTCGGCAAGGGAATGGAGCTCGTCGCCGACGGCCACGTCTACCGCCTCGGCGCGCGCGCGTGGGCGATCGCGAGCGCGCCGGTACCCGACATCGGCGGTGACGCGCGCGCGGGCGACGTGCTGTTCACCTGCGACGGTCGCGTCCTCGCGGCGATCGAGACCGTCGAGGAGCTGCGCGCCGACGCGGCGGACGAGCTCCGCGAGCTCCAGCGTGCCGGCTACGAGACGTTCATCCTCTCCGGCGACGATCCGGAGACGACCCGGAGCCTGGCGCGCACGTGCGGCGTGCCCGAACAGAACGCCTACGGCGGGCGGAGCCCGGAGGGCAAGGCGGCCTGGCTCCGCGCGCGCGGGGACGAAAAGGCGCTCTTCCTCGGCGACGGCATCAACGACAGCTTGGTCGCCGAGGAGGCCTACTGCGCGGGCACGCCGGCGATCGACCGCCCGTTCATGGCGTCGCGCTCCGACTTCTATTTCGTGACGCCGGGGCTCCGTCCGATCCGCGTCGCCCTCGAGACCGCGCGCGCGCTGGCGCAAACCGTGCGCCGAAATCTGATCGTTGCGCTCGCCTACAACGCGGTGACCGTCTCGCTCGCGCTCGCGGGGCTCATGACGCCGCTGCTGTGCGCGGTGCTCATGCCCGCGAGCTCGCTGTCCACGATCTTTGCAACGCAGCTCTCGCTGCGAGCCCGGAGGAACGCGCCGTGGAGATCCTGATCATGCAGGTGTTCGTGAGCCTCCTCCTCGTGGGCGGCTCCGTCATCCTGTTCCTCTTCACGGTCAAGCAGCGTGACTTCGATCACGCCGACCGTCTCGCGCTCATGCCCGTCGACGACGACGGGCTTCCGGCTCGTGCCCCGACCGACTCGGGAGAGTCCAGGCATTCGCGGCGGCGCCGCTCCGGCGACGTCGACCCAGCGTTGGAAGGAAACGACCAATGACCACCACGTCCACGACCATGGGAACGGCCACGGCCGGTGACGCTCCCGCGCCTCTCCAGCCGGTGAGCATCACGTACGACGACGAGACGCCGCGCCGCTTCGTCCTCGCCTCGGTGATCTGGGGCATCGTCGGCATGCTCGTCGGCGTCATCGTCGCCCTGCAGCTCGCGTGGGCGCCGGCGAACGTGCACGCGACGCTCTCCTTCGGGCGCCTGCGGCCCCTCCACACGAACGCGGTCATCTTCGCGTTCGTCGGGAACATGATCTTCGCGGGCATCTATCACTCGTCGCAGCGCCTGCTGAAGGCGCGCATGGCGAGCGATCTGCTCTCGAAGATCCACTTCTGGGGCTGGCAGGCGATCATCCTCGCGGCCGCGATCACGCTCCCGCTCGGCATGACGCAGGGCAAGGAGTACGCGGAGCTCGAGTGGCCGATCGACATCGCGATCGCCGCCGTGTGGGTGGTGTTCGCGATCAACTTCTTCCTCACGATCGCGAGGCGCAACGAGAAGCACCTCTACGTCGCGCTCTGGTTCTACATCGCGACGATCGTGACCGTCGCGATCCTGCACGTCGTCAACTCGCTCGCGATCCCGGTCCTCGGCTCGACGCTGAAGAGCTACTCCGTGTACGGCGGCGCGCAGGACGCGCTCGTGCAGTGGTGGTACGGCCACAACGCCGTCGCATTCTTCCTGACGACGCCGGTGCTCGGCGTCATGTACTACTACCTGCCGAAGGCGGCAGGGCGGCCGGTCTACAGCTACCGCCTCAGCATCGTCCACTTCTGGGCGCTGATCTTCGTCTACATCTGGGCGGGCCCGCACCATCTGCTCAACACGGCGCTGCCGGACTGGGCGCAGACGCTCGGCATGATCTTCAGCTTGATGCTGTGGGCGCCGAGCTGGGGCGGCATGCTCAACGGCCTGCTCACGCTGCGCGGCGCGTGGGCGAAGCTCCGCGAAGATCCGGTGCTCAAGTTCTTCGCGGCCGGCGTGACCTTCTACGGCATGGCGACGTTCGAGGGCCCGCTCCTCTCCATCAAGAGCGTGTCCGGCCTCGCGCACTACACCGACTGGATCATCGGCCACGTCCACTCGGGCGCGCTCGGGTGGAACGGCTTCATGGCGGCGGGCATGTTCTACTTCCTCGTCCCGCGCCTGTCGGGCAAGCCGCTCTTCTCGCGACGCCTCGCCGATCTGCACTTCTGGCTCGGTACGTTCGGCATCCTCCTCTACATCGTCGCGATGTGGGTCAGCGGCATCACGCAAGGCATGATGTGGCGCGCCACGAACCCGGACGGCTCGCTCGTCTACCCGACCTTCGTGGAGACGCTCGTGGCGATCCGCCCGATGTACTGGATGCGCCTCGTCGGCGGCTCCATGTACCTCGTCGGCATGGTGCTGATGCTCTACAACCTCGCGCGCACCGCGCTGTTCGCGAGGGCCGTGGAGACGCGCGTGGAGGTCGTCCCGCTCGCGCCGGCGCCGGAGGTGCCGTGGAAGGACGTCGTGTTCTCGAAGCCGATCGTCGTCATCCTGGCGGTGCTCGCGCTCGCCGGCGCCGGCATGGTCTCGAACGCCTTCGTGAGCCCGCTGTTCCTCATCACGGCGTTCGCCGTCGCGCTCTTCGGCGCGCTCGCCGTCCAGCACGCGAAGAAGGCGGGTGGGCCGCCGTTCCACCGTGTCCTCGAGGGCCGCGCGCTCCTCTTCACCGTCCTCGCTGCGCTCGCCGTGCTCGTGGGCGGCGTCGCGGAGATCGTCCCGGCGCTCGTGGTGAAGCCCATGGAGACCGCGGACGCGAAGCCGTACCGCGCGCTCGAGCTCGAAGGGCGCGACGTGTTCATCGCCGAGGGTTGCTACACGTGCCACTCGCAGATGATCCGTCCGATGCGGTTCGAGACGGTGCGCTACGGCGAGCCGTCGACGCTCGCGGACTCCGTCTTCGACCACCCGTTCCAGTGGGGGAGCAAGCGTACGGGCCCGGACCTCGCGCGCGAGGGCGGCAAGTACCCCAACCTCTGGCACTACCACCACCTCGTCGACCCGCGCGCGATCACGCCGGGGTCGAACATGCCGTCGTACGCGCACCTCGCGAACGAGAAGATCGACCTTTCGCTCACGGGCGAGAAGATGCGCGCGCTCTCGAAGGTGGGGGTGCCGTACTCCGACGCCGACATGCGCGGCGCGGAGGCGGACGCGCGCGAGCAAGGCGCCGCGATCGCCGCCGACCTCGCGAAGGAGGGCGTGCAGGTCGAGCCCGACACGCAGATGGTCGCCGTCATCGCGTACCTGCAGCGGCTCGGGAAGAAGCCCGAGCCGCCGAAGCCGGCCGAGGGCGTGTCGCTCAACGCCGGCGCGACCGGAACGGAGGAGGCGACGCGATGAAGTCCGAGCTGCTCGCGAAGAGCCCGCTCTTGGCGCTGCCGCTGTTCGCGTTCGTCCTGTTCCTCGTCGTGTTCGTCACGGTCGTGTGGATCACGATGAGTCGCAAGGCGCGCGCGTACGAGCCGGTCGCGAACTTGCCGTTCGAGGCCGACGACGACGGAGCTCGGCGCCCGGTCGAGGTCCGAACCGATCGAGGAGGTGCACGATCATGAGCGCCGACGTGAAGAAGGACGTCGACCCGAACGTGGATCGCGTCATCCACGAGGTCGACGGCATCCAGGAGTACGACAACAAGCTGCCGAACTGGTGGCTCTACACGCTCTACGGCACGATCGCCTTCGCGGCTTTCTACTGGTACCACTACGAGTCCGCCGGCTTCGGCAAGTCGCCTGCCGAGGCCTACCAGGAGGAGATGGATCGCGCGCTCGCCGCGCAGGCGTCGCAGCTCCAGGTCGGCGAGGCGACGCCCGAGGCGCTCCTCGCGCTCTCGAAGGATCCGAACGCGGTGGCGCTCGGCAAGCAGGTGTTCCTCTCGACGTGCGCGGCCTGCCATCGCGCCGACGGCGGCGGCAGTGTCGGTCCGAACCTCACGGACGACTTCTGGCTGCACGGCGGAACGCCGGACAAGATCTACAAGACCATCGCCACGGGCGTGCCGGACAAGGGAATGCCCGCGTGGCAGCCGCAGCTCGGTGCGCTGAAGACGCAAGCCGTCACGGCGTACGTGCTCGGCCTGCGCGGCACGAACGTCCCCGGGGGCAAGCCACCGCAAGGCGAGCGCGAGACGATCGGGCTCCGCTGAGCCGCACGACGGGACGAGTCGCCATGGCCAATCACGTCCACCTCCGCGTCATCGATGGACCGAGCGCACCGTCTGGGCGTGCGCAGGGCCGCGGTCCGGGCAGCGGCTCGCTCGGCACGGACGGCCGGCGGCGCCGCCCGTACCCGGCCGACGTCAGCGGACGGTGGGTGCGAGCGCGCCGCGTCGTCTATTACGCCCTCATCGCGCTCTGGGCGGCGCTGCCCTGGATCCGGATCGGCGGGCATCCGGCCGTCTTCATCGACGTCGGCCGCCGCCAGTTCTTCCTCTTCGGAGCGACGTTCAACGCTCAGGACATCTATCTCCTCTTCTTCGTCGTCAGCGGCTTCGGCTTCGGGCTCCTCTACGTGACCACGCTCCTCGGTCGCGTGTGGTGCGGCTGGGCCTGCCCGCAGACGGTGTTCATCGAGGGCATCTTCCGGCCGATCGAGCGCCTCGTGAACGGACCGCGCAACGTCGCGCTCCGCCGCGCGAAGGGGCCGATGACCTTCGACCGCGTCTGGCGCACGGCGGTGACGCACGCGCTCTACCTCGTCGCGGCGCTCTTCGTCTCGCACGTGTTCATCGCGTACTTCGTCTCGCTTCCGCAGCTCTTCCGGATCGTGGGGGAAAAGCCCGCGGCGCATCCGGAGGTGTTCGCATGGATGCTCGGGACGACCGCGCTCTTCTACTTCGTCTTCGGCATCTTCCGCGAGCAGTTCTGCGTCGTGATGTGCCCGTACGGGCGCCTGCAGTCGGTGCTCCTCGACGACGACGCGCTCGTCGTCGGCTACGACGAGAAGCGCGGAGAGCCTCGCGGCAAGGCGAAGGACGCGTCGCGCGGCGACTGCGTCGACTGCGGCCGCTGCGTCGTCGTTTGCCCGACCGGCATCGACATCCGCGACGGTCTCCAGCTCGACTGCATCGCCTGCACGGCATGCATCGACGCGTGCGACGAGGTGATGGACAAGCTCGGCCGGAAGCGAGGCCTCATCCGCTACGACTCGCTCCGTGGCCTCCGCGGCGAGCGGCGCCGGATCATCCGCCCGCGCGTCCTCATCTACACCGCGCTCCTCTTGGTGGGCGTCACCGTCGCGACGCTGGCCGTCCGCAAGCGCGAGCCGTTCGAGGCGAACGTCCTCCGCCTCCCGGGCGCGCCGTACGCGCGCGAAGAGGGCAGGCTGCGCAACGGCTTCGAAATCCACCTCGTGAACAAGACCTCGTCGACCGCGCGCTTCGAGGTGAGCCCGGCGGAGCCCGAGGACGGTGTCGAGCTCATCGTCCCGATGAAGGAGGTCGAGATCGAGCCGCTCGGCAGTCGGCGCGTCCCGTTCTTCGTGACGATGGAGGAGTCGCATTTCACGGGCGCGCGCCCGGTCGTCCTGCGCGTCTCGACGGACGGAGCGAGCCGCGAGGTGCGCGCGACGTTCCTCGGGCCCGAGCGAGGAACGTCGCGAGGAGGGGAGCCATGACCGGCCTCGTCGTCTCCGCGCTCCTGATGGGCCTCTTCGGCAGCGGGCACTGCGTCGCGATGTGCGGCGGCATCTCGTCGGTGGTGTGTGCGGGCGGAACGAACGGTCGCTATGTGCTCGCCTACAACACGGGGCGGGTCCTCGGCTATTCGGTGCTCGGCCTCGCCGTGGGCACGGTGGGCTCGCTTCCGATCGGTGTGCCGCTCGACGTCCTCCGCTTCGCGCTCCGCGCGCTCGCGGCGGTGTGCCTCCTCGCCGTCGGCCTCCATCTCGTCGGCCTGCCGTCGTTCGTGCGCGCGATCGAGTCGGCCGGCGCGCCCGTCTGGCGTAGCGTCGCGCCTCTCGCCAAGCGAATGCTCCCGCTCCGCTCGTCGGCTCGAGCCTTCGCGGCCGGCGGCCTCTGGGCCTTCATGCCGTGCGGGCTGCTCTACGGCGCGGTGTCGCTCGCCGCGTCGGCGGACTCTCCGCTCGAGGGCGCGATGACGATGGCGGCGTTCGGCGCGGGGACGCTCCCGGTCATGATGGGCGTCGGCATCCTCGCCCGCCGCGTGGCGAGCGCGCTCTCGCACGCCTGGGTGCGCCGCGTGGCGGGGATGGTGATGCTCGGCTTCGGGCTGTGGTCGACGGCGGCGCTCGCCGATCAGGTCGGCCTCGGGCGGCACGGGACGCATGCGTGCTGCCCGCGGTGAGCTCGGCGCAGACCCGGCACCTTCGCGCAGGACGTGCGCAGCCTCGGAGGGATTCCGTCGGCGAAACAGCGTGAGGACGACGAATCGAGCGAGGCACCACCTTTGCGTCCTCCTGGGGCATGAACAAGCCCCTTCAGATCACGATCCGTGACGTCGGCCCCAGCGCAGCCATCGCCGCGTACATTCGACAGCGCGCGGCGAAGCTCTACCGGTTCTGCTCGCGGATCGTCGCGTGTCGTGTGACGCTCGAGATGCCGCACCGGCACAAGACGCACGGTCACCACTTTCGCGTGCGCATCGAGATCTCCGTGCCGGGCGCCGAGCTCGTCCTCTCGCGCGATCCCGCGGCGGCCAAGGAGCACGAGGATGCTTACGCGGCGATCGACGCCGCGTTCGACGACGCGCAGCGCGCTCTCAAGGATTGGGTCCGGCGTCGTCGCGAGGAGGTGAGGGCCCGCGCCGCCTGAGGCGCGTCGCTCGGAGGTGAATCATGAGAACGCCGCAAGTCATTCTCGTCCCGACCGACTTCGGAAAGGCCGCCGAGACGGCGCTCGATTGGGCGATCGCGCTCGCGAAGCCGCTCGGAGCTCGCATCGTCCTGCTGCACGCCTTCGAGATCCCTCGGGTCGGATTCCCCGATGCGGCGTTCTTTGCGACGGCGGAGCTCGGCCGTCGCATCCTCGAAGGCGCTCGCGCCGGGCTCGACGAGCTGCTCGCCGCACGCAAGGACGCTCCCGTGACGATCCATGCGTGCGTCGAGCAGGACGAGCCCTGTCGGGCGATCGTGAACGTCGCCCGACGCGAAGGGGCGGACCTGGTCGTGATGGGTACGCACGGACGGAGCGGCCTTTCGCGAGCGCTCCTCGGCAGCGTCGCGGAGAAGGTCGTCCGGACGTCGCCGATCCCCGTCGTGACGGTGCATGCGCCCGACGACGCACGGACGACGAAGCCCGATCCGTTCGAGATCGCTCCTGCGTGACGATCACTGCACGCGCGTCGCTTCGAAGCGCGTGACCGCGAAGCTCCGGTCGGCGTTGAGATCGCCGCTGAAGCCGACGTGTCCGGGCGTCGTGATCCGGTCCGGCTGCGTGTCGATCGTCGCCACGCGCCCGATCTCGCGGAACTGGTCGGGCGCGAGCTTCTCCTCGAGCGAGCCCTCCAAGGAGACGCCGCCCTCGACGTCTCGGGCGCGCAGGCGCATCCGGTACGTGCGACCTTGCTTCAGGCGACCGCCGTCGAAACGGAAGGTAGCGCGCGTCGCGGCCGCCACCGTGCCGCCCTGCCGTCCGATGACGGCGACCTCGTCGTTCTGGGTGTAGAGGCAGTAGCTGTCGAGCGTCTGCGGGACGCCGACGCTCTCCTTCTGGATGCGCAGATGCACGGAGGCCGATCGCGTCGGGACGTCGACGGTGAAGATCTCGACGGCGACCTCGACGTCGCGCTCCATCGCCTCCGGCCGGTAGACGACGTTGTCGCGGTAGTTCCTTCCCGACCCGAGCTTCAGTGCGCGGCGATCGACGAGCTCCCATGCGTCGTCCGTCTTCTCGATCCAGCCGTTGCCGAGCGACGGCGACGGATCGCGCTGGAAGTCGTCGACGAAGAAGGGCGCTGGTCGCGGCGCACCCGTGTCGGAGGCGTCGGGCGAGATCGGGCTTGCGTCGACGAGGCTCGCATCCGGGCGCGGCTCCTCCACCGGCTCGCGTTCGCTCGTGAGCACGCTCGTGTCGAAGGCGAGCTGACACGCCAACAAGCCGCCCCCGCAGAACCATCCGACGGCGAGCTTCGAGCACCGCACGTTCTGCATCCGCCCCTCGTCGGAACGTAACACGAGGCAGCTCGAGGGCTGGCGAGCGCACCGAGGGCGCGGATGGTGTGAAGAGGTGTGCGCGCGACCACGCTCGACGCGTGACGGTTCGCCGAGGATCGGCTTTCATCCCATTGACGTCGGACGTCGGTCAGGTCGCGAGCAGCATCGCGACGGGGCTGGGGCTCCGAGCGAGGCCATCGAGTCAGGAGAGGGGATGCAGACCACGCTCGCTCACACGACCGCGATCGCGATCGCGCTCGTCGGCTGCACCGCGCTCACGGGCGTCGGGGACCTCCGCTCCGTCTCGGAGGCGCCGGACGGAGGGACGAACGACACGCCTCGCAACCTCGGCGACGGTGGACCGGAGGCCGCGGACGGAGAAGGCGGACGCGGGAGCGATGGGCCGGACGAGCCCTCCCACGCGCTCGGAGTCGGGGACGTGCGGCTCTTCGCAGGGCGCACGGGCGCCGTCTTCTCGCGGACGCGGCGCGCAGGGCGAACGGCGTGGTCGCCGGCGGTCGAGGAGCTCACGGTCGACGGGACGCCGCGCTTCTTGATCCCCCTTCTCGATCCGAAAACGTCGGAGGAGAGCCTCGCCATCCAGTACGAGAACGACACGGGCTCGTTCGTCGAGGTCCGACGGCGGAGCGCGTCGGGCGAATGGGTCACCGAGGTGACCACGCCGCCGATGCCGAGCAGCCACGCAGCGAAGCGTACGTTCGCCATCGCGAAGGAGACGAGCTCGGGCGACCTCCTCCTCGTGTACTCGAAAGCGGGGGCGAGGACGCCCGCTTACCGTACGCGGACGGCCGACGGCTGGTCTCCGGAGACGCTCGTGCCGGTCGACGGAGATGTGGAAGGCTCGGTGCTCTGGATCGAGCTTGCGTCGCATCCTCGTACGGACGAGATCACGCTCGTCTTCTCGACCTCGGACTACGAGCTCTACGCGCACAGGTGGGACGGAAGCGCGTGGCCGAAGGCGTCGTTCATCCGCCTCGAGAACGACCTGAACTCCGTCGAGCTCCCGGCATTCGCGGTCGCGTACGAGGCGACGAGCGGTGACGTCATCGTCGCCTGGGGGCAGGACCGCGCCCCGACCGGCCCTTACATCACGGGATGGTCCACGCGCACCGCCGGCAGCCCGACGTTCGCGCCGCCCCAGACGATCGAGAACCTGAGGCCCGCAGGCTCGATGCGCGCGGTCGCCGAGCCCGGCAGCGACCGCGTGGCGTTCGTCTGGCTGGAGGACTCCTGTGGGTCGACCCAGACGTGCGACGACTTCGTCGCAGCCATCTGGTCCGGCTCTGCGTTCGTCGTCGGGCAGTCTCTCGACTCCGAAGTCGGCGCCACGTACAAGACGCGCAAGGGATCGATGCCCGTCGGCGTCGGGTGGTTCCAGGGGACGGCCGTCGGCGTCTACGCGGGCACGAATCCGACGACGGAGGGATTGCGCTGGGTGCATTGGACGGGCGGCCCGTCTTGGACGGCGCCGGCGATCGCACCGATGACGCCCCCGCTCGGAGATCAGGTGAGCTACGCGGCGCTCACGCTGCCGTCGCAGATCCTCTTCGTCGTCGCCGACCTCGATCACCTCTGGGCGAAGTCCTACGGGAGCACCGGGTGGGCGAACGCGGACGAAGGCGCGCCGCTCTTCGACTTCGGGGTCTCCGCCGGCGTGCCGTTCGCCTTGCTAACGCCCTGACGCCACAGGTCGGAAGCGGCGATCGCTGCGGCGATCGCGCGCGGTGGTGCGAGCGGTCGCCTCTCGCGGTCGTCCTGGGCATGCGCCCTGCTGCGGTCGCACTGCAGTGAGCGCGCACGCGGCCATGACGAACGGCGACGCTCGGACGCTTCTTCTGCTGGGGTTGCCGACGTTGGGCCTGTCGCTCGCGATCACCGCGGTCGCGGTCTTCGTCCCCGTCATCTTGCAGGCGCACACGAGCTCGAGCGCCGTCGCAGGCGTCATCGTCGGTGCCGAAGGCATCCTCGCGCTGGTTCTGCCGCTCCTGCTCGGATCGATCTCGGATCGGACGCGCACGCGCATCGGAGGCAGGCTCCCGTTCCTCCTCGTCGCTCTGGTGCCGTGCGTCGGAGGGCTCGTCGCGATCCCGCTCGCCGGCTCGCTCGGCGCGATCGCCGCATCCGTCGCCGCCTTCTACGTCGGCTATTACGTCTACTACCCGCCGTACCGAGCGCTCTTCCCCGACCTCGTCCCACGGGAGCTGCTCGGCCGTTCGCAGGGCGTGCAGACCGTGTTCCGTGAGCTCGGGCTCGGGGCTGCTCTCGTCGGCGCGCCGCTCTTGCTCGCGCTCTCTCGATCGTTGCCGTTCGTTTTCGCGGCCGCGCTGCTCGTCGTCGTGACGGTGGTGCTCGTCGTCCTCGTGGTGCACCTCCCGCCCGCGAACGGCGCGGAGGAGCCTCATGCATCCGGGCTCGTGGGCGCCGGCGACATCCGCGCGCTGTTGCGCCGCGATCCGGAGCTCGTCCGGCTGCTCGTCGCCAACGGGCTCTGGGAGCTGTCGCTCGGCGCGCTCAAGACGTTCGTCGTCCTGTACATCGTCGAGGGAGCGGGCATGTCGAGCGCCATGGCGTCGCTGCTCCTCGGGATCGTCGCCGGCGTCGCGCTCGTCGCGGCGCCGATCGCGGGGCATCTGGCCGACCGTCACGGCGGCGTCCGCGTCAGCCGCATCGCGCTCGGTGTCTACGGCATCGGGCTCCTCCTGCCGGCGTTCACGACCTCGCTCTTCGCGCTCCTCCCGACGCTGCCCGTCGTCGGCTTCGGCGGCGCCGTCGCGATGACGCTTCCGTACGCGCTCGTCGCCGCGCGTCTCCCCGCGCTCTCGCACGGCGCGGGCGCCGGGCTCTACGAGCTGAGCCGCGGGATCGGTGTGATGCTCGGTCCGATCCTCGCGGGGCTCGCGGTCGACCTGGCGCGACCGTGGTTGCCCGCGACGCGCGGCTACGGCGCGATGTGGATCGTCGCGAGCGCCGCCGTGTTGGCGAGCATCCCGCTGCTTCCGCGCGGGGAGCCGACGGCTGCGCGTTCGGAGCGCCGCACGGCAGCGAATGCGCTCGATGCACGCACCTGACGGGCACCCGTCAGCGGCGGCTCGCGACGGTGCGCGGCTCGATCGCGTTGCAGCTCGGGAAGCCGTGCGAGCACGCGCCACGGTGGTGGAACGGGCCGAACGGAGCCGACGTGCCGGGCAAGAGTCGCGCGCTTCCCCAGCGGCCGGCGTACGCGAGCACGTCTGCGAGGAGGAACGGGCGGGGCTTCTCGCCGAGGTTGGGAAGATCTCCTTCCCACGTACGCCAGATCGGGTCGCGGCACGTCTCGAGATCGCGACACGAGGAGGCGCGGTCGTACCAGGCGACGTCGCTCGGATCGGCGTACGAGGCATGCGAGCCGAGGGCGGAGAGGACGATGAGATGGTCGCCGGACTTTCGGAGACGCTCCCACGGAAAGAACGGGCCGGGGTGATCGTCCTCGTGCCTCGCGAGGTACGCGCCGAGCGGCCGGCGGTCGGCGTCGAGGCGCACCGTGACGTGCTCCCAGTCGCCGTCGTGATCGAAGAAGAGCGGCCCGTCGTTGTACGGGTAGAAGAACCAGTACTGGATGTTGATGCCTCCGTCCCTTCGGGGGAACACGTGCGTGTACGCCGTCCAGTCGCGCGGGTCGTCGGAGCCCGTTCGTGCCCACCTCGGGATCTCGATCCGATCGACGGGCGACGCGCCCGTCACGCGGAGGAGCCACTCGATCGACGCAGGCTTGTAACGGTCACGGCCGTCGAGGATGACGATGGGCGCGAACCGTCTCGCCAGCGCCTCTTCCTCTTCGTCCGCGAGGCCGTCCTCGTCGCGGTCACCCTCCTCGAGCGGCAGGGGAGCATCGCACGGGGGCTCCGCCTTCGCGGGAGGAACGCAGTTGGTGAGCAGGGCGAGGCCGATCGGCGCGAGGGCGTGGACGCGCCACGCGCAGGGTCCGTACTTCTCCAAGGCGAGACGATGCTACGGGTGACCGTGCGATTCGCGAACTCGTACGAGCAAGCTCGAGCGCAGCCCGTGCTCGTGCTCGCGCTCGTCCTCGTACGAGCGCTGGTCCTCGTACGACCGCTCGTGCTCGCACGCGCACTGCGGCGGGCGCGCGGAATGCAGGTCGCCGGGCATGGCGACGACGACGACGAGGGACAAGAGCGTCACGAAGGTGGACTCCGCGCATGCCCCGCGCGGGAAGCAGGGGCAGAAGTACCTCGCGGCGGGCGTCCGTCTCGGGATGCGACTCTGGGAGGAGGAGAAGCCCGGAGAGTACGAGCAGACCGAGCGCGACTACGAGACCGTCGGCTACGTGCTCGGAGGCCGGGCCGTGCTCGACCTCGAGGGCCAGACCGTGTCGCTCGAGCCGGGCGACAGCTACGTCGTCCCGCGCGGCGCGCGGCACTCGTACAAGATCCTCGAGAGCTTCACGGCGGTGGAGGCGACCTCGCCGCCTTCCTTCGTCCACGGTCGCGACGAGTGATGCTCTCGAACGTCAAGGTCGGGATCACGTCCTGGACGGAGAAGTCGCTCGTCCAGTCCGGGTGGTACCCGAAGAGCGCTCACACGGCGGAGGCGCGCCTCCGCTATTACGCGTCGCGCTTTCCCATCGTCGAGGTCGACTCGACCTATTACGCGATCCCGTCGCTTCATCAGGCGGAGGTGTGGGTCGAGCGGACGCCGGACGACTTCACGATCAACGTGAAGGCGTTCGCGACCATGACGGAGCACTACACGGACCCGAAGCGCCTCCCTCCCGATCTCCGCCAAGCTCTCCCGACGGCGATCGCGTCGAAGGCGCGCGTCTACCCGAAGGACCTCGGTGACGAGCTCCTCGACGAGATCGCGAGGCGTTTTCGTGCGGCGATCGAGCCGATCCGCGCGAGCGGGAAGCTCGGCGTCGTCCTCTTCCAATTTCCGGTCTGGATCCCGTGCTCGGCGCCGACGCGGCGTCTCGTCGTCCGGACGCCGTCGCTCGTCCCCGGTTGTCGCGTCGCCGTCGAGCTCCGAAACGCCACGTGGATGAACGAGCGCAACCGCGACAGGACGCTCGATCTCTTCCGTGAAGTGGGCATCGTCTACACGTGCGTGGACGAGCCGCAGGGCTTCCCGTCGTCGATCCCGCCGATCGCCGCAGCGACGGCCGACGTCGCGCTCGTCCGCATGCACGGCCGCAGCCGCGCGAGCTGGGCGAGGACGACGAAGAGCGCGCGCGAGCGGTTCCGGTATCGATACTCCGTAGGCGAGCTGCGCGAGTGGGTGCCGAAGATCCGGCGCCTCGCGGACGAGGCCTCGACCGTCCACGTCCTCTTCAACAACTGCTACTCCGACTACGCCGTCCGGAATGCGAGCGAACTGCGGGAGCTGCTCGAGGAGCGCATGCCCACGACGCGCGTGCGTCACGAGCATCCGGAGCATCCGCCGCGCGCGCCCTAGCGTGACCGCGACCGGCCGAAAGGGGCCCTGGACGTACGCGATCAGGCCGCCGCAGCATCCGGCTCGCGCACGACGAGGACGCTGCGATCGGCGTGGTTCACGACGCGCGCGGCGGTCGTCCCGAGCATACGGTCGAGCACGCCGTAGCCGTGGGCGCCGATGACGACGAGATCGACGTCTTCCTCTCGTGCGACCTGGCAGATCACCCGCCATGGCTCCCCGATGTCGACGCGGAGGCCTTCGACGAGCTCGGGCGGCAGATCCTTCGCCGCCTCCTCGACCGCCATCTTCGCGCGCCGCTCGAGGATGCTCGTCACCTCGCCTTCGGGCATCAACCAGGCCTCCGGCGGAAGCTCGCCCGAGAGCTTCACCGCGCGGACGAGGATGAGCCTGGCGTCGAGGCGTCGCGCCAGGTCCGAGGCGGCCTCGAGGACCGCACGCTGTCTCGACGAGCCGTCGACACCGACGAGGATCTTCTTCATGTCGAACCTCGGCGACGCAAGCGTCGAGCCAGCACCGCCCGCGTGCGGATCGCGGAGGCGATCTCATGCACGAGCCGTCGGGCTCGCGTGTCCGCGCGGAGGCTCGAGCAGGTACGGGGAGACGTAGCCGGCCACGTCTCGGACGACGAACGCAGCGGCTGCGCCGCGGCGCATCGAGTGCGCGTCCCGTACACCCGCGCGCCGCGAACGCGCCGTGAAAGACGCGTGAACGGCGCATGCGACAGGGAGACGCGCGGTGGCCGCGCCCTTGCTATCGCGATCGGTCGGAGGCCGAACCATGGTCCAGGAGACGAAGAAGGCTCGAGCTCGCCGTCGTCGCTTCGACGAATGCCCGGACAGCGGCGATGCGTTCGTGCCGGACGTCGCCCGATCCCACGAACGCCTGATCGACGACGACGCCGAGTCGCTGGCGGAGGAGTTCATCGCGACGGTGACGTCCGCCGAGTTCGTAGGCGAGGACGCGCGCGACGAGCTCACCGCCGAGGAGATCGGCCCTTTCGCGGAGCTCGCCGTCCCGTCCCTGGAGTCGGACGTGGCGTGATCAGGGTGACGAGTCCACCGTGAGCCGCGTCACGGCCACTTGTCCCGATTCGGTGAAACGACCAGCGGCGGTCGTGCGACGTCGACGGGCACGCGTCGGGCGAGCTCGCGATCGCGGCGTCGCACGTGCGCGAGGACGGCGAGGAGATCGCTCCGCGTGACGATCCCGACGACCTTCCCGTCTTCGACGACGGGTAGGCACCCGATGCGGCGTTGTCGCATCGTCGTGACCGCCTCTCTCAGGTCCATGTCGGGCGGGGCGACGATCGGATCGGTCTGCATCAGATCGCCGACCGTGCGGCCCTTCCTCGCAGCGCCGCCGTGTGGACCGCCGAGGTCGCGATCGGACACGACACCGATGATCTCCGAGCCCTCGAGCACGGGCGCGTGTCGAACGTTCACGTCTCGCATCCACGCGGCGGCGTCGCTGGCCAGATCCCCTGCTCGGAGCGTGAGCACGGGCGCGCTCATGATGTCGCGCAGCTTCATGCACCCGGCGCGTTGCAATGCGCGAGCCTCGTCGCTTCGACGGAGTCCTCGCCGTCGGGTCACGCGATCCTGGTGAAGAGCTCCGATCGAGGTCCGCGGTACGGATTCTGCTGCCGACCTCGGTATGCCCGACAAGAAGACTCTGCTCGGCGTCGCCATCGGCGTCGGATGTACGCTGGCAGCGCCGTTCGCCTTGTCGCTCGTCGCACCGCTCGCGCGGCCGCTCGCGAAGGGCATCCTCAAGCGATCGTTTTTCGCCGTGAACCACGTGCTCGAGAAGATCGCCGTCGCCGCGGAGAGCATGAGCGACCTCGTCGCAGAGGTCCGCGCGGAGGTGGACGAGGAGCTCGCCCGCAGGGGACCGCCGCGCCGGCGCGAGGCGCCCCCCGTCGAGGCAGGACCGGACGGGTTCGCGGACGGAGCGCAGCCGGGGGTGGAGTCGTGAGCGCGTCCGCGGTGCTCGTCCACGCGACGCGCGGTCGCGCGCGGTTCCGCCTTCCGTCTGCGAAGGGGGACGCGAAGCTCTTCCACCGAATCCAGGAAGGGCTCGCGAAGTGCGCAGGTGTCGCCGACGTGAAGGTGAACCCCAGGACGGGGAGCGTGCTCGTGCGTCATCGCGGCGACCTCGACGTCGTGGCTCGCCACGCCCGAGAGCAGGGGCTCTTCGAGCTCCGCGACCAGATGCCGGGGGAGCACGAGCAGCGGCTTCGCGACGAGGACCGACGCGAGGCGAACGGACGCGGCGGTCTCACGCGCCACGCACGCACGCTCGAGGAGATCGAGAAGGCCATCCGCGAGGCCGACGAGTCGTTGCGCCGCCGTACCAAGGGCGCCGTCGATCTCCAGGCGCTCGCCTTCGGCGCGCTCCTCGGGGGCAGCGCGTACCAGCTCGTGCGCGGCAAGTTCCTCCCCGCCGGAGGAACGATGCTCGTGCAGGCGCTGGGCTTGCTGTTCGGCAGCGTGCGCAGCGAGGAGTAGCGACGATGGCGGCGAGGACGACGCTCACGCCTGCTGGAGCGCGTCGACCTTGTCCGTGACCTCCCACGGCAGGGCGAGGTCCGTCCGCCCGACCTGCCCGTACGCCGCGAGCCGCTCGAAGAGCTCGCCGCGCTCCGCGCGTGCGAGCTCGCGCAGGCGGAGGTGCTTGATGATCGCGCCGACGCGCAGATCGAAGACACGCTCGACGCGTCGCTCGATCTCTTCGTCCGGGATGGCCCCGGTGCCGAACGTCTCGACGTGCACACTGACGGGGCGCGCCCACCCGATCGAGTAGCTGAGCTGCACCTCGCACGTCTCGGCGAGCCCGGCGGCGACGACGTTCTTGGCGACGTAGCGCGCCGCGTACGCGCCGACGCGATCGACGCGCCCCGGGTCCTTGCCGCTGAGCGCCGCGCCGCTGTGGCGTGCGAACTCCCCGTAGGTGTCGACCGCGGTCTTCCGGCCCGTCAGGCCCGCGTGCATCGCCGGGCCGCCATTGCCGCTACCCTCCGGATTGATCGTGATGGAGGTCCGATCGTCGGGACGGAGCTCTTCGTCCTCGAACGCGGGCCGTACCACGTGCTCGCGGACGTCGTCGCCGAGCCGTGCAGGCGGCGGCGCCAAGCTCCCGGAGGGTGGAGCGATGATCGTCAGTCCGAAGATGCGCTTCGGCCGGCGGTCGTGCAGCTCGATGGCGACCTGCGTCTTGCCGTCGGGCGAGAGGTAGGGGAGCGCCGTCCGCCTGGCGATGGAGAGCTGGCGGGCGATCTTGTGCGCCAGCCAGATGGGGAGCGGCATGAGCGCACGCGTGTGCGTGCACGCGAAGCCGAACATCGTCGCCTGGTCCTCGGCGATGATCGAGTCGAGCGCGGCGTCGTCGAGGCGCTCGTACACGCGCGGGCTGCCCGGCGAGGAGATCTCGTGGATGCTCGACATCACCGTGCACGTCCGAGCGTCGAGCTCGCTCGGTGAGTACCCGGTCCGTCGTATGACGTCGCGGACGAGCAGCGGCACGTCGACGTGGGCCTGCGTCTTCAACTTGACGGACACGAACACGATCCCCGTCGAGACGGCGCATTCGGCGACGACGCGCGCGGACGGATCGCGCGCGAGATAACGTCCGACGATGGCGTCGCTCATGCGGTCGCAGAGCTTGTCGGGGTGGCCCTCGGTCACCGACTCGGAGGTGAAGATGTAGCTCTTGTCATGCATGGCTGACCTCGTCTGCGGGCCCGGCGCCGAGGCCGGGCGCCGACCCGTCGAAGGAAGGTCCGTCGAGGAATGGCTCGGCGCCGCCTGCCGGCGTCTCCGGCTGCCGGAGCGCCGCGCGACGCCGGAGCAGCTTGAGCGCTTCGTTCGCGAGCAGAGGGAGCACGGAGCCGAGCGCGACGAGACCCCAATCCGCGAGCCCGAGGCGGACGGTACCGAGCACGCGCCGCGTGGCCGGCAGCGCGCCGCCGAGCACCTGGAGCCCGATCGTCCCGGCGATGCTGATCGGGATCCAAGGGTTGTGCGAGAGGCGCGGTCCGCCGTCGTAGATCGAGTGCTCCGTGGATCGCGCGCTCAAGGTGTGGAGGAGCTGCGCGCAGGCGAGCGTCGTGAACGCCATCGTGCTCGCCCGCTCGGGGCCGCCACGGAGCGCGCACCATCCGGATGCGCCGATCGCACCGCTCGTGATGATCGCGCCTTCGAGCGCGATGCGCGCGAGGTCGCGGCGCTCGAACATCGGCCGTCCCTTCGGCCGCGGCGGTCGGGACAGCACCTGCGACTCCGGCGGCTGCACCGCGAGCGCGAGCTCCGGCAAGACGTCCGTGAGCAGGTTGATCCAGAGCAGCTGGATGGGCGACAGCGTCGTGCCGACCCCGAACGTCACCTGCGCGGTCGTCAGCAGGATCTCGCCGAGGTTCGTCGCGAGGATGAAACGCACCGCTTTGGTGATGTCGTCTTGGATGGTCCGGCCTTGCTCGATCGCGGGCAGGAGCTGCGCGAGATCGTCGTCGCGCAGCACCACGGCCGCGACCTCGCGCGCGGCCGGAGTGCCCCCGGCGCCTCCCATCGCGACACCGACGTCCGCCGCCTTCAGCGCGGGGCTGTCGTTCACGCCGTCACCGGTCATGGCGACGACGAGCCCTGCGCTCTGCAGGGCCTGAACGATGGCGAGCTTGTGCGCGGGACTGACGCGCGAGAAGACCTGCACGCGACGCGCGAGCGACTTGAGCACCTCGGGCTCCAGCGCCTCGAGCGCGGTCGAGTCCAGGCTCTCGAGCTTGCCGTCGTGCGCGAGCCCGATCTTGCGCGCAATGGCGACGGCGGTGGCGCTCTGGTCGCCCGTGATCATCGCGGTCGCGATGCCGGCACGGTGAAGCCGCGCGATCGTCCGTTCGATCCCGGCGCGCGGCGGATCGGTCATCCCGACGAGCCCCAGCCACACGAGGTCACGCCTGTCGACGGCGTCGCGTGCACGCGCGCAGGCGACGCCGAGCACGCGTAGGGCGTCGCCCGCCATGCGCTCGTTCTCGGCGAGGATACGGGCGCGCTCGTCCTCGTCGAGGTCGCGCTCCTCTCCACCGTCGGCGACCCGGCTGCACAGGGCGAGGACGTCGGTCGGGCGACCCTTCACCGCGAGCAGGACGCCCGCACCGTCCTCGTGGAGCGTGTGCATCCACATGCGCGTCGCGGAGCGCTCGCGCATGTCGATGACGGGTAGGCGGGCGCGGAGCTCCTCGAGATCCAGCCCGGCATCGATCGCGAGGCGAGCGAGGGCCACCTCCGTCGGCGTGCCCTGGAGGCGATCGACCGCAGGCGCATCGACGCGCTCCGGATCGAGGGTGGTCGCGCTGCAGAGGAGCAGCACGCGCAGGAGCATCGCGACGTCGGGATCGTCGGCGAGCGACACCGGCTCGCCCTCGTCGACGAGCGCGCCGTCCCGAACGTGGAGCAGCCGGCGGCCCGCGAGCACCTCCACGACGGACATCCGGTTCTCGGTGACGGTGCCCGTCTTGTCGAAGCAGACGATCTGCACGCCGCCCAAGGTCTCGATCGCATCGAGGCGGCGCACGAGCACGCCCGCGGCCCGCATGCGGCGGACGCCGAGCGCGAGCGTCGTCGTCGCGACGGTGGGGAGCCCCTCGGGGACGGCGGCGACCGCGAGCGAGAGCGCGGTCTGGACCATCCGGACCAGGCCGTAGCCACGGATCAAGCCGATGGCGAAGACGCCGGCGCAGACGGCACCCGACACGATCACGAGCTGCGTCCCGAGGCGCGCGAGCTGCTCCTGCATCGGCGTGACCGGGCGTGCGAGCCCGCCTGCCATCGCCTGGATGCGTCCGAGCTCGGTCGCCGGTCCCGTCGCGACCACGACGCCGACGCCCCATCCGCCGGTGACGAGCGTGCCGCGGAACGCCATGTTCACGTGCTCCGCGAGCGGCAGGTAGCCCTCGCCCTCGATGCGTGCGGAGTCCTTCGTCACGGGCACGCTCTCGCCGGTGAGCGTCGACTCGTCGACCGCGAGCTCGTGGGTCTCGAGCAGGCGCACGTCGGCCGGCACGAAGGAGGAACGATCGAGGATCACGACGTCGCCGGGGACCAGCTCCTCGGCGTCGATCTCGATCGTCTCGCCTGCACGACGGACGCGCGCGGTCCGTCGTGCAGGTCGTTCGAGCTCGAGGATGGTCCGCTCGGCTCCGCTCTCCGTCACGAAGCCGATGGTGGCGTTCGCCGCGATCACGGCCGTGATCGCCACCGCGTCGGCCACGCCGCCGGTCGCGAGCGATACGATCGCGCTGCCGGCGAGGAGCAGGAGAGGCACGCTCTTGAGCTGATCGACGAAGATCGCGACGGGGCTGCGCGGGCCTCGCACCGACAGGACGTTGCGCCCGTAGCGTGCGAGGCGCGCATGCGCGGCGGCCTCGTCGAGCCCTTTCTCCGCGTCGCTCTCGAGCATCGCGACGACGTGCGCGGCGTCGAGCCGGTGCCACTCGAGGCGGCGCTGCTCTTCGCCTGCGTGCTCGAGCTCCGGCACGCGCGTCTTGCCGCGGAGGGCGGAGAGCAGAGCCGTGAGGTGCGTCGCGAGCCGCTTCGCGGCCGCGCCCTCGCGCGCGCCGTCGACCGATCGTCGCTTCGACGGCTCGGGCGGCTCGAGCTCGATCTCGGCGAGGCGCCGAGCGACGGCCTCGGCGATCTCGTCCGCGTTCACCGTCGGCTCGAGCTGCAAGAGAATGGTCGCGGTCCGTGCGTGCGCCTTGACCGCGATCACGCCCGTGATGCGTCGAGCGCGAGCTTCGAGCGACGCCGCGACGTCGGTGCGACGATAGACGCGCGGGGCGAGGAGGCGCAGCCTCCCGGGAAGTGCGTGCCGTACCTCGACCTCGGCGGGGGCTGCGCTCGTCATCGGGCCTCGCGGCGCTCCTCCATGACGAGGCCAATCGCTGCAATCGCCGTGACGAGCCGCTCGGCGTCGGAGCGAGCGCGACCTCGCGCGGTGTGGCGTGTGCAAGGCGGAAGTCGGACGCCGGCTCTCCGGGCAGGCGCCGTCGAGGCCCATGGGTCGTTGGGTGCGCATCGCAGGCTTGCTGGTCGCGTTCGTCGCGTTCGCGCTGTCGACGCTCGTCGCGACCACCCTCTCGTCGCGCGCCTCGACCGCGCAGGCCTCGACCGGATCGCCGCCGGTCGTGCTCGTCGCACCGGTGGAGGGCACGGTCGACCTCGGGCTCGCGCCGTTCCTCGACCGTGTCCTCGACGAGGCCGAGCGCGAGGGCGCCGCGGCGGTCGTGCTCGACATCGACACGTTCGGAGGACGGCTCGACGCGGCCGTCGCGATCCGCGACCGTCTGCTCGCGAGTCGGGTGAAGACGATCGCGTTCGTCGACCCGCGCGCGATCTCGGCCGGCGCGCTCATCACCCTCGCTTCCGAGGTGATCGCGATGAGCGACGGCTCGACCATCGGAGCGGCGACGCCGGTGCGGATGCAGCCGGGCGAGGGCGCGGTGGCCGTCGACGAGAAGACGATCTCGTACGTCCGCAAGGAGTTCCAGGCGACGGCGGAGCAGCGAGGTCGGCCCGTGGAGCTCGCGGAGGCGATGGTCGATCCCGACGTGGACGTGCCCGGCCTGTCGCCGCCAGGCAAGCTGCTCACGCTGACCGGCACGCAGGCCGTCGAGCTCGGCCTCGCGGACTTCCGCGCCGACGACGTCGATGACGTGCTCGCGCAGGCGGGCCTCGGCGGCGCGGAGGTGCGTGCGCTCGCCCCCAACTGGGCGGAGCGCTTCGTGAGCGCCGTCACCCAGCCTCTCGTGAGCTCGCTGCTCATGACGCTCGGGATCGTCGGGCTGCTCGTCGAGCTGCGGACCCCGGGCTTCGGCGTGCCCGGTATCGTCGGCCTCGTCTGCCTGGCGCTCTTCTTCGGCGCTCACTGGACCGTCCGGCTCGTCGGGTTCGAAGAGCTGCTCCTCGTCGGCATCGGCCTCGCGCTGCTCGCGGTCGAGATCTTCGTCACGCCGGGGTTCGGGATCGCCGGTGTGCTCGGGATCGTCGCGCTCGTCGTCGGGCTCGGGCTGAGCCTGGTCGGCGAGGGAGCCACGGCCGGCGCGGTCCTGGCCTCGCTCGGGCGTGTCGCGATCTCGCTCGTCCTCGCCGTCGCGCTCGGGGCCGCGATCTTCTTCGTGCTGCCGCGCATGCTCCCACGCGTGCCGTTCGCGCGCGGGATCGTGCTGACGGCGGGGCTTCCTGGAGAGGTCGTGGTCGCTCCGCCCGAGCCGCCGCGCTCGCTCGTCGGTGCGAGGGGCACGGCCGCGACCCCGCTTCGTCCGGCGGGCGCCGCGTGGATCGACGGCGAGCGCGTCGACGTGGTGACCGACGGCGAGTTCGTCGCGTCGGGCGTGCCCATCGAAGTGATCAAACACGAAGGCAACCGCGTCGTCGTGCGAGCTGCGAGCGAGTCGACGCTCGGTCGCGAAGAGAAGGGAAGGACCAACGAGCCATGACAGGAGGTTTCTTCGGAGCCGTCACGTTGCTCGTCCTCGCGTTCGTGCTCGCGAGCGTGCTGTTGTACGTCGTCCCGCTGCGCCTGTGGGTCGCCGCCTGGTCGTCGGGCGCCTACGTCGGGCTCACCACGCTCGTCGGCATGCGGCTCAGGCGCGTTCCGCCGGCGACGATCGTCACGGCGCGGATCAGCGCCGTGAAGGCGGGGCTCGACCTGCCGATCGATCACCTCGAGGCGCACTACCTCGCGGGCGGCGACGTGGTGCGCGTCGTCAATGCGCTCATCTCGGCGGACAAGGCGAACATCCCGCTGCCGTTCAAGCGCGCAGCCGCCATCGACCTGGCGGGTCGCGACGTGCTCGAGGCCGTGAAGATGTCCGTCATCCCGAAGGTGATCCAGACGCCGCGCGTCGCCGCCGTCGCGCGTGACGGGATCCAGCTCATCGCGATGGCGAAGGTCACGGTGCGCACCAACCTCGATCGGCTGGTCGGCGGCGCGGGCGAGGAGACGATCATCGCGCGCGTCGGCGAGGGGATGGTGAGCACGATCGGCTCGGCCCTGAGCCACAAGGACGTGCTCGAGAACCCCGACCAAATCTCGAAGAACGTCCTCGCTCGCGGGCTCGATGCCGGCACGGCGTTCGAGATCCTCTCGATCGACATCGCAGACGTCGACGTCGGCGAGAACATCGGCGCCAAGCTCCAGATCGATCAGGCGAACGCCGACAAGCAGATCGCCCAGGCCCGCGCCGAGGAGCGGCGCGCCGCCGCCGTCGCGCTCGAGCAAGAGATGCGTGCGCGCGTCGTGGAAGCGGAGGCCGAGGTCCCGCGGGCGATGGCCCAGGCGCTCCGCGAGGGCAATCTCGGGGTGATGGACCAGTTTCGCCTCCGCAACGTCGAGGCGGACACGCGCATGCGCGAAGCGATCGCCGGCGAAGACGGCCGCATCGAGAGGCCGCATGCGGGACCGCGATGAACGAGCTCCTTCTCCTCCTGATGTTCCTGATCTTCGTCGCGACGGCGCTCCAAGCCGTCCTCGAGCGCATCGTCGCGAGAGAGCGCGCCCGGGCGGCGCTTGCGCCGGGGGCGCCGAGCGCGCCCGGCGTGGTGCATCGCGGACCGTCGCGCGTCGAGGGCGAGCGCGCGGTCGTCGAGCGGATCGAACGTGCCCGCGCGATCGCCGAGGAGCTGTCGAAGCGAGCGCGCGCGGAGCCGCAGCGCGGCTCTCTCGAGCAGCTCGGCGTGCGTCGCGAGACGCCGAGCGTCGCGGAGAGACCGGCCGAGGCGCGGCCGCCGTCGAAGCGCGCGCCGCCTGCGGCCTTGCCACGTGCGCGCGCTCGCCGCGACTGGCTACGACGAGCCGTCGTGATGCGGGAGATCCTCGGCCCGCCGCGAGCGCTTTGCGCGAGCGCGTCGGATCCCGTTCCGCGCTGACGGCCTCAGGTGTTGCCCCGGAGCTTGAGCTCCCACTTCGCGTTCGGGTCGCAGGGGCCCGAGACGTGGCGCACCTCGATGAGCACCCACTGATCGTCGGCGCCGAGCGTGGCGTCCGGGATGACGACGCGCGCCTGGTCCGTCCCGGTCGGGTTCGTCGACTGGACGGTGGGCGTGCTGCACGTCTTCGTGTGGATGAACAGATCGAAGTTGCTTCCCGGCGGGGACGTCAGCGTGGCCGTCATCGTCAGGCTGGCGCCGGTCCAGCTGTCTTCGCCGAGCCAGACCTTGATCCAGTGGCTCCGGTGACCCGTCAACGTCACGGTGTCCGCGCCGGTGTCGCCGCTGATGTAGCCGGCGTCGTACGCGTCCGCGCCCGTCGTGCACTTCGTCGGTCCGACGCACGCACCGCCGTTGCCGCCGCTGCTGCTCGCGCCACCGCTGGTCCCGCCGCTGCTCGTGCCGCCGCTGCTGGTGCCACCGCTGCTGGTGCCGCCGCCGCTGGTGCCGCCACTGCTGGTGCCGCCGCTGGTGCCACCGCTGCTGGTACCGCCGCTGCTGGCGCCACCGCTGCTGGTACCACCGCTGCTGGTACCGCCGCTGCTGGTACCGCCGCTGCTGGTGCCGCCGCTGCTGGTGCCGCCGCTGCTGGTGCCGCCGCTGCTGGTGCCGCCGCTGGTGCCACCGCCGCTGGTGCCACCGCCGCTGGTGCCACCGCCGCTGGTGC